>PJUB01000509.1_pt1 | contig 12852 bp, 14 predicted proteins | sample 1512141 | NCBI WGS metagenome assembly PJUB01 (sample SAMN08177677, study PRJNA422409) | Soil metagenome, whole genome shotgun sequencing project. | isolation source: Soil enriched on filter paper: alkali lignin treatment | place: USA: Madison | collected 2015-01-15 | reverse complement strand
CGCGCCTTGTCCGAAAGGCGGCGCGATCGACATTCCCACAAAAAACCGGCCGCGCCACAACAAAAACCCGGGCGCGCGCTGGTCCAAGGCCGACTCATGGAGGAGACAAATCCATGGCACAAGCAAGGAAACCGCAGCCCCAATGCCTTGCGGCAGGACATCGCCGCCACGCCCTCAAAACCCTGTTCTGCGCCGCGCTGGCAGCCTGCGGCCTGGCCACGGGCAGCGCCCACGCCGCCGACAACTGGCCCAGCAAGCCCATCAAGGTGATCGTGCCCTACACGCCGGGCGGATCCACCGACATCGTCACGCGCATCGTGATGGAAAAGCTCGGCCCGCGCCTGAAGCAGACCATCATTGTCGAGAACCGGCCGGGCGCCAACAGCAGCGTGGGCGCGGGCATCGCCGCCAAGGCCGACCCCGACGGCTACACCTTCCTGTCCATCCTGCCCGCGTTCATCATCAACTTCCACCTGTACAAGCTGCCCTACAAGCCCGACGACCTGACGCCGGTGGCGCAGATGGCCGACCTGCCCCTGTTCCTGTTCGTCTCGCAGGACCTGCCCGTGAACAGCGTGGCCGAACTGGTGGCCTATGCCCGCAAGCACCCGGACAAGCTCACCTACGCGTCCAGCGGCAACGGGTCCAGCGCCCACCTGACCGGCGCCGACTTCGCCCTGCAGAACAAGCTCACCATGACGCACGTGGCCTACAAGGGCAGCGCGCCGATCCTGACCGACCTGCTGGGCGGGCGGGTGTCGATGGTGTTCGATCCCATCCTGGTGCCGATGCAGTACGTGAAGCAGAACCGGTTGAAGGCGCTGGGCTTCACCGGCAAGGCGCGCTGGCCCACCGAGCCCGCCATCCCCACCATGGAAGAAGCCGGCATGCCGGGCTTTGTCACCGGGTCCTGGGCCGGGCTGATGGCGCCGGCCAACACGCCCAAGCCGATCATCGACCGCATGGCGCGCGAGATCAGCGACATCGTGCAAGAGCCCGACGTACGGCAGAAATTCCTGGACGCCGGCTTTTTGCCGGCCAGCGGCACCAGCGACCAGTTCGCCCAGTTGATGAAGCAGGACTCCGCGCGCTACGCCGACATCATCAAGCAGGCGCACATCACGCTGGACTGAGCCGCCCCGCGGCGACGCATCCGCGGGGCGCGCCGGCAACTCGCGCCCCGCCCGACCCGAAGGCAACCATGATCGACAAGTTCATCGACACTCCCCACGCCGCGGTGGCCGGCATCCATGACGGCGCCACCGTGCTGGTCAGCGGCTTCGGCGGCGCCGGCATGCCTACCGAACTGCTGCACGCCCTGATCGACCAGGGCGCGCGCGACCTCACCGTGGTGAGCAACAACGCCGGCAACCGCGAAACCGGCCTGGCCGCCCTGATCAAGGCCGGCCGCGTGCGCAAGGTGATCTGCTCGTTTCCCAAGGCCTCGCATTCGTGGGTGTTCGACGACCTGTACCGCCAGGGCAGGATCGAACTCGAATGCGTGCCGCAAGGCACCATTGCCGAACGGCTGCGCGCCGCGGGCGCGGGGCTGGGCGGCTTCTTCACGCCCACGGCCTACGGCACCGAACTGGCCACCGGCAAGGAAACCCGCATCATCGACGGCCGCGGCTACGTGTTCGAGGCGCCGCTGCACGGCGACTTCGCGCTGGTCAAGGCCGACCAGGCCGACCGCTGGGGCAACCTCACCTACCGCAAAAGCGCGCGCAACTTCGGCCCCATCATGTGCATGGCCGCCAAGACCACCATCGTCCAGGTGCGCGCCAAGGCCGCGCTGGGCGAGCTGTCGCCCGAAGCCGTGGTGACGCCCGGCATCTTCGTCACGCGCGTCACCGAAGTGCCCGACGCCGCCTTTTCCAGCTAGGCCCCGCCCCCCTCAAGGATCCCGCACAATGCCTACCCCCCTGACCCGCGAGGCCATGGCGCGCCGCCTGGCCCGTGACATCCCCGACGGCAGCTACGTCAACCTGGGCATCGGCATGCCCGTGCTGGTGGCCGCCCATCTGCCCGCCGACCGCGAGATCGTGCTGCACAGCGAAAACGGCATCCTGGGCATGGGCCCGCCGCCCGCCGACGACGCCATCGACCTGGACCTGATCAACGCCGGCAAGCAACCGGTCACGCTGCTCGACGGCGGCGCGTACTTTCACCACGCCGACTCGTTCGCCATGATGCGCGGCGGCCACCTGGACCTCTGCGTCATGGGCGGCATGCAGGTCGCGGCCAACGGCGACCTGGCCAATTGGTCCCTCAACAAACCGGGCGAGGCGCCGGCCGTGGGCGGCGCCATGGACCTGGCCGTGGGCGCGCGCAGCGTGTTCATCATGATGGAGCACAACAGCAAGAACGGCGCGCCCAAGATCGTCGAACGCTGCACCTATCCCCTGACCGGCGCGGGCGTGGTGGACCGCATCTACACCGACCTGGCCGTCATCGACGTCACGCCGGACGGCCTGTGGGTCCGGGATATGATCGATGGCATGACCTTGACGGAACTGCAGGCGCGCACCGGCGCGCCGCTGCGCGCAGGCTGATGCTGCCCAACCTTCCCCCGCCCGGCTACGCCGCGCCGCTGGCCCCCGAAGACCACCCCGACCAATTGCGGGGCGATCCCGACTACATGCTGACGCTGGCGCGCGGACTGCACGTGATCCGCGCGTTCGGCACGCGGCGCCATCCGCAGACCGCCGCCGAACTGGCGCGCCGCGCCAACCTGCCGCGCGCGGTGGTGCAGCGCTGCCTGCACACGCTGATGCTGCTGGGCATTGCCGAACAACATGGCCGCCAATACGTGCTGACCCCGCGCATCCTCGGCCTGGGCTATGCCTATTTTTCGTCGACACCGTTCGTTTCGCTGGCCCAGCCGGTGCTGGAAGAACTCAGCGCCACCGTCAACGAGACCTGCGCGCTGGCCATCATGGAAGGCCATGAAATGCTGTACCTGGCGCGGTCCGAGGTGAACCGGCTGCTGGCCACGTCGATGGGGCTGGGCAGCCGTCTGCCGGCCTATTGCACGTCCATCGGGCGGGTGCTGCTGGCGCAATTGTCCGAGCCGGCGCTGGCGCGTTACTTCGCTGCCGTCGACCTGCAACCCTATACGGAATTCACGCTGGTCACCGAAGCGCGGCTGCGCGCCGAGCTGGAACGCATCCGCGAGCAGGACTACGCCGTGGTCGACCAGGAACTCGAACTGAACGTGCGCGCGATCTCGGTGCCGGTGCGCTCGGCCAGCGGCAAGGCCTGCGGCGCGGTGAACGTCAGCGTGAAGGCGGCACGGGTGCCGCTCGAACGCCTGACCGGCGAATTCCTGACGCCGATGCGGCAGGCGGTGGAACGGATCGGGGAATTCCTGGCGGCGTGAAGGACGGCCCTTACAGGTCCACGGCGTGAAGGACGGCCCTTACAGGTCCGCGTGGGGAAAGACAGACCTTACAGGTCCGTCGTGTCCAGCGTGAACGCCGCCGCCGCGCGGCCGATGCGGTCGTTGACCGCGTGCCAGTCGTCGTTGGCAGGCGGGGCCTGCACGATGATGCGGGCAAAGCCCTGGCCGTCCAGGTCGCGCAGCAGCGCATACAGCGCCTGGGCGTAGCGCGTCGGGTCCGCCGGCACCTGCTGCCATTGCATTCGGGCATCCAGGCCCGCGGGCGGCGGCGCATAGGCCACCACCACGACCTTGCCCGCCGGCAGGCCACGGCCTTGCAGCACGGCCTGCAAGCGCGCATCGGAGGCCAGTTCCAGCGCGGTGCGCGGCGCGTAATGCGCCTTCAGCGTACCCGACGCGCGTGGGGCCGCGGCGTCCGGCGCGAATACCTGCACGCCCAGCACAGCTTCGATCTGCGCGGCGCTGATGTGCCCCGGGCGCAGCAGCACCGGGCCCGCGCCACGATCCAGCCGCGACAGGTCCAGGATGGTGGATTCGATGCCGACGTCGGACGCGCCGCCTTCCAGCACCGGCATGCCGGCGGCGACCTCGTCGGGGAATTCGCTTGTCACGTGGTCGGCGCGGGTCGGCGAGACCTGGCCGAACTTATTGGCCGACGGCGCGGCCACGCCGCCCTGCCCGTTCGGCTTGCCGGCCGCGAACGCCGCCAGCAGCGCCTGCGCCACCGGATGCGAGGGGCAGCGGATGCCGATGCTGTCCTGGCCGCCGCTGACCGTATCGGCGATGTGCGGCGCGCGCTTGAGGATCAGCGTCAGCGGACCGGGCCAGAAAGCGTCGATCAGCAGGCGGGCTTCGGGTGGCACCTCGGACACCCAGTACGACAGGTCGCCCTGCGGCGCGATATGCACGATGACCGGGTGGTTCGACGGCCGGCCCTTGGCGGCGTAGATCTTGCCCACGGCCTGCGGGTTCTCGGCGTCCGCCCCCAGGCCGTAGACGGTCTCGGTGGGAAATGCCACCAGCTCGCCGTCCAGCAGGCGCTGGGCGGCGGCGGCGATGTCCTGGGCGCTGGCGGAAGAGGACGGCTGGGCAGGCATCGCGTTACTCGGGCGCTTGCATGCCCAGCGCGGCGGCCACGCGCGCGGCGTCGGCCTGCGCTTCGCGCAAGCTGGCCGCCACGATGGTGACGTGGCCCATCTTGCGGCCACGGCGCGCTTCGCGCTTGCCGTACAGGTGCAGCTTGGCGGAGGGCACGGCCAGCGCGGCGGCCCAGTCGGGTTCGCGCTGCGCCTCGCCGGTGGCCGACGGATACCAGATGTCGCCCAGGAGGTTCAGCATCACGGCCGGCGCCAGCAGGTCGGTGCTGCCCAGCGGCAGGCCGGCCATGGCGCGCGCCTGCTGCTCGAACTGGCTGGTGACGCAGGCGTCCATGGTGTAGTGGCCGCTGTTGTGCGGACGCGGCGCGATCTCGTTGACGATCAGGCTGCCGTCCTGCAACACGAAGAACTCCACGCACAAAACGCCGTGATAGCCCAGGCCCTGCGCGATGGCTTGCGCGGCCTCGGTGGCACGCGCCTGGCGTTCGGCGTGGGCGGCATCCTGCTTGACCGGCGCCGCGGTGGACACGGCCAGGATGCCGTCGCGGTGCACGTTGCGGGCCACCGGGAACACCACGCTCGCGCCATCGAAACCGCGCGCGATGACGACCGAGATCTCGTAGTCCAGCGGCATCAGCGCTTCGAGCACGCAGGCCACGCCGCCGAACTCGGCGAAGGCGGCCAGCGCGGCTTCGCGCGTGTCGATGCGGGCCTGGCCCTTGCCGTCGTAGCCCAGCCGGGCCACCTTGAGGATGCCCGGGAACAACGCATCGGGCGCGGCGCGCAGATCGGCTTCGCTGCGGATGGCCGCGTGCGGCGCGACTGAAATGCCCTGGCCGGCGATGAAGCTTTTTTCGGAAATGCGGTCCTGCACGATCGCCACCGCGTCGGCGGCCGGGCTGACGCGGCAACGCGTGGCCAGCGCGCGCAGGCTGTCGGCCGGCACGTTCTCGAATTCGGTGGTGACGGCCTGACAGGTGCTCGCCAGGCGCTCAAGGCCGGCCTCGTCGTCGTAGGCGGCCTGGATGTGCAGGTCCGCCACCATGCCCGCGGGGCATTCGGCGGCCGGGTCCAGCACCGCGACCTTGTAGCCCAGGCTTTGCGCCGCGTGGCAGAACATGCGGCCCAGCTGGCCGCCGCCGAGCAGGCCCAGCCAGCCGCCGGGCGCGATGGAGAAAGCAGTCGATTGCGTCATACGGATCAAGCCTCGGGCGGAACCTTCATGTCACGGGCGGCCTGCGTCTGGCGTGCGCGGAACGCCACCAGCTTCTTGTGCAGGCCCGCGTCCGTGCCCGCCAGCGTGGCGATCAGGTGCAGCGCGGCATTGGCAGCGCCGGCCTCGCCGATGGCGAAGGTGGCAACCGGCACGCCCTTGGGCATCTGCACGATGGACAAGAGCGAGTCTTCGCCGCGCAGGTACTTGGACGGCACCGGCACGCCGAACACCGGCACTTCGGTCAGCGCCGCCATCATGCCCGGCAGGTGGGCCGCGCCGCCGGCGCCGGCGATGATGCCGCGCAGGCCGCGCTCGAACGCCGCGGCGCCGTATTCGGCCATGTCCTGCGGCATGCGGTGCGCGGAGATCACGCGGGCTTCATAGGCCACGCCGAAATCTTCCAGCATGGTGACGGCGTGCTTCATGACCTCCCAATCGCTGGAAGAACCCATAATCACGCCCACCACGGGGGTGGCGTCTGCCGCTGCGGAAGTCTTGGCTGTCATAACCGATGTCGAGTAGTTGGATGGCCGCGGCGAAACCGCGAAACCCGGTATTTTACCCGGCGTCGGCGGCCCCCCTACGACGGGTCGGCGGAACCCAGCCAGAGATAGCCGGTGGGGTTGTCCGGGCAGGGCCCGAAACCGCATTGCAACGTGGTGCTGCCCAGGTTGCCCAGCACCATGATGAAAAACAGGGCCATGACCACCACGCCCAGCGCCGAGACCGGCCGCTTGATCACGTTGTCGCCCCACTTGCGGTCGGCCGACAGCATCACCACGCAGAAAACGATCAGCGCGACAAAGGCAATGAAGCCCCACGTGTAGAAATGCAGGCCCAGCAGCGTCGTGCCGTAGCCCGGGTCGCCCGGCGCGATGTGCAGCAGCACCTGGCGCCCCGAGGCCACCATGCCGCCCAGCGAGGCCGCGATCGTCATGGCGTAGTGCATGGGCGATGGCCCCAGCCGCAGGTTCAGCAGCAGGCCGACCCCGGCCAGCATCAAGGCCACCCGTTGCAGCAGGCACAGCGGGCACGGCAGCTCGTCGTAGGCGAACTGCCAGGCGAATGCCAGGCCCAGGATGGCGGTCACGCTCAGCAGGGCCAGGCCGTTGAGGATGCGCGAACCGCGCGCGGGATTGCGGGAGAAAATCATGGCGCGGCCCTAGAGCGACAGCGCCAGCGGGCTGGTCATGTGGAACTGGCACCAGGCGGCGAAGACCAGCAGGGTGATCAGCCAGAACGCCACGCAAGGACGGCGCTTGCCGAGCATGCCGAACCACACCGCGACCAATCCGGTCAGGAAAGGCAACATCATTATCATGCGCAGCTCCTTTCTACGACCGGGGGGCAATGCGCCCTTGCGGCGGCTGCGGGCCGCGCCCGGCAAGTTGGCAGAGGGAAACCGAGCGGCCTCGCCGACGGTCTCCGGGTGCAATGTGCCGGCGAGTATAGCGTAACAATAAGCAATAATTCTTAGCGAAAAGCAGGGATTTCCCTGAGCCGCCAGCCATCCCGGACAAAAAGAAACCCGCCCAAAACGCGGGCGGGTTGCGGGGTGACCGGCGCGGTCGCGAGATCAGGCGATCAGGCGATCCAGCGCTTCGCGGTACTTGGCGGCGGTCTTTTCCAGTACGTCCTGGGGCAGGCGCGGCGCAGGCGGCGTCTTGTCCCAGGGTTGCGTTTCAAGCCAGTCGCGCACGAACTGCTTGTCGAACGACGGCGGGCTGATGCCCACGCGGTAGCCGTCGGCGGGCCAGAAGCGCGAGGAATCCGGGGTCAGCACTTCGTCCATCAGGTAGAGCGTGCCATCGTCGTCCAGGCCGAATTCGAACTTGGTGTCGGCGATGATGATGCCCTTGGTGGCGGCGAACCTGGCGGCCTCGGCATACAGCTTGAGCGTGACGTCGCGGATGCGTTCGGCCATTTCCTGGCCGACTTCCTTGACCACGTGGGCGAAGTCGACGTTTTCGTCGTGCATGCCGAATTCGGCCTTGGCCGCGGGCGTGAAGATCGGCTCGGGCAGCTGGCTGGCCTGTTGCAGGCCGGCGGGCAGCTTGATGCCGCAGACGGCGCCGGTGGCCTGGTAGTCCTTCCAGCCGGAACCGATCAGGTAGCCGCGGGCCACCGCTTCGACCAGGATGGGCTTCAGACGCTTGACCACCACGGCGCGGCCGCGCACCTGGTCGATTTCGTCGGGCGCCACCACGTCTTCGGGCTTCACGCCGGTGGAGTGGTTCGGCAGGATGTGGGCCAGCTTCTGCAGCCAGAACTCGGTCAGCTCGGTCAGCACCTGCCCCTTGCCGGGGATGGGATCGTCGAGGATGACGTCGAACGCCGAGATGCGGTCCGAGGCGACGATCAGCAGCTTGTCGTCGCCCACGGCGTACATGTCGCGGACCTTACCGCGGCCCAGCAGCGGCAGGGACGTGATGCTGGATTGATGCAAAGCAGAAGTCACGGGAAAAATGGCCTATGGCAAAAATGAGGGCGCAAGAAAGCGCATAGGTTACTGCAAATAGGTCCGTCTTGCCGGGTGGCGGACCCCGGGTTAGTCTGGCTGCATTCCAAATAATGCGCCGGCCGCGAACGCGCGTCACGACGCTCCCTTTTCACCTGGAGGAGACAAAGTCGTATGCAGGAAGCATCCTTGAAACGCGCGTCCCACGCCGACGCGCAGGTTCACCTGACCGGCGGCTGCCAGTGCGGCGCCGTACGCTACGCAGTGACCGACGAGCCCATCATGGCCGCCACCTGTCATTGCCGCGATTGCCAGTATTCCAGCGGCGGCGCGCCGGCCCACGCGCTGATCTTCCCGGCCGGCTCCGTCACCCTCTTGCGCGGCCAGGCGCGCGAACACCGCTACAAGAGCGATTCCGGCCACATCGTGATGCGCAGCTTCTGTCCGGACTGTGGCACGCCGCTGTTCGGCGGCTCCGACAGCACGACGTACGAAGTGGTGCGGGCCGGTTCGCTGGACGATCCCGAGGCCTTCCACACCCGCGTCAGCCTCTGGACCGATTCGGCCCCGTCCTGGCACCACGTGGACAAGTCGGTGCCGCACTTTCCCAAGAACGGGCCGCCCGCCTGAGGCGACGCGCAAGAAAAAGGCGGGCCCACCCGGGGCCCGCCTTTTTTCGCCTGACAGCCCGCCCGGCGGCCGCCCCAGGAGGCGGGACCGGGCCAGCGGCTTACTGCACCACTTGGGCGAGCTTGCCCGAGGCGTACTGGGCGGCGATCTCGGTCAGCGGCAGCGCCTTGATCTTGCTGGCGTTGCCGGCGGTGCCGAATTCCGTGTAGCGAGCCACACAGATCGCCTTGGCGGCGGCGCGGGCCGGCTTCAGGTATTCGCGCGGGTCGAACTTTTCGGGGTTCTCGGCAAAGAAGCGGCGGATCGCGCCGGTCATGGCCAGACGGATATCGGTGTCGATATTGATCTTGCGCACGCCGTACTTGATGGCTTCCTGGATTTCCTCGACGGGCACGCCGTAGGTTTCCTTCATGTTGCCGCCGAATTCACGGATCTCGGCCAGCAGTTCCTGCGGCACGCTGGAGCTGCCGTGCATCACCAGGTGGGTGTTGGGCAGGCGGGCGTGGATTTCCTTGATGCGGGCGATCGACAGGATGTCGCCGGTGGGCTTGCGCGTGAACTTGTAGGCGCCGTGGCTGGTGCCGATGGCGATCGCCAGGGCGTCCAGCTGGGTGCGGCGCACGAAATCGGCGGCTTGTTCCGGGTCGGTCAGCAGCTGGTCCATGGTCAGCTTGCCGTCGGCGCCGTGGCCGTCTTCCTTGTCGCCTTCCATGGTTTCGAGCGAGCCCAGGCAGCCCAGTTCGCCTTCGACGGTGACGCCCAGCTTGTGAGCGATGTCGACGACCTTCTTGGTAACGTCGACGTTGTAGTCGTAGTCGGCGATGGTCTTGCCGTCTTCTTTCAGGGAGCCGTCCATCATGACGCTGGAGAAGCCCAGGTCGATGGCGCCTTGGCAGACCTTGGGCGACTGGCCGTGATCCTGGTGCATGACCACGGGGATGTGCGGGTAGGACTCAACGGCGGCCTGGATCAGGTGCTTCAGGAAGCCTTCGCCGGCATATTTGCGGGCGCCGGCCGAAGCCTGCATGATCACCGGGCTGTCGGTCTCCGCCGCGGCTTCCATGATGGCCTGGACTTGTTCCAGGTTATTGACGTTGAAAGCCGGAATGCCGTAGCCGTGCTCGGCGGCGTGGTCGAGCAACTGGCGCATGGAGACTAGGGCCATGAGTGGTCCTCCTTAGGTACTGTGGATTGAAAGATGGTTGAAATCGAGCCGAATGGCGAGATTTTACGGGGGAATCGAAGAAAGGTCTTGAAACGGCCGGTATCCCTATCCACCAGGACTAAACCGGCCGTCTGACTGGGCCGCCCGCCGACCCGCCCTAGGGGCGGCCGGCGTGCGGCACGTCCACCTGGGTCATCAAGATCCGCCCTTCGGGCTTGGCCCGACGGTTGGCCTCGATGAAGTCGGGCGCGGCCGCCATGAACAGCGTCTTGCCGTCCGGGCCGCCCAGCGCGGCGGCGAAGATGCCGAACTCGCCGGTATCGATCTGTTCCAGGATCTTGCCGCCGCGCGCCAGCCGCACGATGCGCTTGCCGATGGCGTCGGCCACCCACAGGGCGCCCTCCGCATCCAGCGCGCCGCCGTCGGGCCCGATGGCCGAGGCTTCGATCAGCACCGACAGGTCATTGGAATCGGGCAAGGCGCCGAAATGGGCCCAGTCGCGCCGTGGCCCCAGGGCGCCATGGGGCAGGATGTCGAATTCCGAGATGCGGTTGCCGAAGGTTTCGTTGACGATCAGGGTCTTGCCGTCGGGCGTGATGAACGAGCCATTGGGAAACCACAGCCCGTCGGCCACCACCTGGGCAACGCCGTCCGTGTCCACCCGCACCAGCGTGGTGGTGGCGAAAGGCTCGCCGGCCATCAGGTCGAAGCCGAAGTTGCCCACGTAGGCCCGGCCCTGGTCGTCCACCACCAGGTCGTTGATGGGGCCGCCCGTCAGGGCGGACAGGTCGGCATGCTGCGACAACGTGCCGTCCGCTTCGCGGCGCAGGAGCTTGCGGTCTTTCATGGACGAGATCAGCAGGCGCCCGTCGGGCAGCCAGCCCAGGCCGGAGGGCTGCTGCAGGACCCGGCAGATGACCTCGACGCGCCCTTGCAGGTCCACGGCGATCACCTGGCCGGTGTAGAAGTCCGACGCCCACAAGCGCCCGTCATGCCAGCGCAGGCCCTCCAGGTAGGTGTACCCGGACGCCAGGACGGACAATTCGCGTTTCGGCATAGCTCTGTCTCCTATATAGGCGGGGGCCTGGATGACCTCCCACCGGGCCGACCCTTGACCCGGGCAGCCCATGTTCTTGTCAGCGGCCCGCCGGCTGGCGGCGGCCCTCGGGGTGCGGTCATTTTGGCATGTCCGGCGGCCCCGCTTCGATTGTGCCGATCCGTCCCCAACCTGACAACTAACTGTCAGGTTCGCGGCGTTAACATCGCGGCCCAAAGGGTTAACCCGTGCCGCTCCGGGCGCCCTCCGGCATATCCGTCATTGGACCGATTCGCCCCGCCCCGTGCCGGCGGGTAAGGCCCCCGGCCGACCGATAGGGTCCCTGTTTTCCGTTTTTTGAAGATGAATACTAAGAAGCTGACGCGTTACATCGGCATCGCCATGGTGCTGGGCGTCGTGGTGGGTTATTTCTGCAACAAGTACGCGCAGAACGCGCAAGAGGCCAAGGACATCGCCTCGTACTTCAGCCTGATCACGGACATCTTCCTGCGCATGATCAAGATGATCATCGCGCCCCTGGTCTTCGCCACCCTGGTGTCGGGCCTGGCCAGCATGAGCGACGCCAGCGCCGTGGGCCGCATCGGCCTGCGCGCCATGTTCTGGTTCATCGCCGCCTCGGCCATCTCGCTGTTGCTGGGCCTGGCGCTGGTCAACATCTTCCAGCCCGGCGCGCACATGAACCTGGCGCTGCCGGACGCGGCCGCCACCGCCGGCCTGAAAACGGGCGACTTCACGCTGAAGGCGTTCATTGCCCACGTGTTCCCCAAGAGCATCGCCGAAGCCATGGCGAACAACGAGATCCTGCAGATCCTGGTGTTCTCGCTGTTCTTCGGCGCGGCGCTGTCGTTCGTTCGCGGCAAGGGCCACAACACGATCTACAACATGATCGACGAGCTGGCCAAGATCATGTTCCGCGTGACCGACTACGTCATGCGCTTCGCGCCCCTGGGCGTGTTCGCCGCCATGGCCGCCGCCATCACCACCGAAGGCCTGGGCGTGCTGGTCAGCTACGGCAAGCTGATCGGCGAGTTCTACCTGGGCCTGGCGCTGCTGTGGGCCATCCTGTTTGCCGTGGGCTACCTCTTCCTGGGCAAGTCCACCTTCCGCCTGGGCGGGCTGATCAAGGAACCGACCCTGCTCGCGTTTTCCACCGCCAGCAGCGAATCGGCCTACCCCAAGACGATCGAAGCGCTGGAGCGTTTCGGCGTGTCCAAGCGCATTTCGGGCTTCGTGCTGCCGCTGGGCTATTCGTTCAACCTGGACGGCTCGATGATGTACCAGTCGTTCGCCGTGCTGTTCATCGCGCAGGCCTACAACATCGAAATGACCTTCTCGCAGCAGCTCACCCTGCTGCTGGTGCTGATGGTGACCAGCAAGGGCATGGCCGGCGTGGCGCGTGCCTCGCTGGTGGTGGTGGCAGCCACGCTGCCGATGTTCCACCTGCCCGAGGCCGGCCTGCTGCTGATCATGGGCATCGACCAGTTCTTCGACATGGGCCGCACGGCCACCAACGTGGTCGGCAACAGCCTGGCCACCGCCGTCATCGCCAAGATGGAAGGCAACGAGGAAGACCTGGCGCCCAAGGCCGATGTCGGTCAACCGCTGACGGACGCCTCGCAACCGGCCCGGGCCGCCACGCGCGACGCCTGATGGCGAGGCGTCGCACTGACGCATTGCTGAATTCCAAAGCGGGCCCCGCATTCTGTTTGAACTGCACCCCAAAAGTTGGACACTGATCCAACCTTTGGGGTGTTTTTCATGACGAAGTACGATGAGCGATTCAAGCTCAAGGCAGTTAAGCATTACGTGTCAGGCAATCTTAGCTATCG
>PJUB01000507.1_pt1 | contig 12878 bp, 17 predicted proteins | sample 1512141 | NCBI WGS metagenome assembly PJUB01 (sample SAMN08177677, study PRJNA422409) | Soil metagenome, whole genome shotgun sequencing project. | isolation source: Soil enriched on filter paper: alkali lignin treatment | place: USA: Madison | collected 2015-01-15 | reverse complement strand
GATCAGGATCTCGCGCCCGATCACCGAAGGCAGAAAGCGCCGGTTCAGGACATTGGTCAGCGGATCGCTGCCGCTTTCGATCTCGGCCACCATGTCGAAAAGGCCATTGAGCAGGTGCTTGATGCGTGCCACCAGCTCTTGCAGCTCGCGCACCTGGTCGGGCAACGACGGCTGTCCCGCCTGCCCACCCTGCAACAGGCGCGGCAGCACCACGTCGTCCAGCCGTGCCACGGCCTCGGTAATCTGCCCCAGCGCCGGCGCGCTCTCGAACAGCACGCCGCCCTTGTGCTGCAGCCACAAGCCGAATTCGGAGGCCGCCAATCGCGGCAAGACCTGTTCAGGCGCGCGGTAGTGCAGGCCGATCAGCACGGCCTGGCTCCATTCGAGCAGGGCCGCGCGCTGGCGTTCGCGTTCGGTCGAGATGTTCTGCCCCAGCGCGAACAGCCGGTAGGCCTCATCGTTGCGCGCGCCGCGATTGATGTCGCGCATGAAGGCGCGGCTCATCTGCTCGATTGCCAGGTCAAAGAGATTACAGACGTACTGGGTTGCGATCGATGCCGCGATGCCGTCCAGGTCGCTGGCACGCAGGCGTTGCGCGATCTCGTTCTTCAGGATGCGAGCGCCGGCCATCACCAGGTGGATGGGAATGTGCACGCGCGCATGCACTTCGCCGACCTTTTTCTGGGTGGCCATCAGCGCGGCGATATCGCCTTGATCGCGCACGCACAGCAGGCCCTTGAGCCAGTGCTTCATGCCCTTGTGCAGGCGGCTGGAAACGATCTCGTGAGACAGGCGCGGGCCGGCTTCGGCGTCAGCCAGCAAGGTGGAATAGAAAGCGTCGACCAGGGCGTCGGCGCTGTCGGACACCACCGCGGCGACCTGGCCGCGGGTATAGGCATCGACCGACGAATAGACCGCCTGCCAGGCCTGCGCATTGGACGCGCTGAGGTAACAGGCCTGACCGGCAGGGTCAGGAGACGACGGAACCGCGCGACTCATCGAAGACATAAAACCATCCGACCGAAGACTCCATGGCGTGTCTCGGAGCGACACGCGACAGGAAAAACCAGCGCGGATTATGCTTGAAATCGCAGACGCGCCGCCGCAGCGGCGCTGCCTTGTGCGGTTTATTCCAGGCCGTGGAACACCGAATCGTCAGGACCGACGTGCGACGGATGCTGCCACGTCACGTCGCGCAGCGAGTGCTGCACCAGCCCTTCCACGCCCAGCAGCACCGCGAAGATGGCCATGCGGATGGGAATGCCGTTGTCGGTCTGGCGGAAAATCGCCAGGCGCGGATCATGGTTCAGGTCCACGCTCAGGTCGTTGGCGCCCGGTCGGCTGTCGCGCGGCAGCGGGTGCATGACGATGGTTTCCGGGCTGCAGTACGCGTCGATGATGGCGCGGTTGATCTGGAAGTCTGGCGTGTAGCCTTCGTTTTCTTCGTTGGCAAAACGCTCTTTCTGCACGCGCGTCGCGTAGATGACGTCGGCGCCGGCCAGGCCTTCGGCCAGCGTGGTCTTCTGCTCGATGATGTTGCCGTTGCGGCTGGCCTGCTCGATGATGTAGGAGGGCATTTCCAGGCCCTTGGGCGACACCAGCGAGAATTTGACGTTCTTGTACAGGGCCATGAGCTTGATCAGCGAGTGCACGGTACGGCCGTACTTCAGGTCGCCGACCATGGCGATGTGCGCCCCGTCCAGCAGTTTGCCCAGGCGCGAGAACTCGGTCAGGATGGTGTACAGGTCCAGTAGCGCCTGGCTGGGGTGTTCGCCAGGGCCGTCGCCGCCGTTGACCACCGGGATGTTGGTGGCGCGCGCAAATTCCGCGACCGAGCCCTGCTCGGGATGACGGATCACCATGGCGTCCACGTAGCCGCTCATGACGCGGCTGGTGTCGTAGATGGATTCGCCCTTGGCCATGGACGAAAAGGTGAAACCCGTGGTATCGCAGACCGAACCGCCGAGGCGGCAGAAGGCCGAGCCGAAGCTGACGCGGGTACGGGTGCTGGCTTCGAAGAACAGGTTGCCCAGCACGGCGCCTTCCAGCACGCGCGACACTTTCTGGCGACGCGCGATGGGCTGCATCATGTCGGCCACGCGGAACAGGTCTTCGACCGATTCCCGCGTGAACTGATCCACCGACAGCAGTTGGTGCTTGCCTTCCACAGCAATGCGATCGCGCAACGGGCCATCTTGTACGCTTTGCGTATACTTTTCGAGCAGCACCCCGTTTTGCACGATTTCGCTGACGAAACGCTGCACCACTTCCGGCATGGCGCGGAATTCCTGCGAGCCCTCAGGCAACAGCCAGGTGTCCAGCGCGCGGCGCTTGACGCCGATCCGGGTCGCGAACACGTCGCGCGTCAGGTTCAGGCGGCGCATCGCGTCGCGCAGGAAAGCTTGCTGGGAAATGGTCATGACAGGTCCCGGATAAAGGGTTTATATACGCACTGCGCATATTATTCCCAACGCAAGTGCAAGTCCAACACTTTTGCGCACACGGGTTTACCCGTTGTTTTTATCGGCGAGCGTAGGTGGTCATGTGGGGCGAGGCATCTGCGGCGGCCTGCCCGGCCGCCAGCCAGCAGCCCGCGCAGAACGCCAGGGCGCTGGCCACATAGCACAGCAGGGCCAGTGTCTGCGCCGGCAGGTGACCGCGCGTGACCCGGCCGTTGTAGCCCTGGCGCAACAGGCTGACCTGCGCCAGATACCCGAACATGGCCCCCAGGCAGGCGGTCAACAGGCCGGCCAGCAGCAGGAAAAGCGGCAATTGCAGATCGGGGGCGGCGATATCGCCGCCCACCATGCCCAGCGAAAACGCCGCCAGGCCCAGCGCCGCGGCGCCGTTCAACCAGCCCAGGAAGCGAAAAGCGCCCGCCAGCAGCGCGAACGGCATGCCGGCGGCACGAATCTGCTGGGCGCGGGGGTCCATGGATCAGTCCTTGCGGCAGACCGGCGTGGCGCTCTGGATCGAGGCGCGGGCGGCGGCAATTTCCGCGGCGTCCCAGCGGCCCTGGCCCAGCACCGTGACGGTGACCTTGGACTTGGCCGGGCCGTCGGATTCGGCGGACACCAGTTCCAGCACCGTGGCGGGCTCGCCCACCTTGTAGACCTGGACCTCGTCAGGGGCGCCCTTTTCGCCGATGGTGTGGCGCCATGCATAGGCCACGTTATAGGGGTGCTGCACGTTGACGTGGCAGGTGCGCACATATTCGCCGGCACGTCGGAAGGCGGCCTGGTAATTGGTGTCCACGCTGAACGTTTCCTTCAGCACGGTATCGGACTCGTAAACGCCCTTGCTGGCACATCCGGCCAGCAATGCCATCAACGTGACGCCCACCCATACAGACTTGCGCATGATTCTTCCTGCCTTCAGATTCGGATTCCCGCGATTATGCCAGCGGCCGTAAAAAGGCCACGCCCGAAATGCCGGAACATTTCTGCGTGGCCGGTGCGGCGCCCACGGCGCGCGGACTGCCAGACACCGCTATTTGGTGGCGGCGCCCTCGATTTTCTCGCCGCCGCGCTGGATGTCCTTGCCGGCGCCTGCAACGGTATTGCACCCCGCCGTCAGGGCGGCAATCGAAAGCATCATGACAAGAATGACTTTGTTCTTCATGGGCATCTCCTATCGAGGCGTGGAAACCGAAGCCAGCATACCGCAAAGACCGCCGTTTGCGCAGGGTGGGCAGCCCGCCCCCGGGGCCGCGACCGGCATGCGACCGGCCGGTCACAGGGCCGGGCGTCCAGCGCCTGTCGCCTATTTGCCGGCAATGGATTAGGATTCGCAAATGACCAAGAAACACCTATCGGAAAACCACGACGGCGGCTCGCCGCAAGCGTGGGGCTGGGAACAGCCGCAGTGCCGCGGACAAGCCGCATTGGCGCTCTTCATCGACGATTTGCATCGCATCCTGCAGAACCATGCCGCGGGCCAGTTGGCCGCCAGCAGCACGCTGGCCGACGCCCAGGAACAGGTGGACGATCTGCTGGCTCGCTACAACGGCATTGCCGCCGCGCCCGAAATCTTCCTGGGCCAATCGGTCCAGCTCAAGGAAGGCGTCGACCGCAATGGCGTCTCGCATACGGTACCCATTTTTTCACCGCGCCTGAAACAATCGCTGGTCGCGATGCTTGGACAAGGACCCGGCTGACCACACTCCCGGCGCGTGCCGCCGGCGGTCAGCCAGAACAGCTCTAACGAGGGAGACCGCACAATGAATACAGACAATGTCGTAGAGTTCCTCCGCCTGCTGTCGCTCGACGTCTCGCTGGGCGCTGCCGCCCAGCACGCTGCGGGTCAGGCGGATGCGCCGCTGGCATTGGCCAGGCTGGCCACCGCGCATGGCTTGCCCTGCAGCGCTTCGGACTGGTCTGTATTTGCCCGCAGCTGCCTGGATGCGTCGCAAGAAGCCGTCGACACCGACATGCCCTCGGGCGAAGCCAAGATCTGGCAACTGGTGCAAGACCCCGGCCAGGATGCCAGCATGCCCGCCAGCGCGATCACCCGCGTCATCGGCATCGTCAACCAGCCCGACGGCACCACCGTGGTGGGGCATGTCGTCAATGATCTGACACCCAACCCCGGCCGCGGGCTGCACCCCTACCCCAACGGCTCTTGAGCCCGCACGCCCGAGACCGCTGACGACAGCAGCGAATCGTCAGGCGCTGGCCTCTGCCAGAAAAGCGGCCACGCCCTGCGCCGCCACGCAGCCGCTGGCCATGCATGCGGTCAGCAGGTAACCGCCTGTGGGCGCCTCCCAATCCAGCATTTCTCCCGCGCAGAACACACCGGCCGCTGTTCGCAGCATCAGGCCGGGCGTCAGCGACTGGAAGCTGACGCCGCCTGCCGTGCTGATGGCTTCGTCCATCGGCCGCGCCCGTACCAGGGTCACAGGCAGCGCCTTGATCAGCACGCCCAGGCGCGCCGCATCCCGGAAATCGTCAGCCCCCGCGCACTCGCGCAGCAGCCCCGCCTTCACACCGGTCAGCCCCAGCCGGCTCTGCAGATGGCTGGACATGGATCGTGCGCCGCGCGGATGGGTCGCCGCGGCCATCACTTTATCGGCCGTCCAGTCCGGCGCCAGATCCAGCAGCGCGATGGCATGCCCCGCGGCGTCGATCTGATCGCGCAGCAAGGCCGAGAGGGCATAGACCAGGCTGCCTTCGATCCCGCTTTCGGTAACCACGAATTCGCCCTGGCGAGCCTGGCCGGGGGCCGTGACGCCGGCCGGGCGCATTGCCACGGACTTGACCGGCTGGCCCGCGTAGCGCGCGCGGAAGTGCGCCGACCAGGCCACATCGAAACCGCAATTGGCCGGTCGCAACGGCGCCACGGCGACGCCGTGCGCCGCCAACCCCGGCAGCCAGGTGCCATCGGAACCCAGCTTGGCCCAGCTGCCGCCGCCCAGCGCCAGCACCACGGCATCGGCGGCCTCGCTGCGCTCGCCATCGGGCGTCTCAAAACGCAGGTCCGCCGCGCTCGGCGTGGCCGACACCGGCCAGCCCAGCCAGCGATGGCGCATATGGAAACGCACGCCGCTGCCGCGCAGTCTGGCCAGCCAGGCGCGCAGCAGCGGCGCCGCCTTCATTTCGGCGGGAAACACGCGGCCGGATGAACCCACAAAGGTCTCGATTCCCAGTTGCCGCGCCCACTCGCGCAAGCCGCCGCCATCCAGCACGCGCAACCAGGGTTCCACCTGCGCGGCACGGTCGCCGTAGCGGGCCAGGAACGGCGCAGCGGCCTCGCTGTGGGTCAGGTTCAGGCCCCCACGGCCGGCCATCAGGAACTTGCGGCCGACGGATGGCATGGCGTCGTACACGTCGACTGCCAGGCCCTGCGCGGCCAGACCCTCGGCCGCCATCAAACCGGCCGGGCCACCACCGATGACGGCGACGCGCTTGCGGGAGGTATTCATGGCGTCGGCGCCTGGGCGCTGCCGGAAGACGGATGCGGGTACGGATGCATGGAAAAAGCCGTGACGGAAATGCCAGGGCGGCAGGCGCCGCCAGGGGAGCGATTGTCGCATGCGAGGCGCAGACCACCGCGCCGGCATCCGTGCAGGACAAAAAAATGCCCCGCATGGGGCATTTTTTCATCGCTGGCGGCAAGCCATTGATATTACAAAGATATTGGGACATGCACAGTGCCTATCCCAAGGCTTGTCCACAATCGCTGTGGGTAACTTGCGTCCGCTAGGCGTTGCCCGCGGCCTGCATCGGGCCCGACCATGGCTCGGCGTCCAGCTGAAAGCGCAGCTCCTGGTATTCGCCGTCGACCGACACGGATCGCAGCAGCCCGGCGCCCAACGCCTGCCCCAGCGCACGGCGGCACAGCGTTTCGGGATCGTCGGGTAGCGACTGGAACACACCATCGGGAATGCGCAGCCGCAGCAGCGCCTGGGGATCGCCCCGTTCAGCCGGTCGGCCGATATGGATATGGGCCGGATAGCCATGCGGGCACCAGATGCCCACGTGATACTTGCCTTCGGTGCCGGTATCGGCCACGTAGCCGGGATGATCGTATTTTGCTGTGCCCATGGACCCTCCTCGTGTGCGGCGAACTTGCGCGCGTAGCCCATGGTAGCGCAGCGTCCGGCGGCTGTGCGGCCACAAGACCCAGGGAAACTCCGGGCTGGAACGATGGCTTGATGCAGGGCAAGGAAGGAGCAAAAAAGGGACGAAAAAAAACCGCGACCTGTGTCGCGGTTTTTTCGGGGCGCCTGAGACGCGCTTGAAACTGGTTGCGGGGGCAGGATTTGAACCTACGACCTTCGGGTTATGAGCCCGACGAGCTGCCAGACTGCTCCACCCCGCGTCTGATGTGTGAATCATACATCATTTTGAAATCTTGTGCAGCGCACCCAGGCCATTTTGCCGATTATTTTTGCGGATCACGCCAAAAATGCTTCGCACGACGGCCCAGAAGCGCTGCCACGGGCCGGGCACGTCCAGGCAGATCGCCTGCGCGCGGCCAAGCGCCGTCAACACCAGCGGACCGCCTTGCGGCAGGGGATAGCTTTCGCCCGCGTTCAAGCGGACGGGCGGCGGCAAATGCCGGCCTGGCGGCACTTCCGCGCGGTACGGGGCCTCGACGATCAGCAGGCTGCCGCTGACACAGACCACCGTTGCACCGCTGCGCAGGTGCACTTGCCGGGTGGCGCCGGACAGGATGTCGAAACGTTGGGCAGGTAATTCGGGGGCGGGAAAAAGGGCCATGGTCATCTCCAATCTGACCCCTGTAGGCTACGAGCCTGCTGCTTTGCGCAACAGCCACACAATATGGCTTTCTGTACCGATGCAGCCTCTCGATTTCGGGGCTGTTCTGGTGTACTTTGCGGGAATCTGTGCCTACCCTCACACCAACCCCGGGGAGCATGATCGGCGCATGGAACCGCAACCGCTTTATCTACGCCTGGCCAACCACTATCGGCGCGCCATCCAGACGGGGGTCCTGGCCCCGGCCCAGCGCATGCCGTCCGTGCGGACCCTGGTACGGACCCATCACGTCAGCCTGTCCACCGCGTTGCAGGCCTGCCGCCTGCTCGAAGACGACGGCCTGATCGAGGCCCGCCCCCGTTCCGGCTATTTCGTCCTGAAGCCGCGCCGCAGCAGCATCCCGCCTGTGGACGAGCCGGACATCCGCCAAGCCCTGGGCGCCGCGCAATACGTCGGCATCCATGACCGCGTTTCCGACTTCGTGGCCAAGTGCGAGGCCCACCCCGTGAGCGCCAACTTCGCGCTGGCCGCCGCGACGCCGGATGCCTACCCGATGGAAGACCTGAAACAGGCCATGATCAGGACCTTGCGGCATTCGCCCCAGGTGTTGGTCAGCCCGGTGCCGCCGCAAGGCCACCCGGACCTGCGCACCGTGTTGGCCCGACGCGCGCTGGCCAACGGCATCAACGCCACGCCCGACGACGTCATCGTGACGCACGGCTGCATCGAGGCCCTGAACCTGGCGCTGCGCGCCGTGGCCCGCCCGGGCGACACGATCGCGGTCGAGTCGCCCACCTACTTCGGCCTGCTGCAGATTCTGGAAAGCCTGGGCATGCGCGCGCTGGAGATCCCGACCAGCCCCCAGCACGGCCTGTCCATCGAAGCGCTGGACCTGGCCTTCCAGACACACGGCAACATCCGCGCGGTGGTGGTGGTGCCCAACTTCCAGAATCCGCTGGGCTGCGTCATGCCCGACGCCGAGAAGGCCCGGCTGGTGGCGTTGTGCGAGCGCCAGCAGGTGCCGCTGATCGAAGACGACACCTACGGCGCGCTGACCGACGACGATATGCCCCTGGCCGCCGCCAAGTCCTGGGACCCGACGGGCAACGTCATCTATTGCTCGTCACTGCACAAGACGCTGGCGCCGGGCATGCGGCTGGGCTGGCTGCTGGGCGGCCGCTGGAAGGCCCGCATCGCGATGCTGAAATTCGCGCAAAGCCGGCCAAATGAACCGCTGGCGCAGATCGCGGTGGCCGACTACCTGGGCTCGCGCGCCTACGATCGGCACCTGGCGCGGCTGCGCCGGCAACTGAAGACCCAGCGCGACCAGACCGCCGAAATCATCGCGGCGCACTTTCCGCGCGGCACGCGCCTGAGCATGCCCAAGGGCGGCATGCTGCTGTGGGTGGAAATGCCCGAAGGACGCTCGGGGCTGGATGTATTCGAAGCCGCGCTGCGGCAAGGCATCCGCGTGGCGCCGGGCGCGATGTTTTCCAACGGCACCCGCTACAACCACTTCCTGCGCATCAGTTGCGGCCAGCGCCACACGCCAGACATCGCGCAGGCGCTGGGCACCTTGGCGCGCATCGTCGGCGAGCGTCCCGCATGAATCCGCACCTGCACCAGTTCATCGTCGACTACGGCCTGTGGGCAGTGTTTGGCGGCACGCTGCTGGAAGGGGAAAGCGTGGTGGTGCTGGCCGGCTTCCTGTCGCACCAGCGGCTGCTGCACCTGCCGTACGTCATGCTGTGCGCGTTCGCCGGTTCGTTCCTGGCGGACCAGGTGCTGTTCTACGTGGGCCGCCGCTACCGGGACCACCGCTACGTGGCGCGGGTGCGCGCCCAGCCGGCATTCGGCAAGGCGCTGGCAGCCATTGACCGATATCCCCACGGATTCATCCTGGCCTTGCGATTTCTGTATGGCCTGCGCACCGTGGGTCCGGTGGCGCTGGGTGTATCGCGGGTCTCGCCGCTGCGATTTCTGGTGCTCAATGCGATGGCGGCCGCGATCTGGGCGGTGTGTTTCAGCCTGTTGGGCTATCTGTTCGGACAGACCATCGAGTCGATGCTGGGACGCTTGCACGGCGTGGAAACCAAGCTGGCGGTTGCGGCCGCGATCGGCGTGGCGGTGTGGCTGGCGTACTGGCTCTATGCAAGACGGCGGCGCAAGGGCTCACAGCAATGACCGACCGCACCTGGCCGGCCGCGCCTTGCCGGCCGCGCCTGACCGCCGCTCTCAGAACACCAGCTTGCCGCTAGCGCGCATGACATGGCGGCGGCGGGCCTTGCGATACATCGGACCGATGAACGGCAACACGGCCAATCGCCGCAGGATGGGGTGGCGCTGGTCAAAGTCGTGCCAGGCCTTGAAGCCATGGCCCAGGCGCTCCCAGCTTTCGCGCGCCTCGGGCGAGAGTTTGCCGGGGTCGAACGCCGCCAGTTTTGCCGCTTCCGAAACGCGCGCCGCGAGGGGCTTGTTCCGGTATTCCAATGGATACTGATTCCGCATGGGGCCGCATATTACCCGGCTTGGCGGGTGTCTGCCGGCCCCGCGAGGGTGCCGGTTACCGCGTTGTCTGGCGCGCACTTTGACCGCCGGTTGCAAACCCTTGTAATCAAAGGAAAAAGACTGTCTATGCCAGCACTATCCCAAGGCTTGTCCACAGAAGTTGTGGGTAACTTTGCCGGATGCGCCGGCCGGCGGCCTGGCGCCGCGGCTTACTTCAGTGCGGCGATGACCTGGTCGCGCACGCTCTCGAAGCCCGCCACGTACTGGGGGTTTTCCGATCGGGCCAGCAGGCTGGAGTAGTTCTGTTCCAGTTGCGCCTCGATGGCTTCACGCAGGCCGGGTGAGCCCTTGGCCAGATGCAGCATCGTCAGCAACGCCGAATTGAGCGCATCGATGCGGCCGCCCTGGTGCGAAATGGTGTGCACGATGACTGCGATTTGTTCCTGGGTGTCCATGGGTATGCCTCCTGGTAAAGATATCGGCGCAAATCCTAGCATGGGCGCGCGCGGCCGCTGGGCAAGGCCGGCTGCCCGCGCTAGCATGAAGCGTCGCGCCCCGCCGTCGGCGCGGCGCCACCGGAGCCGTGCCCATGAAGACGATCCAGAACTACCTGCCCCCGGATGCCGCATCCCTGCAGCGCCTGCAGGACCGACTGGGCTACAGCGACGCGCAAATGACCGAACTGGCGGGGCTGGACGACGCCACGCCCTGGTCCAGCTATGTCGGTGGCCCGCAGCCGCGCACGCTGGGCCGGCAGCGGCTGATCGCCATGGCCGCCCGGCTGGCGCTGGACGATGCGGCCTGGCAGCGCGTGTTGGCCGCCATGCGCGATGCCGGTGCACGATTCGACTACGGCGCGCCCGCCGCCGCCCCGGCGCCCCCAGCCCCCACGCCCGGCCCCGCAGAAGAAAGCAAGTTCGGCATGCGCCTGGTGAGCGACCATGGCGCCTTTCACGAAATGGAGCAGTTGCGCGAGTTCGCGCACTTTGTCCACGAGTTCGGCGTCAGCGAACTGGTGCGTGCCGCCCGCTACGACAGTGGCGCCGACCTGTGCCGCTTCACGCTCGATAACGCGCAGGCACAGGACCCGGCACGGCGGGACCGCGTCTTCGATGCCGCCTTCAAGACCATCACCCGCTTCGAGTTCGACGGCCGCATCTACCAGGGCGGCATCCCGCCCGAATCCGACGGTTGAATCCGGACCTGCCCCGCCGCCGCAGGCAGCCCGCGCGGATGCATTGACTTGCGCCGCATCGCCCTTGTATGGTCGGGCGCATGAACGAACGCCTAGACGCCATCGACCGCCAGTTGCTCAGCCTGTTGCAGGCCAACGCCCGCGAACCCGCCGCCATCCTGGCGCGCAAGCTGGGGCTGGCCCGCACCACGGTCGTGGCGCGCATTGCCCGCCTGGAACGCGAGAGCATCGTGGCCGGCTACGGCGTGCGGCTGGGGCGCCTGCTGGAAGAGGCCGCGGTGCGCGCCTACTGCTTCATCAGCGTGCTGCCCAAGACGCCCGCCGCCGTGATCCGCGAGCTGGAGAAAATGCCCGAGGTCGAAGAGGTGTCGTCGGTCAGCGGACCCTACGACTACCTGATCTTCCTGCGCTGCGAAACGCACGAACAGCTGGACGCGCTGCTGGACCGCATCGGCCTGATCGATGGCGTCAAGCAGACCCAGACGTCCATCGTGCTCAGCCGCAAGGTCGACCGGCGCAGCGCGGTCGGCGCGCCCTGAGCCGCGCGACTGGCGCGACGCAACGCCGTCCACGCCCTACCCGGGGGACAGCGGGGGCGGCATAATGTTGTAATGTGGTTTATCACCAATTTCGGATCCCCCATGCGTGCACGCCTAGCCTTCTCTTCCGCCCTGCTCGTCCTGCTGGCCGCCTGCTCCAGCATGAGCGAAGTGACGTCCACCGGCAAGAACAGCTACAGCGTCACGTACAGTTCCGGCACGCAGCTGCTGACCTGGGTCGAGATCAAGAACCAGGCGCTGCAACGCGCCGACCAATACTGCCAGTCCATCGGCCGCAAGCTGCAAAAGCCCGCCGTCACGTCCAACCACGCGACGGGCCTGGGTTCCAAGCGCGCCACGGTCAACTTCGAATGCGGCGCCATCGATCCGCCCAAGACCGACAAGCAATAAGCCAGGAACCACCGTGAAGACTCCGCCGCCCGTGGGTATCACCATGGGGGATGCCGCCGGCATCGGCCCCGAAATCGTCGTCAAGGCGTGCGCCCAGGGCCTGAATGCGCCCTGTGTGGTGTACGGCGATGCGGGCGCCCTGCGGCGCGCCGCCGCGTTGCTGGGCGCACGGCTGGACATCGTCGAGATCGCCCATGCGGGCCTGGCCACGGGCGACGCCGGCCAGATCGAAGTCATTGCCTGCGGCCCCGCCCTGCCGCCCGACCTGCCTTACGGCCAGGTCAACGCGGCGGCCGGCCGCGCCGCCTACGATTACGTTTGCGCCGCCATCGATGACGCCCAGGCCGGCCGCATCCGCGCCATCGTGACCGCGCCGCTGAACAAGAAGTCCATGCACGAAGGCGGCGTCGACTACCCCGGGCACACCGAGATCCTGGCCGAGCGCTCGGCCACGCAGGATTTCGCGATGATGCTCGCCAACGATGAACTGCGCGTGCTGCTGGTGACCATCCACGTCGCGCTGGCCGATGTCATCGCCCGCATCACGCCGCAGGCGGAACTGACCTCCATGCGCCTGGCCGACCGCGCCTGCCGCCAGATGGGCATCGCGCAGCCGCGCGTGGCAGTGGCTGGCCTGAATCCGCACGCCGGCGAAGGCGGCAAGTTCGGCCGCGAAGACCTGGACATCATCGAACCGGCCATCCGCCAGGCCCGCGACGAAGGCATCGACGCCAGCGGCCCCTGGCCCGGCGACACGGTCTTCATGCGCGCGCGCCGCGGCGAATTCGACATCGTGGTGGCCCAGTACCACGACCAGGGCCTGATCCCGGTGAAATACCTGGGGCTGGACCACGGTGTCAACGTCACGGTGGGGCTGCCGTTCGTGCGCACCAGCGTCGACCACGGCACGGCTTTTGACATCGCCGGCAAGGGCGTCGCGGACCAGGCATCACTGGTAGCGGCCTTTGACCTGGCCTTGGCCATGACGCCCTGAGCCTGCCCGCG
>PJUB01000506.1_pt1 | contig 12907 bp, 12 predicted proteins | sample 1512141 | NCBI WGS metagenome assembly PJUB01 (sample SAMN08177677, study PRJNA422409) | Soil metagenome, whole genome shotgun sequencing project. | isolation source: Soil enriched on filter paper: alkali lignin treatment | place: USA: Madison | collected 2015-01-15 | reverse complement strand
CCTACGGCGTCGGCATGATCAAGGATGCCACCGGCAGCCTGTCGGCCGGGCTGTATTTCCTGGCGGCCATGCTGTTGCTGGCCGTGGCCATGACCTTCGTGGTCCGCGCCGCATTGCGCCCGGCGGCATCGCCGTCGGCCATCCCTTCCAACCACCCTGTCGATATCACCCCATGACCCCTGACCTTACCCGGCGCGTCCCGCGCTACCAGGGCATTTTCCCTGTCGTGCCCACGACCTTCACCGAGACGGGCGAACTGGATCTGCACAGCCAGAAGCGGGCGGTCGATTTCATGATCGATGCCGGTGTGGACGGCCTGTGCATTCTTGCGAATTTCTCCGAGCAGTTTTCGCTGGCCGATGATGAACGCGATTGCATCACCCGGACGGTGCTTGAGCACGTGGCCGGCCGGGTGCCGGTCATTGTGACGACCTCGCACTACAGCACCGCTATCTGCGCGCGCCGCAGCATCGAGGCCCAGGCCATGGGGGCGGCGATGGTGATGGTCATGCCGCCTTATCACGGTGCGACCTTTCGCGTGCCGGAATCGCAGATCGTTTCGTTTTACTCGCGCTTGTCCGACGCGATCGAGATTCCGATCATGATCCAGGATGCGCCCGCCAGCGGGACCGCGCTGAGCGCCGAACTGCTGGCGCACATGGCGCGTGACATCGAACAGGTGTCATATTTCAAGATCGAAACGCCGGGGGCAGCGAACAAACTGCGCGATCTGATCCGGTTGGGCGGCGATGCCGTGGAAGGGCCGTGGGATGGCGAGGAGGCCATTACGTTGCTGGCTGACCTGGGCGCCGGCGCCACTGGTTCGATGACAGGCGGAGGTTTTCCCGACGGAATTCGGCCGATCATCGAGGCGCATCAAGAGGGCAATGCGGACCTGGCTTTCGAGCGGTATCAACGTTGGTTGCCGTTGATAAACCACGAGAATCGTCAGGCAGGCTTGCTGGCCGCCAAGGCCCTGATGAAGGAGGGAGGCGTGATCGCGTGCGAGGCGCCCCGTCATCCCTTCCCCCCGCTGCGGCCAGAGACACGCGCCGAGCTGATCGACATCGCGAGGCGATTGGATCCGGTGGTGTTGCGCTGGGGCACCTAGCGCGAACAGGCATCCGTGCATGACGGGCCGGGCTTGAACGGCCGCCCAGACAAAAGCCCCGGCATCGCTGCCGGGGCTTTGTCGTACCTAGAGCGGGGGTTCTTCTCTAATTACGATGCGGGCGTGGTCGAGCCGCCCGGGGTGTTCGAGCCGCCGCCAGGCGTGGTGCCGGGCGTGGGGGCCGGAGCCGGCGAGGTGGCCGGGGGCGTGGTGGAAGGCGCGGGGGTGCTCGCGCCCGGAGTGGGGTTGTTCGCGGGCGCCGGGGCATCTTCCTTCTTGTTGCAGGCGCTGAGCGACACCGCCAGCACCGACGCAATAATCAAGGTTTTGCTCATCATTTTTGGACTCCTGTAGATGACGACTCTTGAAACCCCGTCAGGGGAAACCAGAATCCAGGCTACAGGAAGCCGTAAGCCCTGCGAGTGTGAAAGTTAAAAAGGTCGCATCCCAACGGCAACAAACCTTTCCGCCACGTGTGATGTCTTTCCTTATGTGACCCCGCGATCAGACCTCATTGCGTTCTGTGCAATACAGATACGCATAGGTGTCTGGATACTACGAGGCCACATAGTGGATCCACCCTGAATCCAGCCAATCGGCCAGGCACGAGCGGGCTTCGTCGGACAGGCGGGCGCAGGCGGGGTCGGCGCAATCCAGGCTGCGGGCGTCGGCCAGCTTGCACAGCGCGGCCGAGGCCGGCGTCATGGCGGTTTCGCCGTTGATGAACAGCTGCTTGCCGCGGTAGAGCATGCGGCTGCGGCGGTCCAGCACCAGCTTGCCGGCAGTGGGCCAGTCTTCTTCCAGGTCCACGTCCAGGTCTTCAGGGGCATCGAAAACGCTGAGGTTGCTGGGCTCGGTCAGCCAGCAGCCCAGAAAGCGCGAGGCCAGCGCGTCGTCAAAGCGCAGCTTCTGCACGGTCTCCAGGGTGGCCTCGACCAACGCGTCGGGCACCTGCGCGGGCGTCGTGACGGCGGCCTGGGCCGGGTCGCGGTACACGGCCGACAGCTTGGGGCCGGGCAGTGCCGGTTCGCCGTACGGACCACCCAGCAGGCCGACGCGCGCCATGACCTGGTCGGCCGCGGCTTCGAGCAGGCCACGGGCCAGCGTGGCCTGCGTGGGGGCGCGAAAACCGATGGAGATGGTCATGCAGCCGTCACCCGCGGCGATGCCGTCGTGGGCGGCCTGGGGCGGCAGGTACAGCATGTCGCCGGGGGCCAGCACGGCTTGCGCTTCGGGCTCGAAGCGGCTCAGGATCTTGAGCGGCAGGCCCGGTTCCAGCGACAGGTCTTTCTGGCGCCCGTAGCGCCATTCGCGTTCACCGGCCGCTTGCAGCAGGAACACGTCGTAGCTGTCGAAGTGCGGGCCGACGCCGCCGCCGTGGCTGGCGATGCTGATCATCACGTCATCCAGGCGCGCGTCGGGAATGAAGCGGAACTGCTGCATCAATTCGGCCGCGGCATCGCTGTGCAGGTCCACGCTTTGCACCAGCAGGGTCCAGTCGCCTTCGTTGTCTTTCGGCAGGCGGGCGAAGGGGCCGCTTTCCATTTGCCATTCGCCGTTCTCGCGCCAGATCAGGCGCGACTCGACGTCGTCGCGGCGGGCCAGTTTCTTGATGGCCGCGATGGTGACAGGCGGCTTGAAGTCGGGAATGGCCTGGCGGATCAGGAGCGGCTTCTTTTGCCAGTACCGGCGCATGAAGTCGTTGGGGCTCTGGTTGCCCAGCAGCGGCAGGGGATGATCGAGGTTCATTGCAGGTGCTTTTTCAGGCGGTAGAGGGCGTCCAGCGCTTCGCGCGGAGTCAGGCTGTCGGGGTCGATGCCGGCGAGTTCGTCACGCAGGCCGTCCAGGGCCTCGATGGCGTCGGCGCGGTCGGCCTCGGCGTAGGCTTGCGCGTCGGCGTCGGCAGCGGCCGAGAACAGGCCCAGCTGCGGCGTGGGCGCGCCTTGCGCTTCCAGGCGTTCCAGTTCGCGGGTGGCCTGGCGGATCACGGCGGCGGGCACGCCCGCGCGCTGCGCCACCTGGATCCCGTAGCTGCGACTGGCGGGGCCTTCGCGCACTTCGTGCAGGAATACGATGCCGCCGGCGGACTCGGCCGCGGCCAGGTGCACGTTGGCCGAGGCGGGCTGTTCGGCCGGCAGGCGCGTCAGTTCGAAGTAGTGGGTGGCGAACAGCGTCAGGGCGCGGTTGTGCGCCAGCAGGCGGCAGGCAATTGCCCAGGCCAGCGCCAGGCCGTCGTAGGTGGACGTGCCGCGGCCGATCTCGTCCATCAGCACCAGGCTGTTGGGCGTGCTGGCCGACAGGATGGCGGCCGCTTCCGTCATTTCCATCATGAAGGTCGAACGTCCGCCGGCCAGGTCGTCGGCGGCGCCGATGCGGGTGAAGATGCGGTCGATCTTGCCGATGCGGGCGCGCGCGGCGGGCACGAAGCTGCCGATGCGCGCCAGCAATACGATCAGCGCCACCTGCCGCATGTAGGTCGATTTACCACCCATGTTCGGGCCGGTGATCAGCAGCATGCGGCGCGCCGGGTCGAGCCGGCAGCCGTTGGGCGTGAAGCGTTCGATGGCGTTTTCCACCACCGGATGGCGGCCCGCATCGATGTCGATGTCGGCCTGCTCGGACAGTTCGGGTGCGATCCAATCGTGGCGGCGCGCATGGTCGGCCAGCGCGGCCAGCGTGTCCAGTTCGGCCAGGGCGCCCGCGCAGTCGGACAGCGGGCGTACGTGTTCGGCCAGCACATCCAGCAATTGTTCGAACAGCCACTTTTCGCGAGCCAGCGAGCGGTCTTGCGCCGACAGTACCTTGTCTTCCCAGGTCTTGAGTTCCGGGGTGATGTAGCGTTCGGCGTTCTTGAGCGTCTGGCGGCGGCGGTAGTCTTCCGGCACCTTGGCCGTCTGGCCCTTGGTGACTTCGATATAGAAGCCATGCACGCGGTTGAATTCCACGCGCAGGTTGCTGATGCCGGTGCGTTCGCGTTCGCGCGCTTCCAGTTGCACCAGGAAGTCGCCGCCGTCGGCGGCCAGCGCCCGCAGTTCATCGAGTTCGGCATCAAAGCCCGTGGCCAGCACGCCGCCGTCGCGGATGGCGACCGCGGGCTCGGCGGCAATGGCGCGCACCAGCAGGGCGGCCAGCGCCGGATCGACCGACAGGTGCGAGATCAGCTGGCCCAGGCGTGGGGAATCGGCCATGGGCTCGACCAGGTCGCGCAGCGCCGGCAGGGCTTGCAGCGCATCGCGCAGGCTGGCCAGTTCGCGCGGACGCACCGAACGCAGCGCCAGCCGTGCGGCGATGCGTTCGATATCGGGAAACGCGTTCAACGCACTGCGCAGGCCTTCCAGCAGCCCGGCCGAGCCGAAGGTCTGCTCGACGTCCATGCGGCCGGCCAGCAGCGCCGAGATGGCTTGCTGGCGGGCGTGGGCTTGCTCGTTTTCGCGCAGCGGATGATGCAGCCAGCGGCGCAGCAACCGGCTGCCCATCGGCGTGCGGCAGCCGTCCAGCAGCGAGAACAGCGTAGGCGCGTCTTCGCCGGACAGGGTCTGCGTCAGTTCCAGGTTGCGGCGCGTCACCGGGTCCAGCAGCACGAACTGGCCGGGCCGTTCGGCCGACAGGCTCTGCACGTGCGCCAGCGCCTGCGATTGCGTGCGGGCCGCGTAGCGCAGCAGTGCGCCGGCTGCGCAGATGCCCGCGGGCATGTCTTCGATGTCGAAGCCGGCCAGCGTGTCGGTCTTGAAGTGCGCCAGCAGATGCGCGCGCGCGCCATCGCTTTCGAAATGCCAGTCCGGCACGCGCGAACGGGCGCCCTCGAACGGGAAGTCGAATTCCGCGCTGTCCGCGCACACGATCTCGGCCGGGGCGATGCGATGCAGCTCGGATTCCAGCTGCGCCGGCGCGCATTCGGTCACGCGGAAATCACCGCTGGCCAGGTTCAGCCACGCCAGCCCGGCCCGCGGCGCGCGCGCGTTGCCGGACACGAAGACTGCCGCCAGTGCGCGATCGGCCTTGGCCGGCAGCAGCGCGTCGTCGGTCAGCGTGCCGGGCGTGACGATGCGCACGATGCGGCGCTCGACGGGGCCTTTCGAGGTGGCCGGATCGCCGATCTGTTCGCAGATGGCGACCGATTCACCTGCCGCTACCAACCGCGCCAAGTATTGCTCCATTGCGTGCACCGGCAGCCCGGCCATCGGGATGGGCGTGCCGTTGGACGAACCCCGCTTGGTCAGCGTCAGGTTGAGCAGCCGCGCGCCGCGCTCGGCGTCTTCATAGAACATTTCATAGAAGTCGCCCATGCGGTAGAACAGCAGCAACGGACCAGCCTCCGACTTGAGTCGGAGGTATTGCTGCATCATGGGGGTGTGGCCCGCGTGGGCGTCGGCGGCGGAGTGTTGTGTTGCGGAATTCATGCCCGTGATTGTATCGGGCCGGGGCGGGGGATGTGGCGGGCAGTTCATGGCCCGTGAGACGGGGTGAACGAAAAGTGGCGGTCAGCGGGAAGGGCGGGATTGTGGGGGGCAACAGCGAGCCAGTGACCCTGCTTTACGGAGAAGGCGGTGGCGTGACAGGGGCGAGAGGGGCTGGCATCGCCTGCGGCTGAGAGGGCGGATACGGATAGACCCACGGAGCAGCCGCCGGCGGCATGCGTTGCAGACCGAAGTAAATGGCGCCGATCACCGCGATGATGCTCACGATCCACTTGTAGATGTCGGTGTGGGCCCTCTCGACGGATGCGCGGATGCTTCCGATATCCAGCTTCGCGTCAATGCTCGCGAGCGTGGTCTTGACGGCAATGACGTCGCCTTTGAGGGTGTCGACGTCCTTCTCGATCCGACCCAGCCGGCCGTCGATGACATCTACGCGTTTTTCAAGGTGTGCCAGGCGATTCATTCGCGCATTATCGCCGCCGTGGCCCCCAGAGCCAAACGAGGATCCGCGACCACCCTGGATGGATGTGCGTGACGAGTCCTTTGATGTCAGTTCATTCTGCTTCACTGCCGTTCCGTTTTCTGATTCAACCCAGGCAGATTAATCAAAACCGTTCGTGCAGACTGCAAAGACGCTCGCTTGTAGGACGAGCTCGCATCCGGGGTCACCGCAGCGGGATTGCACACGTCGAAACAAGGCAGGGAATGGCACCGCAAGCCGTTGAGGTTCCAGCAACCCGCTCAGTCGCTAACGGCGGGTGAGGATGGATAAGGTCGGCCCGGCTGTGGATGCCAGGCGCGTGCTACGGCATGTCCGCCAAGGGCGGATTCAACAGCCGATCTTGGCTTCCTGGCCGTAGCCGAAGGGCCAGCGGCGGCGGGTGGGTTCGGGCTTGGTGGTTTCTTCTTGCATGGTCTTCTCCTTGTCTTGCAGTCCCGAAGATTCTATTTCCCCGGATGTAACAGCATTGCAAGTGATCGTTAGCACTCTATCGGTCGAGGCGTCGGATGTGGCCACGGTGGCTCAATCGGCCGCGAACAGGGTGACCTGGCGTTCCAGCGCGTAGGTGGCGCGGTAGCTGGCGGGCGTGGCACCGCGGTCGATAAGGAGCAGGCCTTCGCGTTCGGCGGCGGCCAGGACGTCGCGCAGCTTGGGGCCGCTTTCCACGCCGGTGGCCTCTTGCAGGCGGCCCAGCGGCAGGTAGTCGCCATTTTTCACGCCAGCCAGGCGCGGGAAGGCGCTGAGCCAGATGCTGCGTGGGGGCGGGGTGTTGATCAGACTGGTCATGGTCGGGCCTCCCGTGCGGTCTAGATACTGTATGAATAAACAGTATATCCGATCAGTCCTATTTCGCTGGGCGGTGATGTCGCATCAGTCTGAGATGGGTGCCTTGGGGGCAGGTGCCACTCGCCTCATTCCGGCATTGCGGGCGCAGAGACGGGCGGGCACGCCGACGACAACTGCGGTCAGCCCGACGCCGCACCGTTATGCGCCAGCAAGCAGGCCACCAGCGCATCGAACACCACCTTGCAGCGCGGACTGGCGCGCAGGTCTTCGTGCATGGTGATCCACGTTGCCAGGGAAAAGGCGGCTTGCTGCGGCAGAACGCGCACCAGGGTCTTGTCGCGCCGGGCCAGCGCAGCCTGGCAGATGCCAATGCCGGCACCGGCGCGGATCAGGGCCAGTTGCGCCAGGTCGCTGTCGGCGCGCAGGGCAAAGGCGTCCCGGTGCCAGGGAATGGGGAAACGCTTGCCGGCTTCGCGCAGGAAGGGCGTCAAGGCGTCGTAGCCGATCAGGGTGTGGCCGGCCAGGTCGGCGGGCTTGGCCGGGGTGCCATGGCGGCGCAGGTAGTCTTTGCGAGCGAACAGGCCGAGGTCGACGGCGCCGACCGAGCGGGCGATCAGCTGTTCCTGCTGGGGTGGGGCCATGCGCACGGCGATGTCGGCTTCGCGCAGCAGCAGGTTCTGCACGCGGTTGGTGGGCGCCAGTTCAAGGGTCAGGCCGGGATGATCGCGCCGCAGTTGCGCCAGGACCGGCGGCAGCACTTCGATGCCGATGACTTCGCTGGCCGAGATGCGGACGGTGCCGGTGATGCCTGCGCCGTGGCCGGACGCGGCGCGTTCCAGCGCGGCGGCGTTGCTTTGCATGGCCTCGGCGTAGCCGCGCAGCGACAGGGCGGCGTCGGTGGCGAGCAGGCCGGTTTGCGACCGGGTGAACAGCACCTGGCCCAGGGCGCTTTCCAGGGCGGCAATGTGGCGGCCCACCGTGGGCTGGGTGATGCCCAGGGCGCGCGCGGCACCGGACAGCGAGCCTTCGGCCAGGACGGCGAGAAAGCTGCGGTAGAGTTCCCAGCCGATCGTGTTGGTCATGCATAAATGTATAGCTGCACCGCCAGGTTCAGCAATTTATTTATTGAGGGCGCGGCGCCAGAATGTTTGCCATGGGACGACAGGAGCAAGACCATGAGCATGGCAACGATGATTCAGGCGCAGCAGCCCGGCACGGCGCTGGTATTGGGCGCCACCGGCGGGGTGGGGGGTGAGACGGCGCGGCAGCTGCGCGATGCCGGTTGGGGCGTGCGCGCCCTGGCGCGAGGGCTGGCGACGGAAACGGCGCAGCAGGACGGCATCACCTGGTTGCGCGGCGACGCGATGAACCGGCAGGACGTGGCGCGGGCGGCGATGGGGTGCGAGGTGATCGTGCATGCCGTGAATCCGCCGGGCTACCGCCGTTGGGGCGAACTGGTGCTGCCGATGATCGACAACACGATTGCGGTGACGCAGGCGCAGGGCGCCACCATCGTGCTGCCGGGCACGATCTACAACTACGGGCCGGATGCTTTTCCGGTGCTGACGGAAACCTCGCCGCAGCATCCGCAGACCCGCAAGGGGGCGATCCGGGTGGAATTGGAACATCGCCTGCAGGTGGCCAGCGGCCGTGGCGCGCGTGTGATCGTGCTGCGGGCGGGCGATTTTTTCGGGCCGCGCGCCGGCAACAACTGGTTCTCGCAAGCGCTGGTCAAGCCGGGGCGGCCGGTGAGCGTGGTGCAGACGCCGGGCGCGCGTGACGTGGGGCATCAATGGAACTACCTGCCGGACGTGGCGCGCACGCTGGTGCAGGTATTGGGGCGACGCGACGCCTTGGCGCCGTTCGCGGCATTTCATATGGCGGGGCATTGGGATGCGGACGGCACGCAGATGTCAGCCGCGATCGTGCGGGTGGCAGGGCGTCATGGCGTTCGGCCGCGAGTGCGCGCGTTTCCGTGGTGGCTGCTGCGGCTGGCGGCGCCGTTCGTGCCGACACTGCGCGAGCTGATGGAAATGCGGTATCTGTGGCGCCAGCCGCTGCGCATGGACAATGCACGGCTGGTTGAGCTGCTGGGCGCGGAACCGCTGACGCCGCTGGATGATGCCGTGGAGGCGACCTTGCGCGGATTGGGCTGCCTGCCCGCATTGCCTGCCAGGGCCAAGGCGTTGGCCTGACCCGGCAAGCAGGCAAGCACGCAGGCAGGCCCGCACGCACGCAGACAGGCAACCGAGCAGGCAACCGAGCAGGCAACCGAGCAGGCACGCAGGCAATCAATCAGGCACACAGGCAATCACTCAGCCAAGCCAGCCAGCCTGTCGGCCCGCCCGGCTTGCCCCCGTCAGACCCGGACATGCACAATGGCGCCACGCGGCCGTTGCAGCGCCGCGGGAGCCCCCGATGTCCGACCTGCCTTTTCCCGCGCCGCTGGATGCCAGCGAGCGGGTGACGATTGCTTTTGGCCCCCATCGCGCCGAGTTCGCGCCGGGTGGTGGCGGGCGCCTGACGCGCCTGTCGACCGACGCGCACGACTGGATCGTGCCGTTGGCCGAATCCGAATGGCCGCCCGCGAAGTGGCCGCGCGCGGGTTCCTATCCGCTGGCGCCGTATTCCAACCGGGTGCGTGATGGCGTGTTCACTTTCAACGGTGCACGGCATCCCTTGCAGTCGTTGCCGGGACGGCCGCAAGCCATTCACGGCAGCGCCTTGTACCAGGCCTGGCAGGTACGTCACCTGGCCGACGATGCGGTGGATCTGGTGCTGGATCAGCCCGCCGGCGTGCTGGGCTGGCCGTGGGCATTTGAATGCGTGCAGCGTTATCGGCTGGACTCGCGCGGCCTGTCGCTGACGCTGCTGATGATCAACAAAGGCGATTCACCGATGCCGTTCGGCTGCGGCATTCATCCGTATTTCACGGCCGAGCGGGTGGCGCTGCATGCGCGCCGCCACTGGCCGGCGGATGCCGATGGCCTGCCCACCGGCAGCCAGACCACCCATGTGCGTGAGCTGGGCTGGTCGGCCGCGGGCTGCGATACCTATCTGTCGCAATGGGGTGGACGCGCCACGCTGCATTGGTCGGATGGACACGAACTGGCGCTGCACGCCGATCCGGCCTTCGCGCATCTGGTGGTGTACACGGCGCCGGGCTCGTCGTTCCTGTGCGTTGAACCCGTGACCAACGTGGCGGATGCCTTCAATCTGGCGGCAGCGGGCGACACTCGTACCGGCCTGCAAGTGCTGGGGCCGGGCGCGCGGTTCAGCGCGACGCTGCTGCTGGCGCTGCAACCGCCCCGTTGAATCTGCCGGCCGGTGTGAATGTCCGCTGGCAAGCGCCCGCTGCTACGGCGATAATCCGGCAAAACCAGTCCAGGAGTCGTTACGTGAAAAAGCTCAGCACCGAACAATTGCAGGCCGCGGCCGAGACGCTGCGCCGGGTCCAGGCCAAGCTGGCCCGCTCGGGCAACCTGCCGCTCGAGCCGACGATCTACGCCAGCGCCAAGGGCTTTCGGCGCAACGTGCCGGAATACGTGTGGTCGTGGCTGTCCGGCCTGCTGGCGCCGCACAAGAGCCTGTCCGCCTGGATGGATGCGCATCAGCCTGGCTGGCGCGAAGGCAAGACGCCGTCCGCGGTGGTGTATGCGCGCACCGAGAATGGCTGGTTCGATTGGCTGATCGCTGAGCTGGAAGCCGAAATCCGCGACCCGCATGCTCGCGCCAAGCGGGAAGGCCAAGCCTGAGTCCAGAAGGGGCGCGGCGCGCGCGATCGCTGGGCGGGTGATCGCAGCGGCCCGACGGCCGTGCGAAGCGAACCCGGCGGCGTGCAGTCAGGTCCGGGAACGCAGGCTGCGGGCGCGCAGCCGTTGCAGCAGCAGGAACAACCCTTCCAGCACGGCGGCCACCAGCAGCGCCGCCAGCACCGATCCCAGCACCAGCGCATCCCACATGCGCGGCGGGCCGACCCGGAACTGGATGGTGTCGAACACCAGGCCGGCGGTGACCCCGGCGACGACGGCCGCTTTCCACCCTTGCAGGGGGACCAGCCGCAGCATCAGCAAGGCGAACGCCACCATGCCCCACAGCATGGGTTCCGCGGCTTGGCCGAACAGGTGACAGATCAGAGCAGACTCCCGAAAACGCGGCGACAGGCCGAAAGCCCGTCGCGCGCAGTCGAGTTTGTACCTCTTTCTTTACGGCAATGCGAGACACCCGTCCTATTTTTTTCAGGAACCGCCCGCGGCGGTGCCGAAACGGGCGGGTGGGGTGTCAGAAGCCTTCCAGCACCACCTTGCCCTGGGCCTTGCCGCTTTCGATGAAGGCGTGCGCGCGCCGCAGGTTTTCGGCGTTGATCTTGCCGTAGTGTTCGCCCAGCGTGGTGCGCAGGGTGCCGTTGTCGATCAACCGTGCGGCCTGGTTCAGCAGTTCGTGCTGGGCGATCAGGTCGGGCGTGCCGTGCAGGGGCCGCGCGAACATGAATTCCCAATGCAGCGAGGCCGACTTGCCCTTGAGCAGGCGCACGTCGATGGCCGCGGGGTCGTCGATCAAGGCGATCTTGCCTTGTGGGGCGATGGCCTCGGCCATCTGCGCGAAGTGCTTGTCGGTCTGGTTCAGGCCGGCAATGAAGCTCACCTGCGGATAGCCGATGCGCTTGAGTTCTTCGGTCAGCGGCTGGCTGTGGTCGATGACGTGGTGGGCGCCCAGTTCGCGCACCCAGGCCTGGGTTTCAGGCCGGGACGCGGTACCGATGACGGTCAGGCCGGTCAGCTGGCGGGCCAATTGAACCAGGATGGATCCCACGCCGCCCGCCGCGCCGATGACCAGCAAGGTGCCCTGGCTGGGGGCGGCGTTGTCCAGCACGCGCAGGCGGTCGAACAGCAGTTCCCAGGCGGTGATGGTGGTCAGGGGCAGGGCGGCGGCCTGGGCGAAGTCCAGGCTTTGCGGCATGCGGCCGACGATGCGTTCGTCCACCACGTGCAGTTCGCTGTTGGCGCCGGGGCGTGTCAGGGCACCGGCATACCAGACGCGGTCGCCGGGCTTGAACAGGCTGGTCTTGGCGCCGACGGCGCGCACGATGCCGGCGGCGTCCCAGCCGATGATCTCGGGCTGGCCGTCCTTGGGCTTGCGGTTGGCGCGGATCTTCACGTCCACCGGGTTGACGGAGATGGCCTTGACCTCGACCAGCAGGTCGTGGTCGCCGGGCACGGGATCGGCAGCGGTGATGTCCTGCAGCGATTGGGGATCGGTGGCGGGCAGGTTCTGGAAGTAGGCGATGGCTTTCATGGGGGCTCGATGAGTCGGGGTTCGAAGAGGAGGGATCAGGCGATGGTGCGCACCACGCCGCCATCCACGCGCAGCGCGGCGCCGTTGGTGGCCGAGGCCTGTTTCGAGCAGGCGTACACGACCATGTTGGCGGCTTCTTCCACCGTGGCCAGCCGGCGCAGCAGCGAGGTGGGGCGGTGCTGGGCGATGAAGTCGCGTTCCATCTGGTCTTGCGACACGCCCTGTTCCTTGGCCATCTCGGCAAAGAAGTCGGCCACGCCTTCGGACCGGGTGGGGCCGGGCAGTACCGCGTTGACGGTGACGCCGGTGCCGGCGGTCAATTCCGCCAGGCCGCGCGACACGGCCAGCAGCGCGGTCTTGCTGACGCCGTAGTGGATCATTTCGGTGGGAATGTGCAGGGCCGATTCGCTGGAGATGAAGACGATGCGCCCCCAGTTGGCGGCCAGCATGCGCGGCAGGTAGTAACGCGACAGGCGCACGCCGCTCATGACGTTGGTGTCCAGCATGGTCTGCCAGTCGTCGTCGGTGATTTCCGTGAACGACTTGGGTTCGAAAAAGCCGGCGTTGTTGACCAGGATGTCGATGTCGGGATGCGCGGCGCAGATCGAGGCGGCGCCGTCGGCGGTGGCGATGTCGGCCTGCACGGTGCTGACCTGGGCGCCGGGGTGCTGGCGCACGATGGCGTCGGCGGCGTGCTTGAGCTTGTCGGCATTGCGGCCGTGCAGCACGACTTGCGCGCCGGCTTCGGCCAGGCCCTGGGCGATGGCCAGGCCGATGCCGCCGGACGATCCGGTG
>PJUB01000505.1_pt1 | contig 12931 bp, 9 predicted proteins | sample 1512141 | NCBI WGS metagenome assembly PJUB01 (sample SAMN08177677, study PRJNA422409) | Soil metagenome, whole genome shotgun sequencing project. | isolation source: Soil enriched on filter paper: alkali lignin treatment | place: USA: Madison | collected 2015-01-15 | reverse complement strand
CGCGGTCGCTGAACATTACGCCCACCTTCCCGAGATAAATGTTCCCGATCTCCTGCAGGGCCGAAATTTTCGCAATCTCCGCGATGAGGACATCGAGGCATACGCTCAAGCAGCAAGAGAGCATTGGGGCCTGGGTCTTCGCCCTATTCTTAACATGGTCGAGCTGCTGGAGCGGATTGGCATCGTCGTCGCCAGCGAACCAATGGAAACCGATCAGCTGGATGGCCTGAGCCGTTGGGGATCGGACGGTCGCCCATACGTCTTGCTCGCCAGCGATAAACAATCTTTTTCCCGACGCCAATTTGATGCTGCTCATGAACTAGCCCACCTGGTGCTGCACCGAGCTGTGACCGAAGAGGAATTCGTCGAGAACTTCAAAGCAATTGAAGATCAGGCTCACCGCTTTGCGTCCGCGTTCTTGCTCCCGGCAAGCCAGTTCAGTGTTGAAATCGACACCGCTGCTATTTGGGAGCTGGAGCGACTGAAGGCGCGTTGGAAAGTCTCGATCAAGGCGCAAATTATGCGTCTGCAGCGGCTTCAGATTCTGGACAAAAGCTCCGCAACTCGCCTCTACAAAATCTACAGCGCGAAGGGCTACTCCAGGCGGGAACCGTTTGACGACATTTGGCCGATGCAGGAACCGACATTGCTCGCGGACGTGTTCAAGGCATTGGTCGATGCGGGACAAGTCACAAAAGAGGATTTGCGCGAAGATCTACCGTTGTTTCCGCACGACGTTGAAAGTCTCACAGGTCTGCCATCCGGATGGCTAAGCTTGCAGGCTGCGAGAGTCGTGGAGCTTAAGCCCGTCTTGACGACGCGTGACAACCTCGGAGGGGCTAGAGGAGAGGTAATTCCGATCAAACGAAACGGCGAGTGATAGCGCCATTTGACTCCGGCCATCTCCAGCCGTTTGTTAAATACCGGAAATCATTGTTGAGCGGACGACATATCCCACCGTGTCGACTGTTCGTATCCGTTCAAGGCGTAGGAGGCCGAAAAGCCGCCCCTGTCGCACGAGAGTTTTACGGGAGGACATTATTCACCGACGAAGTCGGTCGATATCGAGACCGTGCGCCATTCGGAAAGGATGGCAGCGTCCTGTGCATGCTTTTTTTAGATCGCTGCGACCGTGTCACTGCCGAACGGCATGTGTGTTCTGATTGGTCATGGCGAAGGCTCCCAAAGCTACGGGGTCAGGCGGCAAAGGCGGTCAGGCTGAGAGCTTCACAGACAAGTTTCATGGTGGTGTCTCCAACGGTTCCCGATATCCGAGAGAGCAAGCCCCGCAGTGGGCGAAGCCCGCTCCCGTTGGTCTGCCGGGCTAGTCATGGGTCCGGACGGCTGAAAAACGGAAGGTTTGGCGCGCAATCGGTGAAAGCCGTTTTTCTGACGGCCAGACAGGCGAAGCCTGCTTGCCCATTGGCGAGACCGGAGGCCATCGTAGAGCGGGGAAACAGACAGGACGAAGGGCGGCAAACTACGCGTCTGCACCATGCGGCAGCGAGCGCCTGGTGGCGATCACCGTGGGAGCGTAGCGTCCGTACAAGCGATCGTTACCGGGAACGGCGGAAACGGCTTAAGGCTTCCGTGGCAAAGGCATAGAGCGCGGTTGCTGAAAGCGATGACCTCAGTAAAACCGGGTAAGCAATTATTTATTATTATAATAAATTATCCACTCGTGAACCAATGTCAAAACCCATCCTCTTTTGAGGCGTGCCCAGCTTGCGGCGGTGGCATTGAAACAGAAATATCTTTGGGGCCGCATGATGCGGCCATGCCTGTCCAGCAGCACGAAGTTCTCTGCGGCTAATCTCCAAGCTTGTGTTTACTGCTGCCGGACTGCGCAATCGTGCGATGATTATTAGTGGTTCCGAGCGCCTGGCACGGGAGAGCGCGGTTCTTATTCACTCTAGGTTGACAATGTCTTTTCTCCGACACGTACGCATTCGCGGCAAGATACTTGCAGTAATTCTTCCACTCACCGCTTTCGGACTTGGTGCTCCGAGCGTAATGGCGTATTTCTACAAGTCTGCCGACACTGACTATTCCAACTTTATTGCTAACGACAATGGCGGGGCACTCGATCTTTCGAGCGCCAACGGCAGCCTCAACACTCTCTCCGCAGCTGCTTACCAAATGATGGCATACGATGCTGCGACTGCTGGATTCGCTACGGCAAAAGAGCGTTACCTCAACAGTGTCAAAGTAGTGCTGAGTAGGTTCGAGACCGCGAAAGCTGAGCTTCCCGGTTCGTCCGCGGAAATCGATCAGTTCACCGCTCGCGCAAAGGCTGCGATTGCCGCAGCCAACATTGCCGTCGAACTCGGAGCAGCAAACAACGATGCGGATGCGACCGTTCAACTGGCCAAGGTCGATGCACTCATTACGCCCCTATCCAAGGACATCGGCAATTTCGTTTCTGACAAAACGCAAGAGATTGTCGATAAGAGTAACGAGCTAACCGATCAGACCAACTCTACTATTCTTGTCTCTTTGTCCACGATCGCGGCAGTCTTCCTACTCGGGATAATTGGTGCTCTGGTGATCATCTCCCAAGGCATCACTACTCCGATCGCGAAATTACGAGAACGTATGTCATCGCTGGCCGTGGGAGAAACCACCTCTGTTATATACGGAATGGACCGCCGCGACGAGGTTGGACAGATGGCGGCCGCTGTACAGGTCTTCAGGGATAACGCGGTTGAGCGCCTTCGCCTAGAGCAGGAAACCGAAGCCAATCGATCGATGAGCGAACGCGAACGGGTCGAGCAAGAGAGGCAGAAGGCCAAAGAGGCAGCTGACGTCCAGTTCGCCGTCGATAATCTCGCGTCGGGCCTATCTGCGCTGAGCGAAGGGGATGTGTCCTTCCGGATCAACGAGCCATTCGCTGCGTCTCTCGACACCGTTCGTTGTAATTTCAATGCGTCGGCAGAAAAGCTGCGGGATGCGCTGACTGATGTGGCCCAAAACGCCCGAGGCATTGACGCTGGTGCAAATGAAATCCGTTCTGCGGCAGACGATCTCGCTAAACGTACTGAGCAACAGGCCGCAGCCGTTGAGCAGACGGCTGCTGCACTGGAGGAAATCACCGCTACCGTCAAAAACAGCACGATTCGGGCTCAAGAGGCCAGCGATCTGGTCAGCCGTGCAAAACAGGGTGCTGAACAGTCGGGAGATGTCGTTCGCCGCGCTGTTATCGCCATGGAGCAGATTGCCAAGTCGGCCCATGAAGTTTCCAATATCATCGGTGTCATCGATGAGATTGCTTTCCAGACAAACCTCCTGGCGCTCAATGCAGGTGTGGAGGCAGCACGTGCCGGCGAGGCTGGCAAGGGTTTTGCCGTGGTCGCACAGGAAGTGCGTGAACTTGCACAGCGATCGGCCAATGCGGCGAAAGAGATCAAGGCGTTGATTACTACGTCAAACGTGCAGGTGAATCAGGGCGTGCAGCTTGTGAGTGAGACCGGCAAGGCACTTACGACAATCGTGTCGGAAGTACAGGAGATCAACCGGCATGTGATGTCGATCGTAGAATCGGCGCAGGAGCAGTCGTCCGGACTTCACCAGATCAATACGGCCGTCAATCAGATGGACCAGGACACGCAGAAGAACGCAGCGATGGTAGAAGAGACCACAGCTGCGACGCACAGTCTTGCCCGTGAGGTGAACTCACTCAACGAACTTTTAACCCAGTTCAAGCTTGGAGAAACACACCACCATGGCCATGCTGCGGTTCGACCTGCAATTCGCAGCGACGGACCCGTTGCTTCCCCTGCACGCATGCTGGGACGCAAGATCGCATCCGCCTTTTCCGGCAACGCAGCTCTCGATACCAGCAAGGACGGATGGAGCGAGTTTTGACGGTTTGATTTTTGTATCTGCGACCGGGGCAGTTTCCTCGGGTCGCAGATACAGTGTCACCAACTGTCTGATGCCCGGTGAGGTAAAAGGACGACATCATGAGTGCAACAACTCCTGTCAACCCTGTTAAACTTGGAGATGATGCCCTGGAAAACGCTCGCGCAGCAGGGCATGACCCGAATGAAGAGATGATCACACTCTTTTGGCGTATCGCGCGGGGAGAAGCGTCCTCTCAAGAGATCCATTCCTAGGCAGGTGATGCGCGACGTTACATGGAGGCGAAGTCATTGGATCAATTCATGGGCTTGACCTCAAGGGACCCCAGCCTTGCCAAGGTTGTAGGGGAGGTCCAATCTTTACTAGTTGAACTGCGTGAAAAAGTGGCGACGCTACTCCGTAAAGTCTCGCAAGCGGACGGTATTTCAGACTGCGAGGATCCGTAAAATGAGGATTAGAGTGCAGCAGGCAGGCCTGCAACGGGATGTATGTAGAGGAGATTGAGGATACACAGCTTTGTCCCTCGCGCCGTCCTGCCGCGCCGTTTCTCCGGTTACCGAGGCCGACGTTCACCGGGTGCGACAAAGTAACGTCATGAGTTTCGTTATAAATACACGGTGCCGATGGTTTGATAAGCGGCAGAGCAAGAGGTAGTCTCTACGCCGCAATCGATCATGCCGGCAGCTACAACGAGATCGGACGCACCTATTCCGAGCTCATGGATAACTGGCTGGCCTCACAACCCCGCTATACAGTTACAGACGATCCCTCGCTCTAGATCTACGACGTTCCACACATCCAGAAGAGCGCACAATAGTTATTGAAGCTGAGTATTCTAGCGCCGCTTACGCGAGGCGTTATGAGAGATCGGTAGCAAGCTCACGCAACGTCATCAGTAAAAAGGCCTCGGCACGACGATGCTGTTCAGGACCCCTCTGCAGCCCAGTTGATCGCATTGTCGTCGGTGATGTAACTCACCACTTCTTGGCACGAGCTTTCGCGTTAGCCGACCGACTTTTCATCGTCGCCTGATCCAGGCATCATGATGTGTGTAATAGCAACGAGTTTCGTGGGCACCCTCGGGTTAGATTATCTGCTTCTTCTCGAGCTCTACCGGAGCTTCATCACTTGACGGTAAGCCTTGCGGCCGAGCCGCTCTCGCTTCAGAAAATTGAAGAAGATCTTGGCACGGCATTATTATGGCAGTTAGAGTCGGCTCAAATTCGCGGGCCTCATCCTCTGAACGGGCCTTTACAAGGGCTGGATCGGACGAACGCCCTGGCCGGACCCCTCGTTGCGCACAAGCGCTTGCAGCAAGGAAGAACTGTCCCAAAGTGATTGCAGAAGGCGAGATGTTTGGCGCCGCGGTGAGGCGGCGCGTCAAGCAATGTTGCAGCTATTTGTTACTGGCTAATGAGGCCGATGGCACGGCCCATGCCACCTGTTGCGCCTTCAAATTTATGCGGAAGAAAAATAAAGATTGCACCACGCGTTGGCAACTTACCAAGGTTCGTTAGGTTCTCCGTTGCAATCATCCCGTAGCCTAACGCAGCCCAGTGTGGGGTGTAGTCATCCTGCATCAGCCCGATGCCGCGACCGTCAATCCCGATATGTTTTACGCCACGTTCGTGAAGAAGTTCAATTCCGTCGGCGCTTGGTGCAGGATGTGATCGATCGTATTTGAAGCCTTCAGGATAAGGCTTGAAATATTTATCGGACCAGTCCGTACGAAAAAGCACGATGTCTCCCGGGGAGAACGCGCCATTTTCCTTTTCCCATGCTTCGAGGAACGCCCTGTCGATGGCGGGGCTCTGGGCAAGATGGGTCGTTTCGCCCTTTGGCACTGTGTCGATCAGCGGACGAACATCCACAACCACGGCTGGGCCGATCATTTCGTTGAGATCGAGCTGCTCGATCGTGACACTGCCGAATTCGTTCGCATGGGGCAGACCCGTATCGGGCGCAGGGATCATGTGGCATGGCGCGTCGCAATGGGTGCCCGTGTGATCATCATGGACCTGAACGTATTCAAGAAATTGTCCGCGCGGCCACGTGTAGTGGTTCATCATATACTGGCCGAAACGCTGACCTTCCGGCGGCGAGGACGGTTGATTCTCTCCTGTGAGAACCGAGAGATCAACAAGCGTCGCGCCTTTGATCAGAGATAGGAGCAGGTTAGCGTTTGACATTGACGGTACCGAAGTTCGAGTTGAGATGCCCGGATTGGACAGATCAACCGGCTTGTTGTCAATGGTTTCTCATAAGAAAAATAAAATTTCTTAAAAGAGACGATCTAATCCATCACTCGTCTTTTTTCTTTGACCTCTTCCCGAGTCTGGAGCTTAAAACCTCTCTGAGTGTCTGTGCCAGGTTGGGGGTCGCGCTGGAGCACATAACAAGTAATTTTGCCGGCTTGTCTCCTGCTGCGAGATAGGCGTGTCCCATCGTGCTGTCGAAGTAGGCCGAGTCGCCCTGTTTCAGGAGTGTCGGCTCGTACAGCTCTGTTTGCAGTTCAATACTGCCTTCGAGCACATAAATATACTCCTCGCCGACGTGGTTCCAGAGACCGCCGACCTCATTTATCGAGTGCGCTCTCACCTCGATCATCATTGGGATAATGCGTTTATGAGCGATATCTGTGCATAGATATGTATAGGTGAAATAATCATCGCTCATCACCAGCCCGGAGTTGCCGTGAGAGACACTTCTGCGGCCTGTCAGCCGACGTAGATCTCCTCCCTTCGCGTTGGATCCGGAAACGAGATCACCAATCTCGATACCTAACCCAGCACAAAGCTGCAGGATTGATTGATATGAGGGCGAGATGAGATCGTTCTCGATCTTAGACAGCGTGGATTTGGGGATTCCTGTCCTCGTAGCCACATCGGCGAGGGTCCAGCCATGATAACCCCGACGTTCGCGCAATGCCTCGCCGATGGAAGGCGTCCTGATGTTAGAGGCTTTTTCTGACGTCATTTTCTGATCCGAAACCTTTATTAATTTCGCTTGTCAATCCTAAGGACATTTCTGGGAGCAGTTCAGGCACTTTCGATTCACAAAGCGAAATGTGACTTTCACGATGTTTCTTAATTGACATTGAGTTTCTTAAATGAAACTATCGATCTCAATTAGGCAACAGTGAGGAAACACCCAGGATGAGCCATTTGTCAAACAAGATTGTCTGGGTCACGGGTGCGGGGAGTGGCATTGGCGAAGCGTCTGCCATTGCGCTTGCCGAGGCGGGAGCCGTTGTGGTTCTGACCGGACGTCGGATGCACGCGCTCGAAGCGGTTGCGGAGCGGATTGCCGTTGCGGGAGGTCGGTCGGTCATCATGCAAGGTGATCTCACCGATGCCAGCCAGGTGCAAGCTATCGCCGACTCGATCGTTCAGCAGTTTGGCAAGCTCGATATCCTAGTCAACAATGCCGGAATTAATATCCGCGACCGCAGTTCCGCGGACCTCAAGCCTGCGGGGGTCGATATACTGCTCGCGACCAACCTTGCCGCAGCATTCTACTGCGTTACCAGCGTGCTTCCGATCTTTAGAGCCGAGGGTGGTGGGTTGATGATCCACACCGCGTCTTGGCTTGGACGCCACAGCCATAAATTGGCCGGTGCGGGATACAGTGCGACGAAGCATGCGGTGGTGGCCATGAGCCATGCCATCAACATGGAAGAGTTTTCAAACAACATACGCTCATGCGTGCTCTGTCCGGGGGAAGTGGCGACACCTGTTCTTGAAAATCGACCGGTCCCTGTTCCACAAAGCGAACGGGACCGAATGCTTCAACCTCAAGATCTTGCAGACATGGTCTTGATGGTCGCCTCACTGCCAAGTCGGATTTGTGTCAACGAAATCATCTTAAGTCCGACCTGGAACCGCATGTTTCTTTCTCAGGAGCAGTCTGGCCTTGTCGCGCCCCGACAAGATGCGGTCGCGTGAGGGATAGCTGAGATGACGGCTGGCGCCTCGCAAAGTGTTCATCGAACGGTATCAAGTCCATTGCTGCAGATGCGCAACATCACCAAGCGATTTGGTGCGTTTCATGCGCTGAACGGCGTCAATCTTGATGTGTATGAAGGAGAAATTCACGCGCTGATGGGTGAGAACGGCGCGGGCAAATCGACTTTGATGAAAGTCCTCTCAGGCGCGCACAAAGCCTCGTCTGGGGAGGTCCGAGTCGATAGCAAGCCGGTGACGATCTTGGGACCTGCCCATGCAAGCGCACTCGGGATATCCATCATCTATCAGGAACTGGCGTTGGCGCCAAACCTGACCGTTGCCGAAAACATGCTTCTTGGCCGTGAACGGTCAGTCATGGGCGTCTTGAACCGCGGTGCTATGCAACGGGCCTGCGAAAGCGTTCTTCGCGATCTCGCCGTTGATTTTGACACTGGAGACAAAGTCGCCAGCCTGTCGCTCGCGCAACGACAGCAGGTAGAAATCGCAAAAGCGCTCCTGTCGAACTGCCGGATCCTCGTCATGGATGAGCCTACAACATCCTTGTCATCGACGGAATGCGATCGACTTTTTCATCTCGTTCGTCGGCTACGCGATCAGGGTCTTGCGATAATCTATATCAGTCACCGCATGAGCGAAATCTACGAGTTAAGCGATCGCGTGACAGTACTTCGAGACGGCAGCGATGTGGGCTCCATCGAAAGGTGCGAACTCTCAGAAGAGCGTCTTGTCCAGATGATGGTGGGCCGCGATCTTTCAAGCTTCTATCAGAAGGTCAGGAATGTCTCGTACACGCCGGGTCTCAGGACTTTGGAAGTCAAGGGAATGTCGGATGGACGGAAGGTACGTGGTGTTTCTCTTGATCTTCATGCGGGCGAAATTCTGGTTCTTGCCGGGATCGTAGGTGCTGGCAGAACTGAGCTGGCGCGCCTTATCTACGGGGCGGACGGGAAAACGGATGGCGAAGTCATTCTAGAGGGACAGGCGCTGAGTATCCGCGGTCCCCTGGATGCCATTGCAGCGGGTATCGTCTATCTGACGGAAGACAGAAAGGCGCAAGGCCTGTTCCTTGACATGAGCGTGTCAAAGAACATCAACATCGGCGTGCTCGATGAAGATAGTCACGGGTGGGGGATCCTCAGCGCGGACAGAGCTGCTGAAAGGACACGTTCAGCAATCCTGGATATGAAAATTGCAGTGGCCAGCCCTGAGGTTAACGTTGGCTCGCTATCGGGCGGTAACCAGCAAAAGGTTCTGCTGGCACGATTGTTGCAAACCGATCCCAAGGTTCTCATCCTAGACGAGCCGACCCGAGGCGTCGATATCGGCGCCAAATCGGAAATCTACAGAATTATCGAGGCGCTGGCCGCGCGCGGAACAAGCGTGTTGGTCATTTCCAGCGAGTTACCTGAGCTCGTTGGTATGTGTGATCGGATCGTCGTTATGCGCGAAGGCATAATTGCAGGAGAAGTCGGCGGAAGCACCGGGATTGCCATCGATTCCGAGGCGATCATCGCGATTGCGACGGGCTCGAACAAAAGACAATAAGAGGGAACGACTACAATGACAGCTCTAGAGACAGGCCAGGGTAGCCCCGTGGTGCGGCGGCGACCAAGCATAAGATCATCTTTTCACGCTTTGGGAATGCTTCCGATCCTTGTGCTGATCGGCGTACTGTTTCAGATTTTAAGCGGCTACGCCGATAGTGGCAGCCTTTCGGAAGCTTGGTCATCGGGTCGCTTTCTGTCTGCCCAGAATCTCTCCATCGTAGCGCAACAGGCGTCGATCAACACAGTTCTCGCAGCGGGAATGACGTTCGTCATCTTGACGGGAGGGATCGATTTGTCCGTTGGCTCCGTTCTCGCAGCCTCAGCGATGGTGGCCGTTTTGACATCGCTGTTACCGGACGGATACGGATATTTGGGCGTGCCGGCAGGCATCGTGCTTGGTATGCTGTTGGGGTTTGCAAACGGTGCCCTTGTGGCCTTTGCGAAATTGCCCCCTTTCATCGTGACCCTTGGCACGCTGACTGCTGTGCGCGGCCTGGCGAGACTTCTCGGGGCAGACAGGACCGTCTTCAACCCGGACCTGCCATTTGCGTTCATTAACGGCAATGCCGTTATGGGAATTTCCTGGCTCAGCGTTATCGCTTTCGTCGTCATCCTCATCTCTTGGTTCATCTTACGGTTCACGGCGCTTGGGGTCCGCATCTACGCTGTCGGCGGCAATGAGGTTGCAGCACGTCTGTCAGGAATAAAGGTCTGGGTCGTGCTGCTTTTTGTCTACGTCACCTCCGGCCTGCTTGCCGGGCTGGGTGGTGTGATGTCGTCGACGCGGTTGCTGGCGGCCAATGGCTTACAGCTCGGGCAGGGTTACGAACTCGATGCTATCGCCGCCGTCATACTGGGCGGCACGAGTTTCGTCGGCGGTGTTGGCACGATCTGGGGAACGTTGATCGGCGCTCTGATCATCGCGATGCTCTCCAACGGTCTTATTCTTACCGGCGTCTCCGACGTCTGGCAGTTCATCATCAAGGGCCTCGTCATTATTGGCGCCGTCGCTCTCGATCGCTATCGCCTGAAGGGTTCCGCACGGACTTGATCAGGTCGGTGCCAGCAAAACGCTTCGGCCGTTTCCTGGCCTCTCAACAGCCGACAAATAATAAGGGAACATACGATGAAACGCATTCTTCTGACCGCAGTCTCGCTTCTCGCGATCGGCACCTCATTCGCGTCCGCCGCCGAACTAAAATCGATCGGCATTTCGCTCGCGTCGCTCGGCAACCCATTTTTCGTTGCTCTGGCGAACGGTGCAGAAGCCGAGGCAAAGAAAATCAACCCCAACGTCAAGGTCACAACCGTCGGTTTTGAACAGGATTTGAACAAGCAGGTGGACCAAATCGACAGCTTTATCGCCGCGGGGGTTCAGATGATCTTGCTTAACCCGGGCGACCCGAATGCACTGGCTCCCGCGATCAAGAAGGCGAAGGACGCCGGGATCGTAGTCGTTTCTGTCGACACAGCGGCGAAGGGGGCCGACCTGACCGTTACCACGGATAACGTTAAGGCGGGTGAGGTGGCCTGCAAGTTCATCGTCGAAAAGCTTAACGGCAAGGGCGACGTTATCATCCAGAACGGCCCGCAGAATTCGGCCATTATTGATCGAGTGAAAGGTTGCAAGGAGGTGTTCTCGGCCACTCCTGGCATCAAGGTTTTGTCCGACGATCAGGACGGCAAGAGTTCCCGTGACGGTGGCCTCGCTGTTATGCAGTCTCAGTTGACCCGCTTCCCGAAGATCGATGCCGTTTTCGCGGTCGCCGATCCTCAGGCCATCGGCAGCGCCCTGGCGATCAAGCAGCTCAATCGCAAAGACATCATCATCGCGTCTGTCGATGGAGCGCCCGATCTGGAGGCGGAGCTGAAGGATTCTTCAAACCCAGCGATACAAGCGACCGCAAGCCAGGACCCATACATCATGGCTAGCACCGCGGTAGAACTCGGTTACAAGGCGCTCAACGGGGAAAAGCCGGAAAAGCCGGTCATTCTGCTTGAGCCTAAGCTCGTAACGCGTGACAATGTTTCGCAGTACAAGGGCTGGGAAGCCAAGCGGGATTAAACCGCTGTTGCTGGCCTCGTTCGGTGCGAGGCCAGCAACAGATACTTGATGATCTCAACAACGAGACCCATCCTCCGGACTCTGGTGAGTCTGGTCATCTCATCGACAGTTCAATGCCGTGAACGCTATATCCCGCTAGAGAAGTTGATTACTCTTGCGGATCAGCGTCCTTGATGGCCGGACCGCAGTTCTGCTGCAGTATCATCCGTGTACCTTCTTTCTTTCATACTCCATCCTTGCCAAGTAGTGGCGACACTGAATTCCTGAAGGAAAAAAAGATGAATCAGACAGCTTCGAACGTGAAATCACGGAATATCCTGGTGCTGGGTGCTGGAGAACTCGGCATGCCGGTCCTGCGCAATCTTGCGCGTCGCGCAAAGGACATCGACGACGCGAAGATCAGCGTTCTGTTGCGGGCGAGCGCCGTAGAGTCTGCTTCACCCGCCAAGCAGCGCGATATTGCTGAAATCCGGGACTTGGGGATCGAGATCGTCTTTGGAGATCTGGTTAAAAGTTCAATTGACGAATTGGCTTCTCTGTTTTCGCGGTATGACACCGTCATTGGCTGTACAGGCTATGCAGCTGGCATCGACACGCCGATGAAACTGGCAAAGGCTGCTCTGCAGTCAGGGATCCCGCGCTACTTTCCGTGGCAGTTCGGTGTTGATTTCGAAGCAATCGGTCGAGGTGGTCCGCAGGATATCTTCGATGCGCAGCTTGATGTGCGTGAGCTGCTGCGCTCGCAAAACAAGACCGAATGGGTGATCATCTCCACGGGCATCTTCATGAGCTATTTGTTCGAGCCAGAATTTGGTGTCGTCGATCTGGAAAACAGCACGGTCAGGGCCCTTGGCAACTACGACAACGCTGTCACAGTGACGACGCCCGACGATATCGGCGTGCTCACTGCTGAAATCGTGTTCTATGAGCCGACTATTGCCAACGAAATCGTATTCCTGGCGGGGGACACGGTCACCTATGGTCAGCTCGCTGACAAGCTGCAAGCGGGTTTGAACAAGCCCTTCAGCCGGTCCGAATGGACGGTGCCAGTCCTTATGGAAGAACTGGCAAACGATCCGCAGAACATGATGCGCAAGTATCGAGCTGCCTTTGGTATCGGGCGAGGCATGGCATGGGACAAGGCCGGCACGTTCAACGTACGAGAAAACATCAAGGTCACGGATGTTTCCGATTGGATCAACGCGAACTTGACGTCTAACTGAGGAGCTCAAGGTGCGGCGGGGAGTGCGATAGTTTGCTCTCCTCCGTCACGCTACGTCGCAATCGCCAACTTCAGCAGCGGCTGGTCTTTCATACGAATGAGAAGACCCATTCGCAATTCTCTCAGTTCGTATCCTACTCGAGGCGGCATCTCTATCAAACCATATCGCGTGAGAAGGCCATCTGTTTCGAGTTGACGTAGGTGCGGGTAGCATCCGTTCCTGCCATCACGCGTGCCGCGTGGCGCTCCTTCAGGGTCTGACGCCTACTAT
>PJUB01000504.1_pt1 | contig 12941 bp, 11 predicted proteins | sample 1512141 | NCBI WGS metagenome assembly PJUB01 (sample SAMN08177677, study PRJNA422409) | Soil metagenome, whole genome shotgun sequencing project. | isolation source: Soil enriched on filter paper: alkali lignin treatment | place: USA: Madison | collected 2015-01-15 | reverse complement strand
GAACAGGGGCGCGGCCTCACAATGATGACGATCGACGAGTGGCGCCCGATCCCGTCGCTCGCCGCCTCCCCCGTCGCGCTTCTGCTGGATGACGCGACCGCCAGTTCCGGCGAGGGCGTTGCGGTCGCCTTCGCCGGCAGGGCGCTCACCCGCAGCTTCGGCGCCCGCACCTATGGGGTCGCCTCCTCGAACGAGGGGTATCCTCTGGCCGACGGTACCAATGTGGTCGTGACCACGGCCATGATGGTGGATCGAAACGGCCGAACCTACCCGGATGGTATCGAGCCGGACCAGGTCATCGATGGTGAAGGCGAAGATCCCGTAGACGTCGCCCTTGCCTGGCTCGCCCTCCAGCCCGCCTGCAAATAGCGGTGCGTGGCCTGGAGGCAGGATTTCCGAGCTTCGTTTGCGTTGAACGCAAGCCACACACCATGGGCGATGACAATCGCTCACTTTCTACACCCGGCGGAGTTCGGGCGGACCCCAGCCCCAGTTCGCCTCAGCGCCAGAACAGGGCATTCGCTGAACGCCGCAAGTACGACCAGACTCAACATTCTGGCCATCGGAGTTCCGCGTCATCATCTCAATCACGACCGCCCGCACCATCGTGCTCGCGGCAGGCACCGGCGTCCGAGCCTGTCTCCAGCCAGACGGATTCCCACCTCATCTCCAACCGGCCGCCTGATAGCTCGCAGCGGCTTTGAGCCGCATCCGCTGGGTCCCTGATCAGGGCGACGATTCTGAAATCTGAGGGAAGCCTTGACTCTTATTTCGATATTTAGCTAAACACAAACTCATGAACTCGGTTTTCAAAGCTCTGTCCGACCCGACGCGGCGCAAGGTGCTGGTGCTCCTGCGCGAACGGCCGATGACGGCGGGCGAGCTGAGTGAGCAGTTTCCCGTTTCGCGGCCGACGATGTCCGCACACTTCAACGTGCTCAAGGAAGCGGACCTGATCGACGCCGAACGGCGCGGCACGACCGTGACCTACCGTCTCAAATTGACGGTGCTGGAAGACGCGCTTCTGGGCTTTGCCCAAGTGTTCGGCTTCAAGCCTCCGTCGTCGAAGGAGGATGAAAAATGACGTTCAACCGCACCGTCGCGTCCGCTATCGGAGCGACTCTCCTGATCAGCCTCGCCGCACTGGGCCGGCTGGCGGCCCGCCCTGAGGTGATCGACGCAGACACGGCGTCACGGCTGATGCAGATAGCGATCGGCCTGACCCTGGTCGCCTTTGCAAACGGAGCCCCCAAGCAAATCGGTCGGCCACGCGTCTCGCTTGAGGCTGAGGGCCGGGCTCAGGCGGCTCGCCGTATCGCAGGGTGGTCGCTCACGCTTGCTGGGCTGATCTACGCAGGGACCTGGATCTTTGCGCCTGTAGCCCTGGCAGCCCCGGCCTCGATAGCGGTTGTGGCGATCGGCCTGACCGTCGCGGTTCTCTGCGCCCGGAGCGCGTGCCGCTCGCGACGCGCCTTGCGCGCAGGCTGACAGCCGCCTTTTCCGGCAGGACGCCGCCCGTCCACCGCTAAATCGCCCCTTTCAAATTCGCCCTGCACGTCCGGCGCCTCGCCGCGACGACGTCTCATCATGCCCGTTCCGGAGCCCCCAATGTTCCCTGCCTCATTTCGCCAAACGCTGCGCGCGGCTCTTCCCGCGATTGTCGGCGGCCTCGTCCTGCTTTTCAGCGGAGCGGCTTTTGCCGAACCCGCAATCTGGGCGGTGCGCGACCGGGATTCTACAGTCTTTCTGTTCGGCACCATCCACGTGATGAAGCCTGGAACAAATTGGCGCTCGCCTCGCTTCGAAGAGGCCTTCAAGGACGCAGACCAACTTATCCTCGAAGTCGAAAATCCTGAGGATCAGGCAGCGGTTCTGCCGCTTATACGAGAGCACGGCCTCTCACCCGACCGACCGCTTTCCCTTCTCCTGTCCGCCGAGGACCTGACCCGCCTCGACGGCGCGGCGAAATCGGTGGGGCTGAGTGCGGCGCAACTCGATCCCATGCGTCCCTGGCTGGCTTCGCTCTCTCTCGCCGCCGCCCCGCTACGTCGGGCCGGCTATGATCCCGCCTCAGGTATTGATCCGGTTCTCAGAACAGACGCCCTAGCGGCGGGGATGACAATTACAGGCCTAGAGACGTTGGACCAGCAGGTCCGCCTTCTGGCCGGGTTCCCGGAGGAAGGACAGTTGGCCTACCTGCTACGGTCGCTGGACGATTTCGATGACGGGGCGACGCAACTTGAACGTCTGGTTGAGGCGTGGCTTGCCGGTAATGTCCTCGCGATTGAGCAGATCGGCTTGCGCCCGATACGTGAAGCGGGGGAACGCGTGTATCAGGCGCTTCTGGTCGAGCGGAACCGTGCTTGGGCTGATCGCATCTCGTTGATTCTGGACGACACGGGAACAGCTTTCATCGCTGTTGGCGCCCTTCACCTGGCTGGCGAAGACAGCGTCCAGAGAATACTGGAAAACCGTGGCCTGACGGTCGAACGCATCCAATAGTTCGCCCACGGCGTCACCGGCATACGGAAGAGAAACGGTCAATAAGTGGCCGCCTGACATCAGGTTTCCAGCACGAGGCGGCTGAACGCGATCACCATATACACCAGATCGACTTTCTCGGTTTCCGCCTTCGCAATGATCTGGCCTCGCCGCGCCTCGCGCAGACCAAAAGACGTGCCCCCCCGGAGAGCCCGCTGGCTCAAATCATACCACGGCGTGCAGGTTATCCATCGTCTAGGATCAGGGAGCGACTCGGCCAGGTTGCGCCCAGAGATCGGCCGAGTCGCTTGTCGCGCCGCTGCGGTAGGCAGGACGGACATCGGAAGGCTGGCAAGCCTATGAGTAAGAGCTGGTAGAGACGGCCGCCTCCGGCCCCGGCGTCGCGTCGCCGTTCGATGCGGAATCATCCACGACCGCTGGCTGGCCGGCGACGTCGGTGTGAGCTTGCTCCCATTTGGCGATGACGCCGGCGGCTACGGCGTTGCCCACCACGTTGGTGGCGCTGCGCCCCATATCGAGGAACTGGTCGATCCCCAACACCAGCAGGAGCCCGGCCTCGGGCAGGCCGAACTGGACCAGAGTGGCGGCCACGACGACCAGAGACGCGCGCGGCACCCCGGCCACCCCCTTGCTCGTCACCATCAGCACCAGCAGCATGGCGACCTGTTCGCCGATCGACAGATCAATGCCGTAGGCCTGGGCGATGAACAGGATTGCGAAGGTCGCGTACATCATCGACCCGTCGAGGTTGAAGCTGTAGCCCAAAGGCAGGACGAAGCCGGCGATGCGACGCGGCACGCCCGTCTCAACCAGTCGCTCCAGGGTCCGGGGATAGGCTGCTTCCGAGGACGCCGTCGAAAAGGCCAGCATCAGCGGGCCGCGAATGGCGCGCATCAGGGGCGCGATCCCCCGCCCCAAGACCAGGAAGCCCGCCAGGATCAGGAGCGCCCACAACAAGCCCAGGCCGATATAGAACTGGCCGATGAATTTGCCGAACACGAGCAGCACGCCCAGACCCTCGGTCGTGATCACCGCGGCGATAGCGGCGAAGACGGCGAACGGAGCCGTCACCATGACGTAGCCGGTGATCTTGAGCATGACCTCGGCGAGCGCCTCCACCGCACGAACCAGCGGCCGGCCGACCTCCCCGATGGCGGCCAAGCCGACGCCGAAGAACAGGGCGAAGACGACAATCTGCAGGATGGCGTTGGTGGCCATCGCCTCCACCACCGAGGCCGGCACGATGTCCACCAGGAAGGCGGCGAGATCCGGCGTCTTGGCGGTCACGGCGGCTGCGTCTTCGGTCGGCAGCGGCAGGTCCAGGCCCCGGCCGGGCTGCAACAGATTGACCAGCGCCATGCCGAGAGCAAGCGAGGCCAGGCTGGCGCCCATGAACCAGCCGAGTGTCTTGGCGCCGATACGTCCGATGGCGCGCCCGTCGCCCATGCGGGCCACCCCCGCCACGAGAGTCGCAAACACGAGCGGGGCGATGATCATCTTGATCATCTTCAGGAAGATGTCGGACACGATCGAGAAGTAGCCGGCGACCCGCTCCGCCTCGCCGGCGTCGCCCAAGGCCTGATGACAGAAGAAGCCGGCGGCGACACCGAGCAGCATCCCGATCAGGATGGCGAAGGTAAGATTGCGGGGCATGACGAGAAACTCCAGGCACGATGGGTCGGCGAGCGGCAAGGCTCAGCCGGCGCGCGGTTCGATGAGGCGGACGATCTGGGAAAGGTGCGCGATCAGGCGACGCGTCGTGGAACCCTAGGGAGCTGACGACGCCGGTCTAGGTCGTCGCCGGTCACCGCGCTCCAGATCTTGCACCAGGGCCTGCAGCCCTTCGGCGTCGCCGATGTGCAACATGCCGTAGATGGGAATGTCGGCCATGGATGAATCCGGCAGGCGGATCTTGTGCGACGAATAGCGGTTCAGTTCGTCGATCACCTGCGACAGCGGTTCGCCCTCGAACTGCAACATGCCGTTGATCCAGCTGGCGTAGCGTTCAGCATCGACCTTTCGCGCAGGTGAAAGGTAGGCGCCGCCCGCTTCGGCAGCGCCCGCGTTCCGACGCTTGCCGAGGTGCACCTGATGGCCGGCGCTGGCGACCTGGGACAGCTGCAGCTTGGCGTCGCCGTCGTGATCGCCGGCTGTCACGCGGACGACGCCCTCGACCACAGTGACCACCACGTCCTCCCCCTTGCGGATGTTGAAGCGCGTGCCGATGGCGCGCACCTGGCCGCTGCCCACATCGACGAGGAACGGCCGCCGGGTGTCATGGGCGACATCGAACAAGGCCTCGCCCTGCTCCAGTTCCAGCAGGCGTTGATCTCGTCCCAAGGCGGCGCGCACCACGGTGTGGGGGCTCAGGCTGACGGTCGACCCGTCCGCCAGGGTCACGATGCGGCGCTCATCCGCCCCTGTGCTCAACACGGTCGCGCCGCGGTCGCCGAAGACGCCATGGGTCAGGAACAACGCCATCGCTCCGAACAGCGGCAGCAGAATGGACGCAGCGATCAACCGCCAGTTTCTCGGCGCGCGCACCGACTGTCTGGACGACAGGCGGGGCGGCTCCAACTGGCCGAGGTCGTCCCACAGATCCATGACCTCGTCATGCAAAGCGGCCTGGTCCGGCCCTTCGCGGCGAAGGCGCTGCAGCGCCTGGCGGTCTTCAGGCGAGCCTGCGCCGAAGTCCGCCGCGACGATGCGGTCGACCATGGCCTCGGCCGCGTCCGGGCGGGAGTCGATGCGGCGCCTCATAGCGAGCCCTCCCGGCCGCGCCCCTGTTCGCTCACCGCTTCATGCAGGGCGAGAAGCGCGCGTGACATATGCTTTTGAACCATCCGATGACTGATGCCGAGCGCTCCGGCGATCTCGGGCGTGGTCATGTTCTTGAACCGCCGCATGACGAAGACGTCGCGGCATTTGGCCGGCAACTGATCCAGCACGGCGTTCAGCGTCATCTGCAGGTCCTCGAGCCGTCGTCGGTTTTCCTGTTCGGGTGCGACCGCCAAGGCGGCGTCCTCGACGTCAAGCTCGGCCTGAACCGGGCTGCGGGCGCGGCGCCGCCCCCGGTCATGGATCAGATTGCTGGCGATGCGGAAGAGGTAGGCGGCCGGATACTCCACGTCGCGTCGTCCGCCGGACTCGATCAGCCGGGCGAAGGCCTCCTGGACCAGATCGTCAACCTCATCGCGCGAATAGACGCGACGCCCGAAGAAATCGCGCAACGCCCCTTCGTAGCGACGCAGGAGTTTGGCGTCGATCTGGCCCGACGCCGCCAGGACGTCGGGATCAGATGCGCGCGCTGGCTCGCTCCTGTTCGGCTTCATTTCCAGCTCCGTCTTCGACGCGCCTCGACCGGCCGTCTCTTCAATAGGGACGCTAAGGATGGGCCAATGCGAAATCAGCAGACGCCTTCTGGGCGATAAATTCGCTCCATTCGGGCGCCAGCAGCCGCACGGAGGCGATCAGATCGCCGCTTTCCTGGGCATACTGCGCGATCTCGGCGGCGCGAGCATAGCCGAGGTGCGGAACAAGCTCGGCCGCTAGGGCCGTGCTTTGGGCCAGATTCCGGCCGCAGCGGGCAGAATCGGCGACGATGCCGTCGACGCAGTGCAGGCGCAGGGCGTCGGCGCCTCGGGTCAGCAGCGTGGCGGCCTCGTGCAGGGACCAGATGATCACCGGCTCGAAAGCGTTGAGCTGGAGTTGCCCCGCCTCCGCCGCGAAGGTCACGGCGGCGTCGCAGCCGAAGACGCGAAACGCCAGACAGTTGATCGCCTCGGGGATGACCGGATTGACCTTGCCCGGCATGATGGATGAACCCGGCTGGCGTTTGGGCAGATGGATCTCGCCCATCCCCCCACGCGGCCCGCTGGACAGCAGCCGCAGGTCGCTGGCGATCTTCGACATCTTGGCGGCGACCCGCTTCAACATGCCGCTGTAGAGGACGAACACGCCGGTATCGGAGGTGGCGGCGATCAGATCATCCGCAGCGCGAACCGGCAGGCCGGTCACTTCCGCCAGGCGCGCCGTGACCCGCGCCCGATAGGCCGGCTCGGCTCCCAGGCCCGTGCCGATCGCCGTGCCTCCCAGATTGACCGTCAGCAGTTCCGCCGACATCTGGCGCAGGCGCGCCGCGTCGTCGCGCGTAACGGCGGCGAAGGCGGCGAACTCCTGGCCCAGCGTCATAGGCACGGCGTCCTGAAGCTGGGTCCGACCGAGCTTGGGCACGCGGCTGAAGGCTTCCCCCTTGGCGGCGAAGGCCTCAGCAAGACGGTCGAGCGCGGCCGCCAGAGCCTGAGCCTGGCGGTAGGCGGTCAGGCGGATCGCCGTGGCGTAGACGTCGTTGGTGGACTGGCCTCGGTTCACATGGTCATTGGGATGGATGACGTCATAGGCGCCGGGCGTCAGGCCCAGGCGCAGAAGCGCCACGTTGGCGATGATCTCATTGGCCGCCATATTGGTGGATGTCCCCGCCCCGCCCTGGCAGACATCGAGATCGAAGGCGGCGTGATGCGCCCCGCCGATCAGTTCGTCACAGGCCCCAACGACGGCGCCGGCGACTTCAGGCGACAGGCCTCCGGTCTCGCGGTGAGTCAGGGCGGTGGCCTTCTTCACCTCGGCCAGGGCCACGATCAGCTCCGGCAGATCCGAGACCCGGGTCCGGCTGAGATCGAAATTCGAGCGCGCCCGTTCGGCTTGCGGCCCATGCAGGCAGTCGGCGTCCAGTTCGACCGGACCCAGAGGATCGTGGTCGATGCGGCGGACGGTGGCGTGGATCATGATGACGGCGAAGCTCCCTGGCCTTGTGACGCTTGTAGGGACAGGGACGCTCGCCGACGACGAAGGCGAACCGAACGGCGCCAGGTTCGCCTTTGACGCACTTCAGCGTCGAGTCCCTACAGGGCTCCGGTTGAGGGGGCGATCATTTGGATGGGACACGGAAATGAAGCTTGAGGGGATGACGACCTGGGTGGCGGCGGCGGCGCTCGGGATTGCGACGGTGGCCATGACGCCCACGAGCGCAGCACAGGCAGGCGAGGCTCAGGCAGGTGAAACACATGTGGCTTCGGACCGTCTGGCCCCCGGTGACAGTCGGTTCGTGTTCGACGACTGGGGGGGACCGGCGCTGCGCATCTGGACCCATGCGCCCGAGAATGTCGGGCCGGCCACTCCGATCGTGATCGTCATGCACGGGCGCGGCCGCGACGCAGATCGCTATCGCGACGAATGGCGCGACCTGGCCGAACAGCATGGCTTCATCCTGGCCGTGCCGGAGTTCGACGCCGAACGCTTCCCCGGCGCCAACGCCTACAACCACGGCTATTTCCGCGACAAACAGGGCGCGCTGCGCCCTCGCCCGCAGTGGAGCTTTTCGGCGATCGAGCCGCTGTTCGACGATCTGAAGCGGCGCTCAGGCAGTCAGGTCGAAGGCTACGGCCTTTATGGCCATTCGGCCGGCGCCCAGTTCGTGCACCGTTTCGTCCTGTTGACCCCCGAGGCCCGCTATCGCGTGGCGATCTCCGCCAACGCAGGCTCCTATGCCTTTCCCGACCTGACCCAGGCCTACCCCTTCGGGCTGGAAGGCGCCCCAGCGGATGAAGCAGGGCTTGAGGCGGCCCTGCAGAAGCCCCTGGTGCTGTTGCTGGGCACGGCCGACACGGATCCGGCCCATCCCAGCCTGCCGCACGGCCGCAATGCCGACGCTCAGGGTCCGCATCGCCTGGCGCGAGGCCAGGCCTTCTATGCCGCCGGTCAGGCCGAGGCGGAACGCAGCGGCGTCAGGTTCGGTTGGCGCGTGACCTATGCGCCCGGCATCGCCCATGACAACGGCGGGATGGCGGGCTTCGCGGCCCCCATCCTGGCGGGCCAGGTCCAGTAAAATTCGCGGCCCCGGGTTCGCATCGCCCGGGCGCGCGCGTCCAAGAAACATAACGGCTCATGTCGCCGCCTCCGCTTTGCGGGCGGCGCCATAGAAGCCGAATTGGGGAGCGAAACATGTTGAACAGAAAAGCCATTCTCTTGGCGTCCGCCCTGTCGCTGGCCGCCATGGCCGCAACGCCGGCTCTGGCGCTGGAGCAGGAGCGCCATTCCATCGTGCTACCGGCGCAAAGCCTGCACGACAGCCTGCAGCAACTGCCGCGGTTGACCGGGGTTCAACTGATCTACACCGACCCGGCTCTGCGCCAACAACGCGCGCGCGCCATCAACGATCGCCTCACGCCGGAAGAAGCCTTGGTTCGACTGCTGGCTGGGTCCGGCTTCAAACACCGCTTCGTCAACGCCAACACCGTGCGCATCTTCCGGGAGGATCAGGCGCAAGCCGAGACGTTTCTCGACACCGCCCTCTCGTCCGAGGCCTCAACGGTAGGCGACATCGTCGTCACCGGCAGCCGCATTCGTCGCTCGACCTTCGACACGCCGACGCCGGTTGTGGGGGTCAGCGCCGACGACCTGCAGGAATCGGGTACGACCGAACTCAGCGAAATGCTGGCGGACCTGCCGGCGGCGACCTCGACCCTCAACGACAGCACCGTGGCCGGCAACGTCCAGAACTCGGGCCTCAGCGCCATCCAGTTGCGCAACCTGGGCGACAACCGCACCCTGGTGCTAATCGACGGCCGCCGCACCGTGTCCAACAGCGCCAACGCCAACCGGGTCAGCACCAGCACCATCCCCTCCAGCTTCGTCGACCGGGTCGAGATCATCACCGGCGGGGCGTCTTCCGTCTATGGCTCGGACGCCGTGGCCGGGGTGGTGAACATCATCACCACGCGCGACACCGGCCTGTCCGTGCGCGCCCGTGGCGGCGTATCCGAGGAAGGCGACGGCGAGGAGCAGACCTATGAGATTCTCTGGGGCAAGAACTTCGCCGACAAGCGCGGCTATTTCGCCCTCAGCGGCACCTACGACCGGGATCACGGCATCCGCGCCGCCGATCGCGACTGGGCCACGCGCCAAGTCAGCTACGCCTATAACGCCGAACTGGGGCGCAATGAGTTCGAGACGCTCTACACCGACGCAAACGGCACGCTGATCAGCGACTATCAGCCCGCCTCGACCTTCCCACCCAATGCCTACCGCGACCTCAGCGGCAATACGCCCGGCGGCGTCTTCTACGGCGCCAACTCCGCGCAGCGCCGCTTCTATGAGGGCGGCGGCCTGGTTCCGCTCGGCCCCAATACCCAGACCGGCGCGCCGGTCCTGCCCGGCCAGCGGGACGACGGCAACACCGGCTATTTCCTGGCGAACCGCGATGGCTACAATCAACGCGAGCATCGCTCGCTGATCCTGCCGCGCGAGCGCTATCTGCTCGCCGCCAAGGCCGACTATGATCTTCGCCCGAACCTCAACCTGTTCGGACAGATGCAGTATTCACGGGTCGACACTCAGGAGCGTCGCGAGCCGGTCGGCCTGACCTTCAACTCGACCGTGTCCGTGTTCGACCCCGATACCGGCCTTCAGACGGACGAGACGCTCGGCCGCATTCCCTGCCGTCGCGCCGATCTGGGCGCTTGCAACCCGACGGTTCCCTATGAGGTGTTCGCCAACAACCTGTCCGCCAACACCCAGGGCATCGCCTGGGCGCGCCGCTTCAACGAGATCGGCTACCGCGACACCAGCAATCGACGCGACACCCTGCGCAGTTGGGTCGGCCTGCGCGGCGACGCCTGGGGCGACTGGACCTGGGAGGCGACCGCCGGCTACGGCCGCTACGATCAGGAGCAGCACCGCCGCAACGAGATCAACGGCCTGGCTCTGCGCCACGGCCTCAACGCGGAATTCGGTCCCGACGGCGCCATCCGTTGCGCCGATGCGGCCGCGCGTGCAGCCGGCTGCGTGCCCGTCGACCTGTTCGGTGAAGGCGCCATTACGCCGGAAGCCGCGGACTATATCCGCGCCGATCTGCGCCAGCAGGTGACGATCGAACAGCACACCCTGCAGGCCTTCATGGCCGGCTCCGTGCTGCAACTGCCCGCCGGGCCCTTGAGCGCCGCCTTCGGCGCCGACTACCGCAAGGACAGCCAGAGCCTGCGCGGCGACCTGCTGTCGAACCTGGGCGGGACCTCGGGCAATCCTGTGCCCGACTTCGACGGCGAGACTGCCTGCGCCACCACGCCGCCACAGGAGGTGCGGATGATCCCCACGGCCGATCACGGCGTGGGCGTTCGCTTCTCGCGCGGCAACGCCCTGATGGTGTCGAACGGGCCATCCGGCGCGATCATGCTGCTGCCCGTCCGCTACAACGACACCCAGAAGTTCTACTTCTCGATCGCCGCCTTCAACACCTCGGGCTATCCGATCAACATCGGATCGGAGGATGTGCGCCTCTATCTGGATGGGCAGCCCTACCGCGTCGAGGATTTCGACTACCTGCGCCACACGGCGCGCATGACCGCCCAGCGCGAGATGAACCTGGCCTGGGCCGACGCGGCGGTGGAGTATTTCCTCACCCTCCAGGAGATGGAGGATCACCCGCGCCGCCACGACGTCGCCTACCGCAGCGCCTCAGGCCAGTTGCAGGCGTCGCATGACCACATCCAACGGCGTCTGCGCCAGACCATCTCCACCCTGGGACGGACCATGCTGGAGACGACGACCATAGACCCCGGCACGGCGCATGGCGGCGCCATCCTGGCGGAACAGATCGTCATCCCCGACGGCATGGTCCGCGATATGGTGATCGAAGTGCGGTTCGGCGGTTTCCCCCATCGGTTCCGACTGAACCTGGCGCCGTCGGGCACCTATGCCCCCACCCCGGTCGACATCCCGGCCGTCCCCGCCCAGGTCACCCAGGAGCTGATGCGCACCCGCGAGACCTGGCACTGGACCGACGGCCCACCGCCGTCGCCGACGATCTTCAAGGGCATGCCGGTGATCGAATAAACGGCCGACTGACGATGGCCGTGTCCGACCAGGGCCCGCTCGCGACGCAACTGCTCGCTGACGGCGGACAGATCCGCAGCCTCCAGACGCATCCGCAGCGCCTCACCGCCCATCAACCGGACGGAATATTCTTTTTGATCAAGGGCATCGGCGTCCGCCGGCCCCCAATGGGCGACGCGCATAAGCACTCCACGGGGTTGTGTATTCCCGCAGAATGCGATAGCCAAACAGCAATGTCAAGCGATAGGCACAATTCGCCTTATCCGCCCATATAAGACGACACGACAGGCGGCGTCAACCGCTTTTTTGCAGAAAACTTCAAACGGGAAATCCCTTGGTCCTTCGCCCCAAGAAACGCGCCATCTACGGCCGCCATTCCTCCGACCTCCAGAACACCCGATCAACCGCAGACCAGATCGCACGGCTACGCGAGGCCAGCCGAGCTGAGGGCGTCACAGACGTCCTCGTGTTCAGTGACGAGGCCGTTTCCGGCAGCGCGATCGCCAATCGGCCAGGACTGCGCGCCCTCCTCGCTGCGGTGGAGCGCGGCGAAGTCAGCGACGTCATGACGGAGGGACTTGATCGACTTTCGCGCGACCAGGAGGACATCGCCGGCATCTTCAAACGCTTCGCCTACGCCGGAGTCGCGCTGAAGACCCTGGCCGAAGGCCCAATCGACAGGATTCACATCGGGCTGAAGGGCACGATGAACGAACTCTTCCTGCACGACCTGGCGGTGAAGACACGTCGCGGCCTGACCGCACGGGTGAAGGCCGGCTTCTCTGGCGGCGGCCGCTGCTATGGCTATGACATCGTCGGCAAGGGCGAACTTGAGCCCAACCTCCATCAGGCCGGCGTGATCCATTCGATCTTCGCGCGTTACGCTGACAAGGAATCGCCCCGCGCCATCGCCCACAGCCTGAACGCAGCAGGCGAGCCTGGGCCGCGGGGCGGGACATGGACGCCGTCGACCATCCATGGCGACCGCCGCACCGGCGACGGCATCCTGCACCAGGAGCTCTATATCGGCGTGCGGGTGTTCAATCGGCGCCGCTACCGCAAACACCCCGACACCGGACGCCGCTCATCGGTGCTGAATCCGCCGGAGGACTGGATCCGCCAGCCCGCTCCGGAATTGCGCATCATTGACGATGAACTCTGGGCGCGGGTGCAGAGCCGCAAAGCGGAACTGTCCGCCCTGCCCGCCGCCCAGGGCCGCAAACCGAAACGCCTTCTGTCCGGCCTGATGAAATGCAAGCAGTGCGGCTTCAGCATGACCCTGAACGCCGGCAAGTATAACTGCAGCGGACACCGCGAACGCGGCACCTGCTCCAACGGCAAGATCATCGCCGCCACGACGGTGGAGAAGCGCGTCCTCACCGGCATCAAGACCCACCTGCTGTCGCCGGAAGCGATCGCGGAGGCCGTCAGAGCCTTTCACGCCGCCGCGGACGCGGAGCGCCACGCGCTTCAGGTCGAACGGGCGCCCCTGGAACGCGAACTGGCGGAGATCGAGCGCAAACTGAAGCGTGCGCAGACCATGTGCCTGG
>PJUB01000502.1_pt1 | contig 13070 bp, 10 predicted proteins | sample 1512141 | NCBI WGS metagenome assembly PJUB01 (sample SAMN08177677, study PRJNA422409) | Soil metagenome, whole genome shotgun sequencing project. | isolation source: Soil enriched on filter paper: alkali lignin treatment | place: USA: Madison | collected 2015-01-15 | reverse complement strand
AGCGCGCGGGCAATGCCCATGAACCAGTCCACCGACAGCACCAGCACCAGCCCGATGGCGGGAATGGCCGGAATCGCATGCAGCGTGGCGGCCAGCACCACGATGGCCGAGCCCGGCACGCCGTGCGCGCCCTTCGACGTGACCAGCGCAATTGCCAGGATCGTCATCAGGTCGGCCATCGAAATCGGCGTGTTGGTGGCCTGCGCGATGAACACCGCGGCCAGCGTGATGTAGATCGAGAAGGCATCGAGGTTGAACGAATAGCCGGTGGGAATCACCAGCCCGACCGTCGAATCGCGGATGCCCATGCGGCGCAGCTTGGCCATGACCTGCGGCAGCACGCTGTCCGAAGAGGTGGTGGCGAACACGATGGTGAGCTCTTCGCGCAGGTAGCGCAGCAGCTTGATCAGGCTGAAGCCAGACATGCGCATCACCAGCCCGAGCACCACGAACACGAAGACCAGCACCGCGCCGTAGAAAAGAGCCACCAGCATGCCGAGCTGCTTGAGCGAGCCGATGCCGTACTGTCCTACCGTGAACGCGATGGCACCCAGCACGCCCAGCGGCGCCAGCTTGATGATGATTCCCATGATCTTGAACAGCACCAGCGAGAGCGCATCAACCACCACCGCCACCGGCTTGCCGCGATCGCCCAGCAGCGTGAGCGCGCATCCGAATAGCACCGCGAACAGCAGCACCTGCAGCACGTCGCCGGTGGCGAAGGCGTTGACCACCGTGGTCGGAATGAGCTTCATCAGGAACTCGACCGTGCCGCCGCTCGTGAGCTTGTCGGCGTTCGAGGCGTAGGCGCTCATGGCGGCCGGGTCGAGTTTCGACGGGTCGACGTTCATGCCGGCGCCGGGCTGGAACACGAAAGCCAGCACCAGGCCCATCGCCAGCGCGATGGTGGTCAGCACTTCGAAGTAGATGAGCGACTTCACGCCCACCCGGCCCACGCGCTTGAGGTCTCCCGCGCCGGCAATGCCATGCACCACCACGCAGAACACCAGCACCGGGATGATCATCTTGATCAGCTTGATGAACCCGTCACCCAGCGGCTTGAGCTTGACGGCGTACTCCGGGGCAAGGAGCCCCGCGAGCACGCCAAGAACCAGCGCGATAACCACCTGACCGAAAAGCGATTTGGCGAAACGAGGCATGGAGTCTCCTGTCTGTCTTGTCGAGGTTTTGCATGCAAGCAATGCCTTTTCTTGCATACAAGAAATGTAGGCAAGAAGACTTTGGGAGGGTCAGAGGGTTATCCCGGGAGGGGAGAACCGAAGGCGGCGCCAGTGGCGCCGCGTCGTCGAGCGCCTACTGCGCCGCCACCTTCACGAACACCGGGTTCGAGTAGAACCACAGATCCGCGTAGTTGCGCGCATTGATGGCATTGAAGCGCGCGACGTTGTCGGTCACCACCACCTTGGCGTCGGGCAGCGGTTCGCCTGCGGCCGTCTCGCCCGGCACGTCGGTGCCCAGGTTGGTGCCGCGCAGGCGGAAGTACTGATTGTTGCCGGCCTTCACGGTGTAGGTCACGGCGAAATAGCCGTCTGCGTCCAGCTTCCAGTCGTTGCGGGTGAAGCGCTTGAGCACGCGGGTCGACGTGTTGGTGTCGCGCGAGTAGCCCGGCGTGCCCGGCTTCTCGAGCCCGGTCACGTCGCCGGCGATCAGGTCGATGTGGTCGACCGCCGGCTTCACGTTGGCGAAGACGCCGCTGCCGAGCTGGTATTCGAAGTTGTTGCGCTCGGGGCTCTTGAAGCGGATGGTGATCTTCAAATCTTCGCCGGCCTTGGCCGCCACTTCGGAGCCCATCTCGCCCGCGCCCTTGGCGCTTTGCACCTTGAAGTCGAGTGCGTTGATGAGGTCGCCGTTCACCGCGAAGAGCTTGCCCGAGCGCATGGCCGCGAGCAGCGACTTCGGGTCCTTGATGTCGCCCCACAGGTGGTTCTTGGCGTATTCGCCCGGTGCGTAGCCGCTGCTGTACTGGCCCTGGGAGATGGTGAAGTGGTAGTCGGAGTCCGCCACGTTCCAGATGTGGCGGCCTTCGGACAGCAGCGCGTCCCAGGTGCCGCCGAGCTTGGCGACGAGGTAGTCGACACCGCCGTAGACGCGCGATGGCAGATTGGCCGGAATGTAGTCGCTGGTGTAGCCGCCGCGGTCGGGCTCCATCTGGTTGCCGACCATGCCTTCGAGCGAGAACACGATGTTCGGCGCGAGGTCGTTCATTTCACGCAGCTGCGCGATCGTGTATTTGCCGGGATTGCGCGACGGATGGTTGATCTGCAGGTAGCTGGTGTCGGGGTAGTTGCTCTTCAGCCACGCGATGGCGGCCAGCGTCTCCGCGTGGGTGTTGTAGCCGGTGCCGGCCTTCGGACCCCAGGCCGCCACGTCTTCCGGCGCGAAGGCCGAGTCGGGGCGGTTGGTGAAGAGGTACTCGAACTGGTTCGCGGCCTTCAGTGCCGTGGCCGACATCGGGTTGTCCGTCAGCAGCCCGACGTTGCCGTGGTCGTGCGAGGGCATGTCCCACTCGAAGGACGCGAAGATCGTCTTGTCCGCGTACTTGCCTGCGGCCTGCAATGCCTTGATGCGCGGCACCTGGTACTTGGCCATGCCCTCCGAGAACGGGATCGCCGTCGCCAGCTTGTTGCCGTCGTTGTCGTAGGAAGACATGCGCAGGTGGTCGGACAGCGCAGCCCAGTCGAGCCCGAAGCGGTCGAAGGCCTGGGCGAGCACCTGGTCGAGCTTGTTGACCTGCTGTGCGTCGTCCGACTGCATCGTGTGGATGTGCAGGTCGCCGATGGTCCAGCGGCCCGTGGGTCCGGCTGCCGGGGCTGGGGCCGGTGCAGGGGCAGGGGCGGGCGCCGGAGCCGGCGCGGTGGCCGTCGGCAGCGGCACGAAACCCGGGGCATCGGAGCCGCCGCCGCAGCCGGCCAGCATCAGCGTGCCAATGGCGAGGGTGGAAAAGAGCGTGCGCCGGAAGGGGGGAGCAATCGAAAAACGGTAGGACATGGCGTTCTGAAAAGATGACAGGCGTGTAAAACACGTGGACCCAAAAGGGCTACGGAGTCTCGGAGCCAGCCATGACGCCCGGATGAAAGAGAAACGAAAGTTCGTTGTTCCCGCACCCCAAATTCGCGAGAACAAGGCCTTCGCTGGCCGCACGGTCGTTCGCGCTCTATAAACTCGACCCCTTCCATGAATCTCAGCGCGCCTCTCCCCACGCTCACCGCTTCCGTCGATGCTGAGTTGCTCTCGCGCATGGTGCGGGCCGACCAGCTGGTGATGGTGCGCCGCAGCGTGCTCGCCGCGATTCCGATCAACATCGTGCTGAGCTTCACCGCGACCCTGGTGGCGCTCAATTCGGGCCGCGCGTTCGAGGGGCTGTGCTGGCTAATGTTGTCGCTCGCGGTGAACGGGCTGCGCAGCTATGTCAGCCGCTGGCCGTTCGCGCCGTCGCGCGGCGTGCTGCTGGACGGCAGCGTGGCAACCTCGCCCAAGGGGCGGCCTGTCGAATGGCACCTGCGGCTGGCCGCGGTGCTGGCCGGGGTCTCGGGCCTGGTCTGGGCGCTCATTCCGCTGCTGTGCAACGGCTACTCATCGCCGCAGGCGGTGTTCTATCTGACGGTGGTGTGCGGCATCTGCGCGGGCTCCGTGACCTACGGCACGGCCTTCGCGTTCGTGCCGATCAGCTTCATCACGCCGGCGTTGCTGTCGGTGGCGGGGTGCCTGGTGTACTGGGGCGGCTTCGACAACTTGAGCCTGGCCGCGATGGTGCTGCTGTACCTCGGGGCGCTGGTGCGCAGCGCGGTGCACAGCGAGCGCACCTTCCGCGAGGGCAGCCGGCTGCGCAACGAGGCCACCGCGATGGCGGAGCAGCTGCGCCAGGTGCACGCGCTGTCGATGGACGCGACGCAGCAGCTCTCGTTCCGCGCCTCGCACGACTCGCTGACCGGGCTGCTCAACCGCGAAGGCTTCACCGAGGCGGCGACGCTGCACATCGTCTCGTCCCGCGGCCAGCAGCACTGCCTGTTGCTGCTCGACCTGGACGGCTTCAAGGCGGTCAACGACGCCTTCGGCCACAAGGTCGGCGACCGCGTGCTGCAGGACGTGGCCGGCTGGCTGCAGCGCGAGCTCACCGACCTGCGCGCGGTGCTGAGCCGCTGGGGCGGCGACGAGTTCGCGGTGCTCTACAGCCTCCAGGGCACCCGCCAGGCGCCCGCGGCCATTGCGCAGGCGCTGATCCGCTCGATATCGTTCGCCACCGCGCACTACGGCGGCCACCTGGGCGTGAGCATCGGCATCTCGGTGTCGGGCGACGCCGAAATCGCCGACATGATCAGCTTTGCCGACGAGGCGCTCTACGAGGCCAAGCGCACCGGGCGCAACCGCTATCAGTTCTTCGACGCCCCCCTCAACCTGCGGCTGGGCACGCGCAGGGACGTGGAGCGCGACCTGCTCAACGCCATCGAAGCGCGCGCCATCGGCGTGTGGTACCAGCCGATCATGGGCTGCGACGGCAAGCACATCCACAGCCTGGAGGCGCTGATGCGCTGGCACCATCCGCGCCACGGCCACATCGCGCCGGAAGAAGTGATCTTCGCCGCCGCCAACACCGGCGTCGCGGAGCCGCTGCTGCGCCACCTGGTCGACGAGGTCTGCCGGGCGATGCGCCAGCTCGAGGCCTCGGGCTCGGTGCTGGCGAACGTGCCGATCGCCATCAACGTGTCGCCGCGCGAGATGGCGCAGCTCGCGGTCGACGACATCGTGCTCGGCATGCTGAAGACCCGCGGCATCGCGCCGACCCGGCTGCAGATCGAGATCACCGAAGAGGTGGCGCTCGACACCCACGCGACGCGCAGCCGCCTCAGCGCCCTGTCGGCCGCCGGCGTGGCGATCGTGGTGGACGACTTCGGCGTGGGCTATTCATCGCTGGCGTCGCTGCGCAGCGAATACGTGCGGCAGGTCAAGATCGACCGCAGCTTCATCCTGGGGCTGGCGGCGTCGCCGGGCAACGTGGTGCTGGTCGATTCCATCGTGCAGCTGGGCCGCTCGCTGAACATCCAGGTCGTGGCCGAGGGCGTGGAAACGCAGGAAGAACTTGATGTCCTGCGCACGCTGGGCTGCACGCTGGTGCAGGGCTACCACCTGGCGCGGCCAGCGCCCCTGCCCAACATGACGGCGTGGGCCGAGGCCCGGACCAGGGCGGCCGCGGTGATCTCCCCCATGTCGGGCGCCAGGCCGGCCTGAGCAGGCAGGCCGCGCGCCCGGAGCGCTCAGGCCAGCAGGTCGCTGAGCGTGCGTGCGATCACCTTGGTGGCGCGGCGCAGGTCTTCGAGCACCACGCGCTCGTCGCTGCGCTTGGCGTGCGACTCGAGCACGGTGCGCGGCCCGGCCCCGTAGATCACGCCCGGAATGCCGGCCTCGACGTACAGGCGCACGTCGGTGTACAGCGGCGTACCCATGGCCTTGATCGGCTCGCCGAACACGTCCTGGCCGTGCTTCTGGATCGCGTCGACCAGCGGCTTGTTGCCAGCCAGCGGCTTCATCGAGTTGGCCAGCAGCAGTCGCTTGATCTCGACCGTGATGCCGGCGCTCTCGGCCGCGGCATCGGCGATCACCTTGCGGATGGTGGCTTCGACCTCGGCCGGGTTCTCCTCGGGGATCATGCGGCGGTCGAGCTTGAACACCACCTTACCGGGCACGACGTTGGTGTTGGTGCCGCCTTCGATGCGGCCCACGTTCAGGTACGGGTGCGTGATGCCCTCGACCTTCGACGTGACCTGCTGGTAGAGCGTGTTCTGCGCATACAGCGCGTTGAGGATCTTCACCGCGCCCTGCAGCGCGTCGATGCCGGTGGCCGGCACGGCGGCGTGGGCCATCTTGCCGTGCACCGTCACTTCCATCTGCAGGCAGCCGTTGTGGGCGGTGACCACCTCGTAGCTGAAGCCGGCCGCGATCATCAGGTCGGGCTTGGTCAGGCCCTTGTCGAGCAGCCAGCCCGGGCCGAGGATGCCGCCGAATTCCTCGTCGTAGGTGAAGTGCAGCTCGACGCTGCCCTTGGCGGGCCTGGCGACGGCTTCGAGCGCGCGCAGCGCGAAGGTGAAGCTCGCGAAATCGCTCTTGCTGACGGCGGCGGCGCGGCCGTAGAGGCTGCCGTCGACGATCTCGCCGCCGTACGGGTCGTGCGTCCAGCCTTCGCCCGGGGGCACCACGTCGCCGTGGGCATTGAGCGCGACCGTCAGGCCGTCGTTGCCGTACTTGCGGCGCACGATCAGGTTGGTGATCGATTCGAGGCCGTAGTCCTTCACGTCCTGCGCGGGCACGGCGTGCTTCTCGGCGTCGAGGCCGAAGTCCTTCAACAGCTCGGCGGTGCGTTCGGCGTGCGGCGCGTTGTTGCCCGGCGGCGTGTCGGTGGGCACCTGCACCAGTTGCTGCAGGAACTTCACTTCCTCGTCGAAGTGGGCGTCGATCCAGGCGTCGAGCTTTGCGTAGTCGGTCATGGTTGTTCTTCTGTGAATCAGTGGGCTTGTTCGGCGGCCAGGTTGTCCAGTAGCAGCTGGAAGGCCTGCACCGCGAGCTGGATGTCGTCGTTGGTGCTCGATTCGAGCGGGTTGTGGCTGATGCCCGAGTTGATGCCGCGCACGAAGAGCATGGCCTGCGGCATCACCTCGTGCAGCTTCATGGCGTCGTGGCCGGCGCCGCTGGGCATGCGAAAGAGCGGAATGCCGAGTGCGTCGACCGCCTTTTCCCAACGCTGCTGCCACGCAGGCGCGCTGGGGGCGGCGGCGGCGCGCATCGTCTCTTCGAGCTCGAAGCGCACGCCGCGTCGCTCGCAGATGTCTTTCAGCGCGTTGACCACGTCGGTGGCCAATGCATCGCGCTGTTCGTTGTTGGGCGCGCGCAGGTCGAGGCTGAACTTGCAGCGGCCCGGCACCACGTTGATGGAGCCGCTCGGCACTTCGAGCATGCCGACGGTGCCGACCGAGTCGCCATCTTTGGCGGCGCGCTGCTCGGTGTAGAGGATCAGCTCGGCCACGGCGGCCGCGGCGTCTCGGCGGCGGTCCATGGGCGTGGTGCCGGCGTGGCTGGCCATGCCGATGACCTCGCCCACGTAGCGCACGCTGCCGTTGATGGAGGTGACGATGCCCAGCGGCAGGTCGAGCTCGGTGAGCACCGGGCCCTGTTCGATGTGCACCTCGACGAAGCCGAGGTAGCGAGCCGGGTCGCGCTGGATCTTCGGGATGTCTTCCTGCTTCAGGCCCGCGTGCTGCATGGCTTCGCGCATGGTGACGCCGTCGGCGTCCTTCTGGTCGAGCCAGCGCGGGTCGAAGTGGCCGATGAGCGCGCCCGAGCCCAGGAAGGTCGCCTTGTAGCGCTGGCCTTCCTCTTCGGCGAAGCCCACCACCTCGAAGGCGAAAGGCAGGCGCTTGTTCTGCCGCTTGAGTTCGCGAACGCAGGCGATCGGCACGAAGATGCCGAGGCGGCCGTCGTACTTGCCGCCGTTGCGCACGGTGTCGTAGTGCGAGCCGGTGAGCAGCGTCTTTGCGTCGGGCGTCGTACCTTCATAGCGGCCCACCACGTTGCCCACGGCATCGATGTGCACCGAATCGAAACCCACGTCGCGCATCAGCGCGCTGATCTGCGCGGCGCAGGCGCGGTGCGCGTCGGTCAGGTAGGTGACGGTGAGCTGGCCCTTCTCGGCGTAGCCGGGGTCGGTGTGCACCGAGAGCTGCTCCTGCCAGTCCCACACGTCGTTGCCGAGCGTGATGTCGGCGGCGAACTTGTCGTTCAGCCGGATCTCGGCGATGCGGTGGATGTTGCGCAGCGCCTCGCCCAGTTCGAACGACGGGTGGTTGTGCAGCCGGCGCTCGAAGGTCTCGATGATCTCGCGCTTGGCCAGCCCGGTGCCGCGCGGTCCGCGCACGGCCAGGATGAACGGGAAGCCGAACTTGGCGTTGTAGTCGGCGTTGAGCTGCTGGATCTTCGCGAACTCCTCGGGCGTGCAGTCGGTCAGGCCGGCCTTGCTCTGCTCGTTGGTCGACTCGGCCGTCAGCGTCTTGCTGACCATGGCCTTGCCCGCCAGCTCCGGGTGGGCGCGGATCAGGCCGATCTGTTCGTCGGCCGACGATTCGGCCAGCGCGCGCACCAGCGCATGCTTGAGGTGCGCGAGCGAGCGCAACGGGCGGGCGGCCAGCGCGCGCTGCGCGATCCAGGGCGAATGCTCGTAGATGCCGTCGAGCAGCGCGACGGCTGCGGCCGGCACCGCGGCATTGAGTTGGGCGATGGTGAGGCTCACGATGCGGCTCCTGCTTCGAAGGGGTGCGCCTGCTTCCAGTGGCGCGCGATGTCGACGCGGCGGCAGACCCACACCTTGTCGTGCCGTGCGATGTGGTCCAGGAAGCGCTGCAGCGCGGTGATGCGCCCGGGCCGACCGAGCAGGCGGCAGTGCATGCCGATGCTCATCATCTTCGGGCTGTTGTCGCCGGCGGGGTCGCCCTCGGCGTAGAGCGCGTCGAAGGTGTCCTTCATGTACTGGAAGAACGGATCGGCATGCGAGTAGCCCTGCGGCAGCGCGAAGCGCATGTCGTTGCAGTCGAGCGTGTAGGGCACGATGAGCTGCGGCACCACCGTGCCGTCGGTCTTGCGCACTTTCATCCAGAAGGGCAGGTCGTCGCCGTAGTAGTCGCTGTCGTACTCGAAGCCGCCGTAGTCGGCCACGAGGCGGCGCGTGCGCGGGCTGTCGCGGCCGGTGTACCAGCCCAGGGCGCGTTCGCCGGTGAGCTTCTCGATCGCTTCCATGCCCAGGCGCATGTGTTCGCGCTCGGTGGCTTCGTCGAGGTTCTGGTAGTGGATCCAGCGCCAGCCGTGGCAGGCGATTTCATGGTCCAGTTCCTTGAAGGCGGCCGTCAGCTCCGGGTAGCGCTCGAGCGCCATGCCCACGCCGAACACTGTAAGCGGCAGGCCGCGTTTCTCGAACTCGCGCAGGATGCGCCAGACGCCGGCGCGCGAGCCGTATTCGTAGATGCCTTCCATGCTGATGTGCCGGTCGGGAAAACTCGCCGGGTTGAACATCTCGGAGAGGAACTGCTCGGAGCCCGCGTCGCCGTGCAGCGTGGCGTTCTCGCCGCCTTCTTCGTAGTTCAGCACGAACTGCACCGCGACGCGCGCGCCGCCGGGCCACTGCGCGTGGGGCGGATTGCGGCCGTAGCCGACGAGGTCGCGGGGGTAGGGCAGGGTGGAGTCGTAGACGGTCATAGGCTTTTCAGGACAGCGCCAGCGAGATGTCGTTGGTCGGGACCTTGCGGTCGAAGGTCAGGTTGGCCTCGACGTGCTCGAGGTGTTCGGTCATGAGGCGCACGGCGCGTTCCTCATCGCGCGCGGCCAGTGCCTTCACGATGTCGGCGTGCTCGTCGTTGGAGTGCTCGGCCGCGCTGGTGCTCTGGTACATCAGCGTGATGAGGGCGCAGCGCGAGATCAGCTCGCCGAGGATCTGCGCCAGCACCTGGTTGCCCATGAGCTCGGCCATGCGCACGTGGAAGTCGCCGAGCAGCTCGGTGCGCCCGGAGATGTCTTCGCCCGATACGGCGGATTTCTCGAGCGCCACATGCTCCTTCAGCGCCTTGATCTTGGCGGGCGTGACGGTGCGCACGAACTCGCGCGTCATCTCGGCCTCGAGCATGCGGCGCACGGCGAACACCTGCTTGGCTTCGTCGACGGCGGGCGCGGCCACGAAGGCGCCCCGCGCGGGCTCCAGGCGGATGAGCTTGTTCTGCGACAGCTGGAACAGGGCCTGCCGCACCAGCGTGCGCGACACGCCGAAGTGATCGGCCAGCTTCTGCTCGGCCAGCTTGGTGCCGGGCTGAAGCCGGTGCTCGACGATGGCCTTGGTGAGCGCATCGACGATCGAACGGGTGGTGGAGGACTCCATGTTTTTCATGATAGACCCAAAGCCGCGAACTGTATACACTTTTGTCCACCGGAATATCCCGCACCCACCGATCCAACCTTCGGACTTTCAAGGAGCGCCCCATGGGCCTGAGCACTCACGTACTGGACACGATGCATGGCGGCCCCGCCGCGGGCATGGAGGTGGCGCTGTACACCACCGACGGCGACGCCGCCACGCTGGTCAAGCGCTTCACGCTGAATTCGGACGGCCGCAGCGACGGGCCGCTGTACGACAACAACTCGTTGAAGGCCGGCACCTACCGGCTGGTGTTCGACGTGGCGGGCTACTTCAAGGCCCGCGGCGTCAAGCTGCCGGAGCCCAATTTCCTGAACAAGGTGTCGCTGGACTTCGGCGTGGCGCACACCGACCAGCACTACCACGTGCCCCTGCTGGTAAGCCCGTGGAGCTACTCCACGTACCGCGGCTCCTGAGGTCAGTCCCCTTGCTGCTGGCCTTCCGTCAGGGTGTCGAGTTGAAAGCGGCCGCTCTCGTCCCACAGCCAGGTGTCCGTCCATGTGACGGTGCCCAGGCGCGTGGCAGGCGGGAAGGGCGAGGCTTTGAGCACCGTGCGCTCGATCTCGGCGATCACCTCGGGCGCGTGCTTGGGCGCGCGCAGCCAGCGCATCGAACGCACCTTGCCGCCTGTGTCGAGGTTCACTTCCAGCGTGCCCACGGCATAGAGCACCGGCGGCAGCTGGCCCTTGTAGATGCGCGAGCGGTTGGCGTCGTAGATGTGGCGGGCGGCGTCGCGGCGGTAGTCGCGCGCGCTGGCCGCGTTCGATGCGCGCGGCACGGGGCCGGAACCCACGTCGCCGCTGGCGCCGCTCAACTGGCCGGGCACCGACCCGGTGGAGCCGCAGCCGGCGAGCCAGAGGGCCGAAAGAAGGGAGGCTGCGAGCGCGAGGCGTCGGGGCGTAAGCTGGCGATTCATCGCCGGGTTTATACCGTGACTCTCCACGGGCCGGGCAACCGGAGGTATCCATCAACATGAGCGGTGCGGTCGACCAATTGCTGGCGCGTCTTCGCCAGGAAGACGGCGTGCTGGTGCGCGTCGAGTCCACGCAGGGCTCGGCGCCGCGCGAGGCCGGCACCTGGATGGCGGTGTGGGCCGACGGGCTCACGGCCACCATCGGCGGCGGCCAGCTTGAATTCCAGGCCACGAAAGAAGCGCGCGAGTTGCTCGCGGGCCTGCGCGCGCCGTTCGAAGGCATCCAGCGCTACCCCCTGGGTCCCAGCCTGGGGCAGTGCTGCGGCGGCGTGATGTTCCTGTCATACCAGCGAATCACCGCGGCCGATGCGCCCGTGCTGCAGCGCGAACTGGTCGCGCAGCTCAAGCCCGTGGCGCTGTTCGGCGGCGGGCACGTCGGCGCCGCCCTGGCGCGCCTGCTGGCCGCACTGCCGTTTTCGGTGCGCTGGATCGACAGCCGCGATGGCGTGTTCCCGGACGAACTCCCCGCGCAGATCGACACCGAGCATTCCGAGCCGGTGCAGGACGCCGTGGCAGCGCTCGCGCCGGGCAGCCGCGTGCTGATCATGAGCTTCAGCCATGCCGAAGACCTAGACATCGTCATCGCCTGCCTCAAGCGCCTGCGCGAGCGCGACGACCTGCCTTACATCGGCCTGATCGGCAGCAAGACCAAGTGGGCCACCTTCAGCCACCGGCTCGAAGCGCGCGGCTTCACGGCGCAGGAGCTGGCCCGCATCACCTGCCCCATCGGCGTGCCCGGCATCACCGGCAAGGAGCCCGAGGTGATCGCCGTGGCGGTGGCGGCACAGTTGTTGCAATCGCTGGACTGAACAGGGTTTTCCCGGCGGTGGCGCCCCAAAAAAAGCATCCCGCCCTTTGCCAAAACTGTATACACTTTCGGTCGACAACAAGCCGCAGCGGAGCGAGGCCCATTCCATGGAGCCTGCGTTCGCGGCACTTTCTCTGCTTACAGCGCCCGCGGTGGTGAGCAGGCTGAAACCCCTTTGCGGCGTCCCCACGCGCGCACAGGGTTGAGAGAGAGCACATGGAAAGCTACTACCTCGACTGGGCCAACCTGCTGCTGCGCTGGGTCCACGTCATCACCGCCATCGCCTGGATCGGCGCCTCCTTCTACTTCGTGATGCTGGACAACAGCCTCGAGAAGCCGCAAGACCAGGAATCGCTCGACAAGGGCGTGGGCGGTGAACAGTGGGCGGTGCACGGCGGCGGCTTCTACAACATGCAGAAGTACGCGCTGGCGCCCAAGAAGCTGCCGGACCACCTGCACTGGTCGTACTGGGAGAGCTATTCGACCTGGATCACGGGTTTCTCGCTGTTCACCATGTCGTACCTGTGGAACGCAAGCACCTATCTCATCGACAAGTCGAAGATGGACTGGCAGCCCGGCGCCGCCATTGCCGTGGCGCTGGCCTTCTTCGTCGTGTTCTGGATGGTCTACGACGGCATCTGCCAGATCTTCGGACGCCGAAAGCACGGCGACACCATCGTCGGCGTGCTGATCGCCATCTTCATTGCCTTCGCGACCTGGCTGGCGTGCCACTGGTTCGCGGGCCGCGCGGCCTTCCTGCTGGTGGGCGCCATGATGGCGACGACCATGAGCGGCAACGTGTTCTTCTGGATCATTCCCGGCCAGCGCAAGAACGTGGCGGCACTGCGCGAAGGCAAGCCGGTGGACCCGGTGCACGGCCAGCGCGGCAAGCAGCGCAGCGTGCACAACACATACTTCACGCTGCCGGTGCTGTTCGCGATGCTGAGCAACCACTACAGCTTCACCTACACGCACAAGTACAACTGGATCGTGCTGCTGCTCATCATGCTGGGCGGCGCGGCGATTCGCCAGTTCTTCGTGGTGCGCCACCGCTTCAAGCTGGGCAATGCGGGCAACCCGCTGCCGTACGCCATGGTCGGCATCGTGGTGCTGGGCCTGACCATCGTCTGGATGAAGCCCGAGCCGGTGGCTGCGCCGGTCGTCTCCGCCGCGGCGCCCGCCGTGCCTTTCTCCGACGTGCAGAAGGTGCTGGAGCAGCGCTGCTTCATGTGCCACGGCCCTGCCGTGCAGATGAAGAACGTGCGGGTCGACTCCCCCGAGCAGGTGGCCGCGCACGCGCAGGCCATCTACCAGCAGGTGGTGGT
>PJUB01000501.1_pt1 | contig 13188 bp, 12 predicted proteins | sample 1512141 | NCBI WGS metagenome assembly PJUB01 (sample SAMN08177677, study PRJNA422409) | Soil metagenome, whole genome shotgun sequencing project. | isolation source: Soil enriched on filter paper: alkali lignin treatment | place: USA: Madison | collected 2015-01-15 | reverse complement strand
CGCAGGACCGCCCGCGCTAGGTGTCCTGCCGCGCCGGCTTGATCCGCGAGGGCACGTCGTCCAGGTCGCTGCACACGGCCAGCACTTCGGCCGGCTTCTTGCTCAGCGACAGGTACACGTGGCCGATGCCGCTGTCGAAATAGGCGGATTCCAGCTTGTCCAGCACCACGCTGTCGCCGTTTTCGAACTGGATGCGCACCTTGCCCGACAGCACCAGGGCGAATTCCTGGCCGGGGTGGCGGATGTAGTCCTCGAATTCCACGACCTCGCGCGCGTCGATCAGCGCCACCATGGGCATCATCTTCTTGCCCGGGTACTCGCCCATCAGCAGGCGGTAGTGGTAGTTGTCGGTGACGTAGTCGCGCGCGTCGCGCAGCGTGTTCTTGACGAAGGTGGGCGCCTGGGCCGCCTGCGAGGCATCGCGCAGCATGAACATGCGCGTCATGTCGATGCCCAGGGCGCGGGCCAGCGCGGCGAATTTCTCGTAGCTCAGGGCGATCTGCCCCAGCTCGGCCTTGGACAGGGTCGACACCGCGATGCCGCTGGCCTGCGACAGCGCCTGCAGCGTCATTTTCCGCGCCTTGCGCTCGGCGCGCAGGCGGGCGCCCATTTCTTCCTTGCCCACGATGTCGGGCGGGGGCGTATTGCGGGGTGGGGCCATGTAGCGGTCTGGCGTCTAGGGTTGGGGTGAGAGCGGGGCCCGCAAGCCCCGCTGCGTACGCCGGATTGTAAGGGCTGGCGCGGCTCAGGCGGCGGTCCGGGCCAGCACCCGGCCGGCGTGCTGGCCGGTGAACGCCTGGTCCTGCCAGACCGCCACGCCGTTCACGTACACCGAATGGATGCCGGCGGCGCGTTCGGTGGGGCGTTCGAACGTGGCGGTGTCGGCCACCGTGGCCGCGTCGAACACCACCAGGTCGGCAAAATAGCCCGGCTGCACCTGGCCGCGCTCGGCCAGGCCGAAACGCGCGGCGGTCAGGCCCGTCATCTTCCATACGGCGGTTTCCAGCGGGAACAGGCCCAGGTCGCGCGAATAATGGCCCAGCACGCGGGGAAAGGTGCCCCACAGGCGCGGATGGGGGCGCTCGTCATGCGGCAGCCCGTCGGACCCGATCATGGTGGGGCCGAACGCCAGGATGCGCTGCACGTCGGGCTCGTCCATCATGAAATAGATGGCGCCGGCCGGTTGCAGGTCGGGCACCACGTCGAACTTGGACTTGCCGCGTTCGGCGGCCACCTCGTCCAGGTCGCGTCCGCTCAGTTCGGGAAAGGGCTTGCACCAGGTGATGACGGTGCGCCCGGCCAGCAGCACGCGGTCTTGCTTGAGCATGGTGGAGCCGGCCACGTAGGGGTAGGCATCCAGCGACACGTCCTGGCGCGCCATGGCGGCTTCGATCAGCGGCAGCGTTTCGCGCGAACGGCCGAAGTTGGGCTGCCCCATGACCTTGTGATGCGAGATCACGACCGGCACGTCCAGCTCGCGGCCGATGCGGAAGGTTTCCTCCAGGGCCGCGACGATATGCTCGCCTTCGTCCCGCATATGGGTGGCGTACAGGCCGCCGTGGGGCCGCAGCGGCCGGCAGACCTCGATGATCTCTTCGGTAGTGGCGTGGGCCGCGGGCGGGTAGAAGGTGCCGGTCGAGATACCGATGGCGCCGCTGGCCATGGCCTCTTCGGCCAGCGCCTGCATGGCGTCGATTTCGGCGGCGGTGGCGGCCCGGTGCAGGTCCGGCATGACGGCGGCGCGCAGGGTGGAATGGCCGACCATGCAGGCCGCGTTGACCGCGGCCGGCGTGGCGCGCAGCGCGGCCAGGTAGTCGGCGAAACGCGTGAAGTGGTACGAGCCGCCTTCGTCCAGCAGGTCCAGCGGCGGGGGCGGGGTGGCATGCGTCAGCGGCGCCAGGCTGATGCCGCAGTTGCCGGTGACCACCGTGGTGACGCCCTGCGAGATCTTGGGCGTCATGTGGCGGTGCTTGAGCAGGTAGTTGTCGTCGTGGGTGTGCGAGTCGATGAAACCGGGCGCCACCACCTGGCCCGAGACGTCGATGCGCTGGCGCGCGGCGGCGCCGGCCAGGTCGCCCACGGCGGCGATGCGGTCGCCGCGCAGGCCTACGTCGGCGCGCCGGCCGGGGGTGTTGCTGCCGTCGATGACGGTGCCGCCGGCAAGAATCAGGTCAAAGGGCTGGGTGTCGAGGTGTGGCATGGAAGGCTCCGGCTGAAGGGGGGCGCAATCTATACAGGGAGGGTCGTCGACGCCAGGACCGGGCGGCGACCAGGTGGGCCGTCATGTGGGGCCGTCATGCGGGCCGTCCGGCAGGGGGCGGCGCGGCAAAATGGCACGCCACCTCCTGGTCGGGTCCGACCTGGCGCGGGGCGGGCGTTTCCTCGGCGCAGCGCGCCTGGGCCATCGGGCAGCGGGTGCGGAACGCGCAGCCGGACGGCGGCGCCAGCGGGCTGGGAATTTCGCCTTTCAGCACGGCCACGGGGGCGCGTTCGCCCCGGCGAGCCGACGGCACGGCGGCCAGCAGCGCCCGGGTGTACGGGTGCGCCGGCTGGTTGAACACCGCGTCGCGGCTGCCGGTTTCGACGATCTTGCCCAGGTACATCACGGCCACGCGGTGGCTGATGTGGCGCACCACGCTCAGGTCGTGCGAGATGAACACGTAGGTCAGCCCCAGGTCGCGCTGCAGGTCCATCAGCAGGTTGATCACCTGCGCCTGCACCGACACGTCCAGCGCCGACACGGGTTCGTCGCAGACGATCAGGCCGGGGTCCAGCGCCAGGGCGCGTGCGATCACGATGCGCTGGCGCTGGCCGCCCGAGAATTCATGCGGATAGCGGTCGGCAGCATCGGGCCGCAGGCTGACGCGGGCCAGCAGCTGCGCCACGCGTTCACGGATGGCGTCCCGGCCATGGCCGAAATTGCGCAGCGGCTCGCCGATGATGTCGCGCACGCGCATGCGCGGGTTCATCGACGAAAACGGGTCCTGGAAAATGAACTGCATGCGCTGGCGCATGGCGCGCAATTGGCGGCTGTTCATGCCGGCCAGGTCCGCGCCTTCGAGCAGGATGCGGCCTTCGGTGGGGTCGGTCAGGCGGATCAGGCACTTGCCGGTGGTGGACTTGCCGCAGCCGGATTCCCCCACCAGGCTGAGCGTCTGGCCGTGCGCGACCGACAGCGACACGCCATCCACGGCCCGCAGCACGCGGCCCCCTTCGACGGCGAAATGCTTTTTCAGGCCGTCGACCTGCAACAGCGGCGGGGTGGACCGGGGCCCCGTCAGGTTCGCCGCGGACGCGTCCGCCTTCGGCGCAAACGGTGCATCGTGCAGGTTCATCGCGCTTCTCCCGTCATCATCGCCACCGGTTCTTCCTGCCGCGCCCAGCACCACACCCGGTGGCGTTCCCCGGCCGCGACCTCCGGCGGCGTCTCGTCGACACAGCGCGGCAACGCCTGCGGGCAGCGCGCCGCAAAGGCGCAGCCACGCGAGTCCGGCGTCATCACCGGCACGATGCCCGGCAATTCCGCCAGCCGCGCCGTGTGGTCCTGCCCGTCGACAAAATCGGGCAGCGACCGGATCAGCGCCTGGGTGTACGGATGCGCGGCGTGGTCCAGGATGTCGTCGACCGGGCCTTCTTCGACCTTGCGTCCGGCGTACATCACGATGACGCGCTGGCACATCTGCGCCACCACGCCCAGGTCGTGCGTGATCAGCACGATGGCCGTGCCCAGCCGCGCCTGGATTTCGCGCAGCAGGTGCAGGATCTGCGCCTGGATGGTGACGTCCAGCGCCGTGGTCGGCTCGTCGGCGATCAGCACCTTGGGCTGGCAGGCCAGCGCCATCGCGATCATGGCGCGCTGGCGCATGCCGCCGGACAGCTGGTAGGGATACTCGCGCACCCGCCGGGCGGGGTCCGAAATCTGCACCAGTTCCAGCAAGGCCTCGGCCTGTTTCAAGGCCTGGCGTTTGGTCAGGCCCTGGTGCAGCATCAACGATTCGCTGATCTGCCGGCCCACCGTGAACACCGGGTTCAGCGACGTCATCGGTTCCTGGAAGATCATCGACACCTGGTTGCCGCGAATCGCCCGCATGGTTTTCTCGGGCAGGGCCAAGAGGTCGCGGCCTTCGAAGTCGACGCGGCCGCGGGCCACCCGGCCCGGGGCGCGCAGCAGCCGCATGATGGACAGCGACGTGACGCTCTTGCCGCAGCCGGATTCGCCGACCAGGCCCAGGGTTTCGCCCGGCATCAGGTCGAACGACAGGCCGTCGACCGCCACGACCGTGGTGTCGTCGCCGTCGAAACAGATGGTCAGGTCATGCACTTTGAGTACGGGATCGGATCGCATGGCGGCTCCTAGATCTTTTTCGCCAGGCGCGGATCGAGCATGTCGCGCAGCCCGTCGCCCACCAGGTTGACGGCCAGCACGGCCACGCCCAGGAACAGGCCCGGATACAGGATGATGTGAAACGCCACCGCCACGAAATTGCGGCCCTCGGCCATGATGTTGCCCCAGCTGGGCGTGTGCGGCGGAATGCCCACGCCCAGAAAGCTCAGCACGGCCTCGGTCAGGATGGCGGACGCGGCAATGAAGGTGGCCTGCACCATCAGCGGCGCGAACAGATTGGGCAGGATGTGGCGCAGCAAAATGGCGGGCACGCGCGTGCCGGACGCCACCGCGGCTTCTATATAGGGTTGCTCGCGAATCGTCAGTACCAGCGCGCGCACCAGCCGCACCACGCGGGGAATTTCCGGCACCACGATCGCCACGATCACCGTGCCCAGTCCGCCTTTCAGGGTGGCCATCAGCGCAATCGCCAGCAGCACGCCGGGGATGGCCATCAGGCCGTCCATGATGCGCATGATCAGCGCGTCCAGCCGGCGAAAATACCCGGCCAGCATGCCCAGCAGCACGCCGCCCACGGTGGCCGCCAGCGCCACCACCACGCCGACCAGCAGCGAAATCCGCGCGCCCCAGACGGTGCGCGAATACACGTCGCGGCCCAGCGCGTCGGTGCCGAACAGGTGTTCGGCCGACGGCGGCTTCATGCGTGCCATCGGGTTGATGTCCTGTGGGTCGACGGTGGCCAGCCACGGCGCGGCCAGCGCCATCACGGCCAGGGCCACCAGGATGGCGCAGCCGACGTACAGCATGGGATGGCGCCGCAGCGACCGGGCGGCGCGGCGCCAGCGCGGTCGGGCAACAGCCAGGGGCAGGGTAGCGGTGGTCATGGGTGGCCCCTTTCAATAACGGATGCGCGGGTCGAACAGGCGATAGCTCAGGTCGACCAGCAGGTTGATCAGCACGTAGATGCCCGAGGCCACCAGCAGCACGCCCTGGATCACCGGGTAGTCGTGGCGCAGCACGGCGTCGATGGTCAGGCGGCCCAGGCCGGGAATGGCGAACACGGTTTCGGTGACCACCACGCCGCCGATCAGCAGCGCCACACCCACGCCGATGGTGGTGACGATGGGGTTGGCGGCGTTTTTCAGCGCATGCCAGACCACCGGCCCGGCCGACAGGCCCTTGGCCCGGGCGGTGCGGATGTAGTCTTCGGACAGCGCTTCGAGCATGGTGGCGCGGGTCATGCGCGTCAGCAGCGCGATGTACACCAGGCCCAGCGACAGGCACGGCAGCACCAGGTGCCGCAGATACGGCACCAGCCCGTCGGCCAGCGGCTTGTAGCCCTGCACCGGCAGCCAGCCCAGCTTGATCGAAAAGCCATACACCAGGCAGTAGCCGATCAGGAATACCGGCACCGAAAACGCGCACACCGCGCCCACCATCACCAGCCGGTCCAGCAGCCTGCCGGCATGCCAGGCCGCCAATACGCCCAGCGGCACGGCGATCAGCACGGCAAACAGCATGGTGAAGGCGGCAATCGACAGCGTCGGCCCCAGGCGCTGGCCGATCAGTTGCGCCACCGGCATCTGGGTGGCGATGGACGTGCCCAGGTCGCCGGTGGCCAGGTGCCCCAGCCAGATGCCGAATTGCTGCAGCAGCGGCTTGTCCAGCCCCAGGTTCAGGCGGATCTTTTCCACGTCGTCGGCCGTGGCGTTGTCGCCCGCGATGACCGCCGCCGGGTCGCCCGGCGACAGGTGGATCAGCATGAACACCACGACCGCGACCACGGCCATGACGGGTATGACGGCCGCAACGCGGCGCAGGATGTATTTCACGGTGGCTATCCCCCTGGCGGACGGCCGGACGCGCAAGGCGCCCGGGTGCCGCTTGTTCGCTTGTCCGATACGCCGGCCGCTACGGCTTTTCCACGTTCCACATCACGGGGATGCCGGTCTTCATCAGCTCGGTGTGTTTCAGGCCGCGCACGGCCGACACCGGCTTGAATTCGCCCCACATCACGTACGGCACCGTCTGGTAGGCCCGCGCTTGCAGCTGCGCGGCAATCTCCTTGCGCTTGGCGGCGTCGGTTTCCTGGATCCATTGGGTGCGCAGGGTGTCCAGTTCCTTGTCGCAGGGCCAGCCCGGCAGGCTGTTGCCGCAGGCGGCCGACAGCCACGGGTTGGTGACCGGCGTGCTGGCGTCGAAATAGCCGCCCCAGGTCAGGAACACGTTCCAGCCGCCTTGCGCGGGCGGGTCTTTCTTCAGGCGGCGCGCCGCCAGCGAGGCCCAGTCCATCGATTGCAGGTCGACATTGATGCCGGCCTTCTTCATGTTCTGCGCCATCACCATCACCGCCGGGGCGCTGATGTGGTCGGTGGGGTACAGCAGCACCACCTTTTCGCCCTGGTAGCCGGCTTCTTGCAGCAATTGCCTGGCGCGGGCCAGGTCGGTCTTGGCGTAGGGCGCGGCGCCCGCGTCGGTGGCCAGCGGCGATCCGCAGATGTACAGCGTGGGGCAGTAGTCCACCCGGTACTTCTCGGGGTAGCCGATGGCCGACACCATTTCCTTCTGGTTCACCAGGTAATACAGCGCCTGGCGCGCCTGCGGCTTGTCGAAAGGCGGGTGCAGCGAATTGACGATGACCATGCCCTGCGAGGCCACCGAGGTGCTCAAGGTGATGTCGGGGTTGCTTTCCAGCACCGGCAGGAAATCCGGCGTGGTCTGCTCGATCATGTCGACTTCGCCATTCATCAGCGCGGCGGTGGCCGTGTTGCCGTCGGGAATGTAGATCCATTCCACCCGGTCGACCTTGGCCACCTTGCCGCCCGCCAGCCCGTCGGCGGGTTCTGCGCGCGGCACGTAGGCGGGGTTCTTCACGTACACCACCTTGTTGCCGGGCACCCATTCATCGCGCTTGAACAGGAACGGGCCCGACCCCACCATCTCGGTGACCTGGGTGTTCGGGTCGGTCAGCGCCAGCCGCTTGGGCAGGATGAAAGGCGGCATGCCCGACGGCTTGGCCAGCGCGTCCAGCACCAGGCCGAACGGCTGCTTGAGCGTCAGCGTGAAGGTATCGGCGCTGGTGGCGGCCAGTTCGGCGCCCGCGGCCATCATCGCCTGGCCCAGCGTGTCTTTCTTGGCCCAGCGCTGCAGCGAAGCCACGCAGTCTTCGGCGGTGACCGGCGTGCCGTCATTGAATTTCAGGCCGGGCCGCAGGGTGAAGGTCCAGCTCTTGCCGTCGGGCGAGGTGGTCCAGCTTTGCACCATCTGCGGCTTGGGCTGGCCGTGGCTGTCCTGCGCGAACAGGGTGTCGAACACCATGTAGCCGTGGTTGCGCGTGATGTAGGCGGTGTTGAACAGCGGGTCCAGCGTCTTCAGGTCGGCGTGCGGCACCATCCGCAGCGTAGTCGGCTTGGGCTGGGCCTGCGGCGCGGTGGCCGCGCCCAGCGCCAGCAGGGCGGCTGCGCCCAGCAGGCTGAAACGTTTCATCATGGTCATCCCCTTGGTCTTGTCGGCCGCCGCCTGCGTGGGCGGCGGCTGTGATTTCAGCGATTGAAGGCATCAGCCCTTGAAGGGCCATTTCGGCAGCTTGCGCTTGGTGAAGGGCAAGGCGTTCAGGTCGTTGGTGATGGCGCCCGGCGTTTCCACATAGATGACGTGGCGGCCCACCTTCGAGTACGAGGCATAGAAATGCTGCGACGACTTCACGATGATCAGCTTCATCGCGTGCAGGTCGACGCCGAACTGGGTGAACAGGTCGGTATCCATGGCCTGGATGCGGTTGGTCGTCAGCACGATCGTCACGCCCTGGCTGCGCACCACGGCCACGTCGCCCAGCAGGGCCGGCGTGCCCGCCAGCCCGGTCATGACCGCGTCGCGCTTGAGCGCCACGATCTCGCAGTCCACATCCAGCGGCAGCCCCGACACCGGCGCCACCTTGCCGCCGATGCGCAGCTGGATGCGCGCGCCCGGGCCGGCCTCGAAACAGAGCTGCACCGCCACCGGGTCCCAGAACGGGCCGGTGGCCACGTCGCGGATGCCGCGCGCCAGCACCCGGTCCAGGATGAAGGTCGCATCGCTGGGCGCGCCGCCGCCGGCGTTGTCGGCCGAGTCGGCCAGCACCACCGGAAAATCGTTCAGCGCCAGCGCCTGGTCCAGCGCCTCGTCGGCCCCCGGGTAGGGCGGGGCCAGGCGGTCGCGGAAACCGATCAGTTCTTCGCCCAGGGCCTTGGCCAGCGCGTCCGCCTGGCCCTGGTCGCCATCGGTATAGACCAGCACCTTGGACCCCATGTCCGACGTATCGCCCCACGGAAAGCCATGGGCGATGGACACCGACAGCACGCCTTCCTTGCCTTCCATGGCCAGCAGGCGGTCGACGAAGCTGCGCATCGGTTCGCGGCTGGTGTGCATGATCGAGATCATGTTGCAGTCGAACACCGCGCGGGTGGGGTGGGTGCGGCCTTCGGCGCGCGCCACGCACAGGTCCACCAGATCGTAGGCGCGGTCCAGGATGTCGGTGTGGGGGTATTCCTTGAAGCACACCAGGAAATCGGCGCTCTGCACCATGGTGTCGGTCAGGTGGCAGTGCGGGTCCAGCTCGGCGCCAATGACCGTGTCCGGGCCGACGATCTCCCGGGCCCGGCGCAGCAGGTCGCCTTCGCAGTCGTCATAGCCGTCGGCCACCATGGCGCCATGCAGGCCGAACAGGGCGATGTCCACCTTGCCCGCGCGGCGCAGGTCGTCAAGCAACTCGTCGCGCAGGGTTTCATAGGCGTCGCGGGTGGTGATGCCGGCCGGGGTGGCGCCCGCCGTCATGCCTTCGACCAGCGTCCAGTCCTTGCCCTGGGCGCGCTGGCGCGCGGCCCACAGCGGTCCCGAGAACATCTGCATGCGGTCCGGGTGCTGGCCGGCGGGGAAATAGCCACGGGCCCGGTAGGCCGACAGGCCGGTCGGGATGGGGGAAAAGGTGTTTGTTTCGGTCGCCAGGGACCCGGAAAAAATCTTCATGCAACCGCTCCGCTCGAAAAGGGATGAAGGGGATACGACGGGGACTGCGTTCAGCGCAAGCGCTCGGGGCGTACCGCGTGGGCATCCACCCCGTGCGCCTGTAAATGGGTCGGGACGGGCTGGTGGGTCAAGAGCGCCGCGGCCAGTTCGGACGTCGCGGCGGCCGTCTGGATGCCGTAGCCACCCTGGGCCGCCAGCCAGAAAAAGGCCGGCGCCTCGGCGTCCCAACCCACCACGAAATCGCCATCGCGCACGAACGAGCGCAGGCCGGCCCAGGTGTGTTTGGGGCGCCGGATGGTCATCGAGGTGGCCGCTTCGATGCGGTAGATGCCGGTGGCCACGTCCAGCTCTTCAGGCATGACATCGTGCGCGGCCACCGGGTCGGCGTTGGCGGGCGACCCCAGCAACTGGCCCGCGTCCGGCTTGAAGTAATAGCTTTCGTCCACGCCCACCACCGCCGGCCAGTGAGAAAAATCCACGTCGGTCGGCCCGGCAAAGGTGAAGGCAGTGCGCCGGCAGGGTTGCAGGCCCACCGGCTGCGCGCCGCACAGCGCCGCCGTCTGGTCGGCCCAGGCGCCCGCGGCATTGACCAGCACCCGCGCCCGCAACGTTTCGCCGCCGGCAAGCGTCAGCGTCCAGATACCGTCGTTGAACGATGCCGCCGTCAGCTCGGCCTGGTTGCGCAGCACCGCGCCCTGGCGCGTCATGCCGCGCAGGAAACCCTGGTGCAAGGCATGCACGTCGATGTCTCGGGCATCGGGTTCTTCGATGGCGCCGCAGAGCTGGTCGCCGCGCAGGCAGGGCACCCGCGCCACGGCCTGGTCGGCGTCGATCAGCGTCACGTTGGGCGACTGGCGGCGAAAATCGTCGTACACGTCGTGCAGCAGGTCGCGCTGTTCAGGCGTGGCGATGTACAGCACCCCGCGCGGATGCAGCAGCGGATGCTCGGCAAAGCCCTGCGGCGGCTGTTCGTAGAATGCGCGGCTGGCGCGGGTCAGCGCCTTGATCTGGGGCGTGCCGTAGGTTTCCATGAACATGGCCGCCGAACGGCCGGTGGAGTGGTAGCCCGGCTGGGCTTCGCGTTCCAGCACCGCCACGGAAGCCGCCGCGCTCAGGCGGTAGGCCACGGATGCCCCGGCGATGCCGGCGCCGATGACGGCGTAGTCGTAGAGGGTGTCTGCGGTCATGTTTGTCGGAAGCGAGAATTCTCTTATTTGATAATTCTCGAATACGATAGTTGTTTGAGTCCGGCCGGGTAATAGGGGTTGTCCCGATGCCCGTAAAATCCCGGCCATGCTTCCTACTCAAGTCATCGTTGCGCTGCTGGTTTTGCAGCTTGCCCTGGTCGTGCCGCTGGTGGCCGTCGTCATCCAGCTGTTCCGCCTGATTCACTGGCAATTCCGGGCCGACCCGCAGACCCGCGGCGAACGCCCGCATTTCACCGGCCCGGTGCTGGCCATGCTGTTCAGCGCCCTGGCCGCCAGCGACTTCATCGGTTTCGAGCCGTTCAAGACCGTGTCCGAACTGAACCCGGTGCCGCTGGACGCGCGCGCCTATTTCACCGTGGCCATGCTGGCCCTGGCGGTGTGGTGCTGGGCGTATGCCGGTGCGATCCGCACGCGGATGCGCGCCATGGTGGGGTTGAAGTAGGCCGCTTCGTGCGTACGCCGAGGGGCGCCTACGCCGCCCACAGCGCCGGCTTGACCACCATCAGGAAATACACCGCCACCATTGCCAGAAAGGCGGGGTAGCCCAGCATTTCCCACCACCGCGCAAAGCGCCAATAGCGCGCCGGCAAGGCGACCGCGCCGCCGGCATGCGCCTGGGCGGCCATCTTGGCCATTTCGTATTGCAGCCACACCACCGGCAGCCAGCACACACCCGCCAGCAGGTACAGCCCGATCGACAGGCTGACCCAGGGCGTGCTCCAGTGCCAGCCGGCGATGTGTGCCAGCCACAGGCCCGACAGCGGCTGGAAGATCACCGCCGGAGTCGTGAACCACAGGTCGGCGCGCACCACCAATCTCGACACCGCCGCAATTGCCGGAATATTGCCTGTGCGGTTGGCGAAGAACAGGTAGAACGCCGTGCCGAAGCCCGTGCCCACCAGCAGCACCGACGACATAATGTGCAGGGTCTTGATCGTGAGATACGCATTCATGGCCGGGTTTCCTCGCTGAGCAGCATGATTAACAGGGCAAGCACGGCCGCGTTTTTCAGGACGGGGCCGAAGGGATGCAACAGGAATGCCGGCAACGCCACGGCAATCACCACGGAATAGACCAGCACCAGCCCGGCCTGCAGGGCCCAGAGCCGGCGGCCGGGCCGCCACAGCGTGGCGATGCCCAGCCCGAAATCCAGCGCCGCCGCGCCATACAGGGCCGCCAGGGCGGGCGTGCCGTGCAGGCCCACCGGCGCCAGCAGCGCCAGGCTGCCGTCCACGGGATACAGAAAGGCGCTGCACACCGCCGTCCACAGCCAGATCAGCGCCAGCGCGCCGCGCAGCAGGCAGGGCCGCCAGGCGGCCAGGGCTTGCTGGCGCAGGGCGGGGGCATCCGCCGGGCGGATGAAGGTGTCGATGCCGGCCGGCAGGCGGCCCAGCGCCTGGGCGGTGGTGGCCACGTCGGCCGTGTTGCCGGCCCGCAGCATCCGCCAGGTGTCGCGCGTCAGCATCGAGCCGGGTACGCGGTCCAGCAGCGCTGCGCTGGCGCCGATCAGCCAGCCGGGCACGGTGACCCGCCAGGCCGGCGCAAACCCCATCGATGCCCGATAGGCGGCCAGCATGCCGCGGTACGTGACCTCGGTGCCGCCGACCAGGTCCAGCACGGCCGAGGCGCCGTCCGTCGTGTGCATCGGCCCGCGCAGCCACCGCACGACGACCTCGGCCAGCTCGTCCACGTGTATCGGGCGCAGGCGCTGCTGGCCGCCGGCCGGCAGCCAGTGCAGCGGCGCCGACGCCAGCGCACGAAAGAACCGCGCCGATGCCCCGTGCGCGCCATAGACCAGCGCCGGCCGCAGGATGCAGTGCGCCACCGGCAGCGCTTGCAGATGCCCGTCGGCCGCGCGCTTGCTCTCGAAGTAGGGCGTGTCGCCCGTTGCCGCGCCCAGCGCCGACAACTGCACGATGCCCCGCACGCCCGCCTGGCAGGCAGCGTCGAACAGCGCGATGGGTGCGCGGCGGTGAATCCGGTCGAAGGTGGCGTCGCCGCGCTCGACCAGGATGCCGGCGGCGTTCACCACCACGTGGATGCCGCGCAGCCGGTCGGTCCAGGCGGCCGGGTCCGTGTCTGCCAGGTAATCGATGGCGATCTCGTCGGGCTGCATGGGATGGCGCACGCCTTTCAGGACCCGGTGGCCGTCTTGCAGCAGGGCCTCGCACAGGGCCCGGCCGACAAAGCCGTTGGCGCCGCAGACCAGGATGTTCATGCCGTTGCCCTCATCAGGTGGGTGCATCGATCGATTCTTTTGTTTCTGTTATTTCTGTACAGACAGAAATAACAATTTAAAAAAAGGGGCTCAAGGACGGCAATGTTGGCCAGGCCAACCCGCCCCGAGCCCGTCGCATCAGCTTTTGCCGCGCCGCATCGTCTTGCTGAGCTTGGCGCCCATGCCCAGCGTCTTCATCAGGGTTTCCGGTTTCATGCGCAGCATTTCGTCCGACCAGGTGGTGAGGATTTCCATGAATTCCAGCGTTTCGCGCACGCGTTGTTCGGTCAGGCGGCTTTCGTTGGCCATCTCGGGGCTGGCCAGGCTATCGCGCAGCACGGCCAGGGTAGGGTCGATCTCGCGCTGGCGGCGGCCTTCGACGATCAGCTTGAACAGTTCCCAGATGTCGGTGG
>PJUB01000499.1_pt1 | contig 13244 bp, 14 predicted proteins | sample 1512141 | NCBI WGS metagenome assembly PJUB01 (sample SAMN08177677, study PRJNA422409) | Soil metagenome, whole genome shotgun sequencing project. | isolation source: Soil enriched on filter paper: alkali lignin treatment | place: USA: Madison | collected 2015-01-15 | reverse complement strand
TGGGACCCGCAGGCCGACGCCGCGCTGTTCGCGGCGCTGGAAGCCAACCTGGTGCAGGCGCCCAACCGCCGCCTGATCCGCGTGCCTTGCCACATCAACGATCCGCTGTTCGCACAGACCGCGGTCGATCATTACCTTGAAATCGCTACACACTGAGGACCCCGCCATGCCGCGTTTTGACCGCCCCCAACTGCTGGACAAGTTCCGCGCCATGGTGCGCGACCGCACTCCCATCGTGGGCGGCGGCGCCGGCACGGGCCTGTCCGCCAAGTGCGAGGAAGCCGGCGGCATCGACCTGATCGTGATCTACAACTCGGGCCGCTACCGCATGGCCGGGCGCGGCTCGCTGGCCGGGCTGCTGGCCTATGGCAACGCCAACGAGATCGTGGTGGACATGGGCCGCGAAGTGCTGCCCGTGGTCAAGCACACGCCGGTGCTGGCGGGCGTGAACGGCACCGACCCGTTCTGCGATTTCGACGTGTTCCTGGACGACCTGAAGCGCCAGGGCTTTGCCGGTGTGCAGAACTTCCCCACCGTCGGCCTGATCGACGGCAACTTCCGCGCCAACCTGGAAGAAACCGGCATGGGCTACGCGCTGGAAGTGGACATGATCCGCCTGGCCCACGACAAGGGCATGCTGACCACGCCGTATGTGTTCAACGAAGACGACGCCGTGGCCATGACGCAGGCCGGCGCCGACATCATCGTGGCGCACATGGGCCTGACCACCGGTGGCTCGATCGGCGCCGAAACCGCGCTGACGCTGGACGACTGCGTGGCCGCCATCGACCGCATCGCGGCCGCGGCGCTGTCGGTACGCCCCGACGTGATCGTGCTGTGCCACGGCGGCCCCATCGCCACGCCTGCCGACGCAGCCCACATCCTGCAGCATTGCAAGCACTGCCATGGTTTCTACGGCGCCAGCTCGATGGAACGCCTGCCCACCGAGCAGGCCCTGACCGCCGCCACGCGGGAATTCAAGCAACTGACGTTCTAAGGTTTCCGCTCACCCCCCGCCGGCCCGCGCACGCCACGCTGCGGGGCCGGCGCTTGCCCAGGAGTCCGCATGCCGCATACCGTCTACACCAGCGCCATCATCCAGGCGCCGCTGGCCACCGTCTGGCCGCTGTTTCGCGATTTCAACGGCCTGGCCGGCTGGCACCCGGGCATCGCCCAAAGCCACCTGGAAGCGGATGGACGCCACGACGCCGTGGGAACGGTGCGCTACCTGACGCTCAAGCCGTCCGGTTTCGTGCGCGAGCAACTGCTGATGCTGGACGACCCCGGCACCGCGCTGCGCTATTCCATCATCGAGACCGACCTGCCGATGCGCGACTACCTTGCCGGCGTGGCGTTGCGCCCCGTGACGGAGGGCGGCGTGACGCTGGTGGAATGGTGGGCGGACTTTCGCGTGGAAGACGGCGTGGACCTGCAGGCGGTGGCGACCGCCGTCGGCCAGGGCGTGTTCGCGGCGGGGCTGGCGGCGCTGAACGAGACATTGCGCGGCTGACCGGCACACGGCACGGCGGCCGCCAAGCCGCCGGCCGCCGCGCCCCCGCTAGCCGCGCTTGCGCCCTGCACCCGCGGCCAGCTTGCACCCCGCAGGCAGCGCTGCGGTCCGCAGGTACGTGCAGATACCCAGGATCAGCGCCTCGGCCGCCGGGCTCAGCGGGTATTCCTTGTGGCGGATGATGCACATCGTGCGCACCACCGTCGGCCGCGCCAGCAGCGCGTAGGCCAGTTCCGGTTCCATCACGCGCTGCGCCGCCAGCGCGGGCAGCACCGCCACCCCCATGCCGGCCTTCACCAGCGCCGCCTGCGACGTGGTGCTGGACGCTTCGTAGAACGGCGCCGCGGCCTCGATCGGCAGGTCGGCGCGGGCCCGCAGCAGCGCCATGATGCCGGTCTCGTCCACCACCCCCACCAGTTTGCGGCCGGCCAGGTCCGCCCAGCGCATCGTGCCGTCGCGGCCCGGGCGCAGGTCGGCATCGTCGCGCCGATACAGCACGCCGAAGCGATCATCGAGCAGGGCGTCGAAGTGCAGCCCCGGCGCATCGGCCCAGCGGCTGGTCAGGCCGAAGTCGACCTCGCGCGTGGCCACCTTGCGCTGGATGCGGCCCGAGTTGTCGTCGCTGAGATATAGCCGGATGGCGGGGTATTGCGCCGCGAATGCGGCCGCCGCCGGCGCGATGATCTGGGTGATGGCCGATGGCGCCGCCGCCACGCCCACGCGGCCGCGTTCCAGCGCGCCAAAGCGCACCACGTCGCCGATGGCGCCGTCGAAGTCGGCCAGCAACCGCATCACGCGTGGCAGGAATTCCTCGCCTGCCGCCGTCAGCAGCACGCGCCGGCTGGTGCGGGCGAACAGCTGCGTGCCCAGCGCCTCTTCCAGCTGCCGCACCAGGCTGGTCACCGACGACTGCGTCTGGAACAGCCGCTTGGCCGCGTGCGTGAAACTGGATTCCTGCGCCACCGCCACAAAGGCGGTCAGGTGCTTGAGGGTGACATGCTTGGGCAGGCGATGCATTTCAAATCACGATAGATGGATCAATAAAAACAATTTTTCCAGATTGATCGCGCCGACGATACTAGGGCCTTCAGCAAGCGCCTTCAGCAAAGGCCTTCAGCAAGGTCCGTTCTCAGGACGGCCCTTGGCGCAACAAGCGGCCGGCAGGCCCACATCAAGGCGGAGCGGCATGCAGGACAATCTGGATCTGGTCATCGAAGGCGGCTGGGTGATCGACGGGCTGGGCGGACCGCGCCGGCGCGCCGACGTCGGCATCCGCGCGCAGCGCATCGCCGCCATTGGCGATCTGTCGGCCACGCCCGCCGCGCGACGCATCGATGCCGCCGGCAAGATCGTGGCGCCGGGCTTCATCGACACCCACGGCCACGACGACCTGATGTTCGTCGAAAAGCCGGGCCTGGAATGGAAGACCAGCCAGGGCATCACGTCGGTGGTGGTGGGCAATTGCGGCATCAGCGGCGCCCCCGCGCCGCTGCCCGGCAACACCGCGGCCGCGCTGGCCTTGCTGGGCGAAACGCCGCTGTTCGGCGACATGGCCGAATACCTGGCCGCGTTGCAGGTGCAGCAGCCGATGATCAACGTCGCGGCGCTGGTGGGCCACGCCAACCTGCGCCTGGCGGTCATGCGCGACCCGGCGGCGCAGCCCACCGAGGCGGAACAGCAGGCCATGCAGCAGAGGCTGGCCCAGGCGCTGGACGCCGGCGCGGTCGGCTTCAGTACGGGCCTGGCCTATCAGCCGGGCGGGGTTGCGGGGCAAGCCGAACTGGACGGGCTGGCGCAGGTGGCGGCGGCGCGTGGCGCGCTGCACACCAGCCACATCCGCAACGAAGGCGATGCAGTCGAGGAAGCGGTCGACGAGGTGCTGTCGATCGGCCGGCGCACGGGCTGCGCCACGGTGCTGTCGCACCACAAATGCATGATGCCGGACAACTGGGGCAAAAGCCGCGCCACGCTGGCCAACATCGACCGCGCCCGCGCCGACGGGGTGGACGTGGCCCTGGACATCTACCCGTACCCGGGCAGTTCCACCATCCTGATTCCGGAGCGCGCCGATCTCATCGACGATATCCGCATCACCTGGTCGACCCCGCATCCCGAATGCGGCGGCCGGATGCTGGGCGAGATCGCCACGCAATGGGGCTGCGACCGCGCCGAGGCCGCACGCCGCCTGTGCCCGGCCGGCGCCATCTATTTCGCCATGGACGACGCCGAAGTGCGCCGCATCTTCCTGCACGATTGCTGCATGGTCGGGTCCGACGGCCTGCCCAACGACGCCCACCCGCATCCGCGGCTATGGGGCAGCTTCACGCGCGTGCTGGGGCGCTTCGTCCGGGAAGCCGAACTGCTGACGCTGGAAGCCGCGGTGGCCAAGATGACCGCGCTGCCGGCTCGCGTGTTCGGCCTCGCCGACCGGGGCCGCCTGACCGTGGGCGCCTGGGCCGACGTGGTGGTGTTCGATGCCGACACGGTCGAGGACCGCGCCACCTGGGACGCGCCCACGCTCGCATCCGCCGGCATCGAGCACGTGCTGGTCAATGGCTGCCCGGTGTTTCCGGCCCTGGCCGGTGCCCAGCGCCCCGGCCGGATACTGCGCCGCGAAGCCGTAGCGACCGATCCCGATTTTCCGCAATAACAAGCAGAACCCATCCTCACAGGAGACAAGCCTCATGATCCGCAAGACTTGCGTCGCCCTGGCGCTGGCCGCCGTATTGCCGGCCGCCCACGCTGAATTTCCCGACCGGCCCATCACCCTGATCGTGCCATTCCCGGCCGGCGGGCCCACCGACATCGTCGGCCGCCTGGCCGCGGCCAAGGCGGGCGAAATCCTGGGCCAGCAGATCGTGGTGGAAAACCGCACCGGGGCATCGGGCACCATCGGCATGGCCGCCACCGCGCGCGCCAAGCCGGACGGCTACACCGTGGGCCTGGCCACCGTCAGCACCCACGGCACCGCGCCGCACCTGTTTCCCAACCTGTCGTATGACCCGGTCAAGGATTTCACCCCGGTCAGCAACCTGGTCACCAGCCCCAATATCCTCAGCGTCAATCCGCAGTACCCGGCCAAGACGCTGGCCGAATTCGTCACGCACGTGCGCGCCAACCCGTCCAAGGACGGCTACGCCAATGCCGGCGCGGGCGGCATCAATGACCTGGGCATGATCTGGTTCCTGCAGATCACCGGCGGCAAGATGAACAGCATTTCGTATCGCGGCTCGGCGCCTGCGCTGACCGACACGGTGGGCGGCGTGGTGCCGGTCATCTTCGACAACTTCCCGTCGTCGCTGCCGTACATCAAGAGCCAGCACCTGCGCGCGCTGGCCATCACGGGCCCGGCCCGCAATCCGCGCCTGCCGGACGTGCCCACCTTTGCCGAGCAGGGCTACAAGGACTACGACGTCACCGCCTGGTACGGCGTGGTGGGCCCGGCCGGCCTGCCCGACGCGGTGCGCGACAAGCTGGCGCAGGCCTTTGCCCAGGCCGTGCGCGACCCCGCCACGGCGGCCAAGATGGAAGAGACCGGCGCGTTCCCGCTGGGCAACACGCCGGCGCAATTCGCCGAGCAGATCCGCACCGAGCGCGACCGCTGGAAAGCGGTGATCGACAAGGCGCAGATCAAGCTGCAATAAAGGAAGCGGGGCGGCGTTGCCTTGGCGTGAACGGCCAGGGCGGCGTTGCCGGCGCGGGATGCAAGGCGCCTGATGCCGGGGCGCCATGCCCCCGATTCAATACACGTCGCGCCGGTAGCGGCCATCGTGCAGCATCGCCTGCACCCGGTCCTCGCCCAGGATCTGGCGCAAGGCCGCATCCACGCCGCCAGCCATGCCTTGCAGGCTGCCGCAGACATAGATGGCGGCGCCATCGTCCACCCACGCCGCCACTTGCCGTGCCGCGTCCTGCAGGCCGTGCTGCACATAACGGCGTTCGGCCTGGTCGCGCGAATACACCGCGTCCATGCGGGCCAGCGTGCCGTCCTGGCGCCAGGCGTCGATCTCGGCTTTGCAAAAGGCGTCGTGCGCCGCATTGCGTTCGCCGAACAGCAGCCAGTTGCGCGTGTGCCCCGCGGCGCGGCGCGCCTTGATCAGCGCCCGCAGGCCCGCCAGGCCCGTGCCGTTGCCGATCAGGATCAGCGGCCGATCATCGTCCGGCGCATGGAAATTGCGATTGCTGCGTACCCGCAGGGCGATCTCGTCGCCCGGCTGCGCGATATGGGTCAGCCAGCCGCTGCCCAGGCCCAGCCCGCCATCGGCGGCGCGCATCTGGCGCACCAGCAATTGCAGCGCGCCCTCGGCAGGCAATGACGCAATCGAGTATTCACGGTGCGGCAGCAGCGGCCCGCCGCGTTCCTGGCGCGGGCCGATTTCAGCGATGTCGCCGGCCTGCCAGACGGGCGCTTCGCCGTCGGGCGGCGTCAGCGTCAGCAGATAGCAGGGGCCGCCCTGGCTGCCGGGGTTGAGACACTCGCGGTGCGCCAGGCGCCACGATTGATAGGCGGGGGCCTGCCAATCGGGCAGGTCGCTGCGGCCGGCCAGGAGACCCAGGTGATGCTGCCAGTGCCGCAGCGCGGCCGGGTCGCCATCGTCGACCTCGACGAGGTCGAACAGCGGCGTGGCGCCCTGGTCGTGCAGCCAATCATCCAGCCGATGACCGAAGCCGCAGAAGTGCGCGTAGTCGCTGTCGCCCAGCGCCAGCACGGCGTATTGCACGCCGGCCAGCGCGGCGGCGGGCGGCGGCGCAGGCTCAGGGACTGCCGCCGCGTCAGGGTGCGTCAGGTGGTCGTGCGCGCCGTGCATGGCGTGTTCCGCGAACCCGGCCGCCGCGTCCGGCGGATCGCCTTCGCCGTAGGTGCTGGCAATGAACAGGATGCGGCGGTAGCTTGCCAACCGGGCAAGATCCAACTGTCCCAGCGGCACGACCTGTACGGCCAGGCCGCCGCTGCGCAAGGCGTCGGCGGTCTGGCCCGCCAGCGCCTCGGCATAGCCGGTCTGGCTGGCGTAGGCGATGAGCAGGGTGTCGGGGTGGGCCGGCGCATCCAGCCCGTGCCGCGTGGCCGCGGCCTGGGCCTGCCGTTGCCCGCGGCGCCAGGCCCAGCCGCACAGCAGCAGCCAGGCCAGCACCACGCACGCGGCGGTCATCCAGCGTAGCGTCATGGATCAGTGCTGTACGGCCAGCGCCTGGAAGGTGGCGGTGGCGCTGATGCGATAGCCGCCGGCCTCGCGCAGGATGAACAGGGCGGCCAGGCCGAGGCGTTCGGCATAGGCCAGGCCCTCGCGTTCGCCCAGCACCGTCAGCGCCGTGGCCAGCGCGTCGGCCTGCATGCAGCCGGCGTGCAGCACGGTGACCGACGCCACGCCATTGCGCACCGGCTGGCCGCTGCGCGGATCGATCGTGTGGGCATAGCGGGCATCGCCGTCGCCGGCATGGCGGCGGTAGTCGCCCGATGTGGCGATGCTCAGGTCGTGCAGCGGCAACGCCAGTGCGTGGTCATCGCTGCCGTCCGGCACTTCCACCGCCACGTGCCACGGCGCGCCGTCGGGCCGCTTGCCGCGGGCGCGCAGTTCGCCGCCCACCTCCACCAGGTAGTCGGTGATGCCCAGCGCATCCAGCGCCTGGGCGGCGCGGTCCACGCCATAGCCCTTGGCAATCGATGACAGGTCCAGGTAGACGCCGCCCGGTTGCCAGGCGGCCTGGCGCGCCGGATCCAGCAGCACCCGTTGCCAGCCGCAGCGCTGGCGGGCCGCGTCGATGGCCGCGGGCGAGGGCGGCTCGAAGGCCCGCTGCCACGGCCCGAAGCCCCAGGCGTTGACCAGCGGCCCCACCGTCGGGTCATAGGTGCCGCCGCAGTCCTCGGCCAGCGCCAGCGCATGGCGCAGCACATGGAAGAACCCGGCGGGCAGTTCGCGCCAGCCGGGGCCGGCGCGGTTGTACCGGCTGATGTCGGCGTCCGCTTCCCAGGTGCTCATCTGGGCCACGACCTCGTCCAGCGCGGCCTGGATGGCCTGCCGCGCGGCCGCGTCCGTCGCGCCGGCGGGCAGCGCCAGCCGCGCCGACCAGGTGGTGCCCATGGTCGCGCCCGCCAGTGCGGCCGCGCGCCGGGGCAGCACGCCCAGGTCGACGCGAACCTGCAGGGCGGCTGCGCCACGCGGCGCATAGGACGGAACGGACGACATCGACGCGCCCGGGATCAGGGCTGCAGCACTTCGACGGTGCCGGCGTACGACAGGCGGCGCTTCTTGGCCTGCGGCACGCTGACCTTGGCGTCTTCGGTGCCGGCTTCGATCCAGTACAGGCCCGGCTGCGGCCACTTGATCGAGAACTTGCCGTCCTTGTCGGTCTTCAGGGCGATCTCGCCGACCTTGTCGCGGTAGCGGCTGCCGCCCGGCACGATGGTCACGTCCAGGTCGGCGGCGGGCTTGCCGTCCAGCAGCAGCTGGAAGTTGGCCGATTCGCCGGTGAACAGGTCGTTGGGGTGGGTGGCGGGCGCCAGTTCCAGGCCGCGGCCCACCGGCTTGATGGCCGAGGGCTTGCCGGCGGTGACGAAGGTTTCGACGCGGCCCAGGCTTTGCGTCACTTCCAGGTCGGCGGCGTTGGCCGGCACGGCCTGGGCCAGGCCTTCCGGCTTGCCGAAGTAGCGCTTGGGCTTGCCGTCTTCTTTCCAGCGGGCGAATACGCCGTCGTTCACCACTGCGATGCGGTAGGTGCCAGCCTGCTTGAGTTGCAGGTCGAAGGTGCTGCGCAGCTTGCCGCGATTCAGGTTCTCGGCTTCGGCGGCCGAGCCGTCCGGGGCCACCACGGCCAGGCCGTCCAGGCGCAGCGGCGCGTGGTTGAAGTAGAACTTGTCGTTGCCCACCGCGGCATCCACGGTGATCCAGCTGTCGGTGCCCGACAGCACGGTCGACGACGGCACCATCCAGACGTCATGGGCCTGGGCGGCGAAGGGCAGGCTCAGCGCCAGGGCTGCGGCCAGTTTGGCGGCGGATTTCATGGTTGCGTTCCTTGTGCAGGGATGGGGGCGGATCAAGGTTTCAGGTCCAGGGCGATGGCGCCCAGTTCGTGTTCGCCGCGGGCCGTCAGTTGCTCGGCCTTTTGCGGCGGCCACTGGAAGGGAATGCGCAGCAGCTCGCGGCCGCCGACTTCGCGCGCGGCCTCGACCACCACGGCGTACTGGCCCGGCTTCAGGCCGGCCAGCGGCCTGGACGCCGCGTCAAAGCGCAGGGCGTGCTTGCCGGCGGGCTTGGTCGCGCCGCTGACGCCGTCCACGGGAAAGGTCTGGTTGCGGCCGCTGCGGCGCCACCACTGGCGCATGTCCTTGAGCCATTCGGTGCCTTCGTTGTTCTTCTTGGCCACGTCGTACCAGACGGCCAGGTCGGCCGCCACGCTCTGGTCGGGGTTCTCGATCCAGATGGCGACGTACGGGCGGTGGTATTCGGCCACGTCCAGGCGCGGCACTTCGATGGACAGGCCGATGTCGGCGGCGTGGGCCGTTCGGGCGATCAGGCCGGCCAACAGGGCCGACAGCAACAACTTGCGCATGGAAATCTCCAGGGCGGATCGGATGAATCAGTGAATGAAGAGCAGCGCCAGCACCAGCGGGATCACGACGCCCAGCCCGACCATGGGCCAGGTCGCGCCGCGATTGCCCGCGTGCATCTTGAGCAGCACCAGCCCGGTCAGCGAAAAGACCAGACAGGCAATGGCGAAAATGTCCAGGAACCAGCTCCAGGCCAGCCCCGTGTTGCGGCCCTTGTGCAGGTCGTTCAGGTAGGCGATCCAGCCGCGGTCGGTGCGTTCGTATTCGACATCGCCGCTGGCCCGGTCGATCGACAGCCAGGCATCGCCGCCAGCGCGCGGCAGCGATACGTAGACTTCGCCGGCCGACCATTCCGCGGGCTTGCCTGCCGCCCCGGCGTCCAGTTCCGCGTCCAGCCATTGGGTGACGGGGGCGGGGAGGGGGGCTTTCTTCTGATTGGCCGGAAGGGTCAACTGCGCCAGCAGGGCGTCGGGCAGGCGGGCTTCGCGGCTGGTCACGACCGCCTTCGATTCGATGTGCGAGGCGTTGTTCAGCGTCAGGCCGGTGATGGCGAACAGCAGCATGCCCAGCAGGCAGAGCGCCGAGCTGATCCAATGCCATTGGTGCAGCGTCTTGAGCCAGTAGGCCCGGCGCCGGGGGGATGCGTGACTGTCCATGAGGTGGGCAAAATTCAAGGGCCGGATTCTAGCATTCAAATGAGAATTACTCTTATAAAACACTTTATTAACGTGCGAAGCGATTTCAATCGATTTCGGACCCATTTCCCCGCGCGGCGATAAGATAGGGCACCCGTTACCACCACCGGAGGTCGTCATGCTGGAACAGCAAGTGGTTGATCAGATCGGTCGTCATTGGGGTTGGGTCGCGCTGCGCGGGGGGATCGCCATCCTGTTCGGCCTGATGGCCCTGTTCATGCCCGCCATCACCCTGTCGGCGCTGGTGCTGGTGTGGGGCGCATTCGCGCTGGTCGATGGGGTGCTGGCGCTGGTCGCGGGCATCCGCATCCGCGACCAGGGCAAGCCGTTGTGGGCGCTGATCATCGTCGGCCTGCTGGGCGTGGCGGCCGGCATCGTGACCTTCCTGTGGCCTGGCCTGACCGCGCTGGTGCTGCTTTACATCATCGCGATATGGGCGCTGGTGGCGGGGGTGTTCCAGGTCATTGCCGCGATCCGCTTTCGCAAGGACATCCACAACGAGTGGTTCCTGGGCCTGTCGGGGCTGGTTTCGATCCTGTTCGGCGCCATGCTGATCGCGCAACCGGGGGCGGGCGCGCTGGCGCTGGTATGGGTCATCGGCATCTATGCGGTGTTCTTTGGCATACTGCTGCTGGTCTTTTCCCTGCGCCTGAAGCAGCACCGCGCCCCTTGAGCCCATGTCCGTCTACCAGACCCTGATCCCCCTGAATTTCCTGGCCGTCGGCGTGGGGGCCATGCTCGGCGCATGGGCCCGCTGGCTGGCCAGCCTGTGGCTCAACACCGCGTCCTGGCCCTGGGGCACGCTGGCGGTCAATCTGGCGGGGGGGTATCTGGTGGGGGTGGCGCTGGCACTGGTGGCCGGCCACCCGGAATGGCCGGCCTGGGTGCGGCTGGGCGCCATCACCGGATTCATGGGCGGCCTGACCACGTTTTCGACTTTCTCGGCCGAAACCGTTGCCATGCTGGAGCGTGGCGCCTATGCCGGCGCGCTCGGCTATGCCGGCTTCAGCCTGTTGGGATCCTTGCTGTTGACGGGCCTGGGGCTGGCCACGGTCAATCTGCTGCGTTGACGTCGCCGCGTCGGGCCCGACGCAGGCCGGCGCGGCGGGCGCCGCCGCACGCGGCGACGCCCCGGGGCGGACAAGCTCAGTCGCCCGCGCGCGGATTGAGCACCCGCGCCGCTTCCAGGCCGCTGCGCACCGCGCCTTCCAGCACGCCGGGGTAGCCGGTGTCGGTCCAGTCGCCAGCCAGGGCCAGCGTGGGCCACGGCGTGGTGTTCAGCGGCCGATGCAGGCCCGGCACCGCGGCGAAGGTGGCGCGCTTTTCGATGAACAGTTCCGCGGACGACACTTCCGGCATCGGCGGCAGCCGTTGCGGGTGGCCCGCGGCCTGCTCGGCCACCTGGTCGATCAGCGCTTCGATGGCCTGCTGGCGGTTGCGATCGGTCAGCGTGGTGGCGGCGCTGGCCACCACCGCCAGTTCGCCCACCTGCGCGTCGCCCGCCAATTGGGCGCGATCGAACAGCCATTGGCCGACGTGGCCGCGCGCGCGTTCCTCGCGCAGCATCATCATGGGTTCAGGCAGGCGCCAGGGCTCGGCCAGCCGCAAGTTGAGCGTGGCGATCGGCAGGTAGTCGAAGGCGCGCAGCGCATCCAGCAAGCCGGTCGCGCCGGCCGCCCGCAGCGGCGCGTCGAGCAGGCGCGCGGCAAAGGTCGGCGGCACGGCCAGCACGGCCGCATCAAAGCGTTCCTGGTTGATGTCGATGCCGTCCGCCGACGGGTGCAACTGGCGCACCGTGCTGCCGTAGCGCATGGTGACCAGGCGCGCGGCGGCGTCGGGCCACAGCGCCGACAGGTCGGTGCAGGGCAGCAGCAGGTCGCTGTCTTCGCGGCGCCCGGCCAGGCTGTCGCGCAGCACGCGGGCAAACAGCACGGCGCTGGCGGTGGCCAGCGGCGTGTTCAGGGCGGCCAGGCAAAGGGGTTCCCAGACCTGGCGGATCAGCGCGTCGGACTGCGCGTGATAGTGCAGCAGTTGCTGCACGGTCCAGTCGCGCGGGGGCGTCCAGGACATCGCGCGCAGGCCGCGCATCAGCCGCAGCGTGGCCAGGCGATCGCCCCACGACAGGCCGCGGGCGCGCAGGATCGCCACCGCCATGTGCAGGGGGGCCGGCAGGCGCGGGGCCGACAGCCGGAAGCGGCCGTCCAGGCTGGCCAGCCGCAGGGGCCGGCGCATCAGCAGCGCATCGGGGTTGCGGCCCACCCGGCGCATCAGCGCCAGCGTGTGCTTGTAGGCGCCCGACAGCAGGTGCTGGCCATTGTCCAGGGGGGAGTCGAAAGCGTCGTGAAAGACGCGCCGGGCGCGCCCGCCGGGCGTGTGGCCGGCCTCAAAGACCGTGACCTTGGCGCCGGCCTCGCGCAGGGCGACGCTGGCGGCCAGCCCGGCCCAGCCGGCGCCGATGACTGCGGCCTTCATCGTGCCAACCGGCGGACCAGTCCACGTCCGCCGCCCACCCAGGTCTTCCAGGCCAGCCAGAGCTTGCGCAGGGGCGTCAGCGAAATGCGCTGATGCAGCACCTGCCAGTTGTCGCGTTCGATCTCGTCGAGCAGCGCGTGGTAGATCGCCGCCATCATCAGGCCGGGGCGCTGTGCGCGCCGGTCGGTCTCGGGCAGGCTGCGCATGGCGTCGCGGTACAGCTCGCGGGCGCGGTCGGCCTGGAACTTCATCAGGGCCGAGAAGCGCTCGGAATACTCGCCATTCAGGATGTCCGAGGCCTTGACCTCGAACTGCTGCATGTCGTTGACCGGAATGTAGATGCGACCGCGGCGGGCGTCGTCGCCCACGTCGCGGATGATGTTGGTCATCTGGAACGCTAGGCCCAGCTTTTCGGCATAGACCAGCGTGGCCGGATCGGTATAGCCGAACACGCCGGCCGACAGCTCGCCCACCACGCCGGCCGCATGCCAGCAGTACTTGCGCAGGCCGGGCCAGTCCAGGTAGCGGGTCTGGTCCAGGTCCATTTCCATGCCGTCGACGATGGCCAGCAGGCGTTCGCGGGTGATCGAACAGCTTTGCAGGTGCGGCTGCAGCGCGCGGGTCACGGGATGGTCGGGCTTGCCGTCGAACATCTGGTCGACCTGCGTGCGCCACCAGGCCAGCTTGATGCGCGCCAGCGACGGGTCGGTGCATTCGTCCACCACGTCGTCGACTTCGCGGCAATACGCATACAGCGCCGTGATGGCGCGGCGCCGTTCGGGCGGCAGGAACAGGAAGGAATAGTAGAAGCTGGAACCGCTTTTGGCGGCTTTCTCCTGGCAGTACTCGTCAGGGGTCATAGTTGGCAGGGCCGGTTACTTACTTGATAGAGCGCCACAACATGATGGCCCAGTCTTTGGCGCCCAATTCGGGGCGATTCATGAATACATCGTAGCCGCCTGCCTCGATACGCTCCAGCACGCGCAGGCCGCCTTGCACCACCAGGCGCAGTTCCAGGCCG
>PJUB01000497.1_pt1 | contig 13283 bp, 10 predicted proteins | sample 1512141 | NCBI WGS metagenome assembly PJUB01 (sample SAMN08177677, study PRJNA422409) | Soil metagenome, whole genome shotgun sequencing project. | isolation source: Soil enriched on filter paper: alkali lignin treatment | place: USA: Madison | collected 2015-01-15 | reverse complement strand
TGTTCGGTCAGATGAACGAACCCCCGGGCAACCGTCTGCGCGTGGCGCTGACCGGCCTGACGATGGCCGAGAAGTTCCGCGACGAAGGCCGCGACATCCTGTTCTTCGTCGACAACATCTACCGCTACACCCTGGCCGGTACCGAAGTGTCGGCACTGCTGGGCCGTATGCCGTCGGCCGTGGGCTACCAGCCCACGCTGGCCGAAGAAATGGGCAAGCTGCAAGAGCGCATCACGTCGACCAAGACCGGCTCGATCACCTCGATCCAGGCCGTGTACGTCCCTGCGGACGACTTGACCGACCCGTCGCCTGCCACGACCTTCCAGCATTTGGACTCGACCGTCGTGCTGTCGCGTGACATCGCCTCGCTGGGTATCTACCCCGCCGTGGACCCGCTGGATTCGTCCAGCCGCCAGCTCGACCCGCAAGTCGTCGGCGAAGAGCACTACGCCGTGGCCCGTGGCGTGCAGCAAACGCTGCAGCGCTACAAGGAACTGCGCGACATCATCGCGATTCTGGGCATGGACGAACTGTCGCCGGAAGACAAGCAGGCCGTGGCCCGCGCGCGCAAGATCCAGCGCTTCCTGTCGCAGCCGTTCCACGTGGCCGAAGTGTTCACCGGCTCGCCCGGCAAGTACGTTCCGCTGGCTGAAACCATCCGTGGTTTCAAGATGATCGTGAACGGCGAATGCGATGCCCTGCCGGAACAGGCCTTCTACATGGTCGGTTCGATCGACGAGGCCTTCGAGAAGGCCAAGAAACTGCAATAAGGAACCGATATGGCTACCCTGCATGTGGATGTCGTCAGCGCAGAGGAAGCGATCTTCTCCGGTGAGGCGAAGTTCGTGGTGCTGCCTGGCGAGGCGGGTGAACTGGGCATTCTGCCCGGCCACACCCCGCTGATTTCGCGCATACGCCCCGGGACGGTCAAGATCGTTCGTGCCGACCAAGGCGAGGAAAACATCTTCGTCGCCGGGGGCATTCTGGAAGTGCAGCCGGGCAGCGTGACGGTCCTGGCCGACACCGCCATCCGTGCCGCGGACCTGGACGAAGCCCGTGCCCTGGAAGCGCGCAAGCGCGCCGAAGAGGCCCTGGCCAACGCCAAGGACAAGGCCGACATCGCGGTTGTCGAAGCTGAACTCGCCATGCTGGCTGCGCAAGCCATCGCGGCGCGCAAGCTGCGCCAAGGCGGCCGTTCGCACTAAGCGACAGTTGTCCGCCGGGGTTTGCCCCGGACTTGAAAGAAGCGGCCCACGGGCCGCTTTTTTCATGCCGGCCGCGGGGCCCCCGGTCTCGGCAAACCATCAGGAAAGTTGCGTTCGCTACGAATGGCGAGCGGAACGGCCCGCCCGTAGCCTTCAACTTTAGGCAAGCTGCCTGAGGAAGAAAGCGTGCGAGACACCACGGATTGCGGGGTACTGCTGACCCCTGGCCACGAAACTGCCATGCGCGACTGGGTCGTGCGCGACCAGCCCAGGCTGGCCAGGGTGCGGCTGCACCTGGTGCCTTTGCGGGCCCAGGCCGCCGTGGCAGGGGCACCCGATAGCCGCGCTGCCGGCAGACGGGCTGACACAGGCGTTGCGAGCGTTTCCGCCCGGGTCGCCAGCGACGGCCCGGACATTCACGCGCTGGCCCGGCTGGCAGTGGGCCTGCGGCGCTACGACCATTGCATCCTGCCCGTCGCGCCGGCCTCGCTGGCCTGGACGCGCATGGCCTTGCAGCAGGCGGGCGAGTCGCTGGTCACGCCGGTGCTGCTGTTCGTGCACGACATGACCGCGCCGGCCATCGAAGACCTGCTGCAACTGGGCGCGGCCGATTTCATGACGGCGCCGTATTGCCTGGAAAGCCTGCGGGTGAGGCTGGGGCGCCTGGCCCGGCGCGGGCCGTGGGCGCCATCTGGCCAGCTCGCGGAAGCCGGGGTCGTGTACCCCGCGCCGGACCCGGACAGGGCTGGCCGGCCTGATGCAAGACTGCCGCTGGCTCGGCAGGTGCCGCCGTCGGACGTTCGTCCGCCACTGGCGCGTCAGGTGCTGCAGCAAGGCCTGGCGGGCCTGCAGCACCAGGCGGACCGGGGCACGCACGAGCCTTTTCGCCAAGCCAAGGCGCGGGTGGTGGACGGCTTTGAGTCCGACTACATCCGCCTGGCGTTGTCGCGCCACCAGGGCAATGTGGCACGGGCCGCCCGGGCCTCCAGCAAGCACAGGCGGGCATTCTGGGCGCTGATGCGCAAGCACGGCATCGACGCCGCGCCGTACCGGCGCCGGGCTGAACGCGGCGACGTCTGACGGGCATCGCCCGGCAACACGGCGCGGCGCATGGCGCACGGGCCGGCGCAGCAGCCACGGAGGTTGCCGGCCGCCAGGGCTGGAATCCAAGTGAAAAACGTCCGGCTTTGCGCACCGGCAAGGCGTTGGCAGGCACCGGTCATGCCCTGTCAGCTTGGGGCAGTAAAATCACGGCTTCCGATCATCGAGGATAGTCGTGTCCGCTGCCGTCTTGAAGAACGATGTGTTCTTGCGCTCGCTCTTGCGCGAGCCCGTGCCCTATACCCCCATCTGGCTCATGCGCCAGGCGGGTCGCTACCTGCCCGAATACCGCCAGACGCGGGCGCGGGCCGGTTCCTTCATGGGCCTGGCTCAGAACCCGGACTACGCGTCGGAAGTCACGTTGCAGCCGCTCGAGCGCTTCGACCTGGACGCGGCCATCCTGTTTTCCGACATCCTGACCGTGCCGCACGCCATGGGCCTGGGCCTGGACTTCGCCGAGGGCGAGGGCCCGCGCTTTGCCCGCCCGGTGCGCACGGAAGATGACGTGGCGCGCCTGGCCGTGCCCGACATGGACAAGCTGCGCTATGTGTTCGATGCGGTATCCACCATCCGCCGCGACCTGGACGGCAAGGTGCCGCTGATCGGCTTTGCCGGCAGCCCCTGGACGATCGCCTGCTACATGGTCGAAGGGCAGGGCAGCGACGACTACCGCCTGATCAAGACCATGCTGTATTCGCGTCCGGACCTGCTGCACCGCATTCTCGAAATCAACGCCGAAGCTACCCTGCAGTACCTGAATGCGCAGATCGCCGCGGGTGCGCAGGCCGTGATGCTGTTCGACAGCTGGGGCGGCGTGCTGGCCGACGGCCTGTTCCAGCAGTTCTCGCTGGCCTATACCCGCAAGGTCGTGGCGGGCCTGACCCGCGAACACGAAGGGCGCCGCGTGCCCGCGATTGTCTTCACCAAGGGGGGCGGACAGTGGCTGGAAGCCATCGCCGCTTGTGGTTGCGATGCCGTGGGCCTGGACTGGACCGTGGACCTGGCTGCGGCGCGGCGCCGCACCGGCGATTCGGTCGCGTTCCAGGGCAACCTGGACCCCATGGCGTTGTTCGGCGGCGGCCCCGCCATCCGTGCCGAGGCGCGCCGGGTGCTGGATGCCTTCGGCCCGGTGGGCAAGGGCGGCCATGTGTTCAACTTGGGCCATGGCATTTCGCGTTTCACGCCGCCCGAAGCGGTAGCCGAATTGGTCGACGAAGTCCACCAACACAGCCGTTCGCTCAGAGGGTAAGTGAGTGAACGCTTCGGCCCTTAGGGCCGAAGCTGGAGGCCCCGGGCGGAGACTTGTGCACAGCAAGATTACGCTTGGGGAAAACCCTCTAGAAGCTTGTTTACAATCTTGGAAGTTTGCATAAGCTATTGTTTTTGTTGGAATAAAATAGGTTTTCAACAGCTTTGCAAGACTTGATGCAATCTTGCCTTATTCCAATTTCTGACGTTGCTCCAGCCTTTTCCCCAAAGTTATCCACAGGGTAGGGACCGGAGCCGTTTCGGGTCCGCCCAGTCAATGTTCCGTTCCGCAGCTCATGTCTGAAGTCTTCGCGCTGGTCGAATCCACGCCGGTCGAGCCGGCGGCGACCTGCTGGGTGCGCGTGGCGCTGGACGTGCCGCTGCCCGGTCCGTTCGACTATCGCCACACAGCCCCCATTACGGCGGGCCTGCGGGTGATCGTGCCGTTCGGCCGCCGCAAGCTGGTCGGCGTGGTGGTGGACAACCCGGCCGAACCGTCCTTCGAACCGAAGCAGATCAAGCCGATCGAGGCGGTGCTGGAAGACCTGCCGCCGTTTGACGACGCCTGGCTGCGCCTGGCCCGGTTTGCCGCCGAATACTATCAACGGCCGCTGGGCGAGGTGATGCTGCCCACGCTGCCGCCACCGCTGCGCAAACCCACCGCCTACCAGGGCAAGCGGTCGGCGGGCGGCCCGGTGGCGCGGCTGGATGCGCGCAAACGCAAGGCGGTACGCGCCGCCGCGACGGCCGACCAGCCGCCCGACCTGAACGACGCCCAGCAGACCGCGGTAGACGCCATCGCCGGGCTGACAAGCTTCAAGCCGGTGCTTCTGTACGGCGTAACCGGCAGCGGCAAGACCGAGGTCTACCTGCGCGCCGCCGAAAAGGTCCTGGCGGCCGGGCGCCAGGTGCTGCTGATGGTGCCGGAAATCAACCTGACACCGCAGCTGGAAGGTGCGCTGCGGGCCCGGCTGGAAAGCCTGGTGGGCCCGGACGGCCTGGCGGTGATGCATAGCGGCCTGTCAGATGGCGAACGGCTGCAGGCCTGGTCGCGGGCGCAACGCGGCCAGGCGCGGATGCTGCTGGGCACGCGCATGTCGATCTTTGCGCCGATGAGCGAGCTGGGCCTGATCGTGGTCGACGAAGAGCACGATGCGTCCTACAAGCAGCAGGACGGCCTGCGCTATTCCGCGCGCGACCTGGCGGTGTGGCGCGCACACGACCTGGATATTCCGGTGGTGCTGGGGTCGGCCACGCCGTCGCTGGAAACCTGGCAGCACGCCGAGCGCGGGCGCTACCTGCGGCTGGCCTTGCCGGCGCGCGCGCGGTCCAGCACCTTGCCGTCGATGAAGCTGGTGGACACCCGCCGCCTGCAAATGAAGCACGGCATGTCGCCGCAGCTGCTGGAAGCCATCGGCGAGCGCCTGGCCAACAAAGAGCAGTCGCTGATTTTCCTGAACCGGCGCGGCTTTGCGCCGGTGCTGCATTGCCAATCCTGCGGTTGGGTCAGCAACTGTCCGCGCTGCACGGCCTTCACCGTGCTGCATCGCGCGGGCCGTGGCCACCGCCTGCAATGCCATCACTGCGGCTACCAGGCGCCGGTGCCGCATGCCTGCCCCGAATGCGGCGACCAGGATCTGGCGCCGATGGGTCGCGGCACCCAGCGCGTGGAAGAGCACCTGGCCGAGCTGTTCCCCGAAGCCCGCATCCTGCGCATCGATGCCGACAGCACGCGCAAGAAAGGCAGCGCCGAGGCCCTGTTCGCCTCGGTGCATGCGGGCGAGGTCGACATCCTGGTGGGCACCCAGATGGTGGCCAAGGGCCACGATTTTGCGCGGCTGGGGCTGGTGGGGGTGCTGAATCCGGACTCGGCCCTGTTTGCCCACGATTTCCGCGCGCCCGAACGCCTGTTCGCCCAGCTGATGCAGGTGGCGGGGCGGGCCGGGCGCCACCAAGGCAACGGCCAGGTCATCATCCAGACCGGTTACCCCGAGCAGCCCGTGTACCAGGCGCTGCTGCGGCACGACTACGCGGGTTTTGCCCGCCATGCGCTGCACGAACGCGAAAGCACCGGCCTGCCGCCGTTTGCCTACCAGGCGCTATTGACGGCCGAGGCGCGCGAGCTGGCGGTGGCGCAGGCATTCCTGCAGCAGGCGCGGGCCTTGCCCGAAGGCGAATGGGCGGCCGATTTCCCGGGGCTGGACGCCATCATGCTGTACGACCCGGTGCCGCTGCGGGTGGTGCGGGTGGCCAATATCGAGCGCGCCCAGTTGCTGGTCGAAAGCACCAGCCGCCCGGCGTTGCAGGCGTTTCTGGCGTCGTGGTCGCACCATCTGCCGTATCTGGCCAACGAGGCCCGCGTGCGCTGGCAACTGGAGGTCGATCCGCTGGAAATCTGACGGCGGCGGCCTCGGCGTCGCCACCCTGATTGCTCTATGATCGTGCTCCCTTCTCTGAGTCTCCATGTCCGCAAGCGAACCCATTGGCCACGGCCTGAACCCCGCGCAGAAAGAAGCGGTGCTGTACCTGGACGGCCCTTGCCTGGTGCTGGCCGGCGCAGGCAGCGGCAAGACGCGCGTGATCACGCAGAAGATCGCCTACCTGCTGCGCGAATGCGGTTACATGGGCCGCAACGTGGTGGCGCTGACCTTCACCAACAAGGCCGCGCGCGAGATGGACGAGCGCGTCAAGACGCTGGTCGACCGCAAGCTGGGCAAGGGCCTGACCATCAGCACCTTCCACTCGCTGGGGGTGAAGATGCTGCGCGAAGAGGCTCGCAATGCCGGCCTGAAACCCACGTTTTCGATCCTGGATGCCGATGACGCCATGGCGATCATCCAGGAACTGCTCGCCACCACCGACAAGGGCCGGCTGCGCCACGTGCAGGGCATCATCTCGCTGTGGAAGAACGCGCTGATGGAACCGGACGATGCCGCGCGCGAAGCCATCACGCCGGGCGACGTCGAAGCCGCCAATGTCTACCGCAGCTATGCCGCCACGCTGGCCGCCTACCAGGCGGTGGATTTCGACGACCTGATCCGCATCCCGGCGATGCTGCTGGCCAACAACGAAGAAGTGCGCACCCGCTGGCAGAACCGCGTGCGCTATTTGCTGGTGGACGAATACCAGGACACCAACGTGTGCCAGTACCGCCTGGTGCAGCTATTGACCGGGCCGCGCGCCATGTTCACGGCGGTGGGCGACGACGACCAGGCCATCTACGCCTGGCGCGGTGCCACCATCGAGAACCTGGCCAAGCTCACGACCGACTACCCGAACCTCAAGCTCATCAAGCTGGAGCAGAACTATCGGTCGGTGCAGCGCATCCTGGCGGCGGCCAACCAGGTGATCGAAAAGAATCCCAAGCTGTTCGACAAGAAACTGTGGTCGGACCTGGGCGTGGGCGAGCCCATCGTGGTGTCGGCCATGGACGGCGAAGAGCAGGAAGCCGAATCCATCGCCATGAAGATCTCGGCCTCGCGCTTCGAACGCCAGGCGCAATGGAAGGACTTCGCCATCCTGTATCGCGGCAATCACCAGTCGCGCATTCTCGAGCAGGCGCTGCGCAACCTGAAGATTCCGTACACGATCTCGGGTGGGCAGAGCTTTTTCGACAAGGCCGAAGTGCGCGACGTGCTGTCGTACCTGCGCCTGTTGGCCAACGACGATGACGATCCCGCTTTCATTCGCGCGGCCACCACGCCCAAGCGCGGCATCGGCCAGGCCACGCTGCAGACGCTGGGCCAGTACGCCGCCAGCCGCGAGCTTTCGATGCTGGCGGCGGTGGAAGAAACCGGCCTGGAGAGCCTGCTGGCTCCGCGCCAGCTGGAACCCCTGCGCACCTTTACGGAATTCATCCGCCGCATGCAGTGGCGCGCCGGCCGGGGCGCCACGTCGGGCAAGGACGCCGCACCGGCTGAACCCGCCGGCGTCATCCTGGACGATCTGGTGCAGGCCATCCAATACGAACGCCACCTGTTCGAGCTGTTCGACGAGCGGCCGGCGCAGACGCGCTGGCAGAACGTGCTGGAACTGACGGGCTGGCTCAAGCGCAAGGCCGAAGAAGACAACATGTCGCTGTTCGACCTGGTGCAGCACGTGGCGCTGGTCACCATGCTGGAGCGCGGCGAAGAAGAAGAGCCGGACGCGGTCAAGATGTCGACCCTGCACGCGTCCAAGGGGCTGGAATATCCGCACGTCTACCTGGCCGGCGTCGAAGAAGGCCTGCTGCCGCACCTGGGCAAGGACGACGAAGACGGCGACCCGGCGCGTGCCGCCGAAAACCTGGCCACCCGCATCCAGGAAGAACGCCGCCTGATGTACGTGGGCATCACGCGGGCCCAGCGCAGCCTGAACCTCAGTTGGTGCAAGCGCCGTCGCCGGGCGCGCGAAGACGTGGTGCGCGAGCCATCGCGTTTCATCGAGGAAATGGGGCTGGATGATCCGACCGTGCAGGAAGATGAGACCACGGCCGCCATGAATCCCAAAGAGCGCATGGCCATGCTCAAGGCGTTGCTCAAGAAGTAGCGCCGCAATAAATTACATGACGGAGGGCGGCTTCAGGGCGTATACCTGCCGCTTTGCACCATGGCGCTATCCATGAAGGACGACGTTCGATATCAACCGGTGGCGGGTACGCCGGGCCTGGTGCTGGGCGTAGCGCGCCTGTCCGAATTCCAGTTCGACCGGCACTACCACGTGGATTACCACATCGGCCTGGTGACGCAGGGCGTGCAGCGCCAGACCTTTGGCGGCCGGAGCATCCTGCTGGGGCCCGGCGCGGTGGCGCTGATGCCGCCGGGCGAGGTCCATGACGGCACCGGCGTGGACGACTACGGCCACAGCTATACGCTGAAGACCTTCCGCATCGCGCCGGACCTGATGCGCGGTTTCATCGCCGAAGTCTCGGGGGCGGGGCCGGACGAGCGCTTCACGGGCACGCTGGTCGAAGATGCGCGGCTGGCGGCTCGCTTCATGGCATTGCACGCGTCGTGGATGGACGGCGCGCCTTCCGGTCCGCTGGCGCATGAATCCGTATCGTTGGCGCTGATGGGCGCCTTGTTCGCCCGTACCGGCGCCGTGGCGCCGCAGGATATCCGCGGCGGCCTGTCGGCCGTGCATACGCGCCAGGTGCTGGATTACTGCCAGGCCCACCTGGCCGACAAGATCAGCCTGCAAGACCTGGCGCGGCTGTGCGGCCTGAGCCGCTACCAGTTCCTGCGGCGTTTCGCGCTATCGGTCGGCCTGACCCCGCATGCCTGGCTGACGCGGCTGCGCCTGGAGCGGGCCTGCGCGGTGCTGGCGCGCGCGCAGGCGTCGATCGCGCAGGTCGCGGCCGACGTGGGCTTCTACGATCAAAGCCACTTCAACCGCGCGTTCCGCACGGCCTACGGCGTGGCGCCGTCGGCGTTTCGGCGCGCAGCGTAGCCCCGATACGAAGCCCCTACTGGCACTGTTCGCGCAGCGCCGCCAGGAAATGGTCCACGTCCTGCTCGCGGGTGGCGAACGAGGTGACCAGGCGCACCACGCCAGGGCCCCACCGATCGTGATAGAAGCGAAAGCCCTGTGCCAGCAGCCCTTCGATGGCCGCGGCCGGCAGGCGGCAGAACAGGATATTGGCCTCTGCCGGCCCTTGCGTTTGCACGCCCGGCAGGCCGGCCATGCCGGCGGCCAGGCGGGCCGCCATGGCGTTGGCCTGGCGCGCGTTGCGCAGCCACAGGCCGTCATCCAGATAGGCTTCCATCTGGGCCGACAGCAGGCGCATCTTCGAGAACAGGTGACCGCCGCGCTTGCGCCGGTAAGCCAGTTCGGTGGCCAGGCCCGGCTCGAACAGCACGATGGCTTCCGCGCCCAGCACGCCGTTCTTGGTGGCGCCGAACGACAGCGCCTTGACGCCCGCCTTCCAGGTCATCTCGGCGGGGGTGCAGCCCAGGCTGACCAGCGCGTTGGCAAAGCGTGCGCCGTCCATGTGCAGCGGCAGGCCGGCGCCCCGGCAGATCTCGCTGATCGCGGCGATTTCAGCCAGCGTGTAGACGCTGCCGGTTTCAGTCGCCTGAGTGATGCTGACGCAGGCGGGCTGCATGGAATGCACGTCGCCGACCTTGCGGCGCACTTCGACGGCAAGTTGCGCCGGGTCGATCTTGGCGGCGTCGCCGTCCAGCAAGGTCAGGCGGGCGCCGCTGGTGTAGAACTGCGGCGCGCCGCATTCGTCGTTGGCAATGTGGCTTTGCGCGTGGCACAGCACGCTGCCCCACGGCGGCGTCAGCACCGACAGTGCCAGCGAATTGGCCGCGGTGCCGGTCGGCACCAGCAACACCTCGACCTCGTGTTCGAAAATCTCGGCCAATTGCCGCGCCACGCGCTGGCTGGCGTCGTCGGCGCCATAGGGTTGGGCCTGTCCCTCATTGGCGCGCAGCAGCGCGTCCAGGACTTGCGGGCTGGCGCCGGCGATGTTGTCGCTGGAAAAACCCAGCTGCGGGGAAAACGGGGGGGAAGTGTCCAAGGCAAGGCTCTCTGGCGGATAGGGCGAATGCCCACTATGCCGACCCGGCGGCAGGCGGGCTTGTAGAAAATTGCACGCCGCTTACACTGGGACGTATCGCCAAGGCCCCGCGCCGGGCTTGTCTTGAAGGAGCGCATCATGTGCCGCTGGCTCGCTTACACCGGTAGTCCCCTGCAAATGGAGAGCGTGCTGTTCAAGGCCAGGCACTCTCTGATCGACCAGAGCCTGCACGCCCGCATGAGCGTCACCACCACCAATGGCGACGGCTTCGGCCTGGGCTGGTACAGCCCGCCGCGAGGCGGCCGGCACCCGAATGGCCAAGCACCGAATGACGCACCCCAGGCAAGCCCGCCCCAAGAGCCGCCATTCCGCTACCGCAGCGTGCATCCCGCCTGGAACGACCGCAACCTGCGCGAAGCGGCGCGCGCGATCCACGCCCCGCTCTTCGTGGCGCACATCCGCGCCGCCACCGACACGCCGGCCCAGGAGACCAACTGCCACCCGTTTCGCCACGGCAACTGGCTGTTCGTGCACAACGGCGTGATCCGCGACTACCCGCTCTTGCGGCGCGACTTGATGCTGATGATCGCGCCGAGCTATTTCGGATCCCTGGAAGGGTCGACCGATTCCGAGGTGATGTTCCTGCTGGCGCTGACGTTCGGCCTGGAAGAGGACGCGCTGCCGGCGCTGGCGCGCATGGTCGGCGCGGTCGAAGAGACCGGCCGGCGTCACGGCGTGGCGCAGCCCATCAATATGACGGTGTGCGCCCTGGACGGCGAACGCCTGATCGCGGTGCGCTATTCCAGCGAACGCGAATCGCGCACGCTGTTCCACAACACCTGCGTGCACCACCTGCGCCAGCTGTACCCGGACGATCCGCAGATCGCGGCGCTGGATGACAACGCCTTCCTGCTGCTGTCCGAGCCGCTGTCCGAGATGCCGGGGGCCTGGGAAGAAGTGCCCGAGGCCACCGCCATCATCGCGGCGCACGGCCGGGTGGAGCATTACCCGTTCGTGCCGGTGGCGCCGGGCGCCTGAACGCCGTAGCGGGCCGCGGGCGCATTGCGAGACAGTTCCGGGCCCAGCGCCTGGCGCGCGTCTTCCAGGCGCTGCCACAGGGCCGCTTCGCCCAAGGCGGGAATGGTCACGAACTCGCCCTGGTCCAGGCCGGCCAGCGCGGCCTGCACCATGTCATCGGCGCTCATCACGATGGCGGCCGGCAATTCGCTGGCCGGTTTTCCCGCCAGGTCCCAGAAGTCGGTGCCCGTGGCGCCCGGCAGTACGGCCTGGATGCGCACGCCCTTGTCGGCCAGCTCGTGGCACAGCGATTGCGAGTACGCCAGCACATACGCCTTGCTGGCGCCATAGACGCCGTTGAGCAGTTCCGGATGCAGCGCCACGACCGACGCGATGTTGATCAGCGTGCCATTGCCGCGCGCGACGAACCCCGGCACCGCGGCCATGGTCAGGCGTGTCAACGCGCTGACGTTCAGGTCGATCATGGCCTGCATCTGGTCGGGGTCCGATTGCAGCAGCGGCGCCACCGAGCCGATACCGGCGTTGTTCACCAGCACGGTCAGCGACTCGTCTTCACGCAGCTCACGCGCCACCCGGGCCAGGCCGTCGGCATCGGCCAGGTCGGCGGGCAATACGCGTACGTCGCGGCCGGTTTCGGCGCGCAGGCGCGCCGCCAGTGCTTCCAGCCGGCCGGCGTTGCGCGCCACCAGCGTCAGATCATGGCCGCGGCGGGCCAGGTGATGCGCGTAGCGTGCGCCGATACCGGTCGAGGCACCGGTGACCAGGGCGCGGCCGGGCGTGTGATTCAAGGGGGTAGTGCTCATGTTGGCTCCAAGGGGAAGGCGGTGGATGCCGCCGGTACCCATGCAGAGTAGAATTGGCAGGAAATATCCTCAATGACATAGAAACGTCTTTTTAGGACATTCCATGAAATCGGCCGGCTCAGGACGTGGACCCCGGCCTGAGCCAGGGCTTTTCTTCTCTTGGCAGGCTTCTCCATGAAAACGATCGCGATCGTGCTGCACCCCGGTTTCCAGGTTCTGAGCCTGGCCGCCAGTTCCGTTTTCGAAACGGTCAACATGCACCTGGAGTCGGCGCAATACCGGGTGACGCTGGTGTCCGAACACGGTGGTCCGGTGCCCAGTTCACAGGGTTTTTCGGTGGATTCCACCAAGCTGGGCCGGCGCACATTCGACACGCTGATCGTGGCCGGCGACAACACCGGCGCGGGGGCGTCCGATGGTTTGCTGCGCGCCTTGCAGGCCGCCAGCAAGCGCGTGCGCCGCTGCGCCGCCATGTGCACCGGCGCCTTCATCCTGGCGCAGGCCGGCCTGCTGGAAGGGCGCCGCGTCACCACGCACTGGCACTTTGCGCGGCGGCTGCAACGCGAATACCCCGGCCTGCAGGTGGACGAAGACCGCATCTACGTGGCCGACGGCCCGATCTGGACGTCGGCGGGCATGAGCGCAGGCGTGGACCTGGCGCTGGCGATGGTGGAAGCCGACCTGGGGGCGGACGTGGCCCGCATGGTGGCGCGCAAGCTGGTGCTGACGCAGCGCCGCGCGGGTGGCCAGTCGCAGTATTCCGTGTTGCTGGAACTGGACGCCAAGTCCGACCGGGTGCAGACGGCGCTGGCTTACGCCAAGGCCAACCTGAGGGCCGAACTGTCGGTCGACGAACTGGCCCGCGCCGCACACCTGAGCCCGCGCCAGTTCAGCCGCGTCTTCCGCCTGGAAACCGGCCAGTCGCCCGCCAAGGCGGTGGAGCACCTGCGGCTGGAGGCCGCGCAGGGCATGATGCAATCCGGCCGCCACTCGGCCGAGGTGGTGGCGCGCGAAACGGGCTTTGGCGACCGCGACCGCATGCGCAAGGCCTTCCTGCGCGCATTCGGCCAATCGCCGCAGGCGATGCAACGGCTGATACGCGCCTGACCCCGTTATTGCCGCATCTGGCCGCTAAAACGGGGTCATCGAGCACGCTTTGCCGATATGGGGGAGAATGCGTATCGCATGACTTTGCGACGTTCCTGGGCCGCGAAAGCACCCTGATTCCAATAAGGAAGTTGCATGACTGATGACAAAACCCCGCAGGCTCCTGACGCATTGGCGGTGTTTGTAGATACGGGGAGCACCCCGGATTGCTTTGAATTGCACGAGCGCGGCATCGTCCGCCAGCAAGATGGCGAACGCTACTACACCGCTTTCGCCGAC
>PJUB01000489.1_pt1 | contig 13554 bp, 12 predicted proteins | sample 1512141 | NCBI WGS metagenome assembly PJUB01 (sample SAMN08177677, study PRJNA422409) | Soil metagenome, whole genome shotgun sequencing project. | isolation source: Soil enriched on filter paper: alkali lignin treatment | place: USA: Madison | collected 2015-01-15 | reverse complement strand
CGCTTGGTAACTTTTCGCGCCCATCCCGCCGCCGCCGCCCGCCTGGGTGCGCTGGCCGAAGGCTATGTGATCGACCTGGCCCTGCTGGGCCAGGCCGGTGGCGTGGCGCTGCCGGACGACATGCTGGCCTTCATCGACCTGGGCCCGGTGGCCGTGGCCCAGGCATCGCGGCTGCTGGATGCCTATCGCGGCAATTGGCCCGTGGGTACGGCGCTGCCGCAGGAAAACGTGAAGCTGCTGGCGCCGATTCCGCGTCCGCGCAAGAACATCTTCGGCATCGGCCTGAACTACGTCGAGCACGTGGCGGAATCGAGCCGCACGCTGGACACGTCGGCCGACCTGCCCAAGCAGCCGGTGATTTTCTCCAAGCCGCCCACCACGGTGATCGGCCCGGGCGACGCCATCGAGCACAACGCCAGGATCACCCAGCAGCTGGATTGGGAGGTGGAACTGGCGGTGATCATGGGCCGGCGCGCCACGCGCGTGGCCGAGGCCGATGCGCTGTCGTACGTGTTCGGCTACAGCGTGATGCTGGACATGAGCGCGCGCGATTGCCGCCGTGCGGGCCAGTGGATCTATTCCAAGGGCCAGGATACCTACGCCCCGTTCGGCCCGTGCATCGTCACGGCCGACGAGATTCCCGACCCGCAGGTGCTGGACCTGTGGCTGACGGTGAACGGCGAAAAGAAGCAGGGTTCGAACACGCGCCACATGCTGTTCAAGGTGCCGTTCCTGATTTCCGACATCAGCGCCGGCATCACGCTGGAGCCGGGCGACATCATCGCCACCGGCACGCCGGAAGGCGTGGGCGCGGGCCGCAAGCCGCAGGAATGGCTGTGGCCGGGCGACGTGGTGGTGGCGTGCGTGGAAGGTATCGGCACGCTGCGGCATCCGGTGGTGGCGGTCTAGGCGAATTCCGGCGCCGGTCGCAAGGGCGGCCGGCTGAGCGGTCTCCAAGGGGAAAACAATGATCAAGCAAACAGTATGGGCGGCCGCAATGGCCATGGCGCTGGGCGGCGCGGCGCAGGCCGCGGACCCGGTCAAGATCGGCTTCATCGCCACGCTGTCCACGCCGGCGGGCTACATCGGCGAAGACGAACGCGATGCCTTCAACCTGGCCATCAAGCAGGGCGGCGGCGCGTTGGGCGGGGTGCCGGTGCAATTGGTGATCGAGGACGACGGCCTGAAGCCGGCCAACGCCAAGCAGGCGGCCGACCGGATGCTGCAGTCGGGCGTGAAGCTGTTCACCGGCGTGAATTTCTCGAACGTGCTCGCTGCCGTGGCGCCGGGCGTGGTCAAGGCGGGCGCTTTCTACGTCAGTCTGAACCCCGGGCCGTCCAGCTTCGCGGGCGAGAAGTGCGACCAGAATTATTTCGTGGCCTCGTACCAGAACGATGCCTTCCATACAGCGGGTGGCGTGGCGGCCAATGAACTGGGCTACAAGCGCGTGGTGCTGCTGGCCCCCAACTACCAGGCCGGGCGCGACGCCATCGAAGGCTTCAAGCGCACCTACAAGGGCGAGGTGGTGGCCGAGATCTACACCAAGCTGGATCAGTCGGACTTCTCGGTGGAACTGGCGCGCCTGCGCTCGCTGGCGCCCGAAGCCGTCTATCAGTTCCATCCGGGCGGCACCGGCATCAACTTCGTCAAGCAGTACGCGGCGGCCGGCCTGAACAAGACCATTCCGATGCTGATGCCCAGCTTCTCGATGGATGCGCGCATGATCCAGGCCACCGGCGACGCGGCGCTGGGCGCCTACACCACCGGCATCTGGTCGGCGGACTTCGACAACCCGCAGTCCAAGGCCTTCGTGGCCGCATTCAAAGCGGCCTATGGCCGCGTGCCGACCGACTACGCCATGCAGGCCTACGACACGGCACAACTGATCGGGGCGGGGCTCAAGGCCACCGGCGGCGACCTGTCACGCCAGGCCGAGTTCCGCGCCGCGTTGCGCAAGCCGGAATTCGCGTCGCTGCGCGGCAAGTTCAGCATGAACACCAATCAGCATCCGGTGCAGGACCTGTACCTGATGAAGATTGAAAAGGACGCCAGCGGCGTGCTGTCGCCGCACTTGGTGCGCAAGCTGGTGTCGGATGACAAGGACGCCTACGCCCAATTCTGCAAGATGCCGTCATGACATTGCTTTTCGAACAGTTGCTCAACGGGCTGCAGTTCGGCGCGATGCTGTTCCTGCTCGCGGCCGGACTGACCCTGATCTTCGGGATCATGGGCGTGGTGAACCTGACCCACGGTTCGTTCTACATGGTGGGCGCGTACTGCGCGGCCTACGCCATCGGCACCACCGGTTCGTTCCTGGCGGGCGTGCTGGCGGCGCTGCTGGGGGCCGGGCTTTACGGCCTGTCGGTCGAGGTGCTGGTGATCCGCAAGCTGTACAAGCGCGATCACCTGTACCAGGTGCTGGCCACGTTCGGCCTGCTGCTGTTTTCGAACGAGGCCGTCAGCCTGATCTTCGGGCGGCGTCCGCCGCTGGTGGGCATCCCGTCCTTCCTGGAAGGCGCGGTGACGCTGGCGCCGGGGTTCCAGTATCCGCTGATCCGCCTGTCGTTCATCGCCATCGGCGCGCTGGTGGCGGTGGGGCTGTGGTGGCTGGTGAACCGTACCCGCATCGGCATGCTGATCCGTGCCGGCGCCGACGATCGCGAGATGGTCGACGCGCTGGGCATCGACATCAAGAAGCTCTACACGCTGGTGTTCGGCCTGGGCGCGCTCTTGTGCGGCCTGGCGGGCGTGATGGCCGCGCCGCTGCTGGCGGTGGAAATCGGCATGGGCGAACGCATCCTGATCACCACCTTCGTCGTGATCGTGATCGGTGGCGTGGGCTCGGTGCGCGGGGCGCTGGCGGGGGCGCTGCTGGTCGGCATGGTGGACAGCATGGGGCGGGCCTTTCTGCCGCAGTTGCTGGGCGCGGTGTTCTCGCCGGCCACGGCAGACCCGCTGGCCGCGGGCCTGGCGTCGGCCAGCATCTATGTGTTGATGGCGATCGTGTTGATCGCCAAGCCGGGCGGGCTGTTTCCGGCGCGGGGATGATGATGACAATGAATCTCTCGAATCGCGCGCGCTGGGGGCTGGCCGGGCTGGTCCTGCTGCTGGCGCTGCCGGCTGCCGCGGCGGCCTCCGGGTCGCCTTTCCTGATCGGCGTGGTCACGCGCTTTCTGATCTACGGGCTGGCGGCGGTCAGCCTGGACCTGGTGATCGGCTATGGCGCCATGGTCAGCTTCGGCCATGCGATGTTCTTCGGGCTGGGCGGCTACGCGGTGGGCATCATCGCGTTCCACACGGCCGAGGCGGGCCCGCTGTTCGGCTGGGCCGGCAGCAATGCCGCGCTGGTGGTGTGGCCGATCGCGCTGGCGGTGTGCGCGCTGGCGGGCTGGGTGTTCGGCTACCTGGCGCTGCGCACGCGCGGCGTGCAGTTCATCATGATCACGCTGGCGTTCGGCCAGATGGTGTATTTCATCCTGGTGTCGCTGCAGTTCTACGGCGGCGACGACGGCCTGATGATCGCGCAGCGCAACGTGCTGCCGGGCCTGAACCTGGAGAGCCCGGTGACGTTCTACTACGTCTGCCTGGCGCTGCTGGCAGGCTGGACGCTGCTGTGCATCCGCATCGTCAATTCGCGGTTCGGCATGGTGCTGCAAGCGCTGCGCCAGAGCGAGCGGCGCGCGCTGAACCTGGGCGTGGCGCCCACGCCGTACCGCCTCTCCGCCTTCGTGCTGTCGGCGGTGGGCACGGGGCTGGCCGGCGTGCTGTGGGCCAACTACGCGGGGCTGGTGACGCCCGACATGGCGGCGTGGACCAAGTCCGGCGAGCTGATGGCCATCGTGATCCTGGGCGGCGTGGGTACGCTGCTGGGCCCGATTGCGGGCGCGGCCGTGTTCCTGGGGCTGGAGCAGCTGCTGTCGTCGTTGACCGAGCATTGGCTGCTGTACATGGGGCCGATCCTGGTGCTGGTGGTGCTGTGGGGTCAGAAAGGCCTGTTTGGCCGCCTCTTGGAGACGCGACATGCTGACTGACACGCAAACCCTGTTGCAGCTATCTGGATTGCGCAAGGCCTTCGACGCGGTGGTCGCCACCAATGGGGTCGACCTGGACGTGCGGGCGGGCGAGATCCACGCCATCATCGGCCCGAACGGCGCCGGCAAGTCGACGCTGATCGCGCAGATCTGCGGCGAGATCCGGCCGGACTCGGGGACGATCCATCTGGAAGGGCGCGACGTGACCGCGCTGCGGGCCTTCGAACGCGCCCGGCTGGGCCTGGGGCGTTCGTTCCAGATTACCGAGCTGTGCCACGAATACACCGCGCTGGAAAACGTGATTCTGTCGAGCATGCTCAAGGGCGGCCGGGCGTTCGGTGCCTGGTCCGACCCACGGCGCGACGCGGGCCTTAAGGCCCAGGCGATGCAGTGGCTGACGCACGTGGGCCTGGCCGAACGCCGCCATGTGCGCACGGCCGACCTGGCCCATGGCGAAAAGCGCCAGCTGGAATTGGCGGTGGCGTTGGCGCGGTCGCCGCGGTTGTTGCTGCTGGACGAGCCCATGGCCGGGATGGGGCCCGAGGAATCGGCCCGCATGACCCGGCTGCTGCTGGGCATGAAGGGCGACTACGGCATCCTGCTGGTGGAACACGACATGGACGCTGTCTTTGCGTTGGCCGACCGGATCAGCGTGCTGGTCTACGGAAAGGTGGTGTTCAGCGGTGCCCCCGACGAGGTGCGGCGCCATCCGGACGTACGCGCCGCCTATCTGGGAGAAGAACATGTTGAAGGTTGACGGCCTGACGGGTGGCTATGGCTCGAGCAAGGTGCTGTTCGGCATGTCGTTCGAGGCGGGCGAGGGCGAGGTGATTTCGCTGATCGGCCGCAACGGCATGGGCAAGACCACCACCATCAAGACGCTGATGGGCATGCTGCCCGCGACTGGCGGGCAGGTGCAGTTTCGCGGCCAGACGCTGTCGCGGCCCGCGCCCAGCGCGGTGGCGCGGCTGGGCGTGGGGCTGGTGCCCGAGGGCCGGCGCGTGTTCGGGTCGCTGACGGTGGAAGAAAACCTGGTGGCGACCTCGCGCGGCGCACCCGGCGGCTGGGACCTGGCTCGCGTCTACGCGCTGTTTCCGCGGCTGCAGGAACGCCGCGGCCAGTCGTCACGCACGCTGTCCGGCGGCGAGCAGCAGATGCTGGTGGTGGGCCGGGCGCTGATGACCAACCCCAAGCTGCTGATCCTGGACGAGGCTACCGAAGGGCTGGCACCGCTGATCCGGCAGGAAATCTGGCGGTGCCTGCGCACCCTGAAGGCCGAAGGCCAGACGATTCTGGTGATCGATAAGAACCTGCCCGAGATGGCGACGCTGGTGGACCGCCACTACATCGTCGACAAGGGCCGCGTGGCCTGGTCGGGCCAGCCTGCCGAACTGTCCGCGCAGCCCGAGCTGGCGCAGCGCTATCTGGGCATCTGACCCGCAAGAGGAACCGAAATCATGCTGACTCTGCCCCAATTCAAGGCCGCTGCCGTGCAGGCGGCGCCCGTCTTCCTGGACACCGACGCCACGGTCGACAAGACCTGCGCGCTGATCGCCGAGGCCGCGGGCCAGGGCGCGCGCCTGGTGGCGTTTCCGGAAGTGTTCATCTCGGCCTATCCGTACTGGAGCTGGGTGATGAACCCGGTGCAGGGCAGTCCGTGGTTTGAAAAGCTCTGCAAGAGCGCCATCGAACTGCCCGGCCCCGAGATCCGCCGTATCGCGCAGGCCGCGCGCCAGCACGGCATCAACGTGGTGGTAGGCGTGAACGAGCGCAGCCGTTTTGGCGTGGGCACGATCTACAACACGATGGTGTTCATCAACGACGAAGGCCGCATCCTGGGCCGCCACCGCAAGCTGGTGCCGACCTGGGCCGAAAAGCTGACCTGGGCGCACGGCGATGGCGAATCGCTGCGGGTGTACGACACCTCGGTCGGCAAGCTGGGCGGCCTGGCCTGTGGCGAGAACACCAACACGCTGGCGCGCTTTTCGCTGTTGGCGCAAGGCGAAATGGTGCACGTGGCCAGCTACATCTCGCTGCCGGTGGCGCCGCCGGACTACGACATGGCCGAGGCCATCCGCCTGCGCGCCGCGGCCCATTCGTTCGAAGGCAAGGTGTTCACGGTGGTGTCGTGCTCGACGATCTCGACCGAGATCCAGGACGCCATCAGTGCCAGCCACCCCGAGGCCCGCGAGACGCTGGCGCGCCGCAACAGCGCGTTTTCGGGGATATTGGGACCGGACGGCCGCGTGATCGGCGAACCGCTGATCGACGACGAAGGCATCGTCTATGCCGACATCGACCTGTCGCGCTGCATCCAGCCGCGCCAGATGCACGACATCACCGGCCACTACAACCGCTTCGACGTGTTCGACCTGCGCGTGAACCGCCGGCCCTTGCAGGCGGCCCGTTATGACGACCCGAACGATCTGAACGAGGACGAGCCCGACCGGGCCCCGCCGGCCGCGCTGACCGAACCGCAACCCGATGGACGCCGGCAAGGCCGACCGGCCCGCGAGTAGAATGGGCCGCCGGCCTGCGGGCCGGCCGGCCAGCCGCCGACATCTGGAGAGCACGTTGAAGCCAAGAATCAAAGCCTCCCGCCAGGACGAGCCCGGATCGGACGGGAGCGCCGAGGTAGAGGAAATCACGCTGTCCGAGCAGGTCTACCGCCTGCTTCGGCGCGACATCATGAGCGGCGCCTTCGCGCCGGGCCAGTCCCTGCGCCTGGAATTGCTCAAGCAGCGCTACGGCAGCAGCTTTTCTCCCATTCGCGAAGCCCTGAACCGCCTGCGCAGCGAGCGCATGGTGGTCACCACCACCTCGCGCGGTTTCCGCATTGCGCCCCTGTCGATCGAAGAAATGTGGGACGCCTGTGAAACCCGCATCCTGATCGATTGCGACGCCTTGAGGCGATCGCTGGCCAATGCCGACGATGCCTGGGAGACGCGCCTGGTGGGTGCGTACCACGCGCTGACGCTGGCTGCGCAGCGCGCCGGCGAGGTCTCGCCGCCCAGCCAGGAACTCGAAGAGTCGCTCGAGGCCCGTCACCTGGATTTCCATCACGCGCTGATCGGCGCCTGCCGTTCGCATTGGCTGCTGGACCTGTCCACGCAGCTGTATGCGCAGACCGAACGCTACCGGCGTCCCGCGCGTGCCGGCGCGACGGCCTACGGGCCCGAGCGCAACGTCGACGACGAACACCGCCAGCTGCTGGACGCCGCGATCTCGCGCGACGTCGAACGTTCGGTGGCGATGCTGGCGGCGCATTACCGCAAGACAGCGCAGTTCATCGAACACATCATTTCCCAGGACGACAGGCAGGCCATCAATGAGTGACACGGATATCGATCTGTTTTTTCCCACCATCGCCGAGCGCGAGGTGCAATACAACGCCCGGGAATCGGTGCCGGATTTCGACGCCTGCGTGCGCCGCTACGCGGAATCGTCAGCAAAGGTGAAGGCGCGCCGCCCCGGCATCCTGAACCTGCGCTACGGCATGGGCCACGATGAACGGCTGGACCTGTTCCTGCCCGCCGCCACGCGCACGCCGGCGCCGCTGTTCGTGTTCATCCATGGCGGCTACTGGCGCGCGCAGCGCAAGGAAGACGCGCCGGTGATGGCCGAGGCCTTCAACAACGCCGGCGCCGCAGTGGCCGTGCCCGAATACACGCTGGTGCCCGAGGCCACGCTGGGCGAAGTGGTGCGCGAGATGCGTTCGGCGCTGGCCTGGCTGTATCACAACGCGGCCACCTATGGCGTGGACCCCGACCGCATCTACGTGGGCGGCAGCTCGGCGGGCGGCCAACTGGCCGGCATGCTGGCCGCGCCCGACTGGCCGGCGCGCTACGGCGTGCCCGACGACGTGGTCAAGGGCACCCTGGCGCTGAGCGGCCTGTTCGATCTGCGGCCGCTGTGCGACATCCTGCCCAACACCTGGCTGCAGCTCACGCCCGACCAGGCCGCGCACCAGAGCCCGATCTTTCACTTGCCCAAGCGCGCCGGCCCGATGCTGCTGGCGGTGGGCGGGCTGGAAACGCAAGGCTTCAAGAACCAGACCGAGGCCTTTGAACGGGCCTGGACGGGCGCCGGCCTGCAGGCCACCCGCATTCCCACGCCGCAGTGCAATCACTTCGACCTGGTGAACGAACTGGAAGACCCGAACAGCGACCTGACCCGCGCCACCCTGGCGATGATGGGCCTGGCGCCGGCCTGACGGCCCAGCCGACGCCTCGCATGCCATGGCTGACCTGAAGCTGCTGGAAGACCTGATCGCGCTGGCGCAGACCGGCAGCTTCGTGCGCGCCGCCGAGGCGCGGCACGTGACGCATCCGGCGTTCGGGCGCCGTATCCGCACCCTGGAGGCCTGGGCCGGCGCGCCGCTGGTGGAACGCCAGCGCGTGCCGGTCACGCTCACGGCCGAAGGCGAGGCCCTGCTCAAGACGGCTACGCAGGTGGTCGAGCAGATGGGGCGGGTTCGGCATCGCATCCGCAGCTCGGGGGCGGGCGGCGAGGCCGTGTTGCGCATCGCCACCGGCCGCAGCCTGGCGCGCACGCTGGTGGCCGACTGGGTGGCGCGGCTGCGCCATCGCGCGCCCAAGGTGCTGGTCGACGGCACCCAGCTGGAAATCTCCACCGGCAAGATGGAAGACATGGCCATGCGGCTGGAGCAGGGCAAGGTGGACCTGCTGTGCTGCTACGAGCATCCCGCGTTGTCGATGCCGCTCAATCCCGTGCGCTACCGCTACATGACGCTGGGCACCGACAAGCTGGTGCCGGTCAGCCAGGCCGATGGCCGCGGCCGCGCCCGCTACACGCTGGGCGAGGGCGGCCAGCCCGTGCCGCTGATCACCTATGCCGGCGGCCTGTCGATGGAACGCATCCTGGGCGACCGGCTGGAAGCCACGCCCTACGCGCTGGCGCCGTTCGTGCGCAGCGACTCGCTGGACGCGGCGCACGGCGCGGCGGCCAAGGGGCTGGGCGTAGCCTGGCTGCCGTGGTCGATGGTGGCGGCCGATTGCCGCCGCGGCACGCTGGTGTCCCTGGGCGGACGCAGCGACGAGATCGCCTTCGAGGTGCGACTGTACCGGTCGCGGGCACGGCTGGCGGACCTGGCCGAGGCGGCGTGGGAAGCCACCGCCAACCGCAAGGCCTGATCGGTCGCGCCAGGCCATCGTGGACACGCGGGGTTGAGAGCCGAATAAGCACGCCAATGTGCCGACTTGGCACGTAGCGGCCCTGGCTCGCGCCGCAAAATGTCTCCCGAAATTCGAATGAGGCGGCTCCACCGTCCAACCCAGCACCCCAGGGAGAAATGCATGAAATCCGTACCGTATCCGCTGCGCGCCGCATTGGCCGCGTTCTGTGCCGCCTCGGCGATGGCCATCGCCCAGCCGGCCGTGGCCGCCGGCTACCCCGATCACCCCATTTCGCTGGTCGTCGGCTACCCGGCCGGCGGCAGCGTCGATTTGACCGCGCGCCTGTTCGGCGAAGAACTGGCCAAGCGCATGGGCCAGAGCGTGGTGGTGGAAAACGCCGGCGGGGCCGGCGGCACCATCGGCGCGCAGCGCGTGGCCCGCGCCGCGGCCGACGGCTACACCCTGTTGTTGGGGTCGACCAATGAAATGGTCATTGCCCGCATGATCAACAGCGCCGTGAAGTACGACGGCGCCAAGGACTTCACCGCCTTGGGCGTGATTGCCTCGCAGCCCATGCTGCTGGCCGCCAGCAAGAATTCTGGCGTGAAGACCGCGGCCGACTACCTGCACAAGCTGCGCGAGGCCAAGCCCGGCAGCTTCAACTACGGCTCGTCGGGCGTGGGCACCACGTTGCACCTGGCCGGCGAAATGATCAACCAGTCCACCGGCACGCGCGCCGAACACGTGCCCTACCGTGGCGTATCGCCGCTGGTGACCGACCTGATGAGCGGCCAGCTGGACTTCGGCATGCTGGTGTTGTCGTCGGGCCTGCCGCAAGTGCGCGGCGACAAGATCGTGGCGCTGGGGGTGACGCAGAAGCAGCGTTCGCCGGTGGCGCCGGACGTGCCCGCGCTGGCCGAGACGCCGGGATTCGAGTCGGTGGACATCAGCGTGTCGTTCTCGCTGTACGGCCCGGCCGGCCTGCCCGAGCCGGTGGCGGCCAAGCTGCGCGAGGCGCTGGCCGATACGCTCAAGTCGGAACAGTTCCGCGCCAAGATGCAGGAAGCCGGCGGCGTGCTGTCGCAACCGGGCCTGGACCCGGTGGCCTACCAGGCCGAAGAAACCCGCAAGTACGGCGCCCTGGTCAAGGCCGCCAAGATCGAGGCGCAGTAAGGCGCCCTCGCACGCATCACCCTCATCACGCAGGCAACAAGATGGACTTCAAGCTTTCCGTACCCGACCTCGCCGCCGAGCGCGTGGGCAACACCGAGACGCCGGGCGTGTGGCATTTCGATTCCGGCGTGGCCGGACGCACGTTGATGCTGTCGGCGCTGGTGCACGGCAACGAGCTGTGCGGCGCCTGGGCGTTGAAAGACCTGCTGGCGGCCGGCGTGCGGCCGCGCCGCGGCAGCCTGACGCTGGCGTTCTGCAACCTGCCGGCCTTTGACCGCTTTGACCTGGCCCGCCACGATGCTTCGCGTTTCGTGGACGAGGACATGAATCGCGTCTGGAGCGCCGAGCGGCTGGATCACCCGACCACGAGCGACCGCCAGCGCGCAGTGCAGTTGCGGCCCTGGGTGGAGCGCGCCGATTGGCTGCTGGACCTGCATTCGATGCACGAGCCGGGTGCGCCGCTGCTGTTGACCGGCGTGCTGCCGCGCAATATCGCACTGGCGCGGCGCCTGAAGGCGCCGCAGCACGTGATCGTGGACGCGGGCCACAAGGACGGCGTGCGCATGCGCGACTTCGCCCAGTTCGGCGATCCCGCGCGTGAAGACGCCTGCGCCTTGCTGATCGAATGCGGCTTTCATGGCGACCCCGCCGCGCGCGACGTGGCGCGCGACATGGTGGCGCGCATGCTGGTCGAATCGGGCGTGGTCGATGCGGCGGACATGCCGGCCGGCTGGCGGCTGCCGGACCCGCCCGCGCAGCGCGTGCTGGAAGTGACCGACGCCGTGGTGGCGCCGTCCATGGACCTGACGTTCTCGCAGCCCTGGCAGGGGCTGGAAACGCTGGACCAGGCGGGGTCGGTGATCGGCTGGGCGGACGGCCAGCCGATCCTGTCGCCGTACGACCGCTGCACGCTGGTCATGCCGTCGCTGCGACAGCTCAAACCCGGCGTGACCGTGGTGAGATTGGCGCGCGATTACGCGGGCTGAGCTTGCTTATTTCTGCGGCGTGTAGCGCAGTTCGTCCAGCTGGTAGCCCTGCGCCGTGGCGGCGGCGAGGGCGCGGTCCAGGTCTTCCTTGGGCAGTTGCGGCGAGCGCGACAGGATCCACAGGTACTTGCGGTCCGGCGTGCCGACCACGGCCCAGCGGTAGTCGGGATCCAGGCCGATCACCCAGTAATCGCCCTTGATCGGCTTGAAGAACGAGACTTCAAGCTTGGCGTTGTTGCTGCCTTCGACGACGGTGGCGGTGCCCGATGCCGAGTCGACATCGCCGTCTTTGGTGCGGCAGCGGTTGTTCACGCCCACGGTGCCGTCCGGGTGCAGCGTGTATTCGGCGGTGGTGTCGCCGACGCAGTTACGCTGGAAGAACATCGGGAAATTGGCGATCTCGTACCACATGCCTGCATAGCGCTTCAGGTCCACCGATTCCACGGTCTGCATGGGCGGCGGGGCGGCGTGGGAAATCGCCGCCGTGCTGGCGGCCAGGGCCAGCAGAAGTGTTGCAAAGCGGCGCATGGGAAAAGCCTCCTGATCCAAAACCTGGGTGTTAACAGGCCATACGATACGCCTTATTTGCGCGGCGCCTTCAGGGCGGCGTGGTAACGCGCGACGTAGGTGTCGAAATCCACGTCGTCGGCCTGCTCGATGCGGCGTTGCTCGGCGCTGGAGTCCAGCGCGGCCTGCCGGTATTCGGCGGCCAGGTCCGCCGGCAACGCCTGGGCGCGCAGCGTGTCGGCATGCTCGCGGCTTTGGCGCAGGGAGTAGTCGTGGAACGATTCGCCGCTGTCGATCAGCGCGGTCAGCAGGTGCGCCGACGGCGTGGCGTCGGGGCGGCCGAGCTTGGCGCGCTGCACGGCCAGGCTGTCGGCATAGGCGCTGCCGCCCAGCGCGGCGTCGTACAAGGCGGCATAGGGTGCGATCTGGTCCAGCAGTTGCTCGCCCCATTCGGCCAGCCCGATGGCCTGGCCGTCGCGGTCCAGTTGCAGGCCGGGCTTGCGGCCTTCCTTGACGACGGTGGAGAAATTATCGGCGCTGCGCTGGCAATAGCCGTTGGCCGGGAAGAAGGGGCTGTCGGCGGTGGCGCAGAACAGCAGGAAGGCGTCGACGAAACGGCTGGTGTCGGCGTCGATGCCCACCGGCGATTCCGGATTGATGTCCAGGCAGCGCACTTCCACGTATTGCACGCCGCGTTCGGCCAGCGCGGTGATCGGGCGCTCACAGCGGCCGGTGGCGCGTTTGGGGCGGATGCTGGAGTAGTACTCGTTTTCGATCTGCAGCACGTTGGTGTTGAGCTGGATCCATTCGCCGTTGCGGTGCGTGCCCAGCTTCTGGTAGTCGGGCCAGGGTTGGGTGACGGCGTCGTACAGGCGGCCCAGGAAGGTGTCCAGGTCGTTGTAGCAAAGCTTGAGCTGCGACTGCGCCTTGTTCTGGTAGCCCAGGTCGCTCATGCGCAGGCTGGTGGCGTAGGGCAGGTACAGGGTGTGGTCGCCCAGGCTTTGCAGCGGGTGTTCGCGGCCGCGCAGGAAATCGCGCGCCAGCGCGGGCGCCGCGCCGAACAGGTACATCAGCAGCCAGGAATAGCGCGTGAAATTGCGGATCAGGCCGATGTAGCCGCGCGAGCGGCGCTCTTGATCGGTGCCTGGCTGGTTGTCCAGCACGGACCACAGGGATTCGGGCAGCGAGAAGTTGTAGTGCACGCCGGCGATGCATTGCATGGTCTTGCCGTAGCGCTCGGCCAGGCCGCGGCGGTACACGTGCTTGAGCATGCCGGTATTGGACGTGCCGTACCAGGCGATGGGAATGTCGGCCTCGGGCGGCAGCGTGGCGGGCATGGACTGGTTCCAGATCAGTTCGTGGTCCAGCACGCTGTAGACGTGGCGGTGCGTCGCGGTCAGTTCGGCCAGCAGGGCATCCACATTGTTGTGGGTGCCGGTGATGAGTTCGAGCAGGGATTCGGAATAGTCGGTGGTGACGTGCTCGTTGGTCAGCGCGGAACCGAGCCCGGCCGGGTGCGGCGTGCGGGCCAGGATGCCCTGCTCGTCGACGCGCAGGCCTTCTTTTTCGATGCCTCGCAGGGTCTGGGCCAGCAGCGGGCGGTTGGCCTCCAGGCGGGCGAGGCGGTGTGCGGCGGTATCAGTCACGGAATATTCTCGTTGGGGTCTGTCGCGGGATTTTACGGGGTGCTGGCCTCCTCTGCAGAGGGAGTCAGTACTGGGG
>PJUB01000488.1_pt1 | contig 13578 bp, 16 predicted proteins | sample 1512141 | NCBI WGS metagenome assembly PJUB01 (sample SAMN08177677, study PRJNA422409) | Soil metagenome, whole genome shotgun sequencing project. | isolation source: Soil enriched on filter paper: alkali lignin treatment | place: USA: Madison | collected 2015-01-15 | reverse complement strand
GCGCGTGCGACGCCCTCGACCCCGTGACTGAAGCCATGCACGTCGACACGCGCCTCCGCCCCAAAAGCACCTTTCAACCGCGCTTCAAGGTCCCGCAGCGATTTGCGGTTATCGAATATCCGGCCAGCTCGCGTCTCCCCCTCCAGGCGCCGCCGCGCGGCACTGATCACCAGCTCGACACGCCGGCCATCCCCGCCAACATCGCTTTGCCAGGCGATCCTGTGACCGGTAAGGGCGCCTTTCAGTCTCTCACCGACTACATCATGCGATAAATCTTCCGACGAAGGCAGGGTGAGTGATAGGCGCAGCACGTCCTTTGAGGGCTTGCGGCCATCCTCTTCGGCCCAATCGTTCGCCAACGCCTTGATCCAGTCGCGCCCCTCGAGCAACTCGCCGGCTTCGTTCTCGACCGGGAGTTCACCATCGCGGCTCTGATAGCCGAGCAACTTGCCAACCCGCGTCTTCCCAGCCGCAAAGCTGACGAGCTTGACCACGGCGGGCTGAGAGCCTCGTGCAATGGACCGCCGGAAAACCGCAGGCCTATCCGACAGGGCAGTCGCACTTGCCCCCGCCTCATCCTGGCTCCTCTGTCCAACAGGGCGTGAAGTGGCTTTCCGGCCACCGGAACCACTGCCGGGGCGCCGGCGCAACTCATCGTCGAACAGCACTGGCTGCGACGTTGGACCGGTCCAGGGGCGGCCACCCGATTGCGGTCGCCCCTCGTACGTCACTGGCGGACGCCCGCGCTTTCGGATCCCGTCGGCCTTGCCTGCATCGAGACCTGGCAGGCTTGCCAGAGGCCGCTTCTTGCGCTCCGCCTCATCCAGCAATGCCAGAAAGCCGCCGAGATCAAACATCGCCGGTCACCCTCTGGCGGGCGACACGCTGCTCCTCATCGCACATCGCGCGGATCTCGGATGCCTGGTCGTTTACCAGCCGTGCCAGACGGCCAATCCCATCGATCAACACTTCGAAGGCGGGATCGTCCTTGCCGCTCAAGCCGCGCGCAATCCGGTCGAGGCTGCCACCAACCTGCCGGAGCTCCTCGGCATGGACGCGAACAGCGAAACCACCCTCCCCGTCCAGTGTCGCCCCAAAGCCACCGGCCCGGCGGGACAGCCGCCGCAGGACCTCGCTGACACTCAACCCGACATCCACGCTGAACGTCCGAAGAGCGAGAAACTCTGCCTCGCTCAGGCGCACATGCACGACTTTCTGTCGGGTGGAATGCCTCGCCATGATCCTTGCTCACCGCCTCTTCTTCTCTCCTGGTCGCGGCTTCCGCGACTGCCGGGAGGATCTTTTCGCCCGTTTCGGGCACACGCCAGTTTTGTATCACCAAAACTGCTATCCTGCCATCCAAAAATAGAGAAAAATTCAATTATTTCCGTGGGTTAAGTGGCTCTATAGCCATGTGCGGCCCGCCTGGCTGTGGTGGCTCATGAGGCTCAGGGCGTGCCCTGGAACGAAGTCGTCGGATTTCGGGTCTTTGTAGGCGCGGCCGACGCGCTGACAGCTAAATGTTCAACCAATGACCGAGTTTCCAACGACTTGAGTGGCCGTATAACCTAGTGCTGCTCGTCGTGGCGGTTGCGACCGTCGAGGCTAAATGACGGCCTTGCGATAGTGCAGCCTTATTGCAGGGCCGTTGCCGGCATAGCCGGAGCCCTGCCGCCCAAATGCAGGGATTTCCGGCAATTAGCGTGGCCATTGCGGCCATCTGTGGCTCGTCTGGCCGCAATGGCCCAACGGGCTTGTTCGACCGCATTGGCACACCGATCGGATGATTTAATATGACATATATGAATAATTGTTAGTGAGTTCGTCAGTCTTCGACCAGAGTTGAGGGCAGCCCCATTCGAGGGTCCATGCGGGGAATACCTACCAGTCTCTACGCGCGCCAAAAAGGCCTAGTCAATAACGGGCCGCGTTGGCTCGTGGGCCACGCGTGACTTATCAGCCTTGGCAGCCTGTCCGTTTACTGTTATATTACGTATATGACTATTTATCATGCTTATCGTGAGGGCCGATGACGATCCTTGCTTTCGCTCATTCAAAGGGCGGGGTCGGCAAGTCGACCTTATGCCTGTTGATTGCCTCCGAACTCGCGCGCAGCGGAACACGCGTGCTCATCATCGATGCAGACCATCTGCAGCAATCCTGCCTGCAATGGACCGAGCGCTGCCGCGCAGCGAACTCTCTCGCGGCCACCCTGTCAACGGAGCCTGCCTCCAAGCCCGACGACCTGAAACGGATTCTCAAGTCTACCAAAGCCGACATCGTTCTCATCGACGTCCAAGGCTCCATGCACGATCTCCTTATCGCGGCGATCGTCGCGAGTGATCTCACGCTGGTCCCCTCCAAGGCGAACGTCATGGAGATGATAGAAACGGTGAAGCTCTTCGAATGGGCAACCATCCTGAAGCGCGCGCCGCTCCGCCTCGTACTCAATCGCGTCGACGGTATCGACACCAATACGACAGCGTTCCGGGATGCCGTCCGCATGATCCGCGAGCATAGACTTCCGGCCCTGCCGACCTTCGTCCGCGCCCGCAAGATCTACGAGCAATTCACCCGCGATGCCGGTTCGCTCGACCACATCGCCCGAGACCCCTCCAAGGCGGAGCAGGTGGTCAAGGCACGGGCCAACATCCTTGGTCTTATCGCAGACATCACCGCGGCGATCGATCTCCCCGCATCAAAGGACGGCTCCGAATGACACAATTTCCTCCCCTTCCCAGAGGTCGCCGCAATCTCGATGACCTCGACGCCCTGATCGACGCTTCCATCGGCCAGTCCGAAGTCGGTCAGGACCAGCGTCATGGCAGCACGACCAGTGTCTCCCCGATACAAGTCGATCGTGAGCGGCCGCAAGCCGCATCGCACCCCGGCGCAGGCCCCGAACGGTTTCGTGTCATGATCGATCCCGCCGTGATCGTCGCGACAAAGCATCTCGCTCTTGAAAGAAAAGTCGCCCCCTCGGAGATCGTCGAGCTGGCGCTGCGGCAGTATCTCAACCTCGAAACATGACCGTCTCTCGCGCGTGCGCGTGCACTCGAGGCACCCAGAGAGAACTGGAAAACTAAATGGCGAAAGAACCGGACTTGAAGGAACTGGTTGAGGAGATCGAAGACATCGTGGATGACACGCACGACCTTAACACCCAAAAGGCGGGGTGTACAAGAAGGCGCGATCCAAAGGCTACGATGTGCGAACTCTCAAAAAGGTCGTCAGCCAACGGCGGAGACGTGGTCACGGTGGTCAGGCGAAAATTCAGGTCCATGACAGCACTGTCGAGCGATATCACGCCTTGCTGGAATGAGCGACCGAGTACCTGGACATCATGAACTCTCTCACGATGCCGACCTTTGGCCGTCCGCGCCAGCAGCACGCAGCAGTGCCATCAGCATCGGCCCAAGTGAGAACTCACCTTGTTCCGCCCTTCGCGTCAGGTCGCGGAGATATCCACCGGCCGAGTTGATATGCCCTGCCCTTTCGAGGATACAGGCGATGGCCGTGGCGGCATTTTCAGGCCCCATGACCTCGCAGGCAAGCTGATATGCCGACGGGCTCACCCCCAGCATCGATCGGACCACAACGGCTGCAGCCATCAGGTCGCGCCACCGCTCCACTTTGCCGTCCGGACTGTAGTCGGCTATTTGCGGGCAAGCCCTCAAAACCATCCCCAATGGGAAAGCCGTCAGCGTCTCACGCTTTGGCTTCTGATTTGTCGCAACGGTCACGCCCTGCTCTTTTTCGGAGCTAGGTTCAAGTTCATTAAGGGATTCGGGTTTTGAATTCTGTATGTGGCACCCATCTTGGACATCATTGCCGTCTGTTTTTTGTGTTTTAAGCTGAATTTCCAATTGGTTGAGAATCTCCTCACGAAGGACGCTCATCTCGTTGAGAACAATTTCGATATCTGTGCGGGAAGGATGTCGCGGCAGACGGGAAACCAGATCGACATAGATGGCCTCAATGGCTGTCCAGTCACCCTCAGCACCCTCCTCAATGGCAGCGCTGATCAGCTTGCGGACGTCGCGGCGGCAGATGGTCAAGGCTTCTCTGGCGAGCTTGTAGCGGCGCCTTTCGGCGACCACATCCTGTGCGCGCTGAGCCAACTCCTCAGCTCTTACGACGAGCGGAGAGAGATCGAAACCGTAGGCCGCCTCAATCTCCCCTGCCCCGTCCCGATGGACATAGCGTTTGCCATTCGGGCTGTCGCGGCGCTGGATAAGGCCGGCCTCGACAAGCGCTGCTAGGTGACGACGCAGGGTCGTCCCCGCAATCCCATGGGCGCGGAGGGAGAGCTGTTGGTTCGACGGGAAGACCACAAGGCCCTGCTCTACCGACAGTTCCTTCTCAGGATAAAAGCTCAGCAATGCGTCAAGCACGGCTAGGGCACGATCCTGAAGCCCCAGAGTCTCTCTCGCCTCGCATGCGTCTCGGAAAACACGCCACTTATCGACAGGTCTGGCATCCTGATTTCGAGCCGCTTCGAACTGGCCTTTTACCAAGGCAAGCTTCGCTGGCCGCCGCCCGAACGGCGTCGTCACATTTCCACTTTGCATCTTCCTTCACCTTTCAAAAGGCAAAAGAAATTCGCTCACCAAAACGGCGCTAAATGCTTGACAGCGATTCCGGGAAATGCGAATCTCGATCTTGCTAGAGAATACGAGAAGGGCTTCCACGGCTTAGGTCGATTGGGGGCCTTTTTCTTTTGCGGACTTGTCTCCATTTTCGAATTAAATTGTCAGATGACAATTCGCTTAAGTGTCTGCCTTCGTGGACATTTCTTTTTCGAAGGCTGTAACGAGATCCGGCATGCGACTCGAAAGAAACGCAGCAAACTCTTTCGACGTCACCGCGAGTTTAGATGCGCGCGATCCGTGCTCAAACGATCCGAGAACCCGGCCATCTTCGGTCCGTATCGGCTCTTTTCGGTTCGGTTTTGTCGGGACGGGCTCCTGAACGCTTTTCCAGAGCCGCTCGAAACGAGTGTTAGAATCTGCTTCGACAAACTCAGGAGAACGAATTTCAGACTGCACCCGCTGCGCTACAGTGACGCTCTTCAAGCGTTCGACAATTGCGAGCCAACGTGGTCGGCCTACCTTGGGTGCAGGGCCAATGGCCAAAATAATATCTTGACCCACACCTTCTGCTACCTGAAGCAAGCGAGACGTTTCGGGCTTATCGACAGACAAAGCTTTCGCGATCGTGTCGCGATCGAAACCGTGCGTTTCAAGCCGCTGGGCAAACAACGCCTTTTCGATAAAGCTCAGATCTACACGAGGACCGTTTTCTTGGCCTTGCGCCAAAACCACTTCTTCATCTGACAACGCTTTCACAACCGCCCTGACGGGGCGGCCTGTCAGGGCGGCGACGCGCAAGCGGCGATGACCGTATGCGGCTTGGTAACGTCCTGGATTAGAAGGATGCGGCCTCACAAGGATCGGAACCTGTTGACCGCTCTCTGAGATAGACGACACCAAGCGATCGAATTCTGGATCATTCTGTTCCGCGATGCGATCTTGTACAAATGCGGCATCAACAAATGCCGGGTCGAGTTCGACGACTTTGTCACCTGCGGCGAGCACCTGCCGCAGCTCCTTGGCCGCTGCGGCCTCTCCACTTAGACGCTCCATGGATAGATTCATCGCACGAACCGCCCCACTTGGTTTGTGGGGCTGCGGTGCTACCTGGACACCACCTGTGCTTTGACCGGACTCACTGATCAAGGTTTTAAGGACATCCCTCGCCTTCATGCTCTACTCCATGCATCGCGCACTAATGCTTCGACCTCAGCGTTGACACTGTCCATCGCCTCGACAGCTCGATCATAGGTCTGCCGGTTCATCGTCTCCCGACCCGCCTCGTAGATCGTCTGCTTGGAAAGGCCGGCGTCCGAAACAGCGGTCGATTTCACCATCATGGAGGTTAGGACGCGCTCACCAAAAATACTCCTGAGAAAAGCAACGATTTGCGCCTGCGGCCCATCATTCGGCTCATAGCGCGTGACCAGATAGCGCATCCAGTCGTAGTCGAGGTTCCCGCCTGCCTCTCTCACTACATTCAAAAGATCCGATGTCATCGACAGAAATTGGTTCATCGAAGCCACGTCCAACATTTGCGGGTGCACGGTGATCAGGACGGCCGTCGCGGCACAGAGGGCCGACAAGGTGAGAAACCCGAGCGTCGGAGGGCAATCGATTACGACGACATCATAATTGCCTTGCACCTCCGTCAGTGCCGAACTGACACGCATGAAGAACATATCGGTATCGTCACCGTCTCGTGAGGCGAGAGCACGCGGGGTGTCGTGCTCAAACTCGTGAAGCTCTAAGTTACCGGGGATAAGATCCAAGCCTGAGAAATAGGTCTTCCTGACGATCTCTGTGACAGACCGTCGATGCTCGTCGTATCGGATAGCACCATAAAGAGTCTGATTTTCATCGACATCGAATTCCGGCTGAAAGCCCAGCATCGCCGACATCGATGCCTGTGGATCCAAGTCCACCGCAAGCACGCGATAACCGCGCAGAGCTAAATATTGGGCGAGATGGATGGCAGTGGTCGTCTTCCCTGAGCCGCCTTTGAAATTCGTGACAGCGATGACTTGTAGGTGGTCATTTTCACGACGACCAGGTAGGTAGGTTGGCTTCGTCCGTCCGAGGATTTGGCGGATCGTATGAACCTCGCTGAGCGAGAATGTTCTCTTGCCCGAAGCAGTCTTTTCTGAGGTGACCGCATCTTCCTGAGTGGCTATGTGCCTGACGTAACTGTCCGTGACGCCAAGAAGCTTTGCGGTCTCGCTGCTGCTGAACCGCCGAAGCGACTTTTTTGAGCTTGGAGAGAACAACCGCTCAAAAAGCTCTTGTAGCTTCGAGCTCAGGACGGCAGAATCTGTCCCAATGGTTTCGTCGATCGAAACACGATTGCCTTTTTCCATTTTCACGGAAATTGCCGCCCTATTCGCCATTCACGCCATTCCTAAAAATTCCTGATATTTTGCGTGAATGATGATCATGCGTATCGTATCGTCAAGCTATTTTTAGTTAAAGCGTCTAAACGACTTTGCGCTCAACCCGATATCTTTGTTTTTCAATGCCTTACAATGATTGTCAGGTGACAATTTTTGCCGACCGATATTCGAAGGAAATTCAATACGCGAGAATCGGATAGAATCGCTTCTGTTTATTGGAGGGTTTAGTCAGCGCCCTCCTTGATCTTGGAATCAACAAGATACCGGCGCATACGCATCTAAGGCTGCGTGGTTGGCATGCAAGTTACACTAGGATTCGGTAGGTAATAGATGATGACGGCGGGCAGGTCAGGCCCTCTTCCGCACAGTTCCGAAACGGTAAGTTTTCTTACCCAATGCAGTGAGCCGAGAAACTCGTAGTCGTGACGGTCTCCGCAATGCGGCAATCCCCGGCGTCATCGATATGCGCGTGTCGGCCAACGGTGTAAGGATGGTCGTTGCGAGCCAATAGCGCTCCAGCCCCCGGTGACGGATGTTCTGCTTCATGATCCAAAACCATCCTGATGGCACTTTCACGGACTTCAGCTGAAAACTTCTTCCTTGTCTTGCTAATAATGGCTCCCGTCTCTCAGAAGTTGGAACCTCCGGCAGACGCGGGCGGTTCAACCGTTAGCGGTTTGCAATGCCTCCAATGGCAGCGGCGACGAGATGGAGCGAGGCGACAAGCGCCCTGGCCGCTCTTGCGGCCGGAGCCTTCGCCATCACTTCGGCGCTAGTTGGGAGCGCGGCTACGGCTCCAGAGCAGCTCAGCCTAGGTGAGATGTCGGGTGAAAATGCGAAGCTTGAACATTTGGCTGTCCGAGGGGTGGGGTTAGGGGACCCCTCGGTAACGCTTCGGCCGAAGGCTGGCCGTGAGATCGCGGCGACCAGACCGTACGCGACATAAAAACAAACTGAGCTGGCCGCGCATATCGGCTGTGTAAGTCGCAACCGTAGTGGATGTGGGCTTTGGGGTATCTCCGGTGCCGGCGTCTCGGATCGCAAATCGCGCTGCTGCCTCTGGCGCATCGTCCATCTTTCTGAGCTTACCAGCCCATCCGCCGAGAACATGGGCGCAGGTCGCCCATTCCTCCCGAAACTCCATTCTGAGAATATCACCCTTGATGACGAGGGCGGGGATGTGCATCAACGCGAATTGAATATAGGCCATGTGGACCACCCGGCGATCAACATCAACCGCCGTCACGTGAAGGCATTGTTGATAATTGAAGCCAGCCTCCCTGACGGCTCGGCCAAAGCGATGATCATGGTGCCAGATCCGCACGCCGGTTCCTGGGCGCACATGAAACCCCTCCCCTTCAGTTTCTGCGTGATCGTCTGTCCCATCATCTGGTAGATCGGACACGGGGTGAAAAACTGGCCGCGCGCCGTGTTGTGAAGCTCAAGAGCATGGAACACCGGACCGAGGATGTCGGTCGGGCTTGCTTCGAAAGCCTGAATGAGTTCGCCCATGATCTGTGGGAAAAGGCCTAGCGCCTCGCAGTCATACCGCGTGATGATTTCGATATAACGGCTCTCGCGCTTTTCTCTGTGACGGAGATCGACAGCGTTGCTGAACGAGATCGCCGCACAATCGCACCAGTCGCCGAAGACCGTATAGAGGTCATGGCTGTAGCGCATCGCTTGAAACAGCTTCACGATGGATTGGGTATATTGTGTCATCTCGTCCGATCCCGATTGTTCGCGCCAGTGGCTTTTCCTTGCCCCTCTCGGCAGGGGCTGCGCTCCTGCTCCCCGATCTCGTGCGGAACAGCGGGGGGTGGGGGGCAAGGAGAAAGTCGGTAGGGGGATCGCCCACCCGAAGGGCAGCGCGGACCTGCGCATGTCCTGCACGACCGGAGCGCAGCGACGGGAGGAAGGATGGGGAAACCGGAATTTGTCCTTGTGGAGGATGGGGAGCAGCGTTCCCCATCCTCCTCCTAAGAAAAAATGAGAGCATCGGAGAAATCAGCATAGCGGCGACCGACGGGCGGATTTCGGGAATTCTCGCACGCTGGCGCGGAGACAGGGCAGCCGCAGGAGACTTAGCATAGCGCCACGAAGCGGAAGCCGGGACCGACTGCCCCCGCGCCGGCGTTCGGTGCGAAAAGTCGAAGGTGCTTCAGCGCCCGCTTCCTGACGATGGCCTGGTGCTGCTTCCCGTCGAGAACGAGAGCAAGCCACTTGATCTGTTCGGGTGACAGGGTGGGTGGGGAGTTCGAGGGGCGGGGCCGACAGGGGGAGCCCTTCGAAGGCGGCCGGGTTCGTCGTGAAAACCCGGCCTGATCGGGTCCGCCGCGCCTGATGGCGTTCCTGTCTTCGTTCTCTAACAAACGATCTCCAGCGTCAACGACGATCGCTCGCAGAGCTGCGCGGCGACGCATTCTGCGTCATGGAAACTGATGCAATCGGTGATGGCTTCGCAACCACCAGCGATCAGCCTCCCGTAGATCGTGAAAAACTGCGCCTCGTCGCGGGATATTCCACCTTCGATCATCGTTCCGCTCTCGCCATCCTCGGCAGCATCGATGCACCCGCCAAGCTCTAGATCGGAGAATGTTCTCCAATCAGGCTCTTCCAGGTCCGTGCAGCAGTTGAACAGAATGTTAGGTGCGAAGGTTGCGGAATCGGGGCGCATCAGCGCGCCCCTTTCAGCTTTGCCATCTCCTCACCAAGAAGCCACAGCGCTTTGTTGAGTCTGATATCCTGATCGATCCCGGTGACAGCACGGGATTTGACACGGCGAGGGCGTCCAAGGTCGTCGCGGCCAACTGCCCGAATCCCGCCTTTGATCGCATTCTCCTGCACGACGTTCCATGTGCTCCAAAGATCATTTCCGAGATCGCCGGAGCGGCGTTGCGTCAAAAGCTGCTCAGGCTTGATGGGCGTCGTTACTTCGCCGCTGCTGTCGCCAAAGCGCAGAAGATGGGCACTCCTTGCGAGGATCTCCCGCTCGTCGCGATTGAGCTGCATGTTCGACCAGTCCTGTGGGGCAACAAGTGCCTGCTCGGCAGCCTTCAGGACAGTATAGGTCCCATCGATCACCTTGCCCTGCACGTCCCCGGAATGGCGCACCTTGATTTCCTCCACCTTGCCGGTCTTGGCGACAAGCGAGTTGAGGCAACGGATGCGAAACAGACCCGCCATCAATTCATAGGCGCTTGTCCCGTCATTCGCGTTCTTCAGAAGGATTTCGCAGACGGTATCGCCAACATTGTAGGTCTTGCCATCGTCGATGCGGCGAAGACGGATAAGATGTTTCGTAAACTCTGCTTTGCCCTCGGTGCGACTGGTGGCCTGTCGAGCGCCGACGGGCACAAAACCTTCCTTCGTCAGCCCACGCAAAATCTCGATGGTCGGAATAGGCTGAAAGCGTTCCGAACGGCTTTCATGTGCGGACAAGGCAAAGATGGATGGCGCGACCTTGCGCATTTCATCCTCGGTCAAGGCGCGGCCAGTGTCGAAACGTGCTGTGTCTGTGTAGATGCTCATGATGGTATCTCCAACGGTTCCCGATATCCGAGAGAGCAAGCCCCGCAGTGGGCGAAGCCTTTCGCCACCGTTTCGGTGGATGTGCCCTCACATCCTCCGAAACGAAGGGGAAAGGGCGAAGCCCGCTCCCCGTTGGTCTGTCGGGCTAGTCATGGGTCCGGACGGCTGAAAAACGGAAGGTTCGGCGCGCAAGCGGTGAAAGCCGTTTTTCTGACGGCTGGACAGGCGAAGCCTGCTTGCCCATTGGCGAGACCGGGAGACCATCGTAGAGCGGGGAAACAGACAGGAAGAAGGGCAGCAAGCACGAGCAGCTGCACCGTGCGGAAGAGAGCGCCGGAGGGCGGTCACGTCGTTGTTATGAAAAGATTTTAATTGAAGAAGCTGTCCACGGCCTTAATCGCAACCACGAGGGTAAAATGAACCGTCTTCATTGTATGCTTACTGCAGCCACATTCGTTGCTATGGCGGGTGCTTCCACCATCGCCCATGCGATGGGCAACCCTGCTTCCGCCTTCTGCAATGAAATGGGCGGACGATCAGAAACCGCGACATTGAAATCAGGCGACGAGATTGGTCTGTGCTATCTTCCAGGCAAGAAGGTCGTTGAAGAGTGGACCCTATTTCACATGTTCGATGGAAAGGTCCCATCAGACGATGACAATCCGTTTCTCGACTGACATGGCCTGAGCAAGGCAGAGAATTATAAGGGAGCGTTCTTACGCTCCCTTTTTTGTTTAATGGAGCGCTCGCTCTCGGGGTCGTCTCTCTGAGGAACCACTCAGTGGCTCATGGTCTGATGCCGTTATCGATCATTTACGTGAATCATGACCAGCGAACTGATTCAAAACTCTGATTGGACACGAGCAGCCGTAACGGCGAGAATCGCCGCATGCCGATACAGCCTTCGCCCTTTTACGCCGAACGCCTCGATCCTGCCCGCAACATGGCGCGGTTCTACGCGCTTGAGGTTTGCGAGGATCTGTTTGGCACGATCTGGCTCGAGCGACGTTGGGGCCGGATCGGAAGCCGCGGCCAAATCAAGGTCGAGCTGATCGGCAGAGGCGAGGATCCGTTCACGCGTCTTGCAGCGCTGGCGCGCAAAAAGACGCAGCGCGGCTATCAACAAAAGTAATGTCCGCCGACTGGCGGTCCTTCTTCAGGCCGACCGACGATAAGACGATGCCCCCGGCTTTTGGCCGGGGGGCTGTCGAGCTGTCAGTCCCACGCGATGACGGCCATCAGCTCGTCATCGTCCTGTCCGGGATAGCGGCCGAGATTGGCGTTGAGCTTGCCATAGCCTGTGTTAACGGAGAGGGTGAAGTAGTCGCCGCCGTTCTGGTTCTTCTTCTGCCAGATGCCGCCGATTTCGACACGGCGGCCACGGGGCGTCTTGGCGAAGAGGCGATAGACCGGAGCCTTGGCGTTGGTGCTGTCGAATTCTTCACCGAAAATATCGAGGTCGTATGCGACCGATGCGATGTTGCCGGTGAGCGTGTTGTTGTCGTTGAAGCGGATGAAGTTGACGAGATCGGTCATGGCGGTGTCTCCTTGGTTTGCGTTGCCGATGGTCACGACAGAGCGGCCGGAAGACGGGCTGATTGCACCCGAAGGGGCAGAGCGGATGCGGAGCACCGCAGGCAGCAAGGAATTTGCTTCGCGAGGAATGGCGTCCGCCAGGGGAAATTCGTTGATGAGTGCGGTTGCTGTCAGACTGGCCGGCCGCAGTGACCCATCGACTGAGGCAACGCGACCCAAGGAGAGACCGGGTTCTCTCGATCACGTCTCATCCCCTTCGATGATAACGACACGCTCACCGGGATCATCCGCCGCTCATTAAGGGCGATATCTTCGGTGAAGAATTTGCCAGCGCGATGACCCAAGCAATAGCTCTTTCTCTCTGCCCACTCAGGCTCCGGGACCGCTTCTCGTCTATTATGGAGGGCATTTGGAGAAGAGGAACCGGTAGGAACGGCGTTGGTCTGCTGCAGTCTCGCAACATATTGTCGTGCATTTCGACGCCAGCCTTACCGCCAATCCGAGTTGATGTTGAGCCTCCGTAGCTCATGTCTAAAACACCATTCCAACAGCCTCTGGCCTAAAGCCGGGGGCGTCGTCATTCCATCGACGGAAGATTTCCATACGGGCGGGCAGGGGTGCGCGAGGGGAAGGGCCGAAGGGGGTTCCCCTCGCCCGAGTCAGCGGCCCTCACGCTGCTAACTTAAAGGTCACATCGAATTCAAAGTGAATTCCATCATAAGGAAACTCAACACCCTTTTCATGTCGCTCAAGAACATCGCTGTTGATGAGCGTCGTGATGTCGCGGTGAAGAGCTTGTACATCGCGATTGACACGTCTTGCGACTTCGCGGATCGCAAGTGGTCCCTGAGCGGTCAGCGCCTTTACGATATCGAGCCGCAACGGAGCGAGAATACGATGCATGTCCTCGTAAGTTTCAAATCCGAGGGTGGGCGCAGCGTCTGTCAGTTTTCCAGACTTGGCGAGATCGGCCTTGGCGAGAATCTCAGTTTCCAGATCATCGAAGGTACTCAAACGTACGGTCAGTTTGGTCATGCCAGAATCCTTTCGATGCCTGTTCTGAATGCCCTTAAGCAGGCTGCGCAGATTGTTGAGCTCGATTGGTTCTTCGCGTCCCTCTATGTGGCATGGTCCCTTTCCCGTGCTCATTGTCATACCGAACAACACAAACGCCCTCCACGACAAGAGCAAGGCGATATTTCCTGAGTATGGACACTACCGGGAACCAGCTTGGGCAATTCCCACAACACGATCTCGTAGAATGAGCGCTCGGAAAGAGCGACGCAAGATTTCTGAATGAGAACTGCTTTCATGTTGTTGGCCATAACAACAGAGATGCTCGTTGTCAGCAAAAACAACAGACGCTTTCATCGATAAGTCGGACGCGGCAATGGCGTCCCGGCGGAGCGCTGCCTTGATGGTATAGCTGTTGCGGTTCCATGATGGACTCCACCAAGTCTTCATCTTGCGAAAAGGTTTTGATGGTGTCCCCAAATATTTAGTTCACGTTGTTCTAGGTAGCGTCGAAG
>PJUB01000487.1_pt1 | contig 13595 bp, 8 predicted proteins | sample 1512141 | NCBI WGS metagenome assembly PJUB01 (sample SAMN08177677, study PRJNA422409) | Soil metagenome, whole genome shotgun sequencing project. | isolation source: Soil enriched on filter paper: alkali lignin treatment | place: USA: Madison | collected 2015-01-15 | reverse complement strand
TGCCCTGGCGCTTTACGTGTTCAGCGGCCGCAGCCCCATCTGATGCCCGGAGTTTCGGCATGCGTTTCGACCTGAAGACTTTCCAGTTTGTTGACGCCGAGCGCGCGCCTGACGCACTCGCCGTAGTCGCGGCCGACCGCAGCCTGACCTGGGCGCAACTGCGTGACGAAGCCGTGGCGTGGGCCGAACAGGCCCGTGAGCACGGTGCGGCGGCCGACGTGCCCGTGGCCATCTACGGCCACAAAGAGGCCTCGTTCTTCGTCGCCATGGTGGGCGCCTTGCTGATCGGTGCGCCGTTCGTGCCGGTCGATACCATCTACCCGCCCGAGCGCCTGCGCCGTATCGTCGACATCGTGCGCGCTGCCGCTGTCTACGACGCGGCGGCCCAGGGCTTCGAACCCGGCGACGGCGCCGAGCTGGCCGAGCGCGGACTGGCTTACGTCATGTTCACGTCCGGCAGCACGGGCGACCCGAAGGGCGTGCAGATCGGCCGCGAAAGCGTCGGCCTGCTGGGCGACTGGATGCTGGGAAGCTTCGGCCTGGGCGATGCGCCGATCTTCATGAACCAGGCGCCGTTCAGCTTCGACCTGTCCATGTACGAAGTGTTCGCCACGCTGGCCGCCGGCGGCACCTGCGTGCTGAATTCGCGCGAGCAGATCGGCGCGGCGGCTACCTGGATGCCGCGACTGGCCGCCAATGGCATCACGGTGTGGGTGTCCACGCCGTCGTTCGCGCACCAGCAGTTGGCCAATCGCGATTTCTCGCCCGCCACCTTGCCCACGCTGCGCACCTTCCTGTTCTGCGGCGAGCCCTTGCCGGCGGCGCTGGCCAAAAAGCTGCGCCAGCGGTTCCCGGACGCCGTGATCCTGAACACCTACGGCCCGACCGAAGCCACCGTGGCCACCACCTGGATCGACGTCACGGACGCGGTGCTGGCGGCCCACGATCCGCTGCCCGTGGGCTACGCCAAGCCCGATTGCGAACTGCGCGTGCAGGACGGCGAGATCTGCATCGTGGGCGACCACGTCATGCGCGGCTACCTGAACCGCCCGGACCTGAATGAGGCCAAGCTGTTCGTGGCTGAAGATGGCCGCCGCGGCTTCCGCACAGGCGACCTGGGCCAGATGGAGGCCGACGGGCTGCTGTTCTGCCGTGGCCGCATGGACGACCAGATCAAATTGAACGGCTACCGCATCGAACTGGCCGAGATCGACGAAGCGCTGCATGGCCTGCCGGGCGTGCAGGGGGGCGCCTGCGCGGTGCTGCGCCGGCCGGATGGCACGGCGGTGCGCCTGATCGGCTTCGTGGTCGGCGGGGCAACGGGCGAGGCGGATGCACGCTTTCTGCAGCCAGACGCCTTGTCGGGTTGGAAAGACCGCCTGGCCCTGCGCTTGCCACCCTATATGGTGCCGTCCGAACTGGTCGCCTGCCCGGCGTTGCCGATGTCGAACAATCACAAGATCGATCGCAAGAAGCTGATCGACATCTATGCCGCGATCCCGGCATGATCCCGAGCGGGCAAGGCGCGAGCCTGCATCCCGCTCGAATTCAAAAAAAGGCCCAGGCGGAATGCCCGGGCCTTTTTTGTCAGTGCCCGCTGGCGTCTTGCCAGCGGCCGCCTATCCGGTGCGCGTCAGACGCCCACCACGTTGTAGCTCAGGCGGGCCAGCACCATCAGCACGATCTGGGCCACGATCAGCAGCACCAGCGGCGAGAAGTCGATCGAGGTGCGTGGCAGCAGGCGACGGACCGGGTCCAGCAGCGGGGCGGTCAGCGCTTGCAGCAGCGGCATCATGGGCGCCATCGGATTGACCCAGGACAGCACGGCCTGGATCAGGGTCAGCCACACGACCAGGTTCAGCGCCCATTTGGCCGCCATGAACAGGGCGCCCAGCAGGAACTTGGGCAGCAGCACGGCCGGCAGCAGGGCGCCCAGCGCGACCATCCAGATCAGCACCAGATAGGCCAGCGCCGCCAGCCAGGCCGCCACGATGCTGGTCCAGTCGATCTTGTTGCCGGCGGGGATGATCTTGCGCAGCGGCAGCACCAGCCAGTTGGTGGCTTGGTAAATGACGCGCGCCAGCGGATTGAAGGGGTGCAGCCGTATCGCGTGCATCCAGGCGCGGGCGATCAGGGCCGCGCCGAACAGCGTGAATGCGATTTCGAGCAGGAAGCGAAGGATTTCACCGAGCATGGACGCTATCTACCAAATAAAGACGGCTTTTATTGTCTCACGCCAATGGCGCTACGGTAGTGTCCGGATGACGCGATCGCCGGGGTGGACGGCGCAAAAGGGATGAGGCATCGAGGCAATAAAAAACCGCCTGGCCAGGGCCAGGCGGCTTGAGGTACTGCTACCGATGTGGGCCGGTCCGATTACGGACGGCCACCCGTCGGGAACGGCCACGACGCGGCGGGGTTCAGCGCGGTCTTCGCGCCCGGCGCAGCAGCCGTGGACGGCGGCGTAGCGGGCTTCTTCGGAGCGGCTTTCTTCGCAGCGGGCTTCTTGGCGGCGGCGGGCTTCTTGGCAGCAGCCGGCTTTGCAGCGGCAGGCTTTGCAGCAGCGGGCTTCTTGGCAGCCGGAGCCTTCTTGGCTACGGCTTTCTTGGCAACCGCCTTCTTGGCAGCGGGGGCCTTCTTGGCAACCGCCTTCTTGGCGACGGCCTTCTTGGCTACCGCTTTCTTGGCGACGACCTTCTTGGCTACCGCTTTCTTGGCGACGGCCTTCTTGGCAACCGCCTTCTTGGCGACGACCTTCTTGGCCGCTGCCTTCTTGGCTACCGGCTTCTTGGCCGCAACTTTCTTGGCGACGGCCTTCTTGGCTACCGCTTTCTTTGCGACCTTCTTGGCTGCCGGCTTCTTGGCGGCAACCTTCTTCACTGCCGGTTTCTTGGCGGCGACTTTCTTGACTGCTACCTTCTTGACAGCGGCTTTCTTGGCCGGAGCGGCCTTCTTCGCTACTGCCTTCTTGGCGGCGGGCTTCTTCACCGCTTTCTTTACGGCTTTCTTGGCTGTTGCCATGGTCATGCTCCTTAGGTTCAGGGGTCCCAGAACTTAAACCCGTGCCCCGACTCGCCAACAAGGCGAACCGTGCCCGGGCTATTCATCGGCGCATGCCGCTGTTCTGTGCGAGCAACAGCTACTACGGTTTGCGCTAATGAATTCGGCACAGCCATTTGATATGGCCCCCGCTCCTTTGGCGCGAGCCATTTCAAATGGCGCCGGTGGGCAGTCTGATCACAGACCGCCTACCGCTTGTTCTACGTGTTCGAAAACACCCTGACCTGGGAGATCGCCTTCAGGCCTGGCGCGAACGCGACGCGCTTTCGAGCGTGCCCGCGCCGGACCCGATGGCGAACTACGTTACTCCCAGCTCAGCGTGCCACCAGTTTGGTATTCGATCACGCGAGTTTCAAAAAAGTTGCGTTCCTTCTTAAGATCGATCATTTCCGCCATCCACGGGAAGGGATTTTCTTCCTGCGGGTACAGCGGTTCGATACCGATTTGCTGGCAACGACGGTTGGCGATGAAGCGCAGGTAGGATTTGAACATGGGTGCATTCAAGCCCAACACGCCGCGCGGCATCGTGTCTTCGGCGTAAGCGTATTCGAGTTCGACCGCTTTGCGGAAGAGTTCTCGTATTTCTTCGCGGAATTCCGGCGTCCAGAGGTGCGGATTTTCGAGTTTGACGGTGTTGATCAGGTCGATGCCGAAGTTGCAGTGCATGGATTCATCGCGCAGGATGTACATGTACTGCTCGGCCGCGCCGGTCATCTTGTTCTGGCGGCCCAGCGCCAGGATCTGCGTAAAGCCCACGTAGAAGAACAAGCCTTCCATCAGGCAAGCGAAGACGATCAGGGACTTGAGCAGCGTCTGGTCGGCTTCGGGCGTGCCCGTCTTGAAGTTGGGATCCGCGATCGCGTCGATGAACGGGATCAGGAACTGATCCTTGGCGCGGATGGACGGTACTTCGTTGTAAGCGTTGAAGATCTCCGCTTCGTCCAGGTCCAGGCTTTCGACGATGTATTGATAGGCGTGGGTGTGGATGGCTTCTTCGAAGGCCTGGCGCAGCAGGAACTGGCGGCATTCAGGCGCCGTGATGTGGCGGTAGGTGCCCAGCACGATGTTGTTCGCGGCCAGCGAGTCGGCCGTGACGAAGAAACCCAGGTTGCGCTTGACGATGCGGCGCTCGTCCTCGGTGAGCCCGTTGGGGTTCTTCCAGAGGGCGATGTCGCGCGACATGTTGATTTCTTGCGGCATCCAGTGGTTGGCGCAAGTGGCCAGGTACTTTTCCCAAGCCCACTTGTACTTGAACGGCACCAGCTGGTTGACGTCGGTTTCGCCGTTGATGATGCGCTTGTCTGCAACCTTCACGCGCTGCGAGGTAGCGGCGCCGCTGGCCGCCAGGCCTGCCGCGTGTTCAGGCGCGGCGGGCGTGGGCAGGGCGGTGTCGCCGAACACGCCGGTCGCCGCCCGGACTTCGGGCGCAGCCTGCCCACCCGCCGCGGGTGCGGGGGCTTGTGCAGGTTGCGTGGCGAGGGTGTCGTCTTCCCAATTAATCATGATTCATTCTCCGGAGGCGGTTTATTGGCAGGCTTCGCACTCTTCGAAGCCGGGGTCACCCGGCCGCATGGTGCAAACCGCCCCGAGAACTTCGGGTTCCGGCAAAACAGGTGCAGCGGACACGGGGGCGGCGGTGGATTGACCGCCAGCGGTGACGGCGTTCAGTTCGCCGCCGCGTCCCGTGGACTTCTCGGCGCTGGTGGCGCCAAGGGTACGCAGGTAGTAGGTCGTCTTCAGGCCACGCTTCCAAGCCAGCTTGTAGGTGTCGTCGAGTTTCTTGCCCGATGCGCCAGCCATGTAGATGTTCAGGGACTGAGCCTGGTCGATCCACTTCTGACGACGCGACGCGCATTCAACCAGCCAGCTCGGTTCGACTTCGAACGCGGTGGCGTAGAGTTCGCGGAGTTCGGAAGGTACGCGATCGATGCGGGACAGGCTGCCGTCGAAGTACTTGAGGTCGGCGACCATGACTTCGTCCCAGAGACCGAGTTTCTTCAGGTCACGCACGAGATAATCGTTAACGACCGTGAACTCGCCGGAGAGATTCGATTTAACGTACAAGTTCTGGAAAGTGGGTTCGATGCACGCAGATACACCAATGATATTGGAAATAGTCGCGGTTGGGGCGATTGCGATGCAATTGGAGTTGCGCATGCCGTGTTGTTTGATGCGCGCGCGCAACGTATCCCAATCGAGCGTGCTCGATTCATCGACCTCGACATGACCACCGCGTTCATCACGCAGCATCTTCAACGTGTCTTGCGGCAAGATGCCACGCGACCACAGCGAGCCTTCGTACGATTGATAGCGACCACGCTCTTCAGCCAGCAGGCTCGAGGCCCAGTAGGCGTGATAGCACACCGCTTCCATCGAGCGATCCGCGAATTCGACGGCGTCTTGCGAAGCGTACGGCACGCGCATCATCTGCAGGCAATCCTGGAAGCCCATGATGCCCATGCCCACCGGACGGTGGCGCGCATTGGAATTGCGGGCCTTCTCGACGGCGTAGTAGTTGATGTCGATGACGTTGTCGAGCATGCGCATGGCGATGCTGACGGTGCGCTTGATCTTGTCGTGGTCTAGTTCGAAACCACCATTCGCGGCCGGCTTCATGTGGGCGACCAGGTTCACGGAACCCAGGTTGCACACCGCGATTTCGGATTCGTTGGTGTTCAGGGTGATCTCGGTGCACAGGTTCGAGCTGTGGACCACGCCGACGTGCTGCTGCGGCGAGCGGATGTTGCAAGGATCCTTGAACGTGATCCAGGGGTGGCCGGTTTCGAACAGCATCGACAGCATCTTGCGCCACAGGTTCAGCGCCGGCATCTTCTTGAACAGCTTCAGTTCGCCGCTGGCAACGCGCGCTTCGTAGCCGACGTAGGCTTCTTCGAAAGCCTTGCCGTATTTGTCGTGCAGGTCGGGGCAGTCGGACGGCGAGAACAGCGTCCATTCACCGCCTTCCATGACGCGCTTCATGAACAGGTCGGGAATCCAGTTCGCCGTGTTCATGTCGTGCGTGCGGCGGCGTTCGTCGCCGGTGTTCTTGCGCAGTTCCAGGAACTCTTCGATGTCCAGGTGCCACGATTCCAGGTACGTGCAGACCGCGCCCTTGCGCTTGCCGCCCTGGTTCACCGCCACGGCGGTGTCGTTGACGACCTTCAGGAACGGAACCACGCCCTGGCTTTCGCCGTTGGTGCCCTTGATGTGGCTGCGCAGCGCGCGCACCGGGGTCCAGTCGTTGCCCAGGCCGCCGGCGTACTTGGCCAGCAGGGCGTTTTCCTTGATGGCGTCGTAGATGCCTTCCAGGTCGTCGGAGACGGTGGTCAGGTAGCACGACGACAGCTGCGAGTGCAGGGTGCCCGAGTTGAACAGCGTCGGGGTCGAGCTCATGAAGTCGAACGACGACAGGATCTCGTAGAACTCGATCGCGCGGGTTTCGCGGTCGGATTCGCGCAGCGCCAGGCCCATGGCCACGCGCATGAAGAACACCTGCGGCAGTTCGATGCGGGTGCCGCGGATGTGCAGGAAGTAGCGGTCGTACAGGGTCTGCAGGCCGAGATAGCCGAATTGCAGGTCGCGCTTGGCGTTCAGTGCCTTGCCCAGCTTGGTCAGGTCATAGCTGGCCAGGTCGGGCGACAGCAGGCCGCCTTCGATGCCGCGGGCGATGAACGTGGGGAAGTATTCGGCGTAGCGAGCGCCCATGCCGTCTTGCGAGACTTCCTCGCCCAGCACTTCCTTGCGGATCGTGTGCAGCAGGAGGCGAGCGGTGACCTGGCTGTAGGCGGGGTCCTTTTCGACCAGCGCGCGCGCCGACAGGATGGCGGACTTGTAGACCTCGTCGACGGGAATGCCGTCGTACAGGTTCTTGACCGTTTCCTTCAGGATGGCTTCCGAATCGATGAATTCGGCCAGGCCTTCGCCAGCGGCGACGATGGTGGCGCGCAGTTCGGCGATGTCCAGCGGACGGCGGACACCCGCGTCCGTGACGTTCAGCACGTGTTCCTGCGGCGCGGCGTCGGTCTTCTGCTGGCCTTCGGCAGCAGCAGCAGCGGCGCGTTCCTGGGTGCGCTTTTCGCGGTAGAGCACATAGGCGCGGGCGACATCGTGCTGGCCCGAGCGCATCAGGGCCAGTTCGACCTGGTCCTGGATGTCTTCAATATGGAAGGTGCCGCCACCGGGGCGGTTGCGCACCAGCGCGTTGACGGCCTGGGACGTCAGCTGTTCCACCAGTTCGCGCACGCGGGCCGAGGCTGCGCCCTGGCCGCCGTTGACGGCCAGGAAGGCCTTGGTCATGGCGATGGCGATCTTGCTGGGTTCGAACCCGACCACCGAGCCATTGCGGCGAATGATGTTGTAGCTGGCCCATTGCCCGCCATTGGCGTCGGCCGGGGAATCGGTTTGAGAGGGCGGCACGGCCGAGGGCCGGGTCACAGAGGCGATCGTAGTCTGCATGGAAGCTCCTGTGCGAAAAGCGCGTAGATAGCGACATGACGACGTCATGTCAGGTACGAAATTGGATCTTATTGAGGGGGGTCGCAACGCTTGGACGGACGTATCCGTATGGCGTGGCCGACGAGAATCAGCGGTTAGGCGACCACAACATGTAGTGTAGCACCCCTCGTTGGACACTAATTCTAGTGATCGAGTACGACACCCACAAGAAGAAGATAGGACCAAGTTCCCAAAAGATTGTTACCAAATGCACCGGGCGCGCCTGCTAAGGCGCGCCCGGGACAGGACCGCTCAACGCGAGTGTTTATGCGGTTTTCCGCAGGGGTACATCGCGCGGGGCAGGCGCCGTATAGCTTTGCATCAAGCGAGCCAACTCTGTCCGGTACTTCTCGACGTTGGCTGCCTTGACGTGGCCGAAGCCGCGTATGGTTTCTGCAAGGGCGGCGATTGTAGCCGCTTGCGCGAGGGTGTCGCGATTCAACCCTGCAAGCAGCTGGTCTATGGTCTGGCGATACTCGCCGACCAGGGCGCGCTCCATCTTGCGTTCGGCCGTGTGGCCGAACGGATCGAACCAGGTGCCGCGCAGGCGCTTGAAGCGCGTGAGCAGCTTGAGTGCGGTCATGGTGCGCGGGCCCAGCGTGATCTTGCGTGGCACGCCGGTGCGCGGGTCCTTGCGGGCGAAGATCGGCGGGGCCATGTGAAAGCGCAGGCTGTAGTCGCCTTCGAACTGGCCTTGCAGTTGCGCCTGGAAGGCCTCGCCGGTGTAGAGCCGTGCAACCTCGTATTCGTCTTTGTAGGCCATCAGCTTGAACAGGCTGCGCGCCACCGCCAGGGCCAGGCGCGGCGTCTTGGCGTCGGGCGCCAGTTCGCGTTCGCGGGCCGCGACGCGTTCGACCACTTCGCGATACTGGCTGGCGTAGGCCGCGTCCTGGTAGGCGGTCAGGTCCTCGACGCGGCGGGCCACGGCGCGCTCGAACGTTTCGGGTACGTGCAACTGCACCACCTGGGCACGGGGGCGCAGCGCGCCGTCCAGCGCGTCGGGCTGGTGCGCGGCGAGGCGGCCGCTGTCGAACGCGGCCCGGTTGGCCGCAACCGCCACGCCGTTCAGTTCGATGGCGCGGTTGATGGCGGCCTGCGACAGCGGCACGCCGCCGCGCTGCCAGGCATAGCCCAGCATGAACATGTTGGACAGGATGCTGTCGCCGAACAGGGCCAGCGCCGCCTCGTGGGCGTCGATGGCGGCGGTGTTGGCCTCGCCCGCCGCGTGGCGGATCTTGGCCAGCAGGGCCTCGGGCCGCATGGCGGCGTCGGGGTTGCGGGTGAATTCGGACACCGGCGCGACGTAGGTGTTGACGGTGACGCGGGTGTGGCCGCGGCGCAGCGCGCCCAGCGAGTCCGGCGCGACCGAGGCGACCGGGTCGCACAGGATCGCGGCGTCGGCCTGCTGCCAGTCCAGCCGCACGGGGCCGGCGGGGGCGCCCGCCGGGGCCAGGCGGATATGGCTGACGACGGTGCCGCCCTTCTGCGCCAGGCCGGTCAGGTCCAGCACGGCGGCCGACAGGCCTTCCAGGTGGGCGGCCATCGAGACAATGGCGCCGATGGTGATGACGCCGGTGCCGCCCATGCCCGCGACCAGCATGCGGTAGGGGCGATCCAGCGCGGGCAACTGCGGCAGCGGCAGCTGCTGGATGAGCTGTTGCAGGTGTTCCTGGTCGGCCTTGGGGGCAGCGCTCTTGCGAGGCTTGCCGCCCATGACGGACACAAAGCTGGGGCAGAAGCCTTCCGCGCAGGAATAATCCTTGTTGCAGCTGGACTGGTCGATGGCGCGCTTGCGGCCGTAGGGCGTTTCCAGCGGCACCACCGACAGGCAGTTCGATTTCACGCCGCAGTCGCCGCAGCCTTCGCAGACCGCGCTGTTGATCAGCATGCGGCGCGCGGGGTCGGGGAACTGGTTCTTCTTGCGGCGGCGACGCTTTTCGGCGGCGCAGGTCTGGTCGTGGATGAGCACGGTGACGCCGGCGATCTCGCGCAGCTCGCGCTGCAGGGCGTCGAGCTCGCGGCGATGGTGCACCTTGATGCCGGGGCCCAGGTCCACGCCCTGGTATTTTTCGGGCTCGTCGCTGGTGACGACGATGCGGGCGACGTTTTCGCCGCGCAGCTGCTGGCAGATCTGCGGCACCGAGATCGGGCCGTCCACCGGCTGGCCGCCCGTCATGGCGACCGCGTCGTTGAACAGGATCTTGTAGGTGATGTTGGCCTTGGCGGCCACCGCCTGGCGAATGGCCAGGTAGCCGGAGTGGTAGTAGGTGCCTTCTCCCATGTTCTGGAAGATGTGCGGCATCCTGGTGTAGCGCGACAGGCCGATCCAGTCGACCCCTTCGCCGCCCATCTGGGTCAGGCCGCCGGTGTCGCGGTCCATCCAGGCGGCCATGTAGTGGCAGCCCACGCCGGACAGCGCCTGGCTGCCTTCGGGCACCTTGGTCGAGGTACTGTGCGGACAGCCCGAACAGAAGTAGGGCCGGCGGCGCATGCCGTCTGCGTCGTTGGACAGGGTGTCCTGGCACTCGAAGCCGGTCAGGTCGGCACCGGTCTGCAGGCCGGCGGTGCGCGACAGCCAGGCAGCCAGCGGGCGGGCCAGCAGCGACGGCCGCAACTGGCCGGCCGACGGCACCAGGGGTTCGCCGTCAAAGCCCTTCTTGCCGATGACGCTGGCGCGCTCGGGCAGGTTGAACAGCAGGTCCTTGAGCTGGGTTTCGACGACGGCGCCTTTTTCCTCGATCACGAGGATGTGCGACAGGCCGCGCGCGAATTCCAGCATGCGCTCGGCATCAAGCGGCCAGGTCAGGCCCGGCTTGTAGATGCGCACGGGCGCGTTGGCGGTGACGGTGTCCACGCCCAGCCGCGTCAGCGCCTCCATGGTGTCCAGGTGGGCCTTGCCGACGGTGACGATACCGACGGTGGCGCGCGGCGCCGGACAGGTCAGGCGGTCGATGCTGTGGCGGCGCGCGAAGGCGGTGACGGCCTTCATGCGCAGGTTCATGCGGGTTTCGACGGCCAGCGACAGGAAGTCGCGGGCGGAATATTCCAGCGCTTCGGGCGGCAGGTCGGGGTCGGCCGGCATGTCGTAGGCGACGATGGGCGCGGGCGTGAAGGAATGGCCGCTTTCGATGGTTTCGGAGACGGCCTTGAAGGCGACCCAGGTGCCGGCATGGCGCGACAGGGCCCAGCCCCAGAGGGCGAAGGTTTCGTATTCGTCGATGGAGGACGGATGCACGATGGGCATCTGCCAGCCGATCAGGGACGCTTCGCTGGCGTGCGGAATGGACGAGGACACGGCGGTGTGGTCGTCGCCCACGACGACGAGCACGCCGCCGTGGCGCGAGGCGCCGGCGGCGTTGCCGTGGTGCAGGGCGTCGCCGGCGCGGTCGACGCCGGGGCCTTTGCCGTACCACATGGCGAAGACGCCATCGACATTGCGGTCGGCGCGCACGCCGGCCTGCTGGGTGCCCATGACGGCGGTGGCGGCCATGTCTTCGTTGATGCCGGGCAGGAACGAGATCTGGTTGGCGTCCAGCGCTTTCTGCGCTTTCCACATGGCCATGTCGACGCCGCCCAGGGGCGAGCCACGGTAGCCGGAGACGAAGCCGGCGGTGTTCAGACCGCGCTCGCGGTCGATGCGGCGCTGGGTGAGCATGATGCGCACCAGGGCCTGGGTGCCGGTGAGAAAGATGCGGCCGGTCTCGCGGGTGAGGTTGTCGGCGAGCTGGTAATCAAGGTCCAGCTGGGGCTCGGCGGCGGGGGTACCGTCCATCGTGAATACTCCTGTAGTCGGCACCATGATAGGTTCGTGCAGCATCAGGTTTATTGCGTTTTTGGATCGTGCTATCCCTATAATTCGCAATGAATATTTCGTATTCGCGGAATTTCGACCCAAACAGGAGACAAAACGATGGACAAGACCGATATCGGCATCCTCAAGGCCCTGCAGGAGGACGGCCGGGCTTCGGCGCAGCAGTTGTCTGAAAAGGTGGGGCTGTCGGCGGCGCCGGTGTGGCGGCGGGTGAAGGCGCTGGAGGCGAGCGGGGTGATCCAGGGCTATAGCGCGCAGGTGGATCGCAGCAAGGTGGGGCTGGGGTGCATGTTCGCGCAGATCAGCCTGGAGCGGCATTCGGCGAATACGGTGGAGAATTTCGAGCGGTCAGTGCGGGATGCGCCGGAGATTCTGGAGTGCTATGCGGTGACGGGGGATTCGGATTTTCTGTTGAAGATTCTTGTTGAGAGTCATGAGGCCTATGATCGGTTTTTGCATCGGTTTTTGTTCAATATGCCGGGGATTCGGCAGACTCGGACGATTGTGGCTTTGCGTGAGATCAAGCATGAGTTGAAGTTGCCGCTTTGAGTTCTTAAGTGGCGTTGTGCGGTTCTTGAGCCGCGCGTGACGGGGCAGGCGGGTGAGGGCGGGGCTACGATTGCGGTCCGGAGCCTTCGCTCCGGACTGCCCCTTCCTCATCGTCGTCACAGCCTTCGGCTGTTCCTTCCGATTCCGTCGGGCGCATCTACACGCCCCGCCCTCACCCGCCTGCCCCGTCACGCGCTCTTGATGAGGCTTAACCACGGCCCCTGGGGCGAGTTGTGTGCTTGGCATGTTGGCCAGCATCGGTGGGGGTATGGAGGGGTTTGCGGTGCCCGCCTCGTGCCGGCCGCGCGGGCGGCCTTACGTAGCTTACGCGGTGTCTTGCGTCATGTGATGACGCTGCGCGCTTGCGGGGGGGGGCGGGGTGTTGGTTGTGCTGGGCCAACTGCTTTTGGGGCGGTTGGCCTTTCTTTTTGGATCGTCTCTATATATAGAGCGCTTTTCGCGCGTCTTTATTGGGGTTGTATCCCCGAGATCTTGATCCATTCCTGCCAGCGGGCGGTGTCTTCCTTGACGAAGGTGTCGAAGCGGGGGGTGTCCATGGCTTCGGGGGTCAGGCCCAGGGCGCGGAGTTTATCGGCGGTGGCGGTGTCTTTTACCGCGGCTTGGGTGGCGGCGTTCATTTTGGCGACGATGTCGGCCGGGGTGCCGGCGGGGGCGGAGATGCCTAGCCAGCCGGCGACGATGAAGTCGGGGTAGTAGGTGGACATGGTGGGGACGTCGGGCCAGGCGGGATGGCGTTTGTCGGCGGTGACGGCCAGGGGGGCGAGGCCTTTGCCGTCGATCTGGCCCATGGCGGTGAGGTAGTCGACGAAGGCGAAGCCGATCTGTTTGCCGCGCAGGTCGGTGATGATCTGGGTGATGTTCTTGTAGCCGGCGGCGCCGATGTCGATGCCGGCGCGCTTTTTGAAGAGTTCGGCGGGGACCTGGGAGGACGAGCTGTAGTAGCCGAAGAAGACTTCGCCGGGGTGTTTCTTGGCGTAGTCGACCAGTTCGGGCACGGTGCGGTAGGGGCTGTCGGGGGCGACGATGCCGACGGTGCCGAAGGTGCCGAGCATGCCGATCTGGACGAAGTCTTTCTGGGCGTCGTAGGGCAGGCTCTTGTACAGGAACTGGTTGGCGGCGTGGGTGGAGTTGGTGGACAGGAGGAAGGTGTAGCCGTCGGCGGTGGCGTTCTTGGCGGCGTTGGTGCCGACGATGCCGCCGGCGCCGGGGCGGTCTTCGACGATGACGGTCTGGCCGGTCTGTTTGCCGAGGAACTGGGCGAAGGTGCGGGCGGTGAGGTCGGCGGCGCCGCCAGCGGCGGACGGGACGATGAGGGTGATGGGCTTTTCGGGCCAGCCGGCGGCGTGGGCCGCGCCGGCCAGCAGCAGCGTGGCGCTGGCGAACAGGGCGCGCAGGGCGGTGCGGCGCGATGGGGGCGTGGCGGGATGGGTTGGGGTGCGGGTCATGCTTGTCTCCTGGCGGCGCCAATGGGCGCCGTTATCGTTTTGGGCTGAGGCGGTGCGGCTTTGCTGCGGGGGCTTGGGTTTTGGGTGTTGGCTGGGTGGGTGTCCGTGTTTCGGCGCCTTGTTCGCGGTCGCTATGGGCGCGGCAGGGTACGCAGCGCTGGCTCTGGCGCCTCGTTCGCGACTAGCCGAATGGCCGGCGGTCCCAGTCCAGGATG
>PJUB01000486.1_pt1 | contig 13669 bp, 13 predicted proteins | sample 1512141 | NCBI WGS metagenome assembly PJUB01 (sample SAMN08177677, study PRJNA422409) | Soil metagenome, whole genome shotgun sequencing project. | isolation source: Soil enriched on filter paper: alkali lignin treatment | place: USA: Madison | collected 2015-01-15 | reverse complement strand
GTCAAGAACATCACCGACTACGGCGCGTTCGTGGACCTGGGCGGCATCGACGGCCTGCTGCACATCACCGACATGGCCTGGCGCCGTGTGCGTCACCCCTCCGAAGTCCTGCAAGTGGGTCAGGAAGTCGAAGCCAAGGTCCTCAAGTTCGACCAGGAAAAGAGCCGCGTCTCGCTGGGCGTCAAGCAACTGGGCGAAGATCCGTGGGTGGGTCTGGCTCGTCGCTACCCGCAAGGCACCCGTCTGTTCGGCAAGGTCACGAACCTCACCGACTACGGCGCGTTCGTTGAAGTCGAAGCCGGCATCGAAGGCCTGGTGCACGTCTCCGAAATGGACTGGACCAACAAGAACGTCGATCCGCGCAAGGTCGTGACCCTGGGCGAAGAAGTCGAAGTCATGGTCCTGGAAATCGACGAAGACCGTCGTCGTATCTCGCTGGGCATGAAGCAGTGCCGCCAGAACCCGTGGGAAGAGTTCGCCACCAACTTCAAGCGTGGTGACAAGGTCCGCGGCGCCATCAAGTCGATCACCGACTTCGGCGTGTTCGTCGGCCTGCCCGGCGGCATCGATGGCCTGGTTCACCTGTCCGACCTGTCGTGGACGGAAACCGGCGAAGAAGCCGTGCGCAACTTCAAGAAGGGCGACGAGATCGAAGCCGTGGTTCTGGGCATCGATACCGACAAGGAACGCATCTCGCTGGGCATCAAGCAGCTGGAAGGCGACCCCTTCAACAACTTCGTTGCCACGTTCGACAAGGGCGCCGTGGTTCCGGGCACCATCAAGTCGGTCGAAGCCAAGGGCGCCGTCGTGACGCTGTCCGTGGACGTCGAAGGCTACCTGCGCGCTTCCGAGATCTCCTCGGGCCGCGTCGAAGATGCCACCACCGTCCTGACCGCCGGCGAGAACATCGAAGCCATGATCGTCAACATCGACCGCAAGACGCGTTCGATCCAACTGTCGATCAAGGCCCGCGACAACGCCGAAACCGCCGAAACGATCCAGCGCATGTCCGATGCCAGCGCCTCGTCCGGCACCACCAACCTCGGCGCGCTGCTGAAGGCCAAGCTGGACCAACAGCGCAACGACGGTTAATTCGTGACCAAGTCGGAGCTGATCGCCGCCTTGGCGGCCCGCTATCCTCAGCTGGCCGCCCGCGACACCGATTACGCGGTCAAGACCGTGCTCGACGCAATGACCCAGGCCCTGGCCTCGGGTCAGCGCATCGAGATCCGCGGTTTTGGCAGCTTCTCGTTGTCGCAGCGGTCTCCCCGCATCGGTCGCAATCCGAAGTCCGGCGAACAAGTGCTGGTGCCTGGCAAACAGGTGCCGCACTTCAAGGCCGGCAAGGAATTGCGCGAGCGGGTGGACTTGGTCGGCGGCAATGACGAGGACGCTCAATCCTCTGGATCGAGTGAACCGATGCCGTCCATGGCAGGTCTTCACGCCATGCATTGACGACACGGCCAGCAAGGCTGCCTTCGGGCAGATCGGACCGCGAGCAACGCCCCTTGAGCAATCAAGGGGCTTTGTTTTTTGGGGCCTCCCTGGAGGGGTGGAGGTCGCTTACAATTGACCCTCTTGAATACTTAGGAGCATGCGTCATGCGCTACCTTGTCTGGGCCCTGCGATTGCTCGTGTTCGTGGCGGTATTGATGTTCGCACTCAAGAACACCGATCCCGTCGCCGTGAAGTTCTACGCCGATTACGTCGTGCAGGACGTACCGCTGATCGTCGTCATGTTGGTGGTTTTCGTGGTGGGCGCTCTGTTCGGCCTGCTCTTGACCGTGCCCGCCGCCATGCGCCGTCGCCGCGAGGCCATTCGCCTGCGCCGCGAACTCGACCGTGTGCAGGCTGCCGTCAATGGCACCACGCCCGTCGTGCCGCCGGAAGCCGTCGCGCCGATGTCGCCGCTGTGATGGCGCTGCAGACTCCGCACGCCCTTATTCCCGTACTGAATTACCGCAAGAGCCCGCATAGTGGATTTTGAACCTTGGTGGTTGATATTCGTGCCGGTGTTGTTCGCGCTTGGCTGGTTGGCCGCGCGCTTCGACATCCGGCAGATGCTCCGGGAAACCCGCAGCCTGCCCGATTCCTATTTTCGGGGCCTGAACTTCCTGCTCAATGAGCAGCCCGACCGCGCCATCGACGCGTTCGTCGAGGTCGCCAAGCTCGACCCCGAAACCACTGAACTGCACTTCGCGCTGGGTAGCCTGTTCCGCCGTCGCGGCGAAATGGAACGCGCCATCCGCGTGCACCAAAGCCTGCTGAACCGATCCGACCTGCCTGCGGCCGAGCGCGAGCACGCGCAGCACGAACTGGCGCAGGATTTCCTCAAGGCGGGCATGCTGGACCGCGCCGAGAGCGGGTTCGAGCAGCTCAAGGACACCCGCTACGCCTTGCCGGCGCTGCGTTCGCTGATCCGCATCTATGAGTCCGAGCACGATTGGCCGCGCGCCATCGAGGCGGTCAAGACGCTGCACGGCCTGGTCGACGAACCGGTGCCGCAGATCGTGCATTACTACTGCGAGCAGGCGGCCACCGCGCTGGCGGCCAAGCCGCCCAATGTCGATGCCGCGCATACGGCGCTTGATGCTGCCGACCACGCGCTGTCTACGGCCGATGCGGGCATGTCGAGCAAGGGCTCCATGGTGCGCACCGCCATGTTGCGCGCGCGCCTGGCCTTGCTCGAGCAAGATCCCAAGCGCGAACGCCTGTACCTGGAATCGGTCATGACCGACGCGCCCGAGTACGCCGGGCTGGTGGCCGAACAGCTGCTGGCCAACTACCGTGCGGCGGACCAGGCCGCGGCCGGTCTGGACCTGCTGCAGCGCCAGTACGCACGCCATGCGTCCCTGGACCTGTTCAATGTCGTGTTCCGCGAATTGCGCGTGCAGCAAGGGTCTGCGCCTGCCTGGGCGTTCGCGCGCAGTGCCTTGCGCAGCCATCCTTCGCTGCTGGGGCTGGACCGCCTGCTCGAAGCCGAACTCGCCAATGGCGAAGGCGCCACCGAACAAGGCCCGGTTCCCGGTGCCGACCTCACGCTGCTGCGCAGCCTGATCCACAAGCATACGCAACGTCTGGACCGCTACGCGTGCCGGAGCTGCGGTTTTCAAGCGCGCCGCTTCTACTGGCAATGCCCGGGCTGCAATGCCTGGGAGACCTACGCGCCGCGTCGTCTGGAAGAACTTGAATGAAGCCCTTTCCCGCCGAATCCATTTCGCATAGCCGCGTGCTCGTGGTGGGCGATGTCATGCTGGACCGTTACTGGTTCGGTGAAGTCGAACGCATTTCCCCCGAGGCGCCGGTACCCGTGGTGCGCGTGGCGCGCCGTGAAGACCGTCTGGGCGGCGCGGCCAACGTGGCCCGCAACGTGGCGGCCTTGGGCGGCCATGTCACCCTGGTCGGGGTGCTGGGCGAAGACGAGGCCGGCGACAGCGTGCGCCGCCTGTCTTCCGAAGCCGGCATCCAGGCTGACCTGATCACCGATCGCAGCCTGCACACGACGCTGAAGATGCGTGTGTTGGGCCGTCAGCAGCAACTGCTGCGGGTCGACTTCGAACAGCATCCGGCGCAGGAAGCGCTGGACAGCATCGACGCCGCCCTGGCTCGCCATCTGGCCAACCACGACGTCGTCGTGCTGTCCGACTACGCCAAGGGCGTATTGGCACGGGTCGAGTCGCTGATCGCCCTGGCCCGCAGTGCCGGCATTCCGGTGCTGGTCGATCCGAAGGGCGACGACTACTCGCGCTATCGCGGCGCGACGCTGGTGACGCCCAACCGCTCTGAAATGCAGCAGGCCGTGGGCCGCTGGAACACCGAATCCGAACTGACCGATCGGGCGCAGCGCCTGCGCGCCGATCTGGACCTGGAAGCCCTGCTCGTGACCCGTTCCGAGCAAGGCATGACTTTGTTTACCGACACGGGCCGCGAACACATCGACGCGCAGGCGCACGAGGTCTTCGACGTGTCCGGCGCGGGCGATACCGTGCTGGCCACGCTGGCGGTCTCGCGCGCCATCGGGTTGCCGTGGGTGGATGCCATGGGCTGGGCCAACCGGGCCGGCGGCATCGCCGTGGGCAAGCTGGGCACGTCCGTCGTCACCGCCGCCGAATTGGCAGGAGAACTCTCATGATCGTCGTAACCGGAGCCGCGGGCTTCATTGGCAGCAATCTGGTGCGGGGCCTGAACCGCCGCGGCATTCAGGACATCATCGCGGTCGACGACCTGACCGAAGGCGACAAGTTCGTCAACCTGGTCGACTGCAAGATCGCCGACTACATGGACAAGGACGACTTCCGTCGCCGCGTCGCGGACGGCAGCTTGCCGAAAATCCGCGCGGTGCTGCACCAGGGCGCCTGCTCGGACACCACCGAGCGCAACGGCCGCTACATGCTCGACAACAACTACCGCGTCACGCTGGAGTTGTTCGAATTCTGCCAGGCGCGCCGCATTCCGTTCCTGTATGCCTCGTCGGCCGCCGTCTACGGCGGTTCGTCCGTCTACGTCGAAGACCCGGCCAACGAAGGGCCGCTGAACGTCTACGGCTATTCCAAGCTGCTGTTCGACCAGGTGCTGCGCACCCGCATGGACAGCCTGACGGCGCAGGTCGTGGGGCTGCGTTATTTCAACGTCTACGGGCCACACGAGCAGCACAAGGGCCGCATGGCGTCGGTGGCGTTCCACAACATGAACCAGTTCCTGGAACATGGCCATGTGCGCCTGTTCGCGGGTTGGGACGGGTATGTCGACGGCGGCCAGAGCCGCGACTTCATCTCGGTGGAAGACGTGGTGGCCGTGAACCTGCATTTCCTGGATCACCCCGAAACGTCCGGCATCTTCAACTGCGGCACCGGCCGCGCGCAGCCGTTCAACGATGTCGCCGCGGCGGTGGTGAACACCTTGCGCGCCGAGCGTGGCGAAGCGCAACTGACGCTGGCCCAGTTGGTCGAGCTGGACCTCATTCGCTACATCCCGTTCCCTGACGACCTGAAGGGCCGCTACCAGAGCTACACCCAGGCCGACGTGAGCCAACTGCGCGCGGCGGGCTTCACTGCGCCCATGCGCGATGTGCAGACGGGCGTGGCGGAGTACGTGCGCTACTGGCGCGCCCGCAAGTAACGTTGCCGCGCCGACTGTCGCCGGGCCTGTGCGATGCGGGGCCTTGGCGCAGATCTGCCGTCCCGAGAAAACCACCGTCCATGCGGTGGTTTTTTTCGTCCGGCGTAGTTGCCGGGGTGGATGCAACCATTCACTGCGCGAGCATCGCCGGGGGTGGCCGGGCCATGATCAGGTCGTGGTGCAACAGCCGTTGCGCCGCCCTTATCCGGAGACCTGTTCATGAATCCCTTTTTGAATTCCACCGTGGCGACCCACGTGGCGACCCGTTCTGCAGCGCCTTGGCGCCGGCCGTGGCCGGCGGCGGCCACGGGGCGCCGCGTGTGGCGGCGGGCGCTGGGCACGGCCTTGCTGGCGGCGGGCCTGGCCAGCGCCCCCGCCTGCGCGGTCGACGTCAATGGCGCGACTGCGCAGCAGCTCGAGGGTATTCGCGGCATCGGTCCGCGTACGGCGGAAACCATCGTGCGCGAACGCGATCGCGGCGGCAAGTTCGAATCGCTGCAGGACCTGGCCGAACGCGTGCGCGGCATCAGCGCCAAGAAAGCCCAGGCGTTGGAGGCGGCCGGCCTGACCGTCGGTGGCGCCACGGCTGCCAAGCCCCCGGCGGCAGTCGACCCTGCGGCAAGCCCGCCCCGACCTGGCGCCAAGCCCGCCACGCCCGGCGCTGCGGCACCCAGCCCCGGCAGCACCAAGGCGGGGGCTTCGGGCCCATCGACCAAGCCTGCCGCCGCGGCGCGGACACGCCCCTGACCCTGTCATGAACCCCTGGCGCGAGCGAGGCTTTTCGCCGCCGCCCGCGCCGGGGAGGGTTATGATCGGCGTCATGACTACCACCTATCCCACCATCGAGCAGACCGTCGGCAATACGCCGTTGGTGCGTCTGCAGCGCATCCCCGGAGCCGCGGGCGCCGCGCGGGGCAACGTCATCCTGGCCAAGCTGGAAGGCAACAATCCCGCAGGTTCGGTCAAGGACCGCCCGGCGCTGTCCATGATCAAGCACGCCGAAGCGCGTGGCGACATCAAGCCGGGCGACACGCTGATCGAAGCGACCAGCGGCAATACCGGCATCGCCCTGGCCATGGCGGCTGCCATGCGCGGGTATCGCATGATCCTGATCATGCCCGACAACCTGTCGGTGGAACGCCGCGCCGCCATGACGGCTTATGGCGCCGAGCTGATCCTGACGCCGGCCGACAAGGGTGGCATGGAATATGCCCGCGACCTGGCCACCGAAATGCAGGCCGATGGCCGGGGCGTGGTGCTGGACCAGTTCGCCAACCCCGACAACCCCCGCGCCCATGTCGAAACCACCGGCCCTGAAATCTGGAACCAGACGGACGGCCGCGTGACGCACTTCGTCAGCGCCATGGGCACCACGGGCACGATCATGGGGGTGTCCACCTACCTGAAATCGCGCAACCCCGCGGTGCAGGTGGTGGGTGCACAGCCGGCCGAAGGGTCGTCCATCCCCGGCATCCGCAAGTGGCCCGAGGCCTATCTGCCCAAGATCTTCGATCGCAGCCGTGTCGACGCCTACGAATCCATCGAACAGGCCGATGCCGAGGTCATGGCGCGCCGCCTGGCTTCCGAAGAAGGCATCTTCGGCGGCATTTCGTCGGCGGGCGCCCTGGTGGCGGCCCTGCGCGTGGCCGAGCGCGTCAATGACGCGACCATCGTGTTCATCGTCTGCGACCGCGGCGACCGTTACCTGTCTACCGGCGTCTTCAACTGATTCTCCCCCGGGCCATCTTGTCTCGGCCCAAAAAAAGCCCTGCGTCCCGGAACGTCTCCGGTGCGCAGGGCTTTTGCTTTCAGGGCGTCAATGGGCGCCCTGAGGCTTATTCCGGCTGGATGTTGGCGTCTTTCATGACCTTGATCCAGCGCGCGCTTTCGGCCAGGTTGAAGGCCTCGGCTTCCTGGTAGCTCATCGTGCTGGGCAGGGTGCCTTGCGACTTCAGGGCTTCGATCACCTTGGGCGACTGCGAGGCTTCGACCATGGCCTTGTTCAGCTTGGCAATGATGGGTTCGGGCGTGTCCTTGGGCACCCACATGCCGTACCAGGTGACGATGTCAAAGCCCGGCAAGCCGTTTTCGGCGATGGTGGGCACGTCGGGCAGCTCGGCCAGGCGGGCCTTGGTGGTGACGGCCAGCGGGCGCACCTTGCCGCTCTGGATCAGGGGCAGGGCGGGGGCCAGCGGCGCGTACATCAGGTCGACATGGCCGCCGGCCACGTCCGTCAGGGCAGGGCTGCTGCCGCGGTAGCCCACGTGGGAGATCGACGCCTTGGTCGTGGTGTTGATCAGTTCGCCAGCCAGGTGCGGCAGGGTCGCCACGCCGGGGGACGCGAAGCTGAGCGTGCCGGGTTGAGCCTTGGCCTGGGCGATCAGCTCGCCGAAGGTCTTGAACTTGGAATCCGGCGGCACCACGGCGACCATGGGCACCGTGCCCAGCACGCCGACCATGCGGAAATCCTTGATGGGATCGAAGGTCAGGCTCTTGAATTGTGCGGGGTAGATGCCCTGCACGGACGGGTTCATCAGCACCGTGTAGCCGTCGGCCGGAGCGCGCGCCACCTGGGCGGCGCCGATGGTGCCGCTGGCGCCGGGCCGGCTTTCGATCACCAGCGGATGGCCCAGGATTTCTCCCATGCGCACCGCGATGACGCGGCCCACGACGTCGGTCGGACCGCCCGCCGCCCACGGCATGATCACGCGGATCGGCTTATCGGGATAGGCGTCCTGCGCCTGCGCGCTGGCCAGCGGCAGGGCCGCGATGGCGATCGCCGAACCCACCGCGGCGAGCAAAGTGCGCTTGTTCATCTGCTGTCTTCTCCTACAAAGGTTAGATTGGCCGAGGGCAGGGCCGCGAGCAGCAACCCCTTGACCTCTTCCAGTTGTTTTCCAGTGGCGGCTTCGTTTTTCTGCATGCGCCCCAAGGGGCCGGCCACCACGATGGCGAAGGGTTGCTCATAGGCGCGAAAGCCCAGCGAGATGGACATCACGTCCTCGACGTTTTCGCCGATGGACCGTTGCCAGCCGCGCTGGATACCTGCCTGCAGGTCGCGTTCGAAGTCGGCCTGGCTGGTGAGCGTGGTTTCGGTATAGCGGGTGAATCCCGTATAGGTCTTGAACCATTTCTGGCGTTCGTCTTCGGTCAGCACCGACAGCAGGGCCTTGCCCGAGCTGGTGGCGTGCGCCGCCTTGAAGCCGCCAGGCTGATGTGAAAAGCGGATGGTCTGCTTGGATTCGGCCACGATCAGGTACACCACCTTGTCGTCGGCCAGCTTGGCCAGCAGCGCGGTTTCGCCCGTGATGTCGCGCACCCGCGCCAGCACCGGCTCGATCACCGCGTTCAGGGGGTCGCTGCGACAGATCAGCGTGGCGACGTGGATCAGCTTCTGGGTGGGGTAATAGCCGTGCTTCTTGCCGATTTCATAGAGGTAGCCGCGCGCGACCATGGTCTTGAGCAAGCCATGGCAGCTGGACAGCGGGATCTCCATTTGCGCGGCGATTTCGCTGTACAGCAACGGCTTCTGCGCCTCGGCAAAGAGGTTCAGGACATCGAGGACCCGAGCGGCTGTTTTCACATCCATGATGATATTATCCTATACGTGATAAATTTATGTCAATTCGCAGTTAATCGCCTAGGAGTTGCGACGCATGAGATGGAAGAACCGTCCCGAGGGATCGAACTGGGGGGACTTCGGCCCTGATGACCAAAGAGGTTGCCTGAATTACATCACTACCGCCAACGTGATGAAGGGGATCCAGGAAGTCCGCGAGGGGTTGAGCTTCTGCCTGTCGTTGCCGCTGGACTACCCGGGGGGCAACGGCGTCAATGTCCGGCGCCATCCGCCCAAGCTGCGCCCCACCGAAAGGGATGGCGACCAGTACCTGAACTTCCCGCTGGGACGGCTGCGCCCGGGCTGTGTCGACGTGCTGAGCGACGACATCGTCGAGATGAGCCTGCAGTACTCGACCCAATGGGATTCGCTGGCGCACGTGGGCGCGCTGTTCGACGCCAATGGCGACGGCCTGCCCGAACGCGTCTACTACAACGGCTACCGGCCCAATGAGCACGTGGTGGGTCCCGTGGACTACGACGTGGACAACGGCTTTGCCAAGACCGACCTGGGTCACGGCGGCGCGTCGAACGCCAAGAAGCTGGACATCACCCACCTGGCCGAATCGTGCCTGCAAAGCCGGGGCGTGATGGTCGACCTGGCCCGGCACTACGGCCGCGAACAGAAGGCGGTGGGCTACGACGACCTGATGCGCATTCTTGAGGCCGACCGGATCGAGATCGAGCAGGGCGACATCGTGCTGTTCCATACCGAGTTCGGCGATGCGCTGCTGGAAAAGAACCGCCAGCCAGACCCCCACACCCTGCACGAGATCTGCGCCGGCCTGGACGGCAGCGACGACAAGCTCCTGCAGTGGATCACCGATTCGAAAGTGGCCGCCATGGCGTCGGACAATCATGCGCTGGAGATCTACCCCACGCAAAAGCCGAACGCCTGCTGCGCAGCGCTGCCCCTGCATCATCATTGCATCTTCAAGTTGGGCATGCCCATCGGCGAGATGTGGTACCTGGGCGCGCTTGCCCGCTGGCTGGCCGCCAACGGCCGCAGCCGGTTCCTGTTGACCGCGCCGCCGTTGAACCTGCCCGGCGCGGTGGGCTCGCCCGCCACGCCCGTGGCCACGGTGTGAGGGTCGGCGGGCGGGCAGCACAGCGATAATGCCCGCCCGCCGGCCGTTCAGGTCGTCATGCCGACCTGCGCGGTACCGGAATGTCGCCGGCGCCGCGCCTGTCCTGGCGTGTTGCCATCAGCGTCCGACCCGGGCCTCGATTTCGCTGGCCAGGTCGGCCACCGAGGTGGCGTAGAAGTAGCTGCGGTTGTACTTGGTCAGCGCGAAGAAGTTGGGCGTGCCGACGCGGTATTGCGCGGTGCCGCGGGCTTCTTCGACCAGGTCCACGACGCCCAGCGGCTGGTTGCCCCAGCCGGTGCTCGAGGCCCCGGGCTGCAGGCGCGCGCCCGCGGTGGTCAGGCTGGTCCAGCTTTGCTTGGGTTCCAGGCCGCCATCGACCAGCGCCGTGGGGTCCGCGGGCAGGGTTACCGGTGCGAACACCGGCAGGCCGCGCTGCCAGCCATGCTGCGCCAGGAAGCTGCCCACCGACATGATCGCGTCGCGGGTGTTGTTGGTCAGGTCGATATGGCCGCTGTCGTCGCCATCCACCGCGTAGTGCTTGATGCTGGTGGGCATGAACTGCGGCATGCCGATGGCGCCCGCGTACGAGCCGCGGGTTTCGAGATCCAGCTTGCCGTTCATGACCAGCGTCAGGAAGTCGGCCAGCTGGCCGCGGAACATGGTGGCGCGTTCGGGCTTGGCCGGGTCCGGGTAGTCGAAGGCCAGCGTGGCCAGCGCGTCGAGCACCCGGAAGTTGCCCATGTTGCGGCCATACAGCGTTTCAACGCCGATGATCGACGCGATGATCGGGGCCGGCACGCCGAAGCGCTGCGCCGCCTGGTTGAGCTGGTCGCGATGCTCGTTGTAGAACTCCACGCCCCAGCCGATGCGCTTGGGTTCCACGAAGCGCGAACGGTAGGTCAGCCAGCTGCGCCAGATTTTCTTGCCCGGGGGCGACGGCGCGATCAGGCGTGCCACCGTGGCGTTGTAGCGCGCGCCTTCCAGCGCCGACACCATCGGCTTGAGCGGCAGGTTGCGTTCGGCCGCCAGCGACTCGACGAAAGCGCGCACCTCGGGGCGCAGGGCGCCCGAGGGCGTCAGGGTGGCCGGGCCGTCATCCGCCACATCGGAGCCGGGTGTCGGCGCAGTGGGTCCGATGCGGATGGGGGTAGTGCCAGTGGCCGCCGGCGCCAGGGCGGCGGTCGAATTCGGGGCGGTGGGAGCGGTGGTGGAACACCCGGCCAGGAGGGCCGTCAGGGTTCCGAGTTGCAGTATTCGCCGACAGATGAACATAATCTTCCTTATGGAGACCATGTATCTTACCCACCCGGCATGCCGCTTGCATGAAATGGGCAGTTGGCATCCGGAGAGCCCACAGAGGCTGGATGCCATTTCCGACCAATTGCTCGCCAGCGGCTTGATGCCTTATCTGGACGACCGGCAGGCGCCCCAGGCGTCCCGCCACGACCTGCTGCGCGTGCACACTGTCCAGTATCTGGACAGTTTGCGCGAACATACGCCGGACCACGGGTATTACCCGATAGATCCCGACACCCTCATGAACCCGCATACCTACGAAGCCGCGCTGCACGCCGCCGGCGCGGGGGTGGCGGCGGTCGACGCGGTGATGGGCGGCGAGGCCCGCACGGCCTTTTGTGCGGTGCGTCCGCCGGGGCACCACGCCTGCCGCTCGCAGGCCATGGGCTTCTGCTTCCTGAACAACGTGGCCATCGCGGCCCGCCATGCGCTGGATTTCCACGGCCTGTCGCGGGTGGCTATCGTCGATTTCGACGTGCACCACGGCAATGGCACCGAAGATGTCTTCGCAGGCGACGACCGCGTGCTGATGTGCAGCTTTTTCCAGCACCCGTTCTTTCCCAACAGCGGCACCGCCGACCCGGCCGCCAACATGCTGAACGTGCCGGTGGCCGCCTATACGACGGGCGCGGCCGTGCGCCCCATCGTCACCGATACCTGGCTGCCGCGCCTGGAAGCGCACCGCCCGGAACTCATCTTGATATCAGCCGGCTTCGATGCCCATCGCGAGGACGATATGGGGCAGATGGGGCTGGTGGAGGCCGACTATGCCTGGATCACCGAGCAGCTCGTGGATGTGGCCGAACGCCACTGCCAGGGCCGGATCGTCAGCACGCTCGAGGGCGGTTACAACCTGTCCGCCCTGGGCCGCAGCGTCGTGGCGCATATACGGGCGCTGGCGAAGCTGTAGAATCAGGAAAAAATTGTGCAATGCGATCCCGGCGCATCGCCGGGTAATTAATTTCCATTTGGAGGCAGCGGGATGAAGGTGTTGGTACCTGTCAAGCGCGTCGTTGACTACAACGTCAAGGTGCGCGTCAAGTCTGATCAGACTGGCGTGGATATCGCCAATGTGAAGATGTCCATGAACCCCTTTGACGAAATCGCCGTCGAAGAAGCCACCCGCCTGAAGGAAAAGGGCGCCGTGGCCGAAGTCGTGGCGGTTTCTTGCGGCGTTGCGCAATGCCAGGAAACCCTGCGCACCGCCATGGCAATCGGTGCCGACCGCGGCCTGCTGGTGCAGACCGACGCCGAACTGCAGCCGCTGGCCGTGGCCAAGCTGCTCAAGGCCCTGGTCGACAAGGAACAACCGCAACTGGTGATCCTGGGCAAGCAAGCCATCGACGACGACGCCAACCAGACCGGCCAGATGCTGGCCGCGCTGCTGGACTGGCCGCAAGCCACGTTCGCCAGCAAGGTCGAGCTGGCCGACGGCAAGGTCACGGTCACCCGTGAAGTCGACGGCGGCCTGGAAACCCTGACGCTCAAGCTGCCCGCCATCATCACCACCGACTTGCGCCTGAACGAGCCGCGTTACGTCACGCTGCCCAACATCATGAAGGCCAAGAAGAAGCAACTGGACACCGTCACGCCGCAAGACCTGGGCGTGGACCCCGCGCCGCGCCTGAAGACCCTCAAGGTCAGCGAGCCGCCCGCCCGCAAGGCCGGCATCAAGGTGGCCGATGTCGCGGCCCTGGTGGACAAACTCAAGAACGAAGCGAAGGTGGTCTGAGATGACGACGCTGGTTATTGCCGAACACGATAACGCCCAGCTCAAGGGCGCAACCCTGAACGCCGTCGCCGCCGCCGCCAAGATCGGAGGCGACGTCCACGTGCTGGTCGCCGGCGCCAACGCCCGTGCCGTGGCCGACCAGGCCGCGCAAGCGGCCGGCGTGGCCAAGGTGCTGCTGGCCGATGCCCCGCAACTGGCCGACGGCCTGGCCGAAAACGTCGCGGCCCAGGTGCTGGCCGTGGCCTCGAACTACAGCCACATCCTGTTCCCGGCCACCGCCTCGGGCAAGAACGTGGCGCCGCGCGTGGCCGCCAAGCTCGACGTCGCCCAGATCTCGGACATCATCGGCGTGGAATCCGCCGATACCTTCCAGCGCCCGATCTACGCCGGCAACGCCATTGCCACCGTGCAATCGGCCGACGCGGTCAAGGTCATCACCGTGCGTACCACCGGCTTTGACGCCGTGGCTGCGCAGGGTGGCTCGGCCACCGTGGAAGACGTCGCCGCCGTGGCCGATTCGGGCCTGTCGAGCTTCGTCGGCCGCGAAGTCGCCAAGAGCGACCGTCCGGAACTGGCCGGCGCCCGCGTCGTCGTGTCCGGCGGCCGTGGCCTGGGCAGCGCCGAGAACTTCAAGATCCTGGATCCGCTGGCTGACAAGCTGGGCGCCGCACTGGGCGCCTCGCGCGCTGCCGTCGACGCCGGCTACGCCCCCAACGACTGGCAGGTCGGCCAGACCGGCAAGATTGTTGCGCCGCAGCTGTACGTGGCGGTGGGCATCTCGGGCGCCTTCCAGCACTTGGCCGGCATGAAGGATTCG
>PJUB01000485.1_pt1 | contig 13681 bp, 8 predicted proteins | sample 1512141 | NCBI WGS metagenome assembly PJUB01 (sample SAMN08177677, study PRJNA422409) | Soil metagenome, whole genome shotgun sequencing project. | isolation source: Soil enriched on filter paper: alkali lignin treatment | place: USA: Madison | collected 2015-01-15 | reverse complement strand
TTTCTTGACGACCATAGAGCATTGGAACCACCTGATCCCATCCCGAACTCAGCAGTGAAACGATGCATCGCCGATGGTAGTGTGGGGTTTCCCCATGTGAGAGTAGGTCATCGTCAAGATTCAAACCCAAAGCCCCTGTCTGCACTGCAGACAGGGGCTTTGTCTTTTCCGGGTACCAATACCGTTAGAACTGATAGCTGACCGTGGCGCTGACGTTGCGTTCTTCACCCATGTAGCAGTAGTTCAGGCTGGCACAGGAAGTGATGTAGCTTTCGTTGGTAAGGTTGTTGGCGTTAAGGCGCACATCCACACCCTTGAGCCCCACCTTGCCCAGGTCATAGCCGATCGAGGCGTCGAACAACGTGTAGGAAGGCACCTTCATGCTGTTTTCCGCATCCACCCAGCTGTACCCCACATACCGCACGCCACCGCCCAACCGCAGGCCATCCAGGGGCCCCTGGTGGATGTTGTAGTCGGCCCACAGCGAGAACATCTGCTTCGGCGCCTGGGTTGGCGAATTGCCTTTGTTGTCCAGGTTGCCCGACACCAGGCTCGGCATCGCCTTGGCGTACTCAATGTCGGTAAAGGTATAGCCACCCAACAGCTTCAAGCTGTCGGTCAGTTGCACATGCGCCTCCAGCTCTAGCCCCTGGGAACGTACTTTACCTACAGGGCGATAGAAGTCTTCGTCAGGCTGCTTGGACGCCAGGTTCTCTTGCTCGATACGGAATACCGATGCGGTAAACAAGTTGTCGCTGCCTGGCGGCTGGTACTTGATGCCAGCCTCCCATTGCGTGCCCTCCGTCGGTGCCAGCGGACGGCCTTCCTGGTCGGACACGGTATTGGGATTGAACGACTCCGAGTAGCTGACATAGGGTGCAATGCCGTTCTCGAACAGATAGAGCACCCCGGCCCGGGTAGTCATTTTGGAGCGCTGATCGCTGACCTTGGTATCGCTGTCGCGATTCTCTTCAGACACCTTCACCCAGTCCTGGCGCAGCCCCAAAGAAAAGCGCCACTGGTCCAGCTCTACCAAGTCCTGCAGGTACACGCCCGTTTGCTGCAAACGCCGCAGGTAGCGGTTCTCGCCCAGTACCTGAAGCTTGCCATTGCCATACTGCGGGCTTCCGGCATCCAACGGGTCGACCGTGCCATAACGCCAAGTGACGTCAGCCTTGCGCCGCTGGTAGTCGGTGCCCAACAGCAGGGTGTGTTTGGCAGCACCCGTGAAGAATTCCGCCTGCAGCATGTTGTCGATGATGTACGAATGCAGGCGCTCGTCGCCGCCGGTGTAGGCACGGTTGAGCATATTGCTGTCGGCGTCCGCCCAACCGGCCGAATACACCTGGTCCATGGATACGTCGGAATCCTGGTAGCGGAAGTTCTGCCGTGCGGTGAACACATCGTTGAAACGATGCTCGAACTGGTAGCTGAAGGACTGCTGTGTGCGCTCGTAGTTGTCGATGCCCGGCTCACCCTCGAAGAAGTGATCCGACAGGCGCAAGCCGTTGCGCTTGTGCAGCATGCCGTCTGCAGGGTTGCCGCCGTGGTAACCACCGTTAGGGTCATGCTGCAGATACGCTTGCAGTGTGAGCGACGTGTCTTCGGTGAAGTCGATGCTGATCGCCGGTGCAATGGCGTAGCGTTCTTCCTTGCTGTGGTCGAACTGTGTGTCGGAAGCATCCGCCAGGCCTGTCAGTCGATAAGCGATACGCTTGTCATCGTCCACAGGGCCGCTGAAATCAAAACCCGTCCCGCGCTGGCCCTGGGTACCAACCGTGGCCTGAACCTGATAGTAGGGGGTAAACAGTGGCTTCTTGGTGGTCAGGGCTACCAGGCCACCCGGTGAGCTTCGCCCGTACAGTACCGAAGACGGCCCCTTGAGAATGTCGATGCGCTCAAGGAAGTACGGGTCCACCTGCATGGTGCTGTAGGTGCCGTTGTCGCCCATGGACTTGAGCCCGTCGACATAGATGTTATCCACAGAGCCGTCGTTGAAGCCGCGCATGGCCACATAGTCGTAGCGGTGGGTCGCACCGTAAGGGTTAGTCAGTACTCCAGGCGTGTAGCGCATGGCCTGGGCAACGGTCTGTGAGCCCTGATCGTCCATCTGCTGGCGGGTAACCACCGACACCGATTGGGAGGTCTCGACCAACGGCATGCTGGTCTTGGTCGCCACCTGGCTGTGGGTGGCGTTGTAGCCCTCCATGCTGCCCAGTGCATTGCCGAGGGTGAAGCTACGGATATCAGTGTCGGGCAATGACAGTGCGGCGCTCTGGCGCTGTGCCTGCAGCACATAGCTACGTCCGTCCTGGCTGACGGCCTCCAGGCCGCTGCCATTGAGCAGTTGGCGCAGGGCCTGATCGTTAGCGTACTGCCCCTGTAGGCCGTTGGACTGCAGGCCATCGGTAAGCTGAGGCGTACTCGACAGGGTAATGCCGGCCTGGCGAGCGAACTGATTGAGCACCTCAGCGAGCTGGCCGGACGGGATTGCGTAGTGATGACTCATTTGGGCCGTTTCAGCTGCTACGGAAAGCTGCGAAGCGGATGCCAGGCCCAAGGCGGTTCCAAACAGGGCAGCCCGGATGGCTTGGCGTAAGCGTACCGATTGCAGGGCAGGTCGAAGATCGCTTGGTTGGAACGTGTGCATTAACAACGGGTTGATAGACATGAAGGGTCCGTTGGAGGGTTGAGGGCAGAAGGGGTCGCTTACTGTCCTAGCCGGACCGGGATTCAAAACCCGCCAGAAATCGATAAGGCCTTATCAGGCCAAGCGCTCTACACGTACCCACCAGCGTGTACGTTGACGAAGCTTCACGGGCAGCGTTTGCGGCAGCAACTGCAGCAGTTGCTCCGGGTCTTCGAGACGGAACACCCCCGACAAGCGCAGATCGGCAACCTCGTCGCTACAGCCCAGATAACCATGACGATAACGGCGGACCTGCGCGAGGAAGTCGGCCAAGCGCATGTCCTGGGTCACGATCAGCCCTTCGGCCCATGCCATCGCATCCATGTCCATGTGTGCGAGCCGGTGTGCGCCTTGAGCATCCAGGCGCCAGTTCTGTCCGCTTTCGATCCACAGCAGCTGGCCATTGCCAGGTCGATGAATCGCGACTTTGCCGTGGCTGACGCTTACGCGCGTACAGTCGCTGTCCTGGTAGGCCACAAAGCGCCCTTCGAATCCTTCCAGCAGCGCGTCACGTGTTTGTACCAGCAAGGAATGCCGAGGGCCGCAGGTGATCATCATCTCCCCGTGCTTCAGGCGGACCAGACGCTGTTGGTCACTGAAGGCCAGGTCCACTGCACTGTGGGTATTGAGTTGCATCAATGAGCCATCGGGCAGCGTGAACGCGCGTCGTTCGCCCGTGCCGGTGGCATAGTCCGAGGCCCATGCACTGACGGCATCGATGTCTTTGGCCAGCCATGTTGCCGACCCCGCCATGACAACGCCGCCGAGTAGCTTCAGCGCCTGCCGCCTGTGCAGGCGTTGCTGGCTGGTTTCCAGGGTTTGCAACGCCAGCCCGGCACCGGGTATGGCACGCAAGTCGAGGTCTTGATGCAGATGTGTAAGCCGTTGCCAGGCTCGCTCGTGTTCGAGCCGAGCATTGCGCCATTGTGCGCATTCCAATTGTAGAGCCGGGTCATGCCCGCTTTCACGAAGCCGTAGCATCCACTGGATGGCCTGCTTGACCACTTTTGCATCAGGGCGTGCGGCGGCCATCGCTTCAGCACTCGTCTTCGTAGCGCAGCACGTAGCAGTGGTAGAGCGCATCGGCAATGTAGCGTTCTACCGTGCGGACGGAGATTCCCATCTGTTCGGCGATGGCCTGGTGCTTCAGCCCCTCGCATTGGGCCAGCAGGAATGCGCGTCGTACCTTGGGTTTGAGGCCGTCGAGCATGCGTGCAATGCGCTCGAGCAACTCCAGCAGCAGCGCGCGGGTTTCTGCAGAGGGAGCCTGCGCTTCCGGTACATGGGCCAGCGCCTCCAGGTAGGCCCTGTGCAGCTCCTCGCGGCGCCAGTGATCGATTACCAGTCCACGCGCGACTGTGCGCAAGAAGGCCCGGGGAGCATTCAGCTGCAACTGCTCACGGCGCTGCAGCAGGCGTACGAAGGTGTCATGGGCAAGGTCTGCGGCATCGGCGGCGTTGCCGAGCTTGCCGCGCAACCAGTTGTGCAACCAACCGTGGTGGTCACTATAGAGCGTTTGCACGCAGTCGTTGCTGGGCATGGAGGAGGGCGCCGGCATCAATGGACATGAATGATAATTAGTCTCATTGTTGGCGGGGCAGGATCAATTTGCAACCCATCAGCTCGCGTCGCCCCCTCAAGCCGGCGACAGATTAACGCCCCAACTGTGTATCCAGGTAATTACGGATTACCCGCGCGCCACTATTGAGGTGCTGTTCCAGCACTGTTACCGCCTCATCGACCAGCTTGTCACTGGCCGCATCCACCAGTGCGTTGTGATCATCCTGGGTGAGTTTGCCCAAGCCCATGGAGGAAAGATGAAAACGCAGGAAGCGTTCTTCTTCGTTCAGTTCGTTCTCGATCAGGCGCAGCAGTTTTTTATTTGGCGCCTTGCTGTACAGCGACATGTGGAACAGGCGGTTCAGGCGGCCAATTTCGGCATGGCGGGTTTCGTTTTCCAGCAGTTGGATATACCCACGGGCGCTGGCGATGTCGCTGGCATCCAGCAGCGGGATGGACTGGCGCAGCGCCTCGCTCTCAAGCAGTACACGAAGGGCATAGGTGTCCACCGCATCCTCGCCGATCAACGGCGCAACCACCGCACCTTTGTGCATTTCCACTTTCAGCAGCGATTGTGCTTCCAGCTGGCGCAGGGCCTCGCGCACGGGCATGCGGCTGACGCCGAACAAGGTGGCGAGTTCTTGCTGGCGCACGGCAGTACCTGGTGGCAAGCGGCCATCGAGAATGGCGGTACGCAGGCGTTCTTCGATCACGCCACGGGCCTGGTGCGGCAACAGCTGCTCGCTGGCCAGCACATTGCTCAATTTGATTTTCTCGGCCACGCGACGTCTGCCTCAACGATGACTAAAGTTGGATCCAATGACACTAGTTACAGCCCATGGGGATTGTCAAACCTGTACCCGTGATGGAACGGGCGCCCCAAAAGCGCGGCTATGGTGGATGAAGTCGCCTGCCAAAGGAAGCGGCCTATAGAAGGTTATAAACAGAAAGTGTAGGCGGGCTGACAAGCGGGTGCATGATTGCAGCGTGCCATTGTCTTTTACTGTGGCAAGCCCCACCATCGCTGCTTTCGACTGATCTGAACAGGGCTTCGCAGTGGCGATATCCTGGGTGCTCAAAACCGTTGTGCGACGTGTCGGCTTTGCCGCGCTGCTGGGCAGTCTGCTGCTGGGCGGCTTGCACGCGGATTGGGATTTTTCCCAGATCAGCCGCAAGTCGCAGGCCCTGTATGGCCCCTTGGGGGCCGGGAAGGGGCGCATCGATGCCTGGCAGAACCTGATGGCTACCCAGAAGCAGGGGGCTGAGCTTGAGCGGCTGCAAGTGGTCAACCGCTTCTTCAACCAGCAATTGCGCTATGTCGAAGACATCGACCTCTGGCATGAGGTCGATTACTGGGCCACACCGGTGCAGGCCTTGATCAAGGGCGCCGGGGACTGCGAAGACTACGCCATCGCCAAATATTTCAGCCTGCGGCGCATGGGCATCCCCAGCGAAAAACTGCGCATCACCTACGTAAAGGCGTTGCGACAGAACCGGGCACATATGGTGCTGACCTATTATTCAAGCCCACAGGCCCAGCCTTTGGTGCTCGATAGCCTGATGGACGCCATCAAGCCGGCCAGCCAGCGTACCGACCTGTTGCCGGTATACGCCTTCAATGGCGAGGGGTTGTGGCTGACGGGCGCCGCGGGCAACAAGAAGGTCGGCGATACCAAGCGGCTGTCACGCTGGCAGGATTTGCTGAAAAAAATGCAGGCCGAAGGGTTCCCGGCCGAGCCTGTTTACTGAAGGAGCACAGATGTCACTGTTCAAACAATTGCTGTTGGCCATTTGCCTGTTCCTGGTGGTCGCCTTCAGTGGCAGTTTCATGGTCAGCCTGGAAAGCTCGCGCAGCCAGTACGTCAACCAGCTGCGCTCGCATGCCCAGGATGCCGCGACCGCATTGGCGCTGTCACTGACGCCTAATATCGACGACCCGGCGATGGTCGAGCTGATGGTCAGTTCGATCTTCGACAGTGGTTACTACTCCAGCATCAAGGTCGTCGACCTGGGTTCCAATGCCGTGCTGGTGGAGCGTCACGCCGAGCCGGACCCTGGCGGTGTACCCCGCTGGTTCGTGAACCTTATCGGCCTGGAGGCTGCCGGCGGGGACGCCATCGTCAGCCGTGGCTGGCAGCAGGCCGCGCGCGTGGAAGTAATCAGCCACCCGATGTTCGCCATTGCCAAGCTCTGGCAAAGCGCTCTGGGCAGCCTGGGCTGGCTGCTGCTGTGCGGTGCGGCCAGTGCCGTGCTCGGTGCCTTGCTGCTGCGCCGCCAGTTGCGGCCGCTGGACTACATGGTCGAGCAATCCCACGCCATTGCCCGTCGCGAATTCCTAAGCCTGCCCGAGTTGCCGCGTACACCGGAGTTGCGCCGCGTGGTGCAGGCAATGAACCAGATGGTCGAGAAGCTCAAGGCCCTGTTCACCGAGCAGGCCGAGCGCAGCGAGCGGCTGCGTGCCGAGTCGTACCAGGACAGTTTGACTGGCCTGTCCAACCGCCGCTATTTCGAGATGCAGTTGAACACCCGGGTGAGCAACCTGGAAGAAGCGCGCGCGGGTTACCTGCTGTTGCTGCGCGTTCAAGGCCTGGCGGGTTTGAACGCCCGCCTGGGTGGCCAGCGCACCGACCAGTTGCTGCAAGCTGTGGGTGAGCAGTTGCGCCGTACCTGTGCCAGTTTCCCGGAAACCAACGACCTGATTTCCCGCAGCCGTGGCGGCGAGTTTGCCGTGCTGGCGCCGGGCATGGTGCATGAGGAAGCGGTACACCTTGCCCAGGCGCTGGAAGCGACGCTGCAGAGCCTGCACGAGACCGGCGCCAGTGATATCGACCCGGTTGCCTGCATCGGCCTTGCGCCGTTCAGCCCCGGTGATGCACCACAGGCGTTGCTCAAGCTTGCCGACGAAGCCCTGGCCCGTGCCGAAAACCAGCCGACGCCAGGCTGGGTGTGCCTTGAACAAGGCGTGGCTGCTGTTGCGGCGGACAGCCAGCACGACTGGCATGAGCGGCTTGACCAAGCCTTTATCAACGGGCATTTCGAACTGTTCTTCCAGCCCGTGGTGGACTCCGGCACGGCACAAGGGGTGTTGCACCACAAAGTGATTTCGCGCTTGAAGGATGGTCAGGGCGAGGCGTTGCCCGCGGGCCGCTTCCTGCCCTGGCTGGAACGCTTTGGCTGGATGCCACGGCTGGATGTGCTGGTGCTGGAGAAAGTGCTGGCGCACTTGCGTGGGCATGACCAGGTGCTGGCGCTGAACCTGTCTGCCGCCACGCTGGCCGACCCCAAGGCCCTGCAGCGCGTCTTCGAGCTGCTGGGCCAGAATACGGCCATGGGGCCTCGGCTGGTGTTTGAAATTGGTGAGGAGCAGTTGCCTGAGCAGGCGGCCCTGGAACACCTGACCCGGCGCCTGCACGCGCTTGGCTTTGGTCTGGCGCTGCAGCGTTTCGGTGGCCGCTTCAGCATGATCGGCAACCTGGCGCACCTGGGCCTGGCGTACCTGAAAATCGATGGCAGCTATATCCGCAACATCGACCAAGAGCAGCACAAGCGTCTGTTTATCGAAGCGATCCAGCGCGCGGCACACAGCATCGACCTGCCTTTGATTGCCGAGCGGGTCGAGACGGAAGGGGAGCGGCGGGTGTTGAAGGATATGGGTGTAGGCGGGATTCAGGGGCAGCTGGTTGGCGAACCTGCGCCCTGGCGTTAACTGAACCCGATCCCCTGTAGGAGCGGCACAAGGCCGCTCCTACAAAGAGCCGCGCAGACTTGCTATCACCGCTCGCGCAGCGCTTCCGAACGCGCCTTCATGATCGGCTTGAGCAGGTAGCTCATGATGGTCTTCTTGCCGGTCATGATATCCACCGTGGCCACCATCCCCGGAATGATCAGCAGCGGTTTCTCGTCAGTCCCCAGGTGGCTGCGATCGGTGCGCAGCTTGATCAGGTAATACGTGGTCTTCTTGTCTTCATCGGTGATGGTGTCTGCACCGATCTGTTCCAGCTTGGCCTTGAGCCCGCCGTAGATGGTGTAGTCATAGGCCGTGAACTTCACCGTCGCTTCCTGGCCTGGGTGCAGGAAGGCGATGTCCTTGGGCAGGATTTTCGCTTCGATGACCAGCGTGTCGTCCAGTGGCACGATCTCGACGATGTCGCTGCCTGGCTGGATTACCCCGCCAATGGTGTTCACCAGCAGCTGCTTGACGATACCGCGCACCGGTGAAGTGACCATGGTACGGTGTACCCGGTCGTCCAGTGCCTTACTGGTGGCGGTCGCCTTGTTCAGCTCGGTGCGTGCCTCGTTCAGCTGGGTCAATGCTTCGCTGCGGAACTTGCCACGGGTCTCTTCGATCTTGCTCTGTACCTCGCGGATGGCGGCCTCGGCACGCGGGATGGCCAGTGCGGTGGAGTCAAGCTGGCCGCGGTTTTCAACTTCGGCACGGCGCAGGCGCAGCACTTCTACCTGGGAAATCGCACCGGTTGCCACCAGCGGTTCGGACATGCCGATTTCCTTGCGCAGCAGCTCAAGGCTGTTGGCGTACTGGGCGCGTTTGGAGCTGTATTCACGCAGTTCCTGCTGGCGCTGGACCAGTTGCTGCTGCAGGCCGCCAATTTCGTCCTGCAGTTGCTGGCGCCGGCTCTGGTATAGCGACTCTTCACTGGCTGCCTGGCTGGGTGCGGCTTTGCGCAGTGCTTCGTCGATCTTGAGCGGGCTGTCCTGAACTTCCGCACTCAGTCGTTCGACCCGCAGGGCCATGGCCAGGCGATCTGCCTCGGTTTCACCGACGTTGGACGCGAAACGGGTTTCGTCCAGGCGCAGCAGCGGCTGGCCCACTTCTACGATCTGCCCTTCCTTGGCGAAGATCTCGGCGACGATGCCGCCTTCCAGGTTCTGGATCTTCTGCACCTTGGAAGACGGGATAGCCTTGCCTTCGCCCCGCGTGACCTCATCGATGGGCGCAACGCTGGCCCATACGATCATGAACACGAAGAACAGGATCACGCCCCAGATGGTCAGCCGTACCACCCTTGGCGCATCCTCGATCAGGGCTTTGTTCACCTCTGGCAGCGGCTGGCCGCCCAGTGAGTCGGAGCCCTTGAAATAGCGCCTCAGGCCATCCTTGAATTGCCCCATATCCAGCTTATGCAACACTGATCTGCCCCTTCTTCAGCGCATCCATGACCGCGGCTTTCGGGCCGTCGGCGACTATCTGTCCGCGATCGATCACGATCAGTCGGTCCACCAGCGACAGCAGCGAGGCACGGTGCGTGACCAACAGCACCGTCTTGCCCTCCACCACGGCTTGCAGGCGCTGTTTCAGGCGTTCTTCGCCCGTGTTGTCCATGGCGCTGGTCGGCTCATCCAGCAGCAGGAGCTGCGGGTTGAGCAGCAGCGCACGCCCCAGGGCAACGTTCTGCCGCTGGCCGCCGGACAGGTTCTGCCCGCGCTCCCCCACTTGCAGCTCGTAGCCGTCCGGGTGCAGGCGGGCGAATTCATGCACGCCTGCCAGCTCGGCAGCTTGCAGGATCAGTTCGTCCTCGATGTAGCGGGCACCGCTGACCAGGTTGTCGCGCAGCGTGCCAGCCAGCAGCTGGATGTCCTGCGGTACATAGCCGATGTTGTGGCGCAGTTCGCTGACGTCGATCTGGCGAATGTCCACACCATCGACCAGCAGTGAGCCGCCATTGGCCTCGTACAGGCCAACGATGAGCTTGGCCAGCGAGCTCTTGCCCGAGCCGCTGCGGCCAATGATGCCGACCTTCTCACCGGGGCGGATGGTCAGGTTGATGTTCTTCAGGGCCAGGTTCTGCTGGTTGGGATAGGTAAAATCGACCCCGCGGAACTCGACGCTACCCTGCAGCACCTTGCGGCTCAGCGGGCGCTCTTCGAAGTTGCGCTCTTGCGGCAGCTCCATCATATGGTCGGTGGAAACCATGGTCACCTTGGCCTGCTGGTAGCGGGCGAGCAGCCCGTTCAGCTGGCCCAGTGGGCCGAGCGCGCGGCCGCTGAGCATGTAGCAGGCCACCAGGCCACCCATGCTCAGGTTGCCATCGATGATCAGGTACACGCCGACGCAGATCATCGCCACGCCTGCCAGTTGCTGGATCAGCAGGGTGATGTTCATCGCCAGGCTAGACAGCACCTTCACCCTCAGCTCCAGGCGGCTGAGCGTACCGAGGGTCTGCTCCCACATGTACTGGCGTTCGCTCTCGGCGTTGTTGACCTTCACCGCATCCAGGCCGGCCAGGGTCTCGATCAGGCTGGACTGGCGCTCCGAGGCCAGGGCCATGGTCCGTTCCATGGTCGCCATCAGCGGCCGCTGCAGGGCGTAGCCGATGCCCAGGGCCAGTGGGAAGGCGATGACCGGGATCCATACAAGGTGCCCGCCAATGATGGCGATGACGACCAGGATCAGAATGGTGAAAGGCAGGTCGATCAGGCTGGTAAGCGTCAGCGACGCGAGGAAGTCGCGCAGGCCCTGGAACTCGTGAATGTTCTGGGCAAAGCTGCCCACCCGTGCCGGCCGGTACTTCATCGACATGCCGACGATGCGTTCGAACAGCGTTGCTGAAATGATCAGGTCGGTTTTCTTGCCGGCAAGGTCCAGGCACAGGCCGCGTAGGCCTTTTAGGATCAGGTCGAAAATGTAGGCGCCGGCTATGCCGACGGCCAGCACCCAAAGTGTCGACGTAGCCTGGTTAGGTACCACGCGGTCATACACGTTCATCACGAACAACGGCGCGGCCAAGGCAATCAGGTTGATCACCAGGCTGGCGGCGATGGCATCGATATAAAGCCACTTGCTGCGCAGCAGTGTGTCGCGGAACCACGACTTCGCCCGTGGGATCAGGTTGCCGTGGTTGACGTCGAACTTGTGTTGCGGTTGGGCAAAGAACACCCGGCCGCTGTAGTCGCTTTGCAGGGCTTCGCGGCTGACATGCACCTCACCACCGTCGCTCTCGCTGAGCAGCAGGCGTGCGGTATCTTCATTTTCCCAGCCCAGCAGGACGGCGCTGCGGCCTTCCTTGAGCAGCAACATGGCCGGCATGGCGATGCTCGGGATCTGCTCCAGCTTGCGTTGCAGCAGCCGCCCTTGCAGACCCGCCCGGGCGGCGGCGCGGGGCAGCAGCTCGGGGCTCAGACGCTGGGCGGGCAGCGGCAGGCCCGTGGTCAGCATGACCCGGCTGGCGGGTTTCTGGTGCAAGACACACAGGCTCAGCAGACTATCCAGCAAGGGATCGTCATGCTGACTGCGTGGATCGTGGCTGAGTTGGACTCGACTGACTTCAGATTCCACGCGGCGCTCTCTTCATCCTTGTGGTGGGTGGGGTGGGTGTGCCGCCATTCAGGTCTATCGGCTCACCCTGACGTTCAATGGTGCTGCAAAAAAGCTGGCCAATGGTCGCCTTGAATCGATACTGAGTAAACAATTCTACGTCGATATTGCTACTGCATAGGCGCTGCCATGCAGTGACTGTTTCATTTCTGATCCTGTTGGGGGTCCGTTTCATGTGCAGCATAGCCTGCCACCCAGACAACGCCGTTTGGGTGAGTGATCGGCTCGCGGGCTTGTCAGTAAACAGGCGCTAATTTGTTGACGTTTAAAAGCGGGCAGATCATTAAAATTCATCGCGCGAAGTGTGTTTGCTCGTTGAACCGTGGTTCTGTAATCACCGATGGTTTGCCATCATTCTCATGCCAGTATTCGCGTGCGGGTTCGCTATCTGTTTGATCTGCGGTAAATCGTTGTTGGTGGCCGCGATCAGTAGCAGGCTTGGTTGGCAAGGGCATGAGTGCGGCCCTGATTCTGCCTGGGTTTCAAACCTTTTTCCGGGCGACTTCAGGCAAGGTTTGTGCTTGTAAACGCGCACGTGCCTGGGGCAACGAAAGTGACCAGAATGTTGACGCCAACGACCTTGACGGTGGCCGATGGACGGTGCTTCTAAAGTGTGTAATGGCGTCTGCCCGTATGTGGAAAAGGCTACTGAACTTAACGGCCAGCGCATTTTTGATGATGTACGACATTGGTCCTCGGCAAACGGTTGGCTAAGGTACAAATATCAATGTGACATTACATTGCCGATTGTTTAGGATGGCCTGTATAAGGTCAATACTTTGGCAGTATTACGGTTTCAAAAAGTTATAGACGGAATGTTGACGCAAGAAAGCGTCAAGAGATCATCGACATAAGTTCCGCCTGAAGTGGCTTGCAGTGCCGCTCTGGCAGGGAAGTACCCATCGGGTCACACGGAGAGTCCAATGAGCAGCGTTGTAGCCATCGTCAAAAGCATTGTCGGCCAGGTTATTGCGGTATCCCCAGAGGGCATTCGTCGTGTGCTCATCGAGGGGGACCGCCTGTTGGCAGGTGAGGAAGTGCTCACTGGCCCGGGCGGGGCAGTGACTCTGGAGCTGGCCGATGGCCGTCTGCTTGACTTGGGCCGTGACAGCCAGTGGAGCGCCGATACGCCTGACAGCAGCATCGACCTGAGCCAGGCGACCGCACAGGCCGCGCCGTCGGTGGAAGAACTGCAGCAGGCGATCGCTGCGGGTGTCGACCCGACTACCGAGCTTGAAGCTACCGCAGCCGGTCCGTCGGCCGCAGGCGGTGGTGGCGCGCTGGGTGGTGGTCACAGCTTCGTGATGCTCGAAGAAACGGCGGGCCGGGTCGACCCCACCGTTGGATTCCCCACTGAAGGGCTGGGCTTTGCAGCCACGCTGGACAGTGAAGAAGTCGGCCTGCTGGGTGACACCAACAACAACCTGGTGACCACGCCGACGACGGACACCAACGTTGCTACCGACCTGATCCTTGGCGCCACTCCTTCCATCAGCGAAGCGGGTGGCGTAATTGTTTATACCGCCACGGTTGGACAGGCACCGACTACCAACCTGGTCATTACCCTGTCCAATGGCGCCGTGATCGTCATTCCGGCCGGGCAGACCAGCGGTAGTGTCAATGTCGTGGTCCCGGCGAACGATACACCGTATATCGACGGTGGGCAGATCTCGGCAACTGTCACCGGTGCAACCGGTGGCGGCGGTTTGACGGTGACATTGCCGCAAACGCCGGCGGTTACCCAAGTGACCGATACCATCGATACGACGACTGCGACACTGACTGCTTCGCCAAGCGTTACTGAAGGCGGCGTCATCACTTACACCGTGACCCTGAGCAACCCTGCCCAGACTCCGGTGACCGTGACCCTGTCCAACGGCCAGACCATTACCGTTGAGGCCGGCAAGACCCAGGGCAGTGTCGACTTCCAGACCCCGGCGAACGACGTCTACAACAACGGCTCGACCGTCAGCGTTACCATCGAAAACGCCACTGGCGGCAACTTCGAGCAGCTGACGCCGAACCCGACCCCGGCTCAAACCACGATCAATGACTCGGTCGACACCACCACCGCGACCCTGACGGCTTCGCCAAGCGTC
>PJUB01000484.1_pt1 | contig 13768 bp, 13 predicted proteins | sample 1512141 | NCBI WGS metagenome assembly PJUB01 (sample SAMN08177677, study PRJNA422409) | Soil metagenome, whole genome shotgun sequencing project. | isolation source: Soil enriched on filter paper: alkali lignin treatment | place: USA: Madison | collected 2015-01-15 | reverse complement strand
TTCTCCGGTGGCGCGGGCGAAAGGCCGCGCGTTTTTGGGCACTATAGTGGATACGGCATGCGCCACCACGGCCACCCTGACCAGGAACCTCAGCCCATGAACACCCCCACCATCGCTCCTGCCCGCGAGATCCGCCGCGACGACCTGCCCGCCCTGTTCGCCCCGCGGGGCCAGGACACCCACAAGGGCAGTTTCGGCACTGTTGGCGTGGTGGGCGGCGGGCGCGGCATGGAGGGCGCGGCACTGCTGGCGGCCCGCGCGGCCCTGAAGGCCGGCGCCGGCAAGGTGCTGGTGGGCTTTGCCCAGGAGAGCGCGCCGCTGGCCTGCGACCCCCTGCAACCCGAACTGATGCTGCGCGATGCACGCTCGCTGCTGGAAGGCGGCTGGGGCGTCACCGCCTGGGTGGCTGGCTGCGGCATCGGCACGGGCATCGAGGCGGCCAATGCCCTGTCCGAACTGTTCGTGCTGCGCCAGGGCGCCGCGCTGGTGCTGGACGCCGACGGCCTGAACCTGCTGGCCCAGGGCGCCGTGCAGCCCAACTGGGGCGATGGCCCCGTGGTGCTGACCCCGCACCCGGCCGAAGCGGCCCGCCTGCTCGGCACGGACACCGCCCACGTCCAGGCCGACCGACCGGCCGCCGCCCAGGCCTTGGCGCGGCGCCACGCAGCATGGGTGGTGCTGAAAGGCGCCGGCAGCATCGTCTGCAACCCGGACGGCGCCTGGCGCCGCAACACCAGCGGCAACCCGGGGCTGGCCACGGCAGGAACCGGGGACGTATTGGCTGGCCTGCTCGGTTCGCTGCTGGCGCAGCGCCTGCCCCTGGACCAGGCCGTGGCCGGGGCGGTCTGGCTGCACGGAGCCGCCGCCGACACGCTGGTCGCCCAGGGCATCGGCCCGATCGGACTGACCGCGGGCGAACTGGCGGATGCCGCCCGGCGCCTGCGCAACGGCGGCTGATGCCCTGGCTGGCCTGGCTAAGTCCCTGCGGCAAAAAACATTTTTACAACATACTAGGGTTTTCCCCTAAAAACACATTGCGTTCGATTTAGGGTTTTCCCTATAATGGTTTTCACCAAGACGAAACGGACTGGAGCAAACCATGAGCGAACTGACCCTGAACCACACTGCCCGCCTGACCGACGCGCTGGAGCGTGACCTGCTCCGCGGCGCTCTCGAGAACCAACCGAATTCCCACCCGCTGACCAACCTGAAGAAGGCCGGCCAGGCAATCGCCGCCGCCGTCGCTGGCGTGTTCGCCTTCATCGACGAAGTCAACGAATCGATGAACAAGGCCCGCGCCGCCAGCTCGCGCTTCTCCGGCTCGCAGTGGTAAGAACAGCCGCGCCGGGCTGAATCGCGACCGATCTCCCGCGATTTCACCCAGCGTGCTGTAGACGCAACGCCCGCCGCCCACGCGGCGCCAGTTGTGTCGATCCCGGCGCCCGGGGCTTCCAAGCCCTTCCCCTCACCGGGCGCCATCGCGCCGCGCCGGCCCCACTTGCGGGGCCCCCGCGACGCCCTCCGCCACGCAACACCGCAGCAACAATCCCTGTCGCCCCAGTGCGAAGCCGTCCCGAAGCGGGACCGCCTCGCACTGGGGCGATTGGCATTTTGGGCGCCGCCGCACCGGCGTTGCCCCTCTCGGCGTTTACCCTAGCGTCGACCCGGCGCGCATTGACAGCGCGCGAAGCCCCTACCGATAATCGGCCCCTTGCCGTCGTGCTGGCGCCAAAAACACCGCAAGCCCCCCCGGCCGACGTCCTGTTCCCCGGTTGGCCCCCTCGCTGTTCCCCCCGCCTGCACGATCCGGTTCGTTCCCCATCCGGAGTTGTCACCATGAAGTTGCGCACCACCCTGGCCCTTGTGGCCGCCGCCATTCCCTTGGCCGCTGCCCAGGCCCAGACGCTGAAGATCGGCCTGTCCGCCGAACCCACCTCGGCCGACCCCCACTACCACAAGATGACGCAGAACGACGCCTTCTCGGCGCACGTCTACAGCTCGCTGGTGGGCCGCAGCGCCGACATGAAGCTGGTGCCCGCGCTGGCCACGTCCTGGAAGAACCTGGATGACCTGACCTGGGAATTCAAGCTGCGCGACGACGTCAAGTTCTCCAACGGCAAGCCGTTCACGTCCGAAGACGTGCTGTTCACCATCTGCCGCACGCTGAACAACGAGACCAACGTGTCGCAGTCCTACATGGACACGACCAAGCTGATCACCGACGTGCAGACGCCGGATGCGCACACCGTCATCATCAAGACCGGCGCGCCCTTCCCGCTGATGCCCGCCGAACTGGCGCGCTCGCTGCCGATCGTCTGGAACGGCATCGTCGAGCACGGCAAGCTGACGTTCGATCCCAAGAAGGGTTGCGGCGTGACCGGCCCGTGGCCGACGGTGGCTGACTTCAACAACGGCAAGGACGCCATCGGCACCGGCCCGTACACCCTGAAGTCCTACGTCAAGGGCACCGGCATCGAACTGGTGCGCAACGAAAACTACTGGGGCCCCAAGCCCTACTGGAAGGAAGTGAAGTTCGTGCCGGTGCCGTCCGCGGGCCCGCGCCTGACCGGCCTGCTGTCGGGTGACTTCGACATGATCGAAAACCCGGCCGCGCGCGACCTGCAACGCCTGAAGGACAACCCCAAGTTCGGTTTCGTGGCCACGCCCTCGACCCGCCTGGTGTTCTTCCAGCCCGACGTGGCGCGCAACCCGAGCCCGTTCGTGAAGTCCGCCGACGGCAAGAACCCGCTGCAGGACCTGCGCGTGCGCAAGGCCATTTCGATGGCCATCGACCGCAAGACCATCACCGCCCGCATCATGGACGGCATGGCCACCCCGGCCTACCAATACATGCCCGACGGCATGTTCGGCGCGCTGCCCAAGGCCCCCGAAATCAAGTACGACCCCGAAGGCGCCAAGAAGCTGCTGGCCGAAGCCGGCTACCCCAACGGCTTTGAGCTGACGCTGTCGTCGACCAACGACCGTTACGTCAACGACGGCCAGGTTGCCCAGGCCGTGGCACAGTACCTGGCCCGCGTCGGCATCAAGACCAACGTCGACGCCATGACCGCCTCGATCTACTTCCCCAAGCGCGCCAAGCGCGAGTTCAGCTTCTCGATGGGCGGCTGGCCGGCGGAAACGGGCGAAGCCTCGGCGCTGTTCCAGCTGTGGGTCGCTTCGCTCGACTCGCCCAACAGCCTGGGCACCAGCAACTACGGCGGCTTCACCAACGCCGACTTCGACAAGGTCTACAAGCAGGCCATCGTGACGGTGGACGCGCCCAAGCGTGAAAAGCTGCTGCAGGAAGCCACCCAGATCGCACTGGACAACGTGCCGCTGATCCCGCTGCACTTCGAAAGCAGCATCTGGGCCTTCCGCAAGGGCATCACCTACGAAGGCCGCCGCGACCAGTTCACGCTGGCCACCTCGGTCAAGCCCGACGCCAAGTAATCCGGCTTCGTGCAACGAAAAACGGCTGCCCCGAGGGGCAGCCGTTTTTCGTTGGCCGCGGCATCGCCGTGCCGATGCCGCGATGCGTCAGGGCGCCGGCCCGTCGTCCAGCAGCCGATCCAGCTCGCGCGACAGCAGGGCGATGAAGGCCTCGGTCTTGGGCGGCAGCACCCGCCCCTGCATGACGTAGATCTGCAAGGTGCGCGACTGCAGTTCGGCATTGGAGATCGGCACCGCCACCAGTTCGTCACGCTTCAGGCTCCAGGCCACCGAGATATAGCCGCTGAGCATGATGGCGTCGGAACCGAACACGAAGCCGTGCAACGGCGAGGAATCGTTGCAGGTCAGCGTGGGTTCGAGCTGCACCGATTCCAGCAGGCAGCCCATTTCGAACAGGTGCCGGGTGGTGGTGCCCGGCCCGGTCAATGCCAGCGGATAGCGGCCCAGGTCCTGCAGGCTGACGCTCTGCCGCCCGGCCAAGGGGTGGCCGGCGGCCATCACGGCATGCACCGGCGCCCGGCGCGAATAGCGCACGCTGACACCAGCGATCCGTTCCACATTGAAGGTCATGCCCAACTCGACGCTGCCTTCGGCGACCCGCCGGGCCACGTCGGACGGCGCCCCCACGTGCAGGTCAAAGCGCACGTCGGGCCAGTCGCGGCGAAAGCGCGCCATGGAAGACGGCAGGAAAATGCGTGCCACGCCTTCGACCGCGGCCATGCGGATCTCGTTGCGCGCCATGCCCTTGAGGGCGGCGATTTCCTGCAGTACGGACTCCGATTCCAACAAGGTGCGGCGGGCGTGCGCCAGCAGCAATCGGCCAGCTTCGCTCAGCACCATGCCGCGCGCGGCGCGTTCGAACAAGGGCGCGCCCGCCTCTTCTTCCAGCTTGGCGATCTGGCGGCTGATGGCCGACACGGCCACATGCAGGCGCTCGGACGCCCCGCTCAAGCTGCCTGCCTGGGCAACCTCGACAAAATAGCGCAAGGCAATGCCGTGCATATTCAACCCTTGTAGGTGGGGAAGCGCCGGGATGAAGCTTTGCCTTTTATGCAAAGCTATCGATAAATATTCTAATTGTAGAGAAAGCTTCCCTGATCCTAGAATTTGCGCAACGATGCAGGCAGGCGCGCACGACGCGTCCGTCCAGATAAGGGGAAGTCCGTGTCAGCAGCAGTCCCGAGCGCCAGCCGTGCCGCCGCCGTCGGCCGCGCGGCCGCCTACGCCGAAAGCGGCGCCTTGCAACGCGACCTGGCCAGCCTGGTCGCCTACCGCACCGAAAGCCAGAATCCCGACCAGCGCGACGCGCTGTACGACTACCTTCGCACGGCGGTGGCGCCGCGTCTGCAAGGGCTGGGGTTTTCCTGTCACGTCAAAGACAACCCCGTGGCAGGCGGCCCGCCCTTCCTGATCGGCGAGCGCCTGGAAGATCCGGCCCTGCCCACCGTGCTGATGTATGCCCATGGCGACGTGGTGCGCGGCTACGACGAACAATGGCGCGACGGCCTGGCCCCCTGGCAACTGACCGCCGAAGGCGACCGCTGGTACGGCCGCGGCACGGCCGACAACAAGGGCCAGTACTGCATCAACATGGCCGCGCTGGAACAGGTGCTGGCCGAACGCAGGCAACGCCTGGGCTTCAACCTGCGCATGCTGGTGGAATGCGGCGAAGAGGTCGGCTCGCCTGGCCTGCACCAGGCCTGCGACCAATGGCGCGACCTGCTCGCCGCCGACGTCTTCATCGCCTCCGACGGTCCGCGGCTGGCCGCCGACCTGCCGACCCTGTTCCTGGGTTCGCGCGGCACGCTGCTGTTCGACCTGGTGGTGGACCTGCGCGGCCACGCCCACCATTCCGGCAACTGGGGCGGCGTGCTGCCCAACCCCGGCATCATCCTGGCGAACGCGCTGGCCAGCCTGGTCGATGCGCGCGGCCGCCTGCGGGTCGACGGCCTGCGTCCCCCGGCCATTCCGCCCGCGGTGCGCCAGGCGCTGGCCAGCATCCAGGTTGGCCAGGACGACGACGCGCCCGATATCGATCCCGACTGGGGTGAACCGGGACTGTCGCTGGCCGAACGCCTGTTCGGCTGGAACACGCTGGAAGTGCTGGCCTACAAGACCGGCAACCCGGACAACCCGGTGGGCGCGATTCCGCCGCGCGCCAGCGCCACCTGCAATCTGCGTTTCGTGGTCGGCACCGACTGGCGCCAGACCGAAGCCATCCTGCGCCGCCATCTGGATGCGCACGGCCTGACGCAAGTGGCCATCCGCATGCGCCGCGGCACGCCCGCGACCCGGCTGGACCCCGACGATCCCTGGGCCCGCTGGGCCGTGGCCTCGCTGGCCGCCACCACCGGCAAGACGCCGGCGCTGCTGCCCAACCTGGGCGGCACGGTGCCCAACGACGCGTTTTCCGAAGTGCTGGGCCTGCCTACGGTGTGGGTGCCCCATTCCTACCCCGCCTGCTGTCAGCACGGCCCGGACGAGCACCTGCTGGCGTCCGTGGCGCGTGAAGCCGCCGCCGTCATGGCGGGCCTGTTCTGGGACCTGGGCGAACAAGGCGCGGATATCGTGGCCCAACGCGGGCGCTCAACCCCTACCTGACCGCCGCCTGACCGCCCTCTGCCGTCATCCCCTATACAATCCCCTTCGCTTGATCGGAGTTCCCATGTCCTTGTCTTCGTCCGCGCCCCGTCCGCGCCCCTTTCTGCTTGCCTGTCCGGATCTGTCGGCCGAACGCCTGGGCAATACGGATACGCCGGGCGTCTGGCATTTCGACTCCGGCGTGCCGGGCAAGCGCGTCATGCTCAGCGCCCTGATCCACGGCAACGAGCTGTGCGGCGCCTGGGCCCTGAAAGACGCCCTGGCCGCGGGCCTGCGCCCGCGCCGCGGTTCGCTGACGCTGGCGTTCTGCAACCTGGCCGCGTTCGACCGCTTCGATCCGGCCAACTACGCCCCGGCGCGCTTTGTCGACGAAGACATGAACCGTGTCTGGAGCGACGACAAGCTGGCCCAGCCGATCAGCCAGGAACGCCGCCGCGCCGCCGAGATCCGCCCCTGGGTGGCCCAGGCCGAGTGGCTGCTGGATTTCCACTCGATGAGCAATTCCGACGTGCCGTTGCAATTGACCGGCCTGGAACAACGCAACATCGACCTGGCCCTGGCGCTGGGTAATCCCGCCACCATCATTGCCGACGCCGGGCACGCCGCCGGCGTGCGCATGCGCGACTACGGCCGTTTCGGTGAAGCGGGCGACAACGGCACCCGTTCGCTGCTGATCGAATGCGGCTTCCACGGCGCCCCCGAGGCCCGCGGCGTCGCGGTCGACCAGATGGCGCGCTTCTTGATCGCGGCCGGCACGGTGGACGAAGCCGACCTGCCCCAAGACTGGATCGCGCCCCAGGCCAGCGCCCAGCGCGCCCTGCGCGTGACCCACGCGGTGGCCGCCAAAAGCGCCGATTTCCGCTTCGCCGAGCCCTGGAAAGGCCTGGAAACGCTGCCGCGCGCCGGCACCGTCATCGGCTGGTCCGAGGGCGAGGCCGTGACCACGCCCTATGACAACTGCGTGCTGATCATGCCGTCCACCGCCAACCTGCGCGCCGGCGTCACCGTCGTACGGCTCGCCCAGCCCATCGCCTGACTGACCAGGCGGGGCCCCCTCGACGGCGCCCCGCCATACATAAAAAGGCCCCAAGGGAACGCAATGTCCGCAAACGTTTTCATCCGCAGCGCCTTGTCCGCCTGTACGCTGGCGGCCGCCATGGCAGGCGGTGCGCCCACCGCCCTGGCCCAGGCCGCCCCCCAGACGCTGCGGATCGACCTGCCCAGCATTCCCCTGCACTTCGAAAGCAGTATCTGGGCGTTCAGGAAAGCGCTGACCGACGAAGGCCGCGCCGCCCAGTACACCCTGGCCCTGTCGGCCAGACCCGCCCAATAAGATCGCCAATCCGGCGCCTGCAACCCGAGCCCACCAAGGAAATATCACGTGGCCCTTTTCATCCTACGCAGACTGATACAGAGTCTGTTCGTACTGCTGGCCGTATCGGTCGTGGTCTTCTTCGCGGTGTATGCCGTGGGCGACCCGATCGAGCTGCTGGTCAGCCCCGAAGCCAGCCAGGCCGCCCGCGAAGCCATGATCGCGCGCCTCGGCCTGGACCTGCCGGTATGGCAGCAATACACCGGGTTCCTGTGGCGCGCGCTGCATGGCGACCTGGGCACGTCGTTCGTGCACGGCATTCCCGCCATCGAACTGATCGTGCAGCGCATTCCCGCCACGTTCGAACTGGTCATCGTGGCCATCGGCCTGACCTGTGTGATCGGCATTCCGCTGGGCCTGGTGGCCGGCCTGTACCGCGACGAGCCGCTGGGCCGCGGCATCATGGGTTCTTCCGTGCTGGGCTTTTCGCTGCCCAACTTCTGGCAAGGCATGATGCTGATCCTGCTGTTCGCCGTCTGGCTGGGCTGGCTGCCGGCCACCGGCCGCGGCGACACGGTCACCGTGCTGGGTGTGCGCCTGTCGATCCTGACGGCCGACGGCTGGTCGCACCTGATCATGCCGGCGATCAACCTGGCGCTGGCCAACATCGCCCTGGTGCTGCGCCTGACGGCCTCGGGCGTGGTCGAGGCCCGCAGCCAGGACTACGTGAAATTCGCCCGGGCCAAGGGCGTCAAGCCCGGCCGCATCGTGCGCCGCCACATCCTGCGCAACATCCTGATCCCGGTGGTCACCGTGATCGGCATGGAATTCGGCACCCTGATCGCCTATTCCACCATCACCGAAACCGTGTTCGCATGGCCCGGCATGGGCAAGCTGCTGATCGACAGCGTCTACCAGCTTGACCGCCCCGTGGTGGTCGCCTACGTGATGCTGGTCACCCTGATCTTCGTGGTCATCAACCTGGTCGTGGACATCCTGTACGCCGCGCTCGACCCGCGCGTGCAGCTCGTGACCCCTGCTCAATAACCGCCATGGCTAATCCTCCCAACACCGGCCGCACTCGTACCGTCCAGCCCCTGGCCGATACGCCCAAGCGCGCCTCGATCCTGAAGAAACTGCGGGCCCGCCCCACCGTGCGCGGCTCGGCCATCGCCCTGATCATCCTGATCCTGCTGGTGGTGTTCGCACCGTACTTCGCGCCGCAGAACCCCTATGACCTGGCCAACCTGTCGCTGATGGACGGCCGCCTGGCGCCGCGCCAGGCGCTGATGGACGGCAGCATCGCGTGGCTCGGCACCGACGACCAGGGCCGCGACATGCTCAGCGCCATCCTGTATGGCCTGCGGATCAGCCTGATGGTGGGCCTGTCCGCCGTGATGCTGGCCACCGCCGTGGGCGGCGCGGTCGGCCTGGTGGCCGCCTACCTCGGCGGCCTGGTCGACACCGTGCTGATGCGCATCGTCGACTTCATCCTGGGCTTTCCGACCATCCTGGTGGCGCTGGTGCTGCTGGTGGTGCTGGGGCGCGGGGTCGACAAGGTGATCCTGGCGCTGGTGCTGGTGCAGTGGGGCCACTACGCCCGCATCATGCGCAGCCGCGCGCTGCAGGAACGCCGCAAGGAATACGTCGAAGCCGCCGCCAACCTGGGCTTTCCGGCGTGGCGCATCATGGTGTTCCACCTCTTGCCCAATTGCCTGGGCCCCGTGATGGTGTTTGCCACCATCCAGATCGCCACCGCCATCGCGCTGGAAGCGACGCTGTCGTTCCTGGGGGTGGGCGTGCCCATCACCGAACCGTCGCTGGGCCTGTTGATTTCCAACGGCTTCCAGTACCTGCTGTCGGGCGACTATTGGATCAGTTTGTTCCCGGGCATTGCTTTGCTGGTGCTGATCCTCTCCATCAACATCGTAGGCGACCGCCTGCGCGAGAGCCTGGATCCAAGGAAATGACCCACCCCCGAAGCGCTGCGCGCTGCCCCCTTTGGCGGGCCCCCCTCAAGGGGGCATGCCAGCGGACCGGCGGAGCCGGCTCCGCGGCATCCCGATGGAACGATACCGGCTACACCTGCGGCGGTTTGCGCACTGGATTACTGACATGAGCGAAACACTACTCGAGGTGCGCGGCCTGCGCACCGCATTCCATACCGAAGCCGGCGCCTGGCTGGCGGTCGACGGCGTCGACCTCACCGTGCGCCGTGGCGAAATCGTGGGCCTGGTCGGTGAATCGGGCTCGGGCAAGTCGGTCACCGGTTTCTCGCTGCTGGGCCTGATCGACCCACCGGGCGAAGTCGTCGACGGCGAGGTCAAGTTCAAGGGCAACGACCTGCGCAAGCTCTCGGAAGAGCAGATGCGCCAGTTGCGCGGCAACCGCATCGCGATGATCTTCCAGGACCCGCTGATGACGCTCAACCCGGTGCTGCGCATCGGCGAGCAGATGATGGAAGCCATCCTGACGCACGAGGACGTGCCGCGCGCCCAGGCCCTGGAACGCTGCCGCGAAGCGCTGGCCATGGTCGGCATCCCGTCGCCGGAAAAGCGCCTGAGGAGCTATCCGCACGAGTTCTCGGGCGGCATGCGCCAGCGCGTGGCGATCGCGATCGCCATGCTCAACAAGCCCGACCTGATCATCTGCGACGAACCCACCACGGCGCTGGACGTCACCATCCAGGGCCAGATCCTGTACCGCATGCAGGAGATCTGCCGCGAACACAACACGGCGCTGATCTGGATCACCCACGACCTGGGCGTGGTGGCCGAACTGGCCGACCGCGTGGCGGTCATGTACGCCGGCCGCATCGTCGAAAGCGGTCCGGTCGAACAGGTGCTGGATTCCCCTCGCCACCCCTACACCAAGGGCCTGCTCGACTCGATGCCCGGCGCCACCCAGCCGGGTGCGCGCCTGCACCAGATCAACGGCATGGCGCCCAGCCTGGCCGGCCGCCCGTCGGGCTGTGCCTTCCGGCCGCGCTGCGCCCACGCGGTCACGCGCTGCACCGAACAAGCCCCCACCGTCACCACCGAAGGTCCGCGCAGCTATCGCTGTTACGTCCCGATCGCCCGCGAGGCCGAGCAAGCATGAGCCAAGCCGATACCCCCGTCATCGAGCTCAAGAACGTCCACAAGCGCTTCGAGCAGCGGCCCGACCTGGCCCAGCGCATCCTGGCCCTGACCGGCCGCCCCATCGACCGCCGCACCGTCTATGCCGTCAACGGCGTGGACCTGCGCATCGGCCGCGGCGAAGTCGTCGGCCTGGTCGGTGAATCGGGCTGTGGCAAGTCCACCCTGGGCCGCGTCGTGGCCGGCCTGCACCGCCAGACCGAAGGCGACCTGCTCTACCAGGGCCAGGACGCCCGCCGTCTGCGTGGCGCCGACAAGCTCGCCTACACGCTGGGCGTGCAGATGATCTTCCAGGACCCGCAAGCCTCGCTGAACCCGCGCCAGCGCCTGCGCCAGATCCTGGGCGAGTCGCTCAAGGTGCACAAGCTGGCGCCGCCGGCCGAGATTCCAGCCCGCATCGACCAGGCACTGAAGGAAGTGGGCCTGGACACCGAGTACCGCGACCGCTTCCCGCACCAGATCTCGGGCGGCCAGCGCCAGCGCATCGGCATCGCCCGTGCGCTGATGGTGGCGCCCAAGTTCCTGGTGTGCGACGAACCCGTGGCCGCGCTGGACGTGTCGATCCAGGCGCAGGTGATCAACCTGTTCATGGACCTGCGCGAACAGCACGGCTTCACGTACCTGTTCATCAGCCACGACCTGGGCGTGGTCAAGCACATCTCGGATCGCGTGGCGATCATGTACCTGGGCAAGATCGTCGAGATCTCGACGTCTGCCGAGATTTTCGCGCACGCCAACCACCCGTACACTCAGGCATTGATGGCCGAGATGCCGGACGTGGCCCGCCGGGGCCGCAAGTTCACGCCGATCAAGGGCGAAATCCCGTCGCCGCTGAACCCGCCCCCCGGCTGCACGTTCAACCCCCGCTGCCCCCACGCCATGCCGCGCTGCCGCGAGCAGGCGCCGTCCCTGAAAGAAATATCGCCGGGCCACTGGTCGGCCTGCCACCTGAACGAAGCCACCGCCTGAACGCCATGAAACCCTCCGACATGTCCAACAAGGACCGCATCGCCATCGAAATGGGCCACGCGGGCCGCAACACCATCGCCTACATCGACGAAGACCGCAATTCCGACCGCCCGTTCAAGCTGCAGACCTACCGCCCCTACGGCTACACGCCGGACCGTCCGGTGGTGATCGTGCAGCACGGCGTGCTGCGCAACGGTGACGAATACCGCGACTTCTGGGTCGAGGCGGCCGACAAGCACAAGCTGCTGATCGTGGCGCTGACGTTCTCCAACGAGATCTGGCCGGGCGTGGAAAGCTACAACAACGGCCGCGTGTTCTCGGCCGGCGGCAACCCGCGCCACATCGACGGCTGGACCTACGCGCTGGTAGGCAACGTGATCCGCGACATGATCGACGGCGAAATCACCGATGGCCAGAACGTCTACCTGTTCGGCCACTCGGCCGGCGGCCAGTTCGTGCACCGCCTGATGAGCAGCCAGTCGCACGCCCCGTTCAAGGCGGTGGCGGCAGGCAACCCGGGCTGGTACACGCTGCCGACGTTCGATTACCCCTTCCCCGAAGGCATGGACGGCGTGGGCCTGACGGAAGACCACCTGGTCAAGCTGCTGGCCTACCCGATGATGATCATGGCGGGCGACCAGGACATCGCCACCGACGACCCGAACCTGCCGTCGGAACCCGCTGCGATGCGCCAGGGCCCGCACCGTTTCGCGCGCGCCCATAACTACTTCGAAGCCGGCCGCAAGGAAGCCGAACGCCGCGGCGTGCCGTTCAACTGGACGCTGCAAGTGGTGCCCGGCATCGGCCACGACGGTCGCGCGATGTCCGCCGTATGCGCCAGCCTGTGGTTCGACGGCCGCATGCCCGACGACACCGAACTGGCCCGCCTGGCCGGCCAGCAGGTCGCCTGAACGCTCCCCCTTTCCTAGCCGACATTCCCGGATACCGCTATGTCTTCTTCCCGCACTGAACAGCTCGTCGCCGGCATCCAAAGCTGGCTGCAATGCGAATCGCCCTCGAACTTCCCCGACGGCATCGCCGCCATGGCCCGCATCATCGCCGACTACGCGGCCGCGGCCGGCCTGACGGTGGAACTGTCGTCGCTGGGCCCCACGACCGGCCCGCTGCTGTACGCGACCAACCGCGCCCCCGGCGACACGCGCCCGGGCATCCTGATCCTGGCGCACATGGACACGGTGCACCCGGTGGGCACGCTGCTGGAAAACCCGGTGCGCATCGAAGGCGATCGCCTGTACGGCCCGGGCAGCTACGACATGAAGGCCGGCATCTACCTGGCGCTGACGGCACTGGCAGGCGTGGCCCGTCCGGGCGCGACGCAACTGCCGGTGGACTTTCTGGTGGTGCCTGACGAAGAAACGGGCAGCCATGCCTCGCGCGTGCACATCGAACGTTTCGCGGCCAACGCGAAGTACGCGCTGGTGTGCGAGCCTGCCCGCCCGAACGGCGGCAAGTGCGTGACGGCGCGCAAGGGCACGGGCATGCTGAACCTGAACGTGAAGGGCCGCCCGGCCCACGCCGGCATGCAGCACGAGAAGGGCCGCAGCGCGATCCGCGAGATGGCGCACCAGGTGCTGGCGCTGGAAGCGATGACGGACTACGAGCGCGGCATCACGGTCAGCGTGGGCACGATCGCCGGCGGCACGGTAACGAACACGGTGCCGGCGCTATGCCGCTGCGTGGTGGATTTCCGCGTGCCGGACATGGGCGCAGCCGAAGACGTGCTGCGCCGCATGCGCGAGCTGTGCGCAGTGGGCCCGGACGTGGAGCTGGACATCGACGTGGAACTGAACCGCCCGCCGATGGTAAAGACGGCAGAAGCTGCCGCCCTGCTGGCGCTGGTGCAAGGCTACGCGGAACGCGCAGGCTTCCTGCTGGAAGACGCCCCGATGACGGGCGGCGGCAGCGACGCCAACTTCACCTCCGCCATGGGAATTCCGACGCTCGATGGTTTGGGTGCGGACGGAGATGGTGCTCATACTTTGAATGAGTACATCTTGGTTTCTACGTTGGAGCAGCGGTTGAAGTTTTGGGAGTTGTTGTTGAAGGATCTGGCTTAAAGGCTTGATGTTTGTTTGATGCGCGGGGTTTTCTTCTTAAGCCGCGCGTGCCGGGGCAGGCGGGTGAGGGCGGGGCTACGATTGCGGTCCGGAGCCTTGGGAGTGTCATAAATTTTGTGTTTGAGGCCTAACATACCGCTCAAGGAGCACCTGTATGGCCACAAAGAAGAAACTTCCCCTGCGAGAGTTGCCGTCGATTCCGGCGGACCTGGTCGATCAAT
>PJUB01000481.1_pt1 | contig 13894 bp, 10 predicted proteins | sample 1512141 | NCBI WGS metagenome assembly PJUB01 (sample SAMN08177677, study PRJNA422409) | Soil metagenome, whole genome shotgun sequencing project. | isolation source: Soil enriched on filter paper: alkali lignin treatment | place: USA: Madison | collected 2015-01-15 | reverse complement strand
TTCCAGCGCCGCGAACAGCGCGGCGTCGGCCTGCGGGTCCCAGAACGCTTGGCCCGGCGCATCCAGCGCCGACACGCCGCCTTCCGGGATCAGGAAGCGCACGGGGCCGTCGCACTGGTTCAGCCTGGCGGCGATCCATTCGCCCTGCCGCTTGTTTTCTTGCAGGGTGGTGCGCATCAGCGTCACCTGCGGATTGTGGGGATAGAACGTACGGCCCTGGTAGCGCTCGGGCACCGTATCCATGCCGCCGAAGTTCACCATGTCCAGCGCGCCGCAGGAACCGACGTAGGGCGCGCGGGTACGCGCCACCGCGCCGAAGCGGTCTTCGGTGCAGGCCAGCACGCCGCCGAACAGGAAGTCGCAGACTTCGGTGGTGGTCAGGTCCAGCACGCCGGCCAGGAGGTGGCTGTCGAGCAGCTTTTCCATCGATTGGCCGCCCGTGCCGGTGGCGTGGAACACCAGGCAGTCAAAGCGCGATTCGAGCAGCGGCGTCACCTGCTGCACGCAGGCCGTGGTAACGCCGAACATGGTGATGCCGACCGCGGGGCGGCTGTCGTCGTCCGCGGCGCTGGCGGCCTGGCGGAAGGCGCCGCCGATGGCGCCTGCGGCATTGGCCAGCACGCGGCGCGAAATGCGGTTCAGGCCCGCCACGTCGGTCACGGAATACATCATCGCGATGTCCGAAGGGCCGACGTACGGCGCGACGTTGCCGGACGCCATGGTGGACACCATCAGCTTGGGCACGCCGATCGGCAGCGCGCGCATGGCGGGCGTGATGAGTGCGGTGCCGCCCGACCCGCCCAGGCCGAGCAAGGCGCCGATGTCGGGGTTGGCGGCGGCGTAGCGTTCGAACGCCAGCGCCATGGCGGCGATGGCCGTGCCGCGGTCGCCGGTGAAGACGGCCTGCTCGCCCTGCGGATGGCTGCGGGCGACCTCGCGCGCCTGCACGCGGGCGCCGCTGGCGGCGCCGGTGGTGGACACGTCCACGGTGATGACGTCCAGCCCTTCCCGCTTGAGCAGGTCGGCGACGTAGTCGGCCTCGTGGCCCTTGGTGTCGTAGGTGGCGGCCACGAAGACCCGCCGGTTCGCTTGCGTCATGACTCCTCCGCGGGCGGCTACACTCGGTGCGCGCCTCGATATGTCTGGGGCCGCCTGGGCCTGTAGAATCTAGAAATGAGACGAAAGAATCATACTGAGACACCTGTCTCACGTCAAACTCCCGCCGACCGCCAGTCGCCCCCCGCCGTCGCCCGCCTGATCGGCCCCGCCAGCCGGCAGGCCGCCGCCAGCGGCGAACCGCCGCACGGACCGCGCGCCCGCATGCGCAAGATCTTGCTGGACGCCGCGCACCGGCTGATGGCGCAGGGCATCACGCCGTCGGTGGCCGAATTGGCCGAACACGCGCAGGTATCGCGCGCCACCGCCTACCGCTACTTTCCCAGCCAGAGCGCCCTGATCGCCGCCGTGGTGGACGAAAGCCTGGGCCCGATCCTGGCCTGGGACTCGAAGGCGGCGGATGCCGCCGCCCGGGTCGATGAGCTGCTGCGCTTTGCGTATCCACGGCTGGAAGCGCACGAAGCGCCGCTGCGCGCCGCCATCCAGGTATCGCTGCAGCAGCACGCCGAAGCCAGCGCCGGCCGCGCGGGCAACGAACCGCGGCTGGTGCGCGGCCACCGGGTCGACATCCTCAAGCGCGCCATCGCGCCGCTGGCCGGCACGCTGACACCCGCGCAGCAGGACCGCGTGGCGCAGGCGCTGTCGCTGGTCTACGGCACCGAGGTGTTCCTGGTGCTCAAGGACATCTGGCGGCTGGACCTGCCCGAGGTCACCGAGGTGGCGCGCTGGACCGCGAATGCCATCATCCAGCAGGCGCTGGCCGAGGCCGGCGAGACGCCGCAAGGGGCCGCCGACAAGGCCCCGGCGGCGCGCAAGCGCTAGCCACGGCCGCCCCTGTCATTTCCACGTCACCCTGACACCCCATAGTGCGGGCCTTCGCGGCCCTGCGCCTTGCAGGCCGCCTGACGCTGGAGTTTGAAATGCGGTTCGAAGTATCCCGCCTGCGGCGGGCCATCATGCCCTTGTCGCTGGCTTGCGTGACCCTGCTGAGCGCCTGCGGCGGCAGCGATGACGATGACGAGACCCCCGCGGCCCCGCCGCCCGCGGTGACCCCCCCCACGCCGCCGGCCCCGCCGCCCGTGCAGACGGGCGCCTGGAGCGCCGGAGACCTGCACGTGCACACGATCCAGTCCAACGACGCGCAGGTGACCCTGGAAAGCGTGCTGGACCAGGCGTTCGACCGCTACAAACTGGACTGGGCCGCGCTGTCGAACCACCTGCGCATGTCCGACCGCGACAACACCGGCGTCGCCCTGCCCGGCGGCCCCGTGCCGTTTTCCACCGGCATGGCGCAATACGAAGTGCCGTTCATCAGGCAGGCGCAGGCGGCGGGCCGCTACGCCGGCAAGATCATCTTCTCGTCGTTCGAATGGGACATGCCCACGCATGACCACGTCAACATCGGCATCGGCGTGAACGACCCGATGTCGGCCAAGTCGCTGCGCGCGGTGGCCGAATACGAGTACCTGTACACCAACAAGGCGGCCAACCTGTTCGACGCGCAACTGGTGGCCGACCTGGCCGGCCAGCCGCGCGCCTTCACCACCCACGCCGACTCGCTGACCGCGCTGCAATGGCTGCGCGACAAGCATCCGGACAGCTACCTGCTGCTGAACCACCCGTCGCGCTATGCCGGCAAATACACCATCGGCCAGCTGCGTGACATGCACGACCTGGCGCCGACGATCTTCTTCGGCATCGAAGGCATGGTCGGCAACCAGATGGAACCGGACCGCGGCGGCTATGCCGAGGCCTACACGCCCGTGAACCTGCCCAACCGCACCTACGGCGGCGTGGACTACCTGGTGGCCAAGGTCGGCGGCACCTGGGATGCGCTGCTGGGCGAAGGCCGGCGCATCTGGAACGTGGCCGATTCCGACTTCCATTTCCGCACCGCGTCGGGCCTGTACAGCAGCGGCTACGCCCCCGGCGAATACGCCAAGACCTACGTCTGGAAGGACGGCAAGGACATGGCGGCCGTGGTGGCCGGCTTGAAGAGCGGCCGCATGTTCGGCGTGTTCGGCGACCTGATCGACGCCCTGGAATTCCAGGCGCAGGGCGCAGCGGGCACAGCCTACATGGGCGGCGAGCTGCAAGCGGCCAAGGGCGAACAGGTGGAAGTGACCATCCGCTTTCGCAGCCCGAACAGCAACCACTACGAGTACCCGATCGAAAGCGGCAACCCCACCTACGTCAAGCCCACCGTCAACCACGTGGACCTGATCGTGGGCGACGTGGGTCCACGCGCCGCGCCCGGCACGCCGGCCTATGACAACGCCACCAACCCCAGCACCCGCGTGCTGGCGCGCTACACCCGCGCCGACTGGACGGTGGACAAGGACGGCTACAACGTCATCAAGGTCAAGCTGACCGCCGACAAGAGCCAGTACCTGCGCCTGCGCGGCACCAACCTGGCGCCGGACGTGGCGGGCGAAACCGCCAACGGCGAACCGCTGCCCGACCTGAAGGTGGACCTGGCCGACAACGCCGCGCGCTTCAACGCGATCAATGCGCGCAACTACAACGACCTGTGGTTCTATTCGAATCCGGTGTTCGTGACGGTCAAGCAGTAAGGCGGGGACGCGGGGGATAGCCCGCGTTTCATCCCACAGAAAAGGCCGCGGGCAAGCCAATGCCCGCGGCCTGTTGCATTGCAGCGGCGCTACAGCGCGGCCAGCGTCTCGTCCAGCGCCGCGACCAGCACGTCGGCATCGGCCGTGGAAAACGGCAGCGGCGGGCGGATCTTCAGCGTGTTGGCGTGTTCGCCCGCGCTGCCGGTCAGTATCTGCCGGTCGCGCAGGCCGTTGACCACGCGTGCGGCTGCTTGCGTAGCGGGTTCGCGCGTGCGGCGGTCGCGCACCAGCTCGACGCCGATGAACAGGCCCGCGCCGCGCACGTCGCCGATCAGGTCGTGGCGTGCGGCCAGGCCTTGCAGCCGCTCGCGCAGATAATGACCGACGCGTTCGGCGTTCTGCATCAGCGCTTCCTCCTGCACCGTGCGCAGCACGGCCAGGCCGGCCGCGGCCGATACCGGATTGCCGCCGAAGGTATTGAAGTAGCGCCCGTTGCGGCCGAACGCCTCCAGCACCTGCGGGCGCGCGGCCACGCCAGCCACCGGATGGCCGTTGCCCAATGGCTTGCCCATCGTGACCAGGTCGGGCTCGATGCCGTGCCGCATGAAGCCCCACATCGCCTGACCGGTGCGGCCCATGCCGGCCTGCACCTCGTCCGCGATGAACAGGCCGCCGGCTTCGTGGATGGCCTGCACGGCCTCGCGCAGGAACCCCTCAGGCGCGGCCTGCACGCCGTCGCTGGAGAAAATGGTGTCGACCAGCAGCGCGGCGGGGCGCAGGCCCTGGGCCGCCAGATCCGCCACCGCGTCGCGCACGGCTTGCGCCAGCGCCGGGCCCACGGCGTCTGCCCCCTGTCGGTACGTGTCCGGCGCGGCCACGGTGCGCACGGCCTGCCCCAACGTCACATAGCGGCCCAGCGACGGCGAGGCCTGCGCGATCGACAAGGTCACGCCGTGGTACGCAAAGCGGGTCACGATCAGGCCGGTGGCGCCGGTATGCGCCTGCGCGATCCGCAGCGCCAGGTCGTTGGCTTCGCTGCCGGTGCAGGTGAACATCACCTGGCCCAGGCCGGGCGGAAATGTCGCCAGCAATTGCTCGGCATAGTCCAGCACGGTTTCGTGCACATAGCGGGTGTGGGTGTTCAGCACCGCCGCCTGCCGGGCAATCGCCTGGACCACGGCCGGATGGCAGTGGCCCAGCGGCACGACGTTGTTGTAGGCGTCCAGGTACGGCTTGCCCTGGGCGTCGTACAGCCACACGCCTTCGCCGCGCACCAGGTGCACGGGCGATTCGTAGAACAGGCGGTAGGCCGGCCCCAGCAACTGGTGGCGGCGGGCGATCAGCGCGGCGGTATGCGCGGCGCCGCCGTCGTTGGCGGGAAGGTTGGGCAAGGCCGCAGCAGGCGCGCCGGGTTGCGTCACAGTCATGGTCACCGCCCTCTTATCGAAAGCCGCACGCCGCGCGCAGGCGCTGGCGCGCCGCGTCGCGGGCAATGCCGTCGCAGGCCTGCAGTCGCGCCCACGACACCGCGTTGTTGCGCAGGATGTAGGCGCTGTTCTCGGGATAGCGCGCGGCGCGCCAGCCGCCGATCGCCACCACCATCACCAGCCGCGCCACCATCAGGTCGAACAGCACGTCCAGCTCGGCCGGCGTCAGCGGGCTGACCGCGTGATACGCCGCCGTGAAGGCCACGGCGGGCGCCAGGGCGTCGTCGCCGGGCTCCAGCTGGTAGGACGCCGCCACCGCCAGGTCGTTGACCAGCGGCGCGTGCACCATGTCGCCGAAATCCAGGATGCCGGCAATGCGGTCGGGGTCGGCGGGATCGACCAGCACGTTGTACAGGTTCAGGTCGTTGTGGATGGCCTGGGCGCGCAGCCCCGGCAGTGCCCGCTTGGCGTGATTCACGAAGCGCGCCAGGCCGCGTTCGGCCAGCGCCCGGCGCGCGGGGTCGGTCACGTGCGCCAGCAAGGGCGCCACTTCATCCGTGCGCTGGATGTCCCACGGCAGGTCCAGCTGCCCCGCGGGGTGCGTGAAGCCGCGCAGCGCCAGCCCCAGCCGCGCCAGCGTACGCGCCAGGTTGTCGCGCTGCGCCGCCGAGCGCGGCGCGTCCGGCAGCGGCAGGCCCGGCAGGTAGCTGAACAGCCGCAGCACGCGCGGCGGCGCGTCGGGCGTTTGCAGCCAGACGCAAGGCTCGCCGTCATCGGCCAGCAGCACGCGCTGCACCGGCAGGCCCGGGTCGGCCTGCTCGACATGGCGCAAGGCGCGCGCCTGGAAATCGGCCACGCGCGCGTCTTCGGCCGGGTGCGAGAACTTCAGCACGTATTCCCGGCCATCGTCAGCGCGCAGGTGAAAGTTGCGGTCGCGCTCGCCGGCCAGCCGGCGCACCTGGGCATCGATGCCGAAGTGACGCCGCGCCAGTTGCGCGGCCTGCGCCTCGCCGATGTCCGGCGAGGCCGCGGCCAGCACGTCCTGGGCGCAGTCCTGATCGATCATGGCGCTCTCCTTCAGGCGGCGGAATCGAAGCCGCGCAGCGCGCTGGCCAGATTGGGGCCCAGGTCGTCCGACAGGTAGCCGCCTTCCTGCACCAGCACGGTGGGCAGGCCCAGCTTGGCCACTTCAGCCAGGATGCGGCCAAAGCCCTCGGTGGTGACCGCCAGGCCCTTGTAGGGATCGCGTTCGTGGGCGTCCAGCCCCAGCGCCACCACCAGCGCACCCGGTGCGAACGCCTGGATGTCCAGGAACACGCGGCGCAGCGCGGCCAGGTAGCCTTCGTCGCCCGTGCCGACCGGCAGCGGGCGGTTGATGTTGTAGCCCAGCCCGTCGCCTTCGCCCGTTTCATGGGCGTGGCCGACGAAGAACGGCGTGGTGTTGTGCGCGTCGGCGTGCAGCGACACCGTCAGCACGTCGGGGCGGCGATAGAAGATGCCCTGGGTGCCGTTGCCGTGGTGCACGTCCAGGTCCAGGATGGCGACGCGGCGATGCGCGGTGCGCAGGTGCTGCGCCGCGATGGCGGCATTGTTCAGGTAGCAAAAGCCATTGGCGCGGTCGACATACGCATGGTGGCCGGGCGGGCGGCACAGTGCATAGGCCGCGCGTTCGCCGTCCAGCACCAGCTGGGCGGCGTGGGTGGCACAGTGCGCCGACCAGGTGGCCGCTTCCCAGGTGCCCGCGCCGATCGGGCAGGCGGTATCGCCCATGTGATAGCCGGCCAGGCCCACGATGTGGTCCGGATAGGTGCAGGGCTGGCCCGGAAACGGGTGCACGTTGGCCACCACTTCTTCCGAGGCGTCGGGCAACTCGCGCCAGCGCGCGTAGGCGGTTTCAAGAAAGCGCAGGTACTGCGGCGTATGCACGGCCGCGCGCGGCGCCGCGCCGCAGTCGTCCGGCGCAATGATCCGGTGGCCGTCGCGCTGCACCGCCGCTAGCAAGCGCGCGCCGCGCTCGGGCTGTTCGTTGCTGCGCTTGACCTTGCCGCGCACGATGAAAAACTGCGGATCGTGAAGCTGGTGCTTATCGCTGTAGACGACTTTCATGGCTTCTTGCTGCCCCTTGGTTTTTCGCCCGCCGCGCCATGCTGCGAGACGAACAGATTGCGGACGTGCTCCCAGGCATCGTCCAGGTGGACCTTCATGCAGGCCTGCGCGGCCTGCACGTCACGCCGCGCCAACGCGTCCAGGATCGGCTGGTGCGTGGACGCGACCAGTTCCGGGTCTTGGTAGACGTTGTCGATCAGCGAAATGATCATGCGCATTTCGGTCTGGGTGCTGGAGAACAGGCGCAGCAGGTACGCATTGCCCGACAGCTCGCAGATCAGGGTGTGAAAGCTCAGGTCCAGCTCGATGCGGCGGTGCTGCGGCGCGTCGGCGGCCTCGGCGATCATCAATTGCAGCAGCTGGGTCAGGCGCGCCAGGCCGGCGGCATCGGCGTGCTCGCAGGCGGCGGCCACCGCCGTCATTTCCAGGCTCAGGCGCACCTGGAACAGGTCGTCGATTTCACGCACCGACATCTCGCGCACGAAAAAGCCGCGGCGCGGCTTGGACACCAGGATGCCCTGGCGTTCCAGCCGACGCGAGGCCTCGCGCACCGGTGCGCGGCTGATCGCCATCTGGCGCGCGATCTCGGCTTCGACCACGCGGCTGCCCGGCGGCAGGCGGCCTTGCACGATGGCCTGGGTGAGCCGGTCTTCGACCACGCCGACCAGGTCGGGAACATTGACGGATTCGAAAGCGGTAAGGGCGGCCGGGGTTTCAGGCATGGGAGTCTCGTCTGGGGTGTGAATGCGCTTGGCGCGTCAGCTATATAGCACCCCGATTTTGCGCAGCATATCAGTGTTACTGCTAACTGTCGACAGTTGACGATCGACGCATAATGCCCAGCATCCGGCGCGCCGCCGCCCCCCCTCCCCTCCAAGGACGCATCAATGGCCCACCCCCAGGATTCCGCCCAGCCGCTCAGCGCAGCGGAACAACAGACCCGCCGCGACCTGGCGGCGTGCTATCGCCTCATCGCCCATTTCGGCATGGACGACAGCATCTACACGCACATCTCGGCGCGGGTGCCGGGCGAGGAAGGCGCCTTCCTGATCAACCCCTACGGCCATCTGTTTCGCGACATCACGCCCGAATCGCTGGTCAAGGTCGGCTTTGACGGCCGCCCGGTGGCGCCCACGCCGTACGACGTCAATCCGGCTGGCTTCACCATCCACAGCGCCGTGCACATGGGCCGCCCCGATGCGGGCTGCGTGCTGCACACCCACACAGTGGCCGGCGTGGCCGTGTCGTCGCTGGCCTGCGGCCTGCAGCCGGTGAACCAATGGGCGCTGCAGTTCTACAACCGCGTCGCCTATCACGACTACGAAGGCATCGCGCTGGATCTGGACGAGCGCGAACGCCTGGTCGCCGACCTGGGCCCGCACAACGCGATGATCCTGCGCAACCACGGTCTGTTGACCGCCGGCACCACCGTGGCGCAGGCCTTCATCCTGATGCTCAACCTGGACCGCGCCTGCCGTGTGCAATTGGCGATCCAGTCCACCGGCCAGGCGACCTACCCGGTCAGCCCGCAGGTCAGTGAAAAGACCGCGCGCCAGTACGCCAGCGGCGACACCAACCGCCTGCCCGGCGCCCCCGATCCCAGCGAACGCGAATGGCGCGCGCTGTTGAAGCTTGTCGAACCCGCCGGCGCCTGACCGCGCCGCGCTTGCCGCCACCTTCGGCCCCGTCACCAGGAGAACCTCATGAACCGACGCGACTTTCTGATTTCAAGCGCTGCCGCGGCCGGCTGGTGGAGCGGCGCCGCCGCCCTGCCCGCCTGGGCCGCGGCCGCGCGCAACGGCGTGCTGAACATTGCCGTGCAGCCCGAGCCGCCCGGCCTGATGCTGGGCATCGTGCAGAACGGCCCGACGCAGATGATCGGCGGCAACATCTACGAAAGCCTGCTGCGCTACGACGAAAAGCTGGAGCCCATGCCGGGCCTGGCCGCGTCCTGGACGGTCAACGACACCGCCACCGTCTACACCTTCACGCTCAAGCAGGGCGTACTGTGGCATGACGGCAAGCCCTTCACCGCGCACGACGTGGTCTTCAGCGTGGACCAGTTCCTGCGCAAGACCCAGTCGCGGCTGCGCGCCGGCCTGGCCTTCGTCGACAGCATCAAGGCGCTGGACGACCACACCGTCGAATTCCGTTTGCCGCGCCCGTTCGGTCCCTTCCTGGGCCTGTTCGAAAGCGGCACCATGCCCATGGTCCCGCGCCATATCTACGAAGGCACCGACTACCTGACCAACCCGGCCAACAACACGCCCATCGGCACCGGCCCCTACAAGTTCAAGGAATGGCGCCGCGGCTCGTACATCCAGCTGGTGCGCAACGAGCAGTACCACGAGCCTGGCCTGCCCAGCGTGGAGACGGTCTACTTCCACGTCATTCCCGACGCCGCTTCGCGCGCCGCCGCGTTCGAATCCGGCAAGCTGGACGTGCTGCCCGGCGGCACCGTTGAATACTTCGACATCGCGCGCTTGAAGAGCCTGCCCAATGTGGACATCACCACCAAGGGCTGGGAATTCTTCGGCCCGCATTCCTTCCTGTGGCTGAACAACCGCCACCCGCTGCTGGGCGATGTGCGCGTGCGCCGCGCCATCATGTATGCGCTGGACCGCGAGGCCATGCGCAACGTGGCCTGGTATGGCTTTGGCAAAGTGGCCACCGGCCCGTTCAACAGCAGCGTGCGCTACCACACCGACGACGTCACGCGCTATCCGCGCGACGTGGCGCGCGCCAGGCAATTGCTCAAGGAAGCCGGCTACCAGGGCCAGACCCTGCGCCTGTTGCCGCTGCCCTATGGCGAAACCTGGCAGCGCTTTGCCGAGATCGTCCGGCAGAACCTGGCCGAGGCCGGCATCAAGCTGGAGATGACGGCCACCGACGTCGCCGGCTGGAGCGAAAAGACCGCCAACTGGGACTACGACATCGCCTTCTGCTACCTGTACCAGTATGGCGACGCAGCGCTGGGCGTCAGCCGCAACTACCTGACGTCCACGATCGCCAAGGGCTCGCCCTGGAACAACGTCGAGGGGTACAGCAACCCCAAGGTCGACGACCTGTTCGAGCGCGGTGCCCGCGAAGCCGACCCCGAGGCCCGCCGCAAGCTGTACGAAGAAGTGCAGCGCGTCCTGGTCGACGAGGTGCCGGTGGCCTGGCTGCTGGAACTGCAGTTCCCCACGCTGTATCGCAACAACGTCAAGAACCTGATCAATTCAGGCATCGGCTTGAACGACAGCCTGGCGCGCGCCACGCTGGCGTAAGCCGCGACGATCCAGACAGGGGGAATGCCGCATGAAGAAACTCGCTTACCTGATGCGCCGCATCGTGCAGGGCCTGCTGGTGCTGGCCCTGATCGCGGTCATCAATTTCCTGCTGATCCGCGCCGCGCCCGGCGATCCGGCCACCGTCATGGCCGGGGAAGCCGGCGCTTCCGACGAAGTCTTCATGGCGCAGGTACGCGAACGCTTCGGACTGGACAAACCCCTGCCGCAGCAACTGGCCACCTACCTGAGCCACGCCGCGCGGCTGGACCTGGGGGATTCGTACCGCCAGCAGCGCCCGGTCATGAGCCTGATCGGCGAACGCCTGCCGGCCACGCTGCTCCTGACGCTGACCGCCTTCGTCGTGTCATTGACCGCGGGGGTGGCGCTGGGCGCCTGGACCAGTGCCCGCGCGGGGACCTGGCTGGACAGCCTGGTCAGCACCTTGTCGATGCTGTTCTATGCCACGCCGCTGTTCTGGCTGGCGCTGATGGGGGTGCTGCTGTTTTCGGTCAAGCTGGAATGGCTGCCCGGCTTCGGCTTCGAGACCGTGGGCGCGGGCCACGCCGGGCTGGCGCGCGTGGCCGACATCGCCAGCCACCTGGTGCTGCCGGCGGCCACGCTGGCGCTCTTCTACATGGCCGTGTATGCCCGCATGACGCGCACGGCCATGCTGGAAGTGGCGCAGATGGACTTCGTCAAGACCGCCCGCGCCAAGGGGCTGTCACCGCGCCGCATCCAGCGCCGCCACATCCTGCGCAACGCGCTGCTGCCGGTCATCACGCTGGCCGGCATCCAGGCCGGCTCCATGGTGGGCGGCACGGTGCTGATCGAAACCGTGTTCGCCTGGCCCGGCATCGGCCGGCTGATGTTCGATGCCCTGGTGCAGCGCGACTACAACCTGCTGCTGGGCACGTTCCTGGTCACCGCGGCGCTGGCCGTGGCGTTCAACATCATCACCGACCTGCTCTATACGCTGGCCGATCCGAGGATAGAACTGCAATGAACAACGGATTCTGGCGGCGTTTTCGCCGCAACAAAGGCGCCCTGGCGGGCCTGGCCGTGATGGCCGCGGTGCTGCTGCTGGCCCTGGCCGCGCCGCTGGTGGCCGCGCATGACCCCTGGGCCATGGTGCAGCGCCCCTTCCTGCCGCCGCTGGACATGGCCGGCCTGCCCTTCGGCACCGACACCATGGGCCGCGACATCGGTTCCGGGCTGGCGTACGGCGCGCGCATCTCGCTGCTCATCGGCCTGATCTCGACGCTGGCTGGCCTGTTGATCGGCGTGTCGGTGGGCGCGCTGGCCGGCTACTACGGCGGCTGGATCGACACCGGCCTGATGCGCTTTACCGAACTGTTCCAGGCGATTCCCAGCTTTGCGCTGGCGATCGTGCTGGTGGCCATCTTCCAGCCGTCGGTCGGATCCATCGTGACCGCCATCGCGCTGGTGTCGTGGCCGCCGGTGGCCCGGCTGGTGCGCGGTGAATTCCTGACGCTGCGCCATCGCGACTTCGTCCATGCCGCCCACCTGGCCGGCGAATCGAACCTGCGCATCATCATCACGCAGATCCTGCCCAACGCGGCCGCCCCCATCGTCGTGATGGGGTCGCTGATGGTGGCCACCGCCATCCTGCTGGAATCGAGCCTGAGCTTCATGGGCCTGGGCGATCCCAACGTGATGAGCTGGGGCTACATGATCGGCGCGGCCCGCACGGCGCTGCGCCAGGCCTGGTGGATCAGCCTGTTTCCCGGCGTGGCCATCCTGCTGACGGTGCTGGCGCTGAACCTGATCGGCGAAGGCCTGAGCGACGGCCTGAACACCCGGCTGGACCCAAGGAGCCGCGCATGAACCCCGTCGACATCCCGGCCGCCGACGGCCTGGCCGGCAGCGCCCTGGCGCCCGACCCGCTCGCCACCGTCACCGACACGCTGCTCGACATTCGCGGCCTGTCCATCCGGTTGCCCGCGGGCGCCGACCGCCCGCTGGCGGTCAAGGAAGCCAGCCTGCGCATCGGCCGCGGCGAAACGCTGTGCATCGTGGGCGAAAGCGGCTCGGGCAAGTCCATGATCGCCAACGCCGTCATGGGCCTGCTGCCCCAGCCGATGGTGGCCCCAGTGGCCGGCAGCATCACCTTCCAGGGCCATGACCTGCTGACGCTGGCCGAACCGCAATGGCGCGCGCTGCGCGGCAACCGCATCGGCATGATCTTCCAGGACCCGATGTCGGCGCTGAACCCGGTGCTGCGCATCGGCGACCAGCTGGAAGAAGCGCTGGACGCCCACGTCAAGCTGTCGGCCGCGGACAAGCGCGCCCGCATCATCGGCGCGCTGCGCGACGTGCGCCTGCCGGACCCCAAGGGCATCGCCGCCAGCTACCCCGGCCGCCTGTCGGGCGGGCAGCGCCAGCGCGTCATGATCGCCTGCGCCCTGATGCTGGAACCGGCGCTGCTGATCGCCGACGAACCCACCACCGCGCTGGACGTCACCACCCAGGCGCAGATCCTGGACCTGATCCGCGACCTGCAGGCCCGCCATGGCACGGCCGTGCTGTTCATCACGCATGACTTCGGCGTGGTGTCGCAGATCGCCGACCGCGTGGCCGTCATGCAGCTGGGCGAGATCGTCGAAGCCGGTACGGCCGCCGAGGTGCTGGGCCACCCGCGCCACGACTACACCCGCAAACTGATCGCCGCCATTCCGCACGGTATGCCGGCAAGCGTGCGCAACACCGAGCCGCAGCCCGTGCTGCTGGACGTGCGCGACCTGACCAAGACCTACGTGTCCGGCGGCGGGCTGTTCCGCCGTGGCCGCGAGACCGCCGCCATGCGCGGCATCAGCTTCACGCTGCGGCGCGGCGAGGTGCTGGGCCTGGTGGGCGAATCCGGTTCCGGCAAGTCCACCCTGGGGCGCTGCATCGCCGGCCTGCTGGCGCAGGACGGCGGCCAGGTGCTTTTCAACGGCCAGGCCCGCGGCGCCCGCCCGGCCACCGGCCGGGTGCAGATGGTGTTCCAGGACCCGCAGGCCTCGCTCAACCCGCGCCACACGGTCGGCCGCTCGATCATGGCCGGGCCGATCGCGCAGGGCATGGCGCCCGACAAGGCCCGCGCCCGCGCGGCCGAACTGCTGCAACTGGTGGGCCTGAACCCGGACGCCGCCGGCCGCTATCCGCACGAATTCTCGGGCGGCCAGCGCCAGCGCATCGGCATCGCCCGGGCCCTGGCGTCCGACCCCGACCTGATCGTGGCCGACGAACCGGTGTCGGCGCTGGACGTGTCGGTGCAGGCCCAGGTGCTGGACCTGTTCGCCAGCGTGCGTGAACGCTTTCACCTGAGCATGCTGTTCGTCACCCACGACCTGCGCGTGGCGGCGCAGATGTGCGACCGCATCGCCGTGATGCAGCAGGG
>PJUB01000480.1_pt1 | contig 13912 bp, 21 predicted proteins | sample 1512141 | NCBI WGS metagenome assembly PJUB01 (sample SAMN08177677, study PRJNA422409) | Soil metagenome, whole genome shotgun sequencing project. | isolation source: Soil enriched on filter paper: alkali lignin treatment | place: USA: Madison | collected 2015-01-15 | reverse complement strand
TGTCCACAATAACATCTGTATGTCCGACTGTGCTACTTCCGGGTGCTTTTCAGCACGCTTTAAAATGGCAATGACTACCTCTCTCTTTTTGCCCAGTGTAGGCGCATACATATAACCATCACCTTTTGAAGGTGCATAGGTACCCGCTTTCAAACAATAGCTCTTATTGGTCATTTCAAAATGTCCGGCTTCCAATATATAGCCATCACTTCCATTTCTTTGTAGATTTTCTAACGGTTTGTAAACTGCCGTATTTTGAAAATCGGGCATTTGCTCCCCTTTCCTATCGACATCTTCAAAACTGGTACGGATAGCTTCCGGTTCTTTCAGCAACTTGTCCAGCCCCAGCATCTTGCTTCCCTTTGAAGCAACAGCTTTGCTCGCTTTGTCTAATAGCCCTCCAAATTGAGCCGAAGCTCCTTGAGTATGAAAGATAAATGCAACAGCGAGGATAAAAACACTTTTTATTCTATTTCTTTTCATAATTGATTTCATTTCAGCTCTCGTCCACAAAAAAGAAGCCAATTTAAATCAAGAGCACTATAATTTGCAATTTATCCATTAAGTCGCATCGCAGCATATCGCGTTCCACATTTCATTTCAATGATTGTATTCCAGTCAGAAAATTTCACCGGAGACTATTTTTCCATAAGAGCTGTAAAAAGCTGATTTTTGTAATAGAATTATCTTAAATTTCTCCATACAACTGATGCCCTTGAATAGTTAAAAATACAATATTAAAACGTATCTTTGCAGCATGATTAATGTGTCAAATCTCTCCTTATAACTCCCAACACACTATTTATCAACATTATAATTTCTAAAAAATTTACAATTATAAATTATTTGTAAATTTTTCATTTGTATATCAAGTACTTACAAATAAATCAATATTATCCATTTGGATAATATGATATAAGTTTTAATATTTGCATCATAATCATTCAAGAGTGCAGAAATTGAAATGATAACAGAAAGAAATTTAATAGCCTGATTGGGGGCGGAGGCTGCACTCCTCTAAACCCGATCAGGCTTTCATATTTTAAACTTTAATTATGGGAACAACTAATCATAAAGGCATCCCAGTAAGAAGTTCTGTTTACCCGGAAAACTGGAACCCAAATTCAGTAGACAGCTACAATGATTTCATCTCAAACGTTATCAAACAGAACATGGTCAATGAAGGGTTGATCGAGGATCCAACAATACTATTCTTTAAAATCAGAACAAGTCGACCTCTGCTTATCAAGCAGCTAATAAGATTTACTTTATGCGACCAGGAGTTGCAAATGAATAAGTTGCTTTACTCAGCAAAATTGGTACTGAAAGGGGGCAATTCATGAATGAAATTCTAAAAATCTACGACTACTCATACTTAGTAGTTAGCATTGGTTCAATCCTTTATATTCTTACAATGCTATTGATCAAAGGTTTTTTTTCAAATGTAAAGGATCTGAAGGATGAACAGTAATTATTTATCAAGCGACTTCCCTAATTCTTCAATCAGGTATGGAACTAAAAACAACGCATTCGCGATCATAAAAATGGTTCCAAGTAGATAAATAACTGTGTGCCTTTTCATAGCACCAAAATAATAAAACAAATGGAAAACACATTAGAAAACAAAGCAAAGTTCTTCGCTCTGTATTGGGGATTAATTGTCGCCAAAATAACAAAAGGAAGCTATACACATCCGCTAGATACTATCCATGTTGTGGATAAGAATGTATTATCATCTGTTGAATCCGAGAACTATGTTAAACACAAGTATTCGTTAGAACTTACCCCTATTTCATCAATTAGCGATGACGATGCAATTGAGGTAACTAAAATACTGAAGTATAAAGAAGACGACTATTTCGTTAAAAACTTTGGATTTGAATCATTTGAATACCTTAAAGATGAAATCAAAGAAGCTAAGCACGGGTTTATAGGCCATATCGTCAACGAATCAAGTAGAGTTCTGTCTGTTGCCGATTACTTGCGTTCAAAGGGGTATTACATTGGCGACGGAACTGAGATAGATTACGGCTGGGTAAAGCTTAAAGAACAAATAAAATGACACCCGAGGAAATAGGACAACTAATCGAATTAGTTATAGGCAAAGAGATCAGCATCGAAGAAATATGTGCGATTGAATGTGTGAGCATAGAAGATCTTTCCAAAGTAATAGATGAGGTGATGACCTTTCGATCTATGCACTCTCGTAATAATTCGGTTGTTGTTCAGTCCTCATTAGTTTAGAAAGGAGAAAGTAAATGATAACAGTAAACAGTCTTTCAGGTGGGAAAACAAGTTCGTTCATGGCTATACACTTCCCGGCAGATCATGAGTTATTTGCATGTGTAGAGCAAGAAGCTATTTATTGGACTAATAAAGAACGTATGAGTGACGAATGGGAACGTATAAAATATAAAAGACGGGATGCTCATTTATGGTTATTTGGTTTCAATAACGATTTTATATGCAGCGCGGAGGATGACCGTACTCTGATTGCCTTACATCAGCTTTCTTATGAACTTGCAACAGATAATAAGGGCCGTCGAAGGCCTCAGAATGGAAAGATAGAAGTTGTGTTTGCTAGAGATTATCCACAATTAAAGTTTAAGACATATGATGATATTGTGAAGGAATTTTTACCAAATGATCGTACTAGAATATGTACTCAGAAATTGAAAGTATTTCCTATTTACTACAAAGTTAGGCAGGACATTTCACATACTGATCCAGTTGAAATGCGAATCGGTTTTCGGTTAGATGAACTAGATCGAACTGTCAATTTATATTTCAAAGTTGTTGACATTAAGAATCGTTTACCACACCCAAATTTTGATCTGCAAACGGTTATTAATGATTTAAAAATACCTGATTACATTGTAAAATGGTGGGATATAATGGATGTTGAGGGAATGGTCCGTCGAGGAGAAAGAGCTCTAAAACCTATGCCATTTAATTATATGGAAAATGACTATTACAGAGTTCCATCGTTTCCATTAATCGAGGCAGGAGTTACAAAGGCAGACATAGTTAAATATTGGAGTCAAAGACCTGAATACGACTTTCCGCCAATTTCAAATTGTACTATGTGTTTCCATCACACGGTCAAGGAATTACAACAGTTATGGAGAGATCCATTGGCTATCGCTAAAATGCGATGGGCAAGAGAAGCAGAAGCTATGAGAGGTCATACCTTCAAAAGACACTCGGTTAACGGTAAATCACGACCGATGTCAATGCAATACATTCTGGATTTACCATTGCAAACACAATTAGAATTTATTGATTATGCCAGTTGCGATGCTGGTAGTTGTACAGATTAACTTTTTTTGATTCTTGACCACACCTTTTTTATGAGTGATTTAACTGAAATAAAAACCAAGGCAAGAAGCATAAATGATAATGGCCAAAGTATCCAAAAAGCTATAGCTTTTAATCCAAAAACAATTACGGAAATATCAAAACCACTTAAAATATAAACGAATATCGTCATTACGACAACAGTCAATATGGCTTTCCCTTGGCTCATTCGTTTCATCGATCAAAAATACAAAATAATGTTCAACCCCCTCCCCGATTAACTTATTCTAATCGGGGGGATAAAATAAAAGATGATGCAATTAGATATAGATTTCAGTATAAAATCAACCTACAGCGTTGAAACTGATAGCAATAGTGTGACTGTACAGTTAGATACCAATAAAACATTATCAGATCACTTTACAGCACTTGAATTGGCAAAACGAGGCCTTATCAATTCGCTAGAAGCATACGTTAAGACAATGCCTGACGGAATGCTAACGGAAAAGGAAATGGATGACTTAGTTAATACACCACTTAAAAAATTGAAAGGATTTGAGGTATGACAAACGTAATAAGCCAAACAACACAAAAGGCTCGCAAAGCACATAGATGCAATTATTGCCGTATGACTATCGAAATAGGTCAAGAATACATTCGTCAGTATAATGAGTTTGACGGTGATACCTACACTTGGAAAATGCACACACATTGCGATCAGATAGCGCAAAAGTTGATAAACTTCAAAGAGTGTGATGATGGTGGTGCATCCAGTGATGATTTTTATTGGTCAGTGGTTTACAAGTATGAGGAAATTACTGGTCTCCCATCTCAGGGAAAATTGCTCGCTGAAATGCTTGATATGGTTAGAAAGGAGTTAGCAGTATGATTTCAGCAGCAGACCTTAGAATCGGGAATATTGTAAAAGATGCTTATGGCAATAGTTGTACTATTCGATCAATAGACAGCGAAAGATCATATACTTACAAAGATGTAATCTATACAGGCACTGCATCAGTATTTATTCATAAGTATAATGGTACTACAGGAAAATGGATTGAATCCCTTTCTCCTATCAAACTAACAGAAGAACTGTTGCTGAATAATTGCGGGTTTGAAAGACATCCCGAATTAACTTGGTTACTTACTAACGGAATGATAACCCTTAATACTGGAAATCACAATACATGGCAATATAGTAAATCTGTTTTGAAAGAAATCAAGTACTTGCATCAGTTGCAGAATGTGTTTTTTGCCCTGCATCAAAGAGAATTGGAGGTTAAGCTATGACCAAGCTAAGCGAAGACGATCGCATCCTAAAAGAGTTCCTGGATAATCACATTGATTTCTACACGCTCCGAAAAGTTCGATTCTTTCCAAAGGAAATGAAAAAAACAGACATACACGGACAGGCAAAGCGTATCTGTGAGTTCTTCAGCTACAAAACCGTTTACGAGTATGGTGCAAAGGCTATCTATGCACACGTGTCCTATGCGGATGGTCATCGCCCAAGTTGGGTGAATGAAAAAGGAGAATATGAACAAGCCCCCTTCGTTGAGAAGTTTGGCGGATGGGCAGAGGAATAACATCAAATTTTAACTATATGAAACTATTTTTAGTAAACGCGTTCAGTGAAATATACCGCGTTGCAGCCTACACGGCTAAAGAAGCAGAAGAAATGGTAAACAAAAAACTGCTTGAAGACTCTGACGAACAGGACGAAAATATCACGTCTGAGGAAATTTTAGAAGATTTCATGATTCATTACGACGAAGAAGAATTGCCTTCCATCAGTGCTTATGAATACATGAAATGCCTTAGAAAGCCTGAAATATTGACTTGTTCTGAGTGGTAAATGAAGTTAAGTAAACCCCAAAGAGAAGCGCTCCGACTAAAGTATTCGGGGCGCTGCGCTTATTGCGGATGTGAACTTGGCGAACGATGGTGTGCGGACCATATAGAACCTTTAGTTCGCGACTGGGTAAACGGAGGATGCCAATACCCCGAACGTGATACTTTTGATAACCTAGCTCCAGCCTGTCCGTCCTGCAATACCATAAAAGGCAGCCTATCCCTCGAAAGCTTCAGAAAGACAATAGCAGGCTTTATCCGCTCATTAAACAGGGATAGCACTCAATATAAGTTTGCCAAAAAGTATGGGCTTTTAGAGGAAAAACAGGTTGAAGTTAGGTTTTACTTTGAGAAATAAATGATTATCAAGAATTACTATACTTAGATAATAAGTCGTCGAAAAAGAATTTAATCTTTGCTGGTAACAATTTATAGAGATCACCGTCCCATTTGTAAGCGATCATTGCTAAATTTCCTTTTGTACTTTGTTGAAATGATACATAATTACTAAATAATCTTGCCTCACCTTCTTGTTCAGAAAAATGTCCAGTAAATCTTGCTTGAGTTCCCACAACAGCATTATTGAATGCTTTCTCAGTTAAATTATTTATTTTTACCATTTTTTTATTTTTTATTTTTTTTTTACAAATATACTGATTATTTTTTAAACGGTTTTCAAACACAAAAGCCTAGACCAAAAATCTAGGCTTTTACTATTGGATCAACCCAATAAACTTCATGATTCGTCAATGTCATCACGTCTCTCGGAGATACATTGCATAGAATAATATCTTCTAATCCATCGCCTATGATAAATTGAAGATCAAAAGGAGGTACCACCGAGCCGTACAGTATACTGCCCTCATCCAATACATACAGATCGGATGTGATCATATTAACGCGGTTCTTTGTCACCCAATCGCTGAACTCTTGCTTGGTCATTTGCTTAACACGGCCAGCCAAGTCGCGAGCTTCTTGCAATTCTTGGACAGCAACATCCGGAAATTCTTTTCGTACAGTCGCTTCGTACAATTCCCAACTGCCTGTACGAATAGCTTCATTTCTAAGATATAGCTTACGGCCATATTCCCCGACTTCATTATAGTATTGTTGTAATGTTTTCATAATCTAATCTTCTATAAATACACTTCCTTGTAAATCTTCATCTTTCATATTCAATAAAGCATCCTGAATGACCAATATATTAGGTTCCTGAAATGGAGTCGTCGTAATTCCCTCGCAATCCAAAGCAACTAACCAATCAAACACATTAGGTACCGCTATAGCCTTCCAGGTTATATTTTCGCTATCTTCACAATTATACGGAGCAATAAGTACATTATATCCCATGCTCTGAAGTTCTTTCAATACTGAGTGCGTAAGCTTTGCAAATCGCATTTTTCTTGTTACTTTTAATTAAATATACAAAATTATGTGTTACCATACTTCCACCCCGAGCACCAAGCAACTTGTAGACGCTTTACAAGGAAAAAACATTCATTATCAGAATGAAGAAATCTTTCATGTGAGCGGCTTCACTCGGCCATACCTTCCAGTTACTTTAAATGAGGACCAGGATAGCGTTGTGCCTGCTCGGTGGAAACTCATTCCATTTTGGGTAAAAACCGAAGATGATGCTGCCAAGTACGCTAACACACTCAACGCCGAATCAGAATCGATTTTTGAAAAGGCATCCTATAAACACTCCATACTTAAAACCCGGGGCCTACTTTACGTAAATGGTTTTTACGAACCTCACAAAGTCGCTGGGCAAAAGGACACCGAAAACTATTACATCTACACACCAACAAAGGAAATTTTCACTATCGGTGTTGTCTATGCTAATTTCAAGGACTACGAAACTAACAACGTCTACCCTACTTTCTCGGTTATCACCACAGCTGCAAATCCTTTACTCGAGGAAATCCATAATGAGAAAAAGCGCATGCCTTTGATCATTCCTCCCGATCGCCGTGATGCCTGGTTAAATGCTTCCAGTAAAGAAGATGTGCAGCAGCTCATGATCCCTTATGATGGTGAACTTGGAGCTCACAAAGTGTTTCGCGTGACCGGAGCCAAAGGCGATACTAATCGCCCTGATATTCAGGACGCGATTTAAATTTCCTTCTTTCCATTACTACCCATTTTATAGCGGCTTCTAGTTCGTCTGGCCACGCCTTTAGTCCTTCTTCCAATATCTTTGCCCCTGCTTCAATTCCAACTTCCTGGGAAGCTGAAAGAGCGGTTTTCCTAATGTGATCGATATACCCCGTCGGTGGTTGCTTGCTGAGTTTCATAAAACAAATGTACAATTAGATTTGTTATTTTACTAAATTTGTTAGTAATTTTGATTTATGAAACCTCTCGAAGTCTATTGCCGCAATCGTGTTATGTACGTTCAAATGACTGTGCACGATAAGAGCATGGGCATGAAAGATTACCATCTTTACAACAAAAATGGCCTTGCCTTTTATGTTTTCAGGAAATCCCAAGGGATATGGGAATTGGCATACGGTGAACTTGCCGATGATATTAAAGAAGCGTGCATTGATGCCCTTATTCTTCGCTTTGATGATGACGTACCGGAGCTATTCTATCATAAGGGTAAGCGTCAGATAGTAGAGGTACGCGCAAAGAAATATAGCCTTTGGCATATCTATCTCAATAATGCCTATGTCGGTAGTATTGATTATGACAAGTATTCAAAAGCTTTTGACTTTCATATTGAAGACGACGGACTACTAACTGATGATCACGTTCAAAAATATATCGGGATGATTCAGCGCGGAGAACTAAAGTGGATAAAAGATGATATTCGATAATTTTGAAGTTGATGGCATTCCACAGGTGGTAAATATAACCCCGTTATTTGGCGGCTATTTTCACGTATACATTAATAAACGATTTGTTACCGATATATCAATGATGAAAGATGGCTGGCGTGTCCATTTCAATAACAATTCATGGCTTAGCAAAGATGAAGCTGATATAATAATCGAGATGATAGAATCTGGGGAAATTCCAACTGAATAGTAAAGGTGATCATTTGACCACCTTAAAACTCAACTATCTTAAACTTACCATAATAGTACGGCTTCCATTCCCCCGTAACGGTATTATACATGTAGCTACCGCCTATCTTTACCTTTCCGATATTTATACCCAAATCGGCACCTATATTTACCCTACCGTCATACATTATGATCGAACTGGATTCTACTTTAAACTTCTGCTCTTTTGGCTCTATTTTAATACGCTTCACGCCATTTATTGTTGCACGTGGGTCATTTATCCAAAAATCAATATAGTGCTTCTTAGGAGCTAGAAAATGACTTCTTTTCCAGTACTCTGCATAGTTTATGTCTGCATTGTATTTGTAATTGAAATGTCCGTTGCTCAACGTATCTTTTCCTCTTACATATTCTATATCGGCCCACTTATCCTCATACCTGAAAGAAGTATCTGTACGATCTGCCTTTAACAGTTTACCTTCAAGCTTGGCGCTGTATGATATCCAATGTTCAATCTGCTTATCTTTTATACCAAGCAATATATTGACACTATCCAGCTTATTCCTTGCGTTAGTATCGAGCTGATTTACAGATTTAATTACGTTTTCCTTATCAGACATAACCGTATGTTCGAAACCCTCTCTGTCCATTTTAGTTACTATGTTTTTAACATCAGCCTTTACAGCTTCTTTGGCAGCAGGTTCAATTCCTGTCTCTTTGCTCCCTCGGCTTTTGATAAGCAAATAGCTCAGCACTATGACCGCTACGATCAATAGTGCTATAAAAATATTATTTCTCATATTTCAATGAATCAATTACCAAGTCCCTGTTCTTAATCTGTGCATCCTTGTACATAACAGCTTTAGTATAGTCGTCGACTTGCTTTTCAAGCTTTTCGACACGATCACGCAAATAGGCTACTTGCTCCATACACTCTCTACTTCGGTCGTCATTCGTGCTGAAAAGCTTATTGACAAAAGTTGTCAACAATGTTGTCACGAAAAAGACTACGAAAGCGAGCGGATACTTGTTGATCGTCCTTACTCTTTTGTCTTCTGTTTCCTCTGCCATTTTACTTTAAATAATTATTAGATACCCATCCTTTTAATCCATTCGTTGAAACTTCTGACCAAGTTGCGGATCTCGAAATCACATTCACCGGAGTGCCTTTTTTCAAAACAGAGATTATGGAATGATTTGTTCCTGGACCCGATCTCAAGTTAAGGTCGCTGGTAGTTGTCTTTTTTGCCAAATACAATACTCCGAATACCTCCCGTCTCACTCTCTCCATCGGGAATTTTGGCCCCGGATCGTCCTTTCGTCCGCGTGGCATTGCTACTTCTTCATGTCCGAGAATATCGGTGATCGATGGATATGCTTTCAACAAGGCCTTGCACACTTCGATGCACTTTTGTATCTGTACTTCTGTCCAGTCCTGGTAAAATCCTTTAACCATACCCATGTTTTCCTGCTCTATGCCAATTGCGTAGCGATTGAGATTAGTGAATCTATTCCATTCGCTTCTACCGGCGTGCCATGTAATTTGGTTGAACTTTGCCATTTGGGTTACATATCCGGCTTTTGTGATATGTAAATCCGCGCTCACTCCTGAAGCTTTTTGAGTAAGCCAATTTACGGCCGATGTAGAGTTGCTGGCAGCATCGAAGTGAAGTAGAATAAAACGAATATCTTTAGTACCAGAGCTAACGTTCGGCGATTGACGGAACTCTACCTGAGTTCCGTCGTTATTGTATAATAAGTTGTTTTTTACTTGCATGGTTATTATAAAGATCTCAATTTCACATATGTAGTTGTTTCAAAGTATTCTCCTAAAGCCGGTGTATAACTAGGTATCTGTCGATAATATTTAGTATCAGAAGATCTATCCCAAAGCCTAACTAAACATTTATTATCCAATAAATTTTCAGAAACCTTGTTAGATACTGTAATCATATAATCAGCAGAACTGTACATTAATTCACGACTCATAGTATCATTATCAATAGGGAATAGATTTGAGGCTGTCGGAGCTATAATTTTACTAGTGTCGCTGGTGACTTGGGTAAAGTATTTTGAGACACAAACAATACCCATATAAGCCATAAATGTATTAGTTTTTAACATCTTAAAGCGAGATCTTACGGTGTAACCGCCATCAATAAAATCACATAATTTGATCCTGTCAGCATAATTACTCTGGTCAGTTAGCTTCATAACTGAAACCATTGAATAGGAAAAATAATTGCAGGATATTAAACCAGTTGCCGTAAAGTTTAAATTACCGTTAACATTATAAGACTTGTTGTTAATAATAAAATTTACAGATGAAAGATTTTCATACCCGTGATAACCACCTATCCAACCCCCTGAACTCATTACAAATTCTGATTCAGGTATGATGATCATTGTCTTACCCATGTCGGTAAAAACTTTGGTTTCTGCGTTATAACTAAATAATTTACAACCCGCATATCTTACAATTTCACCACCTAAGAAATCGCCTGAAACATAATCGGAATAGTCTAATTTTTCATACAAGAGGAGATGCCTAGCATATACATTCTTGTTAATATTTTCGTATATGTGAGCAACCTCATGCGAAATCTTAGTTCCAGCATATGGAGTTGTATAAGGGAACAATTGAACAAACATCTTAGGGAAATCTTCCACCACACTACTTTTTTTAATTGAAAATTGCCCATATTTCTGAAATGGCTTTGTTCCTGAACCTTTACTTATCATTATAGAATTTATGAATTCATTATTATGAACATTTTCAGGTAAACCGACTCCTGATTTGTTAGCCAATCTTATGTAAGTATTAACAGTGCCTGTTGGTGGAGTAAAGTCTCCATTAAAATCTGACATAAGCACCTCGGATATGTATATATTATTTACATCCGAGTAGATAATAATAGCATTAGAAGCCGCAATTATACCGATGCCCTGAAGATTATACACCTTTGTAGTGTCTAAATTTTGAAGATGAATAGATATCCAATTTGCAGCGGCAGAAGCAACTACCTTGTTTGTGGTAGGCTGTTTTGCCCATATAACACCTTCAAAATCCAAGTAATTAGCTAGATTGATTGATTCTAAAGCGAATTGATTTATTGCTTCAAATGTTTTCCCTCCTGAAACAGGATTTGGATCATTTTTCACAACAAGTCCATTAGTCGGTTTTACAGGTAACTCCTGCATCTTACTAATTTTCCAAATTAGTGCTGTTCCATCCCAATAAAGGGTGCCGTCGTTGCCCTCAGGTATACCGTCGGTACCGAGAGGATTCTTCAACACCGTGTTATTATACTTCCAATAGCCCCAACTCGCATCAAACCAACGATTTTGTCCGGTTGGCCCAGCAGGAAGAGCAACGGCAGTAGCAGCCGTTGCGCCCCCTTGGATCGCTGGCATTGATTCGCCATTTACTTCGACCAATTCGTTAAGCCGATCAAGCTCAAACTTCATGATCGGCTTTGACTTATTACCACACATTAGGAATTCTACGGTGGTTGGATCTTCTACCTTTTCGGCTCCATCCGGCCAAACAACAGGATTTTTTCCTTCTTCTTCTGCCATTTCTTTACTTTTTAGTTGCTCATTATCTAAATTCTATCCATTGAGATCCGCTGTATCGGAATTTCCGTGAATCGGCATTAGGAATCGTTACCTCTGCTACCGCCTGGTTGTTAAGACTAAATATCTCAGTGCCTGATCCGTTTACGAAAATTGAACTTATATTCCTGATCTCTATAACTCTTCCTTTTTCCAGATTTTCGGTAGGAAGAAATACTTTTCCATTACCTGATTTTACAATTGCGTAATCGTTACCTGTAGCGTAGTAATCGCCAGTATCTGTGATGATCTTTATCGGCTCATATTTAGCTCCAAGAAGCTTCAGCGAGGTGATCATCGCTCCATATCTTCCCCAAGCGCCCAGCAGTTGGTTGAGTGCATCGGTCGTTAAATCCTGACGGCGTATACCAAATAATCCTGCTCTGACATCTGGCATTAGTATTGGACCGGTAGGCGGCATAGCTGATGAAGTCTCTCCTATAAGTGATGCCGCAAAATCTAAGCCTGTCGATGCAGATAAAAAAGTCATACGACTATTTCTTGAAAGAATACCTTCGTCTCCCATGACGACCCCTATTTGAGGGTATTGCTCGTTAGGATCTACAGGAATTGGAGAAGTAGTTAGATATCCATCTTGTATCAAGAAATCCGCTATTTTTCCTTTGGTAGCCTTCAATGATCCGTCATTCAACACGCTGAAAGGGGCATTTAATCTGTTCTCTTCTGTCGCCCCTGCCCAAAATCTTTGAGACTGATTGCCGTTATCGGCAAGCCCCGATATGCCGGCATTAACAAAACCATCGCTTCCCACAGTCACTACTTGCGCAAACAGGCGATTAACATTGATCATGTATGCCGATATCACGTCAGTTTCGATCTGTCCACCGGAGATAAGAGTGAACCCTTTGGTTGGGTGGAATGACCTCTCGTTCTCGATCACGCTGGATAGATATCCAAAATTGAAATGCCAATATCCTGGCACGCCGTCGGTAGGGATCTGCTCAGTAGAAAGAACCCACTCCCCAGTCAAAGCCGTTTTACTACATTTGGCAGCCAAGTAATAACCTTGTGTCGGGATAAGTCCTGATTGAGAGAATGCGGTCAAATTCCAGATATTTCCTAATCCTTCAATCTTGAAAACTTTATGGATCAATCGGCCGGCTGTCATAGCAAATGCATTGGGATCACCCCCGGCATTGACAGTCATCAATACACCATCCAAATCATAATACATCGATTCGGTACCAAACCAACCTGCAATTGCCTGCTGCATGGCATTCTCAAGATTTCCATCGGGATCGATCACTTTAGACCTGAATTCGGTTAATGCCTGGATATTGCGACGATCACGTTCCCACGACTGTTTGTTGTATTGCGTAACGACTTCTTTTTGTTCCTTGATGTCGTTTTGTATTTTCTCAAAAAGGGTGTAAGTAACTTCATTGCCGATTACCGCATTGTATGACATGCCATTTTCAATGACATCGGGATAAATAGCCGGGTATGATAATTCGGTGATACGGATTTCTGCATCGATACCCTTATCATAATCTTTCAATCGCACGATATCACCAGCTTCAAGCTCGGTATTCCATCTGCTTAACTGGATGTAATCAACTTCAAGTTCATACACCACGCGCGGAACGCTATTGCTGTCCAAATATTCCTGACGTTTGGTAGTCAATTCCGCTGCTGCAGCATCAATGTAAGATTGGGGCATACGAATACCGATCAGCGTATATTTATCGCCAACCTCTGCGTGTACGGTCTCTGTGGGGAACCAATTATCGTTACCTTCGTCGTTTGCTTTAAAACGGATTGTCTTAGTGGTGTGATTGTACGAAGTAATTTCGAATTGATTTCCTTCCAAGTAACCCGATTTAAAAACGATATATGCGGTCTCACCGTCAATACGCTGTCCATTAAGATCAAAATCAATTGAGCTATCTGATATGGAGAAAAGCTTTTTATCGATCTGCGCAACCGCGGTAACCGTGCCCGTGCGGTGTGGATATATTTCTTCATCAATAAATTCGCCCTCACGGATGCCGTATATGTCGGTATTCTTTTCAATGTAACCAGGAATTGTAAAGTAATCGAATACCCCCTCTGGAAGATTCTTATCACCACCGCGAGCGTATGCCCGGGTAACGATCTTTTTATCTTGCAATGATTTG
>PJUB01000479.1_pt1 | contig 14070 bp, 14 predicted proteins | sample 1512141 | NCBI WGS metagenome assembly PJUB01 (sample SAMN08177677, study PRJNA422409) | Soil metagenome, whole genome shotgun sequencing project. | isolation source: Soil enriched on filter paper: alkali lignin treatment | place: USA: Madison | collected 2015-01-15 | reverse complement strand
CAGGTGGTGGCGCCCTCGCTGGCCTGGTATGGCGGCGCCACGAACGTGGTCCTGGCCTATGAGCACATGGAGTACGCCGTGCCGTTCGACCGCGGCACTCAGATCGACAACGCCACGGGCAAGGTGCTCGCCATTCCTCGCGAGCGCCGCCTGGACGAGCCCTACAACGTCACGACCGGCCGCTCGGACTCGCTCACGCTGAGGGTCGATCACAAGCTCTCCGACGCCTGGACGCTGCGCGCCAACTACGGCTACAGCGGCAACTACTACAACGACTACCAGGCTCGCGCGATGGCGGTCAACGGCATCACGGGGCGCCTCACCCGGCGCGGCGATGCCACGCGCGACGCGAAGCAGGATGCGCACGTGCTTTCGGCCACCCTGCTGGGCAAGTTCCGGACCGGGGGCGTCGCCCACGAATTGCTCGCGGGCGTCGACTACCTTCACAACTACCGCGTGCTCGGCGACCTGATGCGCGACCGGCCCAACAACACCAGCTTCAACATCTATCGCCCCGTCTACGGGCTGATGAAATTGCCCAGCATGGTCAATGCCGCAGACAGCGACCAGACCGACAAGCTGCGCTCGACGGCCCTGTTCGTGCAGGACACCGTCTATCTCGGCAATCGCTGGATCCTCACCGGCGGCATCCGGTACGACAAGTTCGACGAGCTCACCGGCAAGGGCCGCCCCTTCCGGGTCAACACGCACGCGAACGATGGCAGGGCCGTGCCGCGCCTGGGCGCCACCTATCTGCTGCAGCCCCAGTGGTCGGTGTACGGGAGCTACTCCAAATCGTTCCGCCCCAACACGTCGATCGCAAGTGCCATCGGCGACCTGCCTCCGGAGCAGGGTACGGCGTGGGAGATCGGCACCAAATGGGTCGGCGAGGACCTGACCGCGACCGCCGCCATCTTCAACATCGACAAGAAGAACATCCAGACCAACATATTGGTCGACGGCGTGTACTACACCCGCGTGAGCGGGCGGGCGCGTTCGCGCGGCCTGGAGTTCGACCTCAGCGGACGGCTCACCTCCGCGCTCAGCATCGTGGGCAGCTATGCCTACACGGATGCCAGGACGACGGAAGACCCGATTCTCAAGGGCCTGCCGCTGGACGGTGTGTCGCGCCACACCGCCTCCGCCTTTCTCACGCGGGACTTCGGCACGGTCGGTGCGGGCCGGCTGCGCGCCGGCGCGGGTGTGCGCGCCTACAGCAAGTGGGGCGCGGGCGATGGAAACGGCAAGGTCTACTACCTGCCGTCCGGAACGGTCGTCGATGCATTCGTCGCCTACGAAATGCCCGTGCGCGGGCGGTTGGTGAGCCTTCAGTTGAACCTGAAGAACCTTTTCGACAAAACCACCTACACCTCGAACAGCGGCCTGGGCTCGCCCGCGATCGCCATCGGCGAGCCGCGACAGGTCTTGGTGCGCGCCAAGGTCGACTTCTGAGCCTTCACACATTCTTCGCCCGATCCAGATGACCAGACACCGAATACTCATTGCCGCCAAGTCCCTCGCCGCCATCGGCTTGCTGATGGCTGCCGCGGGCGCGCTCGCCCTGAATCCGGAAACGAACGCCGCGCGGCCGCTCGATCCGGGCCTGCCCGCCTACGTGCCGCAGCCGGCCGCACCCGCACCGCAGGCGGACTACCTCACGGCCGACGGCGCCATCCGCATCGGCGGGGCGGACCACGTGAAGCACATCGTCGAGGGTTTCAATGCGCTCTACGCGCAAACCCATCCCGGAACGCGGTTCCAGGTGGAAGGCAAGGGGACGTCGAGCGCCGTGCCGTTGCTGATGTTCGGCAAGACGCTGTTCGGCGCCATGGGGCGCGCGATCAACCCTCAGGAGGCCGTTCCGTTTCGCAAGATCGTGGGGCAGGACGCCCTGGAGATCCGCATCGCCCACACGGCCGACGATACGTCGCAGCACCTGGCGACATCGCTGGCCGTCTACGTGCACCGCAGCAACCCGCTCACGCAACTGAGTGCGCGGCAGCTGGCGCGCGCGCTGACCATCGGCAACCCCGACGGCGATCTGTCCCGCTGGGGCCAACTGGGCCTGAAGGACGCCTGGAGCGGGCGGGCCATTCACCCTTACGGCACGCCCGAATACACGGGCTTCGGCAGCTACCTGCAAAAGACACTGCTGCGCGGATTGCCCCTGGCGCCCGGCCACGAGCAACATGGCAGCACCGAGCAGATCCTGCAGCGCCTGGCCGCGGACCCGGCGGGCATCGCCGTGGCTGCCATTGGCCAGGAGAACGCCCAGGTCAAGGCCCTGGCGCTGGTTGCGGCAGACGGCACGACCCTCACTACCGGAACACCGGCACAGGTGGCTTCGCAGGCCTATCCGCTGGGACGCTCGCTTTACTTCTACGTGCGCAAGGAGCCGGGCAAGCCGATCGATCCCGTGACGCGCGAATACCTGCGGCTTGTGCTGTCGCGGGAAGGGCAGCAGATCATCGCCCGGCAGCCACGCGGCTACATCCCACTCACCGCCCAACAGGCCATGGCCGAACGGGCCAAGCTCGATTGAACGCACCATGCATACCGACACACGCAAAGACATGACTTTCCCACCCAGCCCTGCCGCCGCGAATGCGGCGCGCCGCAGCCTGTTCCTGATGGGGGCGGCCGCACTGGCCGGGTGCGCTTTCGCGCCGCGCGGCACCAAGGGCCTGCCCGTGGCTGCTGCGAACTCGACCGCGCCGGCCTACGCTCCCCGCCCCGTAGCCATTCCTGCCAACGCGCCCTATGTGTTGCGCGACGGCAGCATCGCCATCGTCGGCAATGACGGCATGGAAGATCTCGTCAAAGACCTCAACGCGCTGTTCGTGCGTGCCCATCCCGGCGTGCGCTTCACGCTGCGCATGGAGGGCTCGTCGGTCGGTCTGCCGGCCCTCACGGCAGGCGCGACCTTGCTCGCACCGATGTCGCGCGACCTGTGGGTGTCGGATCGCAACGCTTTCCGCCAGGTGCACGGTCATCTGCCGACGGCCGTGCGTATCGGCTACAACGGCCATGGCCCCAGGCCGCCGGCCAAGACGCCGCCCGCCGTCTACGTGCATGCGACCAACCCGTTGCGGGGGCTCACCATGGCGCAGCTCGCGCAGGTCTTCACCGCAGGATCGCCCGAAGGCGACTTCAATACCTGGGGCCAGCTGGGACTGGCCGGCGAATGGGCGAGCCGCCGGCTGCACGTCTACGGCCTGCGCGACGACGGCGGCTTCGCCACAGGCATGCGCGAAAAGTACTTCAAGGGGCAGCCGTTCAGCGCACGCTACGAAGCCCTCGCTTCGCGCGAAGCGGTCATCCGAGCCGTGGCGGCCGACCCGTATGGCATTGCGCTCGTCGGGTGGATCGACGCGTCGCGGGTCTCCAGCGTAGTGCGCGTGCTGCCCCTGGGTACCGCGCCATCCGGTCCCTTCCATGGGCCGGCATACGAACATGTGGCAGGAGGCCTGTATCCGCTCTCCGCTGCGGTGCAGTTCTATGTCAACAAGATTCCGGATCAGCCGCTTGATCCGTTGGCCAGCGAATACCTGCGCCTCGCGCTCTCGCGCGAAGGGCAGGCGCTGGTTGCCAGGCAGTCGCATTCCGAAGAGGGGTACGTGCCGCTCAGCGCGGCGGATCTGCAGTCACAGTCGAGTCTTCTCGCGCGTCTGTAGGGGCGCCCGGAACACGCGGCCGCCGCTGGAGCTCAAGGCCGCAGCCCCTGCGTGAACCGCAGCATGTTCGCGATCCCCTGCGCGAACCGCGGCTCCAGGAACGCCGCCAGGTTCGGCATCAGCAGCTGCAGCATGAAGATGCCCGCCAGCAGCGTGAGCGGGAAGCCCACCGCGAAGATGCTGAACTGCGGCGACGCGCGGTTCAGGATGCCCATGGCCAGGTTCAGCGTGAGCAGCGCGGTGATGAGCGGCAGCGACAGCAGCAGCCCGCTGGCGAAGATCTCTCCCGCTGCCAGCACCAGGAACATCCATCCTCCCGCCACCAGCGGCCCGTCCGAGATGGGCAGCGTGGCGAAGCTCTCGGCCAGCGCGTTCACGATCAGCAGGTGCCCGTCGAGCGCAAGGAAGATCAGCGTCGCCAGCATGTTCAGCAGCCTCGACACCACCATGGTGCTGCCGCGGCTCATGGGGTCGTAGAAGGACGCGAACGACAGGCCCATCTGCAGGCCGATGTATTCGCCCGCCGCCAGCACGGCGGTGAACACCATCCGCATCGCGAAGCCCATGGCCACGCCGATGAGCACCTGCTGCACGATGATCCACAGCCCGTCGGCAGACACCACGGGCACCGCCGGAAACGGCCCGATGAGCGGCGAGATCACCAGCGTGAGCATGGCGGCGATGCCCACCTTGACCTGCCTCGGCACCCAGGACTCCGCGAAGATGGGCGCGGTGCTCACCAGCGCGAGCATGCGCACGAAGGGCCACAGGAAGGCCACCACCCAGCCCTCGAGCTGGCCCGAAGTGACGGAGAAGATCGACGGCGTCACGCCAGCATCTGCGGGATGCCGGCGAACAGCGCGCGCATGTAGTCGAGCATGCGGTCGAGCATCCACGGCCCGGCGATGACCAGTGTCGCGAACACGGCGAGCAGCTTGGGAATGAAGGAGAGTGTGGCCTCGTTGATCTGCGTGGCCGCCTGGAAGATGCTGACGATCAGGCCGATGACGAGTGCCACCAGCAGCAGCGGGGCGCCCAGCAGCAGCGAGATTTCCATGGCCCGATGGCCCATGGTCATGACTGATTCGGGTGTCATGTGGCGGTCCTGCCTAGAGATAGAAGCTTTGCGCGAGCGCGCCGATCATCAGCTGCCAGCCGTCGGCCAGCACGAAGAGCATCAGCTTGAAGGGCAGCGCGATGGAAGCGGGCGGCACCATCATCATGCCCATCGACATGAGCACGCTGGCCACCACCAGGTCGATGATGAGGAACGGGATGAAGATGGTGAAGCCGATCTGGAACGCGGTCTTCAGCTCGCTGATGACGAAGGAGGGCAGCAGTATGCGCAGCGGCACGTCTTCGGGGCCCTGCATCTCGGGCGCCTTGGCGAGCCGGGCGAACAGGGCCAGGTCGGTCTCGCGGGTCTGCTTGAGCATGAAGGTCTTGAAGGGGGCGATGCCGCGCTCCAGCGCCTTTTCCGCGCTGATCTTGTTCTCCGAGAAGGGCTGGTAGGCCTCGGTGTAGGCCTTGTCGAACACCGGCGACATCACGAAGAAGGTGAGGAACAGCGACAGCCCCACCAGGATCTGGTTGGGTGGCGAGGTCTGCGTGCCGATGGCCGTGCGCAGCAGGCCGAGCACGATCAGGATGCGCGTGAAGCTGGTCATCGACAGCAGCAGCGCGGGCAGGAAGGTGAGCGAGGTCAGCAGCACCAGCGTCTGCACGCTCAGCGACCAGGTCTGGCTGCCGGCGGGCCCGGGGGTGCTGGTGAGGCCGGGCAGGCCCTGGGTCCAGGCGGCCAGGGGCAGAGTGGCGGCGAGCAGCAACAACGCGGCGCGCAGGCCGCGGCGCAAGGCGGGATGCGTCATGGAGCGGAGTGCGCCTTGCCCGAGAGGGATTCGCGCAGCTTGCGGGCAAAGAGTTCGACCGGACTGTTCGTGCCGGCGGCCGGCGCCGCGGCATGGTGGTCCGGGGCCGATGCCTGGGCAGGCAGCGTGTGCAGCGTGTTCACCTGGGTCGCGGTAACGCCGAGCACCACCCAGGTGCCGGCAACCTCGATCACCACCACGCGTTCGCGCTGGCCGACCATGGCGCTGGACACCACCTTCACATGCTGGCCGCCGCCCGGGCGCTGCAGCCCGAAGCGGCGCGCGAGCCAGGCGCACAGGAAGATCAGCCCGACCACCACCGCCATGCCGAAGCCGGCCTGCAGCAGGCTGCCGGCACCGACGGCCGACGGCGCGGCCGCGGCGGCTTCGTGCGTGGGCGAGGGCACGGTGGGCAGCGCGGCGTGCGCGCCCCGTGCGCAGAGCAGCAACAGCAGGGCCGGCGCCGCCGCGCCCCATGCAGGCAGGTGCCGGCGCAGGTTCATGAGCGGGCGAGCTTCTGCATGCGCTCGGACGGGGTGACGATGTCGGTCAGGCGGATGCCGTATTTCTCGTTCACCACCACCACTTCGCCTTGCGCGATCAGGTAGCCGTTGATCAGCACGTCCAGCGGCTGGCCGGCCAGGCCGTCGAGCTCGACCACCGAGCCCTGCGACAGCTGCAGCAGGTTCTTGATGGTGATGCGGGTGCGGCCGATCTCGGCGGTCAGCTGCACCGGCACGTCGAGCACGCGCGCGATGTCCACCGGGCCTGCGCCCGGGTTCGCGGCGGCGGGCGTGTCCTGGATCTGCTGGAAGACCTGCGCGGTGGCGGGTGCCACGGCGGCGGCTGCGGCTGCCTGGGCTTCCTGCACCGGCGCAGGCGCGGTGGCGGCCGTCTGCTCGGCCAGGGCGGCGGCCCAGTCGTCCGCGTCGCTGCTGGCGGAAGAGTTGTTGTCAGTCATGGTCGTTCTTCAAATCGCTGTCTTGGTGGGAGATCATTTGTTGCACGCGCAGTGCGTAGCGCTCGTTGGAGGTGCCGTAGCCGCACTCCATCACCGGCACGCCGCCGACCTTGGCGACGACGGTCTCGGGCAGCTCGATGGGAATCACGTCGCCGACCTGCAGCTTCATCACCTCGCCCAGCGTCGAGGGCATGGTCACGAAGTCGGCCACCAGCTCCACGTCCGCAGCCTGCATCTGGCGCGACATCTGCTTGACCCAGCGCTTGTCGATCTCGACCTCGTCCTGGATCGGGTTGGACAGCAGGTCGCGGATCGGCTCGATCATCGAGTAGGGCAGGCACACGTGCAGGAAGCCGCCGATGGGGCCGAACTCGATCTGCAGCGTGGTGTTGATCACCACTTCGTTGGGCGCCACGATGTTGGCGAGCTTGCCGTGCATCTCGGCGCGCACGTAGTCGAAGTCGAGCGGGAACACGGGCTGCCACGCCTCGCCGTAGCACTGCAGCGAGATGTCGAGCAGCCGCTTGATGATGCGCTGCTCGGTGCGCGTGAAGTCGCGGCCTTCCACGCGCACGTGGTAGCGGCCGTCGCTGCCGAAGAGGTTGTCCACCACGAGGAACACCAGCTTCGGGTCGAACACGAAGAGGGCCGTGCCGCGCAGCGGCTTCATGTGGATCATGTTGATGTTCGCGGGCACCGGCAGGTGCCGCACGAACTCGCCGAACTGCTGGATCTGGACCTGCCCCACCGAGATGTCGGGGCTGCGGCGCATGAAGTTCAGCAGCGCGCCGCGCAGGCCGCGCGCGAAGCGGTCGTTGATGACCTCCAGCGTGTGCATGCGGTTGCGCACCACGCGGTCGGGCGCGCCGAGGTCGTAGGCCGGCAGGCCGTCCTTGGGCGGGGGCGGCGGGGCCGACGACTGGTCGATGTCTCCGCCGGTGACGCCTTGCAGGAGAGCATCGACCTCGTCCTGGGAAAGCACCTGTTCATACGCCATGGGTCGCTTGTCTGGAGGAAAGGGTGGTCACTGCACGACGAACGTGTTGAACGAGACGCTGGCAATGCCCAGTTCGGGCGCGCCGACGCTCAGCGGTGCGCTCAGCGCCTTGCGGATCTCCTCGGCCAGCCTGGCCTTGTCTTCCGGCGACACGACCGAGTCGGGCGAACGGTTGGACAGCAGCATCAGCAGCCGGCTGCGCACCTCGGGCATGAACTCGACGAGCTGGGCCTTGGTCTGCTCGTCGCGCACGCGCAGCGCCATGCCGACCTGCAGGAAGCGGCCGCGGCCCTCGGACTGCAGGTTGACCGTCACCGGATCGAGCATCAGATAGATCGGCTTCTCGGGCACCGGCGCCTTGGCGGTCTCGGCGGTGGCGGGCGTGCCCATGAAGCGGGGAACGAGCACGTAGGCGGCCGCGCCCACGGCGACGAGGCCGACGGCGAGCAGCAGCCCGATCATCAGCTTCGAGGAGCGGCGTGAGCCCGGTTCGGCGGGAATGGCGTTGGCGGCGGAAGAGGAGGTAGCCATGGTGAAGCGTTTAACTTGTCCGATCTATTCTTTGCGAAGTCCCTCCTGGATGAACGGCCGAACAAGCGCGAAAAGACGCTTCACATCCGTTCATTGCGCGGCACCCGTGAGGGCGCCGCCGCGGGCGGGGGCAGGTATGGGTTGTCGCCTCAGGCGAAGGTGTCGACCCCCGAGCGCGCGTTGTTGCTGGCAAGGCTGGCGCGCGCGGGCGCCACGGGTTCGGCCGCCGCGCTGTTGCCGGCACGGCCGGCGCCGGGGTAGGCCGGCGCGCCTTGCTGGCGGGCCGCCTGCTGCTGTTGCTGGTTCTGCTGCGCGAAGGCCGCGTCCTGGCCGAAGGGCTGGCGGGTCTCCGCGCCGACGGAGGTCTGGCCCAGCGTGATGCCCTGCTCCGAGAGCGAATTGCGCAACTGCGGCAGCGCGGCCTCCACGGCCTTGCGCACGCTTTCATGCGCCGACACGAACATGGCTTGCGCCTGGTTGTCGCCGATCGACAGCGTGACCTTCAGCGGGCCGAGCCCGGCGGGGTTGAGGTTGAGCTCGGCCGTGTGATGGCCGGTGGTGCTCATGCGCGCCAGCTGCTGGCCGAGCGCCGGTGCCCACTTCTCGCTGCCGACTTCGGGGGAGATGGTGTGCGCGCCCGGGCGCGTGGCCTGGCTGGCATCGGCGCTGCGTTCGGCCGGGGCCGCCACCGTGGCGGCCTGCTGCACGGCGATGGGCGTCGTGGCGGGTTGTGCGTCGTCGCCGCCGGTGGATGCGGCGGCGGCAGCAGCGGCCACGGGCAGCGCGGCGGCCTTGGTGTCTTCGGCGGAGGCCTTCGGCTGTGCCGCGCCGGCCAGCTGCTCGGCCGTGGCGGCGCTCGCCGTGGTGCGTGCGGAGGCGCGGCCCGAAGCCGCCGTGCCGGCCGGCGCGCCTGCGGCCGCGGCGGGCTTGGTGGCGCCCACGGCGATGGTCTGCGCCGCGACGGCCGCGCTGGCGATGTCGTGCAGCGGCGTGGCCGGGGTGTCGTCGGCAGCGGGCTGGCTGGCGGCCGTGCCCGGCCTGGCGGCGGCGTCCCTGGCCGCGGCCTGGAGGTCGGCGGCCTTCGCGGCATCGGGCGCGGCCTTGGCGTCCGCGCTTGGTGCGGCGCCCTCGGGCAGCGGTTTGGCCAGCGGGTCCTGCACGGCGGCTTCCAGCGGCGTGTCGGCGGCGGCCGCGACCGTGGCCGTGCCGGCGGCATCGGCGCCGCGCGCGGCCTGCGCGCTGGCGCGTCCCGCCAGGGTCAGCGCGTGCAGCGGCGTGTGCGCCGGCGCCAGGAAGGCGAGGTTCGGGTCGGCCGGCAGCGGGGCATCCTTGGTGTCGTCGTCGATGCCGGGCCTGCGCACGGTCTTGCGGTCGGCGGAGGCGGCGTCGCTGGCCGGCGCGGCGCCGTCCTGCGGCGTGGCCGCGGCATTGCGGCTGCCGGCCCGCGAGCGCTCGAGCGCGGCGCCGAAGCTGGCGCCTTGCGCGTCGTCCGCGCCACGGCCTCGCTGGCCGGCCTGGGCGGCCGAAGAAGTCGCAGAAGACCCGTTGGCGGCGACGGAGGGCGTGATCATGGGTGGCATGTCGGTTCCTGGAGATTCAAAGGGTCGGATGCGATGCGCGGTCGAAGAACTTGCGCGCCGCGCGTTCGTCGCTGTCGCGCTGCTCGCGCTTGGCCTCGGCCATCAGTTCCTGCATGCGCACGCGCTCGGCCAGGGTGTCGAACGAGCTCAGGCGGCGCTTCTGGTGCTGCCAGTCGGTGCGGCCGTTGTCGAGCCGGGTCTCGGTCTGCGCGGCGATGGCGCGCTGCTGCTCGATGGCGCCGTCGAGCGTGCCGAGAAAGTTGCGGTAGTTGCGCCACTGCGAAGAGGGCAGGCCGCCGCGCATCAGCGCGTCGAGCTGGTCGTGGTAGTCCTGCCGGTACTGCAGCAGCAGTTCCAGCTTCTGGCTGGCGTTGAGGTGTGCGCTCTGCAGGGCGCCAAGGCGCCGCGCAGCATCGTCAGTCTGCGTGTGCGCCAGGTCGATCAGCATGCCGAGGGGGAGCTTGCGTGTCATGTCTGGAACTTCTTGGTGTTGGGTGTCCTGGAGTCGAAGCCTTGCGTGGACGCGGGCTCGGGCACGAAGAGGTGCTCGAGCTGCGCGATCGCATCTTCATAGCCGGTGCGTTCGTCCATCGACTGCTGCAGGAAGGCCTCGATGCGCGGGTACATCGCGATCGCCTTGTCCAGCTGCAGGTCGTGGCCGGGCGCGTAGGCGCCCACGCTGATCAGGTCGCGGTTGCGCTGGTAGCGCGACAGCATCTGCTTGAAGCGGCGCACCGTGTCGAACTGCGAGGACGGGATCAGCGCGGTCATGGCGCGGCTGATGGAGGCCTCGATGTCGATGGCCGGGTAGTGCCCGGCTTCGGCCAGCGTGCGCGAGAGCACCACGTGCCCGTCAAGGATGGCGCGCGCCGAGTCCGCGATCGGGTCCTGCTGGTCGTCGCCTTCGGACAGCACCGTGTAGAAGGCGGTGATGGAGCCGCCGCGCCCCTGCGCGTCGCGCGCGCCGTTGCCCGCGCGCTCCACCAGCGCGGGCAGCCGCGCGAACACCGAAGGCGGATAGCCCTTGGTGGCGGGCGGCTCGCCCACGGCCAGCGCGATCTCGCGCTGCGCCATCGCGTAGCGGGTGAGCGAGTCCATGATGAGCAGCACGTCCTTGCCGCGGTCGCGGAAATACTCGGCCAGGCAGGTCGCGTAGGCCGCGCCCTGCAGGCGCAGCAGCGGCGAGTTGTCGGCCGGCGCCGCAACCACCACGGCGCGCGCCAGGCCTTCCTCGCCCAGCGTGTTCTCGATGAAGTCCTTCACCTCGCGGCCGCGTTCGCCGATCAGTCCGACCACGATGACTTCGGCGCTGGTGTAGCGCGCCATCATGCCCAGCAGCACGCTCTTGCCCACGCCGGAGCCGGCGAACAGGCCCATGCGCTGGCCGCGGCCGACGGTGAGCATGGCGTTGATGGCGCGCACGCCGACGTCGAGCACCGAATCGATCGGCGCGCGCGACAGCGGGTTGATGGGCGGCGAACTCAGCGGCACCTTGCGCGCCACGTCGAGCGGGCCGAGCCCGTCGAGCGGGCGGCCGGCCGCGTCGACCACGCGCCCGAGCATGCCTTCGCCCACCGGCAGGCGCTTGGTGTGGGCGTCGCCGCTGGTGCCGGGCTCGGTGGCGCCGGGCCGCGCGAACACGCGCGCGCCGGGCAGCAGGCCCGCCACTTCGGTCTGGGACATCAGGAACAGGCGGTCGCCGGCGAAACCAACAACCTCGGCCTCCGCATGGCGCTGGGCGTTGCCGGGCGGCAGCTCGATCAGGCAGTCGCTGCCCACGGGCAGCTGCAGGCCGACGGCTTCCAGCACCAGGCCGACGGCGCGCGTGAGGCGGCCCGAGGCGGTGGTGGTTTCGCAGCGCGTGACATTGCCGCGCGCCTTCTCCAGCGCGGCGCGCACTGTCTGCAGATGGGGGTTGGCGGTGGCGGTCGGCATGGCGCTCAGAAGGTCTCGGCTTCGCCGTCGTCGCCCGTGCCGCGCACGGCCGCGGCCACGCGCTTCCAGCGGGTCTGCAGCGTGCCGTCGAGCTCGCCGTTGGCGGACTGCACGCGGCAGCCGCCGCGTTCGATGTGGTCGTCGGCGCGCATCTGCCAGCCGGCGGCCTCGATCTCCTCGCCCAGGCTGTTGCGCACCAGCGCAACGTCGTCGGGGTGCAGCAGCAGGCGCGGTTCGCCGCGCAGCGCGGGCTCGGTGTTGAGCAGGTCGCGCACCACCGGCAGCACCCATTCGGGCTCGGTCTTCAGCGTGCGGTGCACCACCTGGCGCGCCACGTCGAGCGCAAGCGCGAGCACGGCCTCGGCCAGTTCGCTCTCTGCGCGCTGCAGGGCGTCGGGCAGCGACTGCGCCAGCGCGCGCAGGCGTTCAGCGTGCACGCTGGCGGCGGCGAGGCCGGTCGCCAGGCCTTCGGTGTGGCCGACCTTGCGGCCTTCGGCCAGCCCCGCGGCGCGGCCCTCGGCTTCGCCGGCGGCGCGCGCGTCCTTGCGGATGCGGGCCAGCTCGGCCAGGTCGATCTTGGGGGCGGGCGGCGGCGCGGGCGGCAGGGCGCTGCCGTTGGCATTGCCATGGGCGTTGCGTTCGGTGGCCTTGCGCCGCTCGGGCGTCTTGCCGCCGTCGAGCGTGCCCATTTCCCAGCGCTCCCATGCCGAGAGCGCGGGAACGCTGGCGGCGGCCGCGTGGCGCGCGGCGGCCTGGATGGCGGCGAGGCGTTCGCGCGATTCGCCGAACGCGCGGGTGGTGTCAGACGAAGTCATCGGTGCCAGGCGCCGCAATCACGATTTCGCCGGCCTCCGCCAGACGGCGGGCGACCTGCAGGATGGCCTTCTGTTCGGTCTCGACCTGCGAGACGCGCACGGGGCCGCGCAATTCCATGTCCTCGCGCAGCGTCTCGGCGGCGCGTTGCGACATGTTGTTGAGGAACTTGTCGCGCAGCTCCATCGGCGCGCCCTTGAGCGCGATGATGAGCGAGTCGGACTCGATGTCCTTGAGCAGGCGCTGGATGCTGCGGTCTTCCAGGCCCAGCAGGTTCTCGAACACGAACATCTCGTCGACGATGCGCTGTGCCAGCGCCTCGTCCTTCTCGCGGACGTGGGCGATGGCTTCTTCTTCGACCGCGGTGCTCATCAGGTTGACGATCTCGGCCGCCGCGCGCACGCCGCCCAGGCGGCTGCGTCGCACGCCCTGGCCCGCGAGCATTTCGGTCAGCACGTCGGTCAGCTCCTTCAGCGCGGAGGGCTGCACGCCGCCGAGCGTCGCCACGCGCATGATCACGTCGTGGCGCAGGCGCGTGGGCAGCTTCTCCAGCACTTCGGAAGCCTTCATGCGGTCCAGGTGAACCACCAGCGTCGCGAGGATCTGCGGATGCTCGTCGCGGATGAGCTCGGCCACCTCGCCGGCCTCGAGTTCGTTGAGCCGCTCGATGCCGCCGCGCGGCTCGTCGGGCTGCAGGATGTCTTCCAGCAGGTTGCTCGCGCGGTCGTCGCCCAGCGCCTTCTTCAGCACGGCACGGATATAGCTGGTGGAGCCCAGGTGCAGGGCCGACAGCTGCTCGGTCTCCTCGCGGAACTCGGCCAGCACGGATGCCAGCTCCTCCTTGGAGACTGAGGTCAGCTTGGACATCGCCAGGCCCAGTGCCTGCACCTCGGAGGTGGGCAGCTGGTGCAGTGCGGCGGCCGCGCGGTCTTCGCCCAGCGCCATCAGCAAGATGGCGCTCTTGCGGGTTCCCAGTTCGCTACTCATCGGTGTTCATCCAGTGCTGGATCAGGGCGGCCACCAGCTTCGGATCCTTGTCGGCGAGCTGGTGGGCATAGTCCATGTCGGCCTTCTTGCGGCTGGCCTCGCGTTCGCGCAGGCTCTCCTCGGCGGACGGCGTGTCGGGGTCGGGCGCGGCGGCCGGCTCGACGGCGGCCACGGGGGCCGGTGCCGGCGCGGCGGGCGCATGGCGGCGCGTCAGCGGCCGCAGCACGGCCAGCCAGGCGAACAGCGCGATCAGCGCATACAGCAGGTACTGGCCCACCGTCTTGCCGATCTCGATGTTCTCGCGGTCGCGCCAGAACGGTACTTCGGGCGCGGGGCCGCTGTCGGCGTCGCGGGCGAAGGCGCTGTTGACCACGTTGAGCGAGTCGCCGCGGTCCTGGCTGAAGCCCATGGCTTCCTTCGCCAGGTTGCGGATCTGCTCCAGCTCGGCGGGCGTGAGCGCGCGGCTGTTGACCTTGCCGGCGGCATCGACCGCGTCGCGGTTGTTCACGACCACCGCGACAGACAGCCGCTTCACGCCGCCGGCGGCCTGCTGCACGTGGCGGATGGTGCGGTCGAGTTCGTAGTTGGTGGTGGTGTCCTTGCGGGTGCTGCTCGGGCCGGTGGCCGCGCCCGCGGTGGAGGCGGTGGTCGCACCTTGGGCGCCCTGGGCGCCGGGGGTGCCGGGCGCACCGGGCGTTCCGGGCGGCGGCGTGCCGGGGGCGTT
>PJUB01000478.1_pt1 | contig 14083 bp, 14 predicted proteins | sample 1512141 | NCBI WGS metagenome assembly PJUB01 (sample SAMN08177677, study PRJNA422409) | Soil metagenome, whole genome shotgun sequencing project. | isolation source: Soil enriched on filter paper: alkali lignin treatment | place: USA: Madison | collected 2015-01-15 | reverse complement strand
GGTCGGCCCGAACGAGCTGCGCGTGCCGGCGGTCGTCGCGCCCGGCGGCAACCTCATTCACTTCGTGCCCGAGGCGCTGGGCGCCAACGGCCTGTACGAAGCCGATTTCATCCTCGAAGACGGCGGCGCCGACGAATCCGACGCCGGCCTGCAGCGCATCGACCACGTGGCGCTGGGCCTGGCGGTCGACCAGCTCGACACCTGGGTGCTGTTCACGCGCGCCGTGCTCGGCCTGGAGCCGGGCGAGAGCCTGGAGCTGGCCGACCCCTTCGGCCTCATCCGCAGCCGCGGCGTGGCCAACGCCGACCGCAGCCTGCGCCTGGTGCTCAACGTGTCGCTGAGCCAGCGCACCCGCACCGCGCGCACGCTGAGCGTGACCGGCGGCGGCGCGGTGCACCACATCGCGCTGAGCTGCGCGGACATCTTCGACACCGCCGCCAAGCTGCGCGCCAACGGCACGCGCTTCGTGCCCATCTCGGACAACTACTACGACGACCTCGCGACGCGCATCGACCTCGCGCCCGAACTGCTGGCGCGCATGCGCGCGGCGGGCGTGCTGTTCGACCGCTCGCCGGCCGGCGACTACCTGCATATCTATACGGAGAGTTTCGAGGGGGGACTGTTCTTCGAGGTCGCACAGCGCGTGGGCAACTACGACGCCTACGGTGCCCTCAACGCACCGGCGCGCATGGCTTCCCAGGCGCAGGATTGATTAGGTTTTTTTGTCAACACTGGAGACACACACATGGCAAGCAACACAGCCCATGAGCCGCAAGGCAGGCACCAGTCGAAGAAGGCCGCCGCAAGCGGCTGGATCGGCTCGGCGCTGGAGTATTACGACTTCTTCATCTACGCCACGGCCGCGGCGTTGATCTTTCCGCAGATCTTCTTTCCCAAGGGCGACCCGACGACGGCCATCGTCGCGTCGCTCGCGACCTACGGCGTGGGCTACGTCGCGCGCCCCATCGGCGCCTTCGTGCTCGGCCACTGGGGCGACACGCACGGTCGCAAGCAGGTGCTGGTGCTTTGCATGTTCCTGATGGGCTTCTCGACCGTGGCCGTCGGCCTGCTGCCGACCTACGACCAGGTCGGCCTGCTGGCTCCCGTGCTGCTGGTGCTGCTGCGCCTGGTGCAGGGTTTTGCGGTGGCGGGCGAGATCTCGGGCGCCAGCTCGATGATCCTGGAGCACGCGCCGTTCGGGCGCCGAGGCTTCTTCGCGAGCTTCACGCTGCAGGGCGTGCAGGCCGGCCAGATCCTGGCGGCCGCGGTGTTCCTGCCGCTGGCCCACTACATGCCTGAAGAATCCTTCAACTCCTGGGGCTGGCGCATTCCGTTCCTGCTGAGCTTCCTGGTCATCGTGGCGGGCTACATCATCCGCCGCGAGGTCGACGAGACGCCGGCCTTCGCCGAAGTCGACAAGAAGGGCGAAGTGGCCAAGGCGCCGATCGTCCAGGCCTTCACCGACAGCTGGGCCGACATGCTGCGCGTGGTGTGCATGGCGCTGATGAACGTGATTCCGGTGGTGGCCACGGTGTTCGGCGCGGCCTATGCCGTGCAGGCCGCCTACGGCATCGGCTTCCAGAAGGACGTGTACCTGTGGATTCCCGTGCTCGGCAACATCCTTGCCGTGATCGTGATCCCGTTCGTGGGCAACCTGTCGGACCGCATCGGCCGCCGCCCGCCGATCATCGTCGGCGCGCTGCTCTCGGGCCTGCTGTCCTTCGTGTACCTGTATGCCATCAGCATCCGCAACGTGCCGCTGGCCATCGTCATGTCGCTGCTGATGTGGGGCATCGTGTACCAGGGCTACAACGCGACCTTCCCGAGCTTCTATCCGGAGCTGTTCCGCACCCGCAACCGCGTGTCGGCCATGGCCATCTCGCAGAACATCGGCACGACCTTCACCGCGCTGCTGCCCGCACTGTTCGCCGCCGTGGCGCCTCCGGGCTCGACCAACGTGTGGTTCACCGTCGGTGCCATCACCTTCGCGGTGACCGTGCTGGCCGCGCTGGCCGCACTGAGCGCACGCGAGACCTACCGCATCCGCATGAACGACCTGGGCAAGCCCGATGCGGTGCCGGTCGACAAGCAGGAATACGACCGCCTGCGCGAGCAGACGCTGCAGGACGCGCGCGTGTCCAAGGCCGCCGCCCGGGCCTGAGCCGGGTGGGGGCGGGCTGAAGACCTTTCGCCTGCCAAGGGTTGTGGCGCCGTGAAGAATGGCGCCATGACCACACCTTCTTCCTCGCACCTCAAGATCGACTTCGTCTCCGATGTGTCCTGCCCCTGGTGCGCCGTTGGCCTGAGTTCGCTCGAGGCGGCGCTCAGGAAGGTGGCGCCGGACGTCACCGCGGAGCTGCACTTCCAGCCCTTCGAGCTGAACCCGCAGATGCCGCCCGAAGGCCAGGACACCTTCGAGCACCTCAACCAGAAGTACGGTTCCACGCGCGAACAGCAGGCGCAGTCGCGCGAAATGATCCGCCAGCGCGGCGCGGCCGTCGGCTTCGAGTTCAGCCCCGAAGGCCGTCCGCGCGTGTACAACACCTTCAATGCCCACCGTCTGCTGCACTGGGCCGAGCTGGAGAGCCCGGCCAGGCAGGCGGCGCTGAAGAAGCTGCTGCTGAAGGCCTACTTCACCGACAGCCAGAACCCCTCCGACCCCGAGGTGCTGGTACGCGCCGCCACCGAAGCCGGGCTCGACCCCGCCCGCGCCCGCGAGATCCTGGCGAGCGACGAGTACGCCAAGGAAACCCGCGAACGCGAGCGCATGTACACCGACGCCGGCATCCACTCGGTGCCCGCGATCATCATCAACGACCAGCACCTGATTTCGGGCGGGCAGCCCATCGAAGTGTTCGAGCGCGCGCTGCGCCAGATTGCCGGTGCTGCACCGGCGGGCCTGTCTGTAGCCTGACTTAGCTGGCTCTTAGGCGCCGGCTTTGCGCGGCGTTACGAGGGTAAAGAGCGTCAACGCGGGGCGGGGCACGGTGGTTGAGGAGAGCATCTCCAATCACTGTCACCATCAGGAGCTCCGAAGATGAAGAAGAAAAGCCTAGTCACCGCACTCGCCACGTTCACGCTCGTGGCAGCGGCTTCCCTGCCGGCACTGGCCGACGAATACGGCCGGCATCCTTTCTACCTCCACGCGTTGTCCGACCTGCGCACCGCGGCCTGGCAGGTGGACCACCGGCGCCCAGAAGATGGCCAGGTCTCGCGCGACGAGATGGTGGTGCTCGACGAGATCCACGCCGCCATCGGCGACCTGCAGCACGCCGCATGGCTCGACGGCAAGCCCGTCGAATGGCGCGAGCCCACCGATGCATGGCTGCCGCGCGAAGGCCGCCTGCATGCGGCCATCGACCTGCTGCGCAAGGTGCGCTCCGACGTGGCGCGCGAAGAAGACGACCCGCGCTCGCGCCCGTTCCAGCAACGCGGCCTGGCGCATGTCGACGTGGCGCTCAACGCCGCGCAGCACGCCATCGGCGACGTGCGTCACCACGACATGCGCAGGGAGTGAGGGCGGTGGTGGCCACCCCTGGTGGATCGGTGCCGCTGCGCCGCGCGTCGCTGGCGCTGGGCGCCTGCGTGCTGGCACTGCTGGCGGCCTGCGCGAGCACGCCGGGCAGCCAGCGGCCGCTGGTGTCGCTGTCGCTGCCTTCCACGCAGGTCAATGACGCCACGCGCCTGCGCTGGCTCGACCGCGTGAGCTGGGGCGCCAATGCCAGCAGCGACGCGCACCTGGCGCAACGCGGCCTCGCGCCGTGGATGCGCGACCAGCTCAATCCGCGCCCCGCGCCGCTGCCGCCCGCGGCACAGGCGCAGATCGATGCGATGGCCATCTCGCACACGCCGCTCGACCAGCTCGTCATCGGGCTGGAAGCGCAGCGCAAGGCGGCCGACGCGCTGCCCGACGAAGACCAGAAGAAGGCCGCGCGCCAGGCCTACCAGCAACAGCTCAACCAGCTGGCGCGCGAGGCGCAGACGCGCTTCCTGCTGCGCGCGCTCTATTCGCCGAACCAGCTGCAGGAGCAGATGACATGGTTCTGGATGAACCACTTCAACGTCAACCTGCGCAAGGACAACATCCGCGCGATGGTCGGCGACTACGAAGAGAACGCCATCCGCCCGCACGCGCTCGGCAAGTTCCGCGACCTGCTCGGCGCCACGCTGCATCACCCTGCGATGCTGCGCTACCTCGACAACGCGCAGAACGCCGCCAACCGCATCAACGAGAACTATGCGCGCGAGCTGATGGAGCTGCACACGCTGGGCGTGGGCAGCGGCTATTCGCAGGGCGACGTGCAGGAACTGGCGCGCGTGCTCACCGGCGTGGGCGTGACCAGCGCCCCGCTCGACGCGCCGCCGCCGAACGTCCGTCCCGCGGTGCGCGCGGACTATGTGCGCAAGGGCCTGTTCGAGTTCAACCCCAACCGGCATGACTACGGGCCGAAGACACTGCTGGGCCAGCCGATTCAGAGCCACGGCCTGGCCGAGGCCGACGAGGCGCTCGACCGCCTGGCGCGCGCGCCGGCCACCGCGCGTTTCATCTCGCGCAAGCTGGCCGTGTACTTCGTGTCGGACGATCCGCCGCAGGCGCTGGTCGACCGCATGGCCGCCGCCTTCACGCGCAGCGACGGCGACATCGCCGTCACGCTGAAGGCGATGTTCGAGTCGCCCGAGTTCACTGCGTCGCTGGGCCGCAAGTTCCGCGACCCGGTGCACTACGTGATCGCCGGCGTGCGGCTCGCCTACGACGACCGCGTGGCACTGAACGTCAACCCGATGATCAACTGGATCAACCGCATGGGCGAGCCGCTGTACGGCCACGAGACGCCCGACGGCTATCCGCTCAACGAGGTGGCGTGGGCGAGTGCCGGGCAGATGAACACGCGCTTCGAGATCGCGCGGGCCATCGGCGCGAACGGCGCGGTGCTGTTCAGGGCGGACGACAAGGCGCCGCTGGAGAAGCCCGCGTTCCCGCAACTGGCCGAGTCGCGCGCGGTGCGTGCGATGCAGGGCGGGCTGAGCGCGGACACGCGCGAGGCGCTGGCGCAGGCGAAGAACCCGCAGGAGTGGAATACCTTCCTGCTGGCGTCGCCTGAGTTGATGCGCCGCTGAGGTATTCGGCATTTCTCCCTCCCCCACTGGGGGAGGGCGGGGGTGGGGGCAAGCGGCGTTCGTTGAAGCGCTGAGGCTGAGCAAGCGCCGCTGAGCCCCCATCCCGACCTTCCCCCAGAGGGGGAAGGAGCAAGGCAAAAGAAAGGACACCGTCATGCAACGTCGAGAACTCCTGAAGCTCATGGCCGCCGCTCCCTTCGCAGGTGCCGCGGGCCAGCTCATGGCCGCGCCCGCGGCCGAAGGCACCAAGCTGCTGGTCGTGTTCCTGCGCGGCGCCTACGACTGCAGCAACCTGCTGGTGCCCACCAGCAGCGACTTCTACTACGCGTCGCGCCCCAACATCGCCATTCCGCGCCCCGGCACGCCCAACGGCGCGCTGCCGCTCGACGGCAACTGGGGCCTGCACCCCGCGCTCGCGCAGAGCGTGATGCCGATGTTCCAGCAGAAGCAGGCTTCGTTCATCGCCTTCGCGGGCACCGACGACCTCACGCGCAGCCACTTCGAGACGCAGGACTCCATCGAACTCGGCCAGGCACTGGACAAGCGCCGCGACTACCGCTCGGGCTTCCTCAACCGGCTGGCCGGCGTGCTCGGCGCGGGGCCCGTCACCGACGTGTCGCCCATCGCCTTCACCGACCAGTTGCCGATCTCGCTGCGCGGCAACGCCAAGGCCGCCAACATGGCGCTCGCGGGCAATGCGCGCTCGGCCCTCGACGCGCGGCAGAGCCAGGTCATCGCCAGCATGTATCGCAACACCTCGCTGGCCCAGCCGGTGGCGGAAGGCTTCCAGGTGCGCGACGAAGTGATGCGCGCCGTGCAGGCCGAGATGGACGCCGCCAGCCGCAACGCCATGACCGCCAAGGGCTTCGAATTGGTCGCACGCCGCATGGCGCTGTTGATGCGCGACCGCTTCGACCTGGGCTTCGTCGACGTCGGCGGCTGGGACACCCACGTGGGGCAGGGCGCCGCCACCGGCTACCTGGCCAACCGCTTCGAGGAACTGGGCCGCGGCGTGGCCGGCTTCGCCCAGGAGATGGGCGACGACGCATGGCGCCAGACCGTGGTCGTGGTCATCAGCGAATTCGGCCGCACCTTCCGCGAGAACGGCAACCGCGGCACGGACCATGGTCACGGGACCGTGTACTGGGTGCTCGGCGGCGGCCTGTCGGCGCAGGCCGGCGGACAAATCGTGGGCGAGCAGCAGGCGCTGACGCAGGCGACGCTGTTCCAGAACCGGGACTATCCGGTGCTCAATGAATACCGGGCGGTGTTCGGTGGGTTGTTCAAGCGGATGTATGGGCTGTCGCCGGCGCAGTTGGCGAAGGTGTTCGATGGGGTGGCGCCGAAGGATTTGCGGCTGGTTTGAGCGAGGGGGCGGCTTGCGCCCCCTGCGGCGTGATGCGGCGTGATGCGGGTTTATCCCGAGCGAGTCTCGATGATGCACAGGCAAAGTACTTCATGTGCCTGGGCGGCCAACTTGAAATGAAGCAATAAAGTGCAGTTTTGGGTGGGGGCTTCCGAGCCGGCCGGCACGCCAAGAAGCAAAACCCAGACACGCATGACAAGAACAAATCATCCCGGCCGCTGGATCGGCATAGTCGGCCTCATCGTTTTTTCGACGCTGCTCGCTGCATGCGCGACGGGCGGAGGCGGGGCCGGCAGTGCGGCCGTGCCGGACAAGGCCTCGCTCGCCCAGGCTTGCGCCGGCATGGTGGGCAAGACAGTCTCGCCGGGGCAGATCGGACTGCCGAGCGGCTTGGCAACCGTGTCGTCGGCCGTGGTCGTTCCCGCCGTCACCGCAGCGCCAGCTTTCGCCGAATATTGCAGGGTGCGAGGCTCCATCGCACCCCTTGCGGCGGGTGCCGATCCGATACGTTTCCAGCTCAACCTGCCGACCACGTGGAACGAGAAAGCCGTCATGGTGGGCGGCGGCGGCTTCAATGGCACCGTTATCGATGCCGTCGCCGCACTTCGCGATGCGGCACCGGGCCAGCCACAGCCGATCACCCAGGGTTTCGCGACCTTCGGCACCGACTCCGGCCACGACGGCGCGACTTATGGCGCCACCGACCCCGCCAGGTTCGCGCTGAACGACGAGATGTTCCAGAACTTCGCGCATCAGTCGTACAAGAAGGTCAAGGACGTCGCGCACGTGCTGATGCGGCAGTACTACCTGCGCTCGCCGCGCAAGCAGTACTTCTATGGCGGCTCCGAGGGCGGGCGCGAAGGCCTGGTCATGGCGCAGCGTTATCCGCAAGATTTCGACGGCATCGTGTCCGTCGTGCCGGTGATCAACTGGACGGGGCTCTTCAACGGTTTCATCAACTACCAGTTGCCGCAGTTTTCCGGAGGGGCGATCAACGCCAGCAAGGTGCGCTTGCTTGCCAACTACGTGAACACCACATGCGACGCGCTGGACAACAGCGCGGACGGCGTGGTGAGCAACTACCTCGCTTGTCCGTCTCGCATCAATCTTCAGAGCCTGCGCTGTCCCGGGGGGCGCGACACGGGCGACACCTGTCTGTCCGACGCGCAGCTCGCAGTGCTCAAGGCCTCGTACGGGCCGACTGTCATGCCCTTTCCGTTGGCCAACGGTATCACCACCTATCCGGGCCGCCTCTACGGCGGCGAGATCCAGTTCGGGGGTGAGGGCGTGGGGCGCTGGGTGACGACGGGAGTGGCGCCCAACCTGCCACCGACCGCGGCGGACGCTCGCGGCGTGATCTACGGCAGCAGCTACGCCCGCTACGTGATCGCGAGGAACGCCGCCTTCGACATCCGCACATGGAACGCGAGAAACTTCCAGGCGCGCATCCAGGAGGTGTCGGCGCTGATGGACGCGACCAACCCCGATCTTGCGGCCTTCCGTGCGCGGGGCGGCAAGCTCATCATCCGCGAGAACGCGGGCGACTGGGCGCAGAGCCCCATGGCCGGCATCCAGTACTACCAGAGCGTCGTCGGCAAGCTGACGCAGCCGGTCGTCGACGAATTCGTGCGCCTCTACGTGTCGCCTGCGTCCAATCACAACGGCACGGCGGCGAGCCTCACGACAGGCGCCGAGATTCCCACCAACCACGATCTGCTCACGACGCTGGACAACTGGGTGACAGGCGGCCGCGCGCCGGCCGATGCACTCGTGCAGGTGCGCAACTCGGCCACGGCTCCCTTCGGCACGCTTGCGACGCGTCCCATGTGCCGCTACCCGAACTACCCGGCGTACGTGTCGGGCGACACGACGAAGGCGGAAAGCTATCGCTGCGTTGCCTCGTCGCCCTGAATTCAGTTCAGGATCTCCCCCATACCAACGCGCACGCGTTCCTTGAGTTGCCGGATGTACTCCGCGTCGAAGAGCTCCCATGTTTCCAGTTCACCGACGATCCGCAGCGGCTCCCGGCTGCGGTACGAGCGCGTGGGATTGCCCGGAAACTTCTTGTCGGTGACATTGGGGTCGTCCTCGAAGGCGCCGGTGGGCTCGACGATGTAGACGCGGCCACGGCCGTCGCCCTTCGCCATTTCCGCGGCCAGCCCCGCGCCCTTTGGCCACGCGGTGAAGTAGATGTGGTTCATGACGACGCGCTCGTCGTAGTTCGAGCGGAAGCCTGCGGTGAGCAGGTCGCCCACCCGGAGGTCTGCGCGCGTGCCGTGGAAGTAAGGGCCGGGTTGCAACAAAGCCATCGCGGATTGTTCCTCTACACAACGGAAAGGCCGCGGAGTTTAAGGCCTCCGTTTCAGCCAGCTGACAGTGCCATTCACTTGGCCGTCCTCACCTCACGGATGCGGCTTGAACCAGAGCCAGGCCGCGACCCCTGAGCCCACCCAAAGGCTCACGACGAGGATGGCCCCGGCGCGGCTGCTTGGCCTGGCGCCGTTCACCTGCATCCACTCTTCCGCCTGGCTGCGACATTCTGCGAGCACCCCGGGCGGCAGCAACCGGATCGCGAGCCAGATCAGCACGGGAAGCAGCAGAACATCATCGAGGTAGCCCAGCACCGGGATGAAGTCCGGAATCAAATCGATGGGGCTGAGCGCATAGGCCACCACAAAAACACCCAAGGCCTTCGCGTACCAGGGCGTCCGAGGATTCTTTCCCGCAAACCAAAGCGTCACGCCGTCGCGTTTGATTCGCCTTGCCCAGGCCTTCAGGTTGTCGCTGACTTTCATGGGTGCAAGCATGGCAGGGGCATGTGTACGAGTTGCGCTTTGCCCCTCGGCTTGACGGCCTTTCCAAAGACCGCGAACATTGCCACCGCCTCGTGATGAGCGGGGCCGGGTTTAGCAGCCCGCCGACATCCTGCGACGAGAGCCGCAGTCACCGCACATGGTCTGCGGCTTTTTCGTTCGCGCCACCTTTTTAGGCGGCTCGGACGGGAGGGCTCGCGCCCTGCCGGTTTCCGCAAGGATGTCCCGGTCTGCTAACCCGTTCGAGCTGCCGCCCTCGTTTAGCAGCGGGTGCGTCGGTTTCCGCAAATCGACATCCTTGGAAGGCCCATGCCCCTTGCTTCAAACCCCGGTTGCCCTTGCGCGCCGCATCGTCCCGCCGCCCAGTTCAGGCCCTTCGAGTGGATCGAGGCCGAACGGCTCGACTCCTCCCAACAAGACCAGGCCGCATTCCTCAACGATGCGCGCGACGTGGTCCAGGGCGCATGCACGCTGGCCCAGTTGCTCGCCTGGGACGAAGACCGCCGCGACGCCGCCTTGTCTAGCACCGACCCCGCGCCGCTCCTCGACGCCTGCCAGCGCGGCGCGCTGCAGCGACTGCTCTCGGTGTCGCTGAGCCTGCTTCACGCCCGCATCGAAAGCCAGTGCGAGGCCCTGACGACGTCCTGAGCGCCTGTGCCATCATCTTCGGACGAGCAGCACATCTCGAAGCGCGTCCGGCGCAGACGGCGTTCCTCGTCTCATTGGGGTCCGAGCCGCGGCAGGCGGCTGCAACGTGCGGCTCTTCCATGCCGGGTTCACGTTCACGGGCCTGATCGCGCCGTTCGAAGTCGGCTTCCTCGCATACACCAACTTCTTCCAGCGGGTCGACGCCTTCGCCGCGATGCTCTTCTATTTCGGCCTGTTCGTGTTCTTCTCGCTGGCCTTCAAGATCTTCAAGCGGAGCATTGCCTTCGCCGCCGGGTGGTGGGCATTGAGCTTCCCGATAGCCGCGCTCTGCAATGCCGCGCTGCGCTATGCGGAGCACGTGCGGCATCCCGCGATGACCGGCTTGGCCGTTGCGCTGCTCGCCTTCCTGAGCGGTCTGATCGCCGTCTTGCTGTTCCGGACCATCCGCCTTGCCGCGAGCGGGAAGCTGCTGGCACCGAGATAGGCGGCCACAGCGTCGAGAATCGACGCATGCCTCACGCCGTTTCCCTTCTTCGCGCCGCGCGCCTGGCGCGAAGCACCGAACCCTTTCTAGCCAACGGCGGCTTCAAGAGCGAGCGCTGCGCGGGCTGCCGGCTGAGGCCCAGCCATTGCATGTGCGCCTTGCGCCCGTCAGTGCCCACGCGCGCGGGCGTGTGCCTGCTCATGGCCGACATCGAGCCGCTCAAGCCGACCAACACGGGTTGGCTGATCGCCGACGTGGTGGCCGACACCTTCGCCTTCGGCTGGGCGCGCACCGAGGTCGATCCCGCTCTGCTGGCCCTGCTGGCCGATCCGCAGTGGCAGCCTTATGTGGTGTTCCCGGGCCAGTACGCCGCGCCGGAGCGCGTGGTCACCGCTGTGCGGCCAGCCCATGCCGACGGCGGCAAGCGCCCGCTCTTCATACTTTTCGACGCCACCTGGGCCGAGGCGCGAAAGATGTTCCGCAGGAGCCCGTACCTCGACCGGTTGCCGGTGTTGAGCCTGCAGCCGGAGCAGATCACGCAATACAAGCTGCGCAACTCCGGCCGCGAGGATCACTTCTGCACCAGCGAGGTGGCCGCGATGTGCATGAGCCTGGCGGGCGAGCATGCCGTCGAACAGACGCTGGAGGCCTACCTCGCCGTGTTCACGCACCACTACCTGCGCGCGAAGAACCAGCAGCCGATCGCATGGGATGGCGATGCGCATCGGCGGCTGCGTGAAGCATGCGGCTTGCAAGCGACTCCCTCGATTTCTCACTCATGACCGACCTTGTCTTCGTCTTCGGCACCCTGAAAGAGGGTTTCCCCAACTTCACGACCAATCGCGGCAAGCGTGTGGCGGGGGAGTTCGTCACCGTGGAGCGCTATCCGCTGTACCTGGTCGGCGAGCGCTTCTCTCCGTGGCTCGTGTTTTCGGCAGGCGAGGGTGAGCGGGTGGCAGGGCAAGTCTTCGAAGTCGATCAAGCGGCGCTGGACGCGATGGACGTGCTTGAAAGAGTGACAGAGGCTGACGGCTATCGCCGCGTTTCGATTGCGGTCGAGAGGGTCGACGGCGAATCGCGCTCGGCGCATTCGGTGCAGGCGTATGTCAAGGCGCCGGAGCACTTTCGCGCGGCGGATGTGAAGGCGGGGCCGTTGGGGGATTACGCGATGGCGCATGCCGGGCTCTATCGTTCGCGCTCTGCTGCCGGCGAAGGGCGCTGACCGATGCACAGAACTGGATGGACGATCCTGGCGGTGGCATGCGCAATTGCCCTGGCGGCCTGCGGGCCGATAAAGCGCAGCCGATTTGGCGATCCGATGGTGTCCGCGGCGGAGCGGGCGCAATTGGCGAGCCAAGCGGATGTCCGTTCCAATTTCCCCGCGATGGACTACTTGGACCGGGGCTTCTATTTCAAGTCGGTCGAAAAAAAGTACGCACCCGCAGAGTTCGTGGCCGCGTTGAACAGGTGCATCCTTTTCAACCTCAGGGCCACGGCGGCCGACGGCGGTGCAGTCCAGGTGAAGCGATCGTTCGGCAATTCGGACGAACAGATCACGACGGAGGGGACCATGCTTTGCATGTCCGCCCAAGGCTGGAACTTCTACAGGAACATGGACAGCGGGATTACGCGGGTCAACTACCTGAGGCTGCGGTACGAAGCCTTGTCCGACTTCGAGATCAAGAACTACGAAGACCTCAATATGGCGCAGACGAAGTGGTATGAGAAGTACGCGCCTGAGGTGTTGGCAGGGCGGCAATACTGAGGCGAGGTTTGAACTGTGATTGACGAACGAAGGTTCTGTGCCGCTTAGGAAATCAGCTTTTCTTCGTGCGCTTACTGTGTTGCAAGGATCTGATCGATCAAACTGTCGAGCGACCCTTCCTCCGCTCCCACTGCCGCGCGATCCTCTTTGGCTTTTGCGACCGCTTTCTGAATGGCCTGGCACTCACTGACGCCTGCCAGTCGCATTCTTGCAAGTAGTGCGCTGGCGGCCTGATAGCCGATGAATGCTCGCTCCTCTACGAGACGCCTTGCAAGCCACTCCATTCGTTCGGGCATGTACTTCATCTGCAAAATTACACAGGCGGCGAGGTGTTCACCAGTCGACGTACTCTTGATCAGTTCCTCGATATACGGCGCTGCGGCGATGGCATGCGGACGCATGCGTCTGACGATTTCTGTCATCTGACGAGTACGCGCTGATGAGTATTCTTTGACCTGGCGCAATTCCTCATACTGGATCGCGAGCGCTCTCAACGGCTGGAGCACGAGTTCAGGCCGGTTGGTTGGTGCAACGTCGGCCACGTCTTGTGCGGCGCGGAGGCTTGCAACTGATGGAACCACTGGCTCAGCCATGTTGGTCGACGGCTCTGGTTCGCTTTGGCCGACTTCTTCTGCACGCTGGAGAGCATTTATGTACTGACTATGTAGACCCTTATCAGCTCGGACTATGGCTCCTTGCACGAACAACCGCATATAAAGATAGACGGCGAGAAAGCCCAGTAGCCCGAAGCCGACGATGAGTGCGGTAGCTACTGAGATGTCTGATGCGGTAGGGGTGGGACGCAGCGCTGCCGCTGCGTGTGCACTGATGCTCTCGAGTCCATCACGAATCTCTTTCAGATTGACAAGGGTTAATCCCACCAGGATCTTGGTGAGCCAATCGGAGACTTCTTCCAAGTTGGTGTTTGGCCTCGCACGCAGATTCGCTTCGCGGCCAAGTGCTGCAGTTATATCTCCAGCGGAAGTGCCTGCGCGAGCTGCTTGCACAGGCGGCATACCATCTTCAACCCGCTGCGTGATGCCGGCCTTCGGAATTCCGAATAGGAAGCCAGCAGTGCCTCCTGCTGCCAGAGAGGCAAATACCCATAGCAGAACTGGGCCAACGGCATTCGCCATCCATCCCACCCAGACTGCTGCGCCTAGTGCGGTCCCGAATAGCGGAATGAACAGTCGGTTAACTCTGCGAATGTCGTCATGATCGATAACTCGCATGACCGCTCTACCTGCTACGCCCAATCGCGGTACAGCTGTGGCCAAAAAAGAGTTTGATTGTGATGACATTGAAACCCGTCCTTGGAAATTTTTCGCTATGGACCTGACAGACTTGGCGCGAGAGAGATAGCCTTAGTCATTCTTGTGGTCGTCGTGTTGGGGATGAACCCTCTTAAGCAGGCCAATTTATGTAATTGCACAGTGCTTCTGAACTGTGTTTCTACGTTGTATCCGCTCAGTGCTCCCGCGCTTTTTTGACTTGTGCCGTCGCTGATCTTGCATTAGGGCGACTAAGGTTTGCTTCAGATTAAGTGGAGGTGACAGCGTCCACCATCCCTAATTTAGGGTAGGTAGTGGTTGAGTTGAATAGCCGACAGCTTTAAAACAATCACCCGGGCTACTCCAAATTGGCGGCTGCGGTCAGATCCGTGTAACTCGCCACTCGCGCGCCGCGATTTGTGGTGACAGGTTAGGCAGCCTGCTTGCATCCTGCGACGAAGGCCGCGGACAAAACGCCCTTGGTCTGAGGCTTTCTCGTTAACGCTTCCTTTTTAGGCGGCTCGAATGGGAGTGTTTGCGCTCTGCCGGTTTCTGCAAGGATGTGCCGGTCTGCTAACCGGTTTCAGCTGCCACTCCGTTCCAACCGTCGAATGGGTT
>PJUB01000477.1_pt1 | contig 14142 bp, 12 predicted proteins | sample 1512141 | NCBI WGS metagenome assembly PJUB01 (sample SAMN08177677, study PRJNA422409) | Soil metagenome, whole genome shotgun sequencing project. | isolation source: Soil enriched on filter paper: alkali lignin treatment | place: USA: Madison | collected 2015-01-15 | reverse complement strand
TCCACGGCGGCAACCGCATGAACATCGTGCCGGACAGCGTCGCCATGACAGGCACCATCCGCACGTATGACGAGGGCATGAAAAAAGACATCCACCAGCGCATTGAACGCACGGCCACGATGATCGCGCAGAGCGCGGGCGCCAAGGCCGATGTGCGGGTGGTCGAGCTGTACAACGCCACCGTCAACAACCCCGGCCTGACCGAGGAAATGGGCCCCACCCTGCGGCGCGTGGCCGGCGAAGGCAACTACGGGCTGCAGCCCAAGTCGACGGCCTCGGAAGACTTTTCCTTCTACCAGGAAAAGGTGCCGGGCATGTTCTTCTACCTGGGCGTGACGCCCAAGGGCACCGATCCGGAGACCGCCGCGCCCAACCACTCGCCGCGCTTCTATGTGGATGAATCGGGCCTGATCAACGGCGTGCGCGCCTTGTCGAACCTGACCGTGGACTACATGGCCAAGGCCAAAAAAGGCAGCTAGCCTTCTTCGCCTGCCGGCCCGGGCCTGCCCCGCGCGGCAGGCCTGCAAGGCGCACGTGCAAGGCGTGCGCCGCCCGCCCCGCCCGCGTCTGGCGCGGCGGGCATAAGCAAACCGCCATAAAGTCTTTGTGGGACGCCGCGCGGTTTCCTACAGTACGGCCCTTTGCCGCCCAAGAGCCGTACCGCCATGCCGATTTCCCGACGCCGACTATTGCTTGCCAGCGCGCTGGTGCTACCGCTTGCACGGCCCCGCCCGGCACGCGCCGCCGCCTGGCCCGAACGTCCCATCCGGCTGGTGGTGACCTTTCCGCCCGGCGGCGCCAGCGACATCGCCGCGCGCATCATTGCACCGGGTCTGGCAGACCTGCTGGGCCAGCCCATCGTGATCGAGAACCGCCCCGGCGCCGGCTCGACGCTGGGCGCGGCGCAGGTGGCGCAGGCCCCGGCCGATGGCTACACGCTGCTCATGTCGAACTCGGCGCCGCTGTCGATCTCGCCCGCGCTGATGCCGCAGCACAGCTACGACCCGCTGGCCAGCTTTCGGCACGTGGCGTATATCGGCGCCGTGCCGACGGCCTTCGTGGTGCATCCGGCGGTGCCCGTCGACACCTTCGCGCAACTGACCGACTGGATCAAGGCGCAGCCCGAGCCCGTGCAATACGGCAGCGGCGGCCTGGCCTCGGTCGGCCAGATCGTGGGCGAACTGTATGCGCGCCAGACCGGCGCGCCGCTGCAGCACATTCCGTACAAGGGGTCGGGCGCGATGCGCAATGACCTGCTGGGCGGCCAGATCCGTTTTGCGGTGGACGCACTGCCGCAGAACCTGCCGTTCCTGCGGACCGGCCAACTGCGCCTGTTGGCCGTCACCACGCAGCAGCGCGTGCCGCAGGCCCCGGCCATTCCGGCGGTGGGCGAGCTGGGTTACCCCGGCCTGGTGGCCGAGAACTTCATCGGTCTGTCCGGGCCGGCCGGTTTGCCCGACGCCGTCAGCCAGCGGCTGCACGCCGCCTTGACGCAGGTGCTGCAAACGCCTGACGTGCGCGCCAAGCTGGAGGGCCAGGGTTTCGTGCTGGCCCGGAAATCGCCCAGCGAATTCACCGACTTCGTGCGCCGCCAGGCCGACGCCTGGGGCCCGGTGGTGCGTGCAACCGGAGCCAGCCTGTGAGCGCCCGCCGCGTGCTGGTGCTGTTCGGCCACCCCGGCCGAGGCGGCTTCAACGAAGCCGCCGTCGAAGGCGCTGCACGCGCGGCCCGGGCCGGTCATGCGTTGCAGATCGAATGGATCGCCGACAACGATACGGACCGACGCACCGAACGCCTGGCGCAGCTGTGCGCGGCCGCTCCCGACCTGGTCATCGTGCATGGCGGCCAGGGCGACGTGCCGGTGGCGCGCATCGCGCCACGGTTTGCGCGCACGCAGTTCGCCATCACGCAGGGCAGTCATCACGCCGCCAATGTGGCCTCGTACGACATCCTGCAGGAACACACCGCCTTTCTGGCCGGCGTGCTGGCGGGGCTGCGCGGCGGCGCCGCTCACCTGTCCGGCGAACGCGTGCGGCCCGGCCTGAAAGGCCGTGCGGCCTATGCCGACGGCGTACGCCGCGTGCGGGGCCAGGACCCGCTGACCGGCTTTTGCGGCAACCAGCACGACCCGGACCTGGCCAGCGCCTGGACCGACGGCCTGGCCGCGCGCGGCGCCCGAGTGGTGTTCGCGATGATGGATGGCGGCCGCGAGGGCATCACCCGGTCGTGCCGCCGCCACGGCCTGCGCCAGATCGGCAACGTGCTCGACTGGGTCGCGCGCGATCCCGCCGTGTTCCTGGCGTCGGCGCTGGCCGACTCCGGCCTGTGCGTGGAGCGCGCCGCCGCCGACCACGCGGCCGGGGCGCTACGGGTGGGCGAGGTCACGCATTTCGGCCTGCAAGCCGATGCGTCGCTGCGACTGGTGCTGGGCGCGGACGTCAGCGCCGAGGAACGCCGCATTCTGGACGACTGGTCGGCCCGCCTGGCGCGCGGCGACGTGCAGGTGGCGGGCGAGTACCGCGGACGGGAGTTCGCGCTGGAGGGCGCGGCGGCTTGAGGGCACCGGATAAGGCGGCAGGCTATGCCCCGGTTGCCGCGAAGCCCTGGTGGTACGTCACCTGCCCCGACGCCGGCCGCCTGTAGGCCTGCGCCATGAAGTATTCCGGCGGCACGCCGGGATAGACCAACGCCGCAGTGGCCGTGAAGCCGAAGCGGCTGTAATAGGCCGGATCGCCCAACACCACGCAACCTGCCGCGCCAAGCGCCTTCAGTTCGGCCAGGCCCGCCTGGATCAACGCCGTACCAATGCCCAGGCCCTGCATCGCAGGCAGCACGGCCACCGGCCCCAGCCCGTACCAATCGGCCGCGCCGTCGCTGATCGTCACGGGTGAAAATGCGACGTGGCCCACCGGACGCCCCCCATCGCGCGCCACCAACGATACCGTCAGCACGCCGGCAGCACGCAAGGCGTTGATGATGTGCCCCTCGGTCTGCTGACTATGCGGATGGTCGCGAAACGCTTGCTGCGTCAATGCGAAAATGGCGTCGATGTCGGCGGGTGTCTCGGCGGAAATCTGCATGGCCTTTCTCGTTGCGATGGCAAGCATGGTGCGAAAGCGCAAGTGTACGCGGCCGACACCGGGATGGCTGTCCCCGCTCGACTGTCGCGGCTTGACTCGCCGGGCCGCGCCCCGGCGAGCGATGGCCCGTCCGGGCGTCCGACAATTCCCGACCCGCATTGACGCCTGCCCGCCCCCTCGCTACAGTGACCGCCGACCCTGGCCGGGCGGCCCGCCGCCCGCATGCCGAGCCTTCGACCCCGCGGTTCGCCGCGACCTTCATCCGGAATCTTCCATGAACAGCTACCGCGTCGGCATCGCCGGCTTCGGCGCCATCGGCCAGGCCGTGGCGCAATCCCTGGATGCCGGCCTGCCCGGCCTGACGCTGGCCGCCGTAGCCGTGCGCGACCCCAAGGCCCCGCCCGCCTTCGCCTGGCAGCAGGCCACGCCCACGTTCACCACCATCGACCAACTGGTCGAGCACTGCGACGTCGTGGTCGAATGCGCCCCCGCCGCCGTGTTCCGCCAACTGGCCGAACCGGTGCTCAAGGCCGGCAAGAAGCTGGTGGTGCTGAGCTCAGGCGCGCTGCTGCGCCACGACGACCTGATCGAACTGGCGCGCGCCCACCAAGGCCAGATCCTGGTGCCGTCCGGCGCCATCCTGGGGCTGGACGCCATCACCGCCGCCGCCGAAGGCGTCATCCATTCAGTCACCATGATCACCCGCAAGCCGGTACGCGGCCTGCTCGGCGCACCGTACCTGACGGACAACCACATCGACATCGCCGACATCACCGAACCGCGCCTGATCTTCCGTGGTTCGCCGCGCGAAGCGGCCGTGGGTTTCCCGGCCAACCTGAACGTCGCGGTCAGCGTATCGCTGGCCGGCATCGGGCCGGATCGCACCACGCTGGAAATCTGGGCCGACCCGTCGCTGGAACGCAATATCCACCGCGTCGAAGTGGTGTCCGATTCGGCCTCGTTCTCGATGGAAATCCAGAACATCCCGTCGGCCAACCCCAAGACCGGCCGCATCACCGCGCAAAGCGTCATCGCCGCGCTGCGCAAGCTGACCGGGCCGCTGCGCGTCGGTACTTGAGCGATCCTGCTGAACCGTCCCGGTGCCCGCAGGCGTGCCATCGCCCGCGCTTATGGACCCAACTTGTAGATTCATGTTTTCGGCGCTATAACACTTATATTCGGCATTCATCGGTGCTATAGCAATGAATAAGACAGTTGATTTACCGCCCACCGTCAATCACCGTCTGGCACTTTTTGCACGACGCTTGCGCGACGCGCGCAAGCAACGCCGTTGGACCCAAGAAAGATTGGCCCAAGTGGCTGGAATTGGCGTGTCCACGGTCCGCGCGATCGAGCACGGCGAGCCAGCCACCGCCATTGGCAACTATCTCGCCATGCTATGGGCGCTGGACCTGGACGCACAGTTAGACAATCTGTTGACCTCCGGAAACGTTGGCGCACTCGCTGGCACACCTCCTCAGATGGATAACAATTTCTAAGGACCCGCCGATGGCGCGCTCGCTGTACGTATGGACCTATCTACCGGGACAAAGCGAGCCCGTCGTCGCTGGACTCTTTCAGCACACAGAAGTCACGTCGACTCGAGGCGTTGGAGGCTTCATCTATGGCGCCTCATATCTGGCCAGGCCGGATTGCGTCGCGCTCTGCCCATCTGTGCCACTGACCGCTGTCCAATACAACACGACGGCAAACGGTGGCTACTTCGGCTTTCTACTGGACGCTGGCCCTGACTCCTGGGGGCGCGCGATAGTCGATCGGCTTCACGGCGCTCAAGACCCGTTGGGCTATCTCCGACTATCTGATGGTGGCGTGCGAAGTGGATCCCTGCTGTTCAGCGATTCTCCGGCGACTGTAAATGCATCAATATGGCTTGCCGCCATTTCTGAGCTAAGCGTCATCCAGCAAGCCGCGAGCGCCTTGGAGCTTGGCCAGCGCCTGTCGCCGGATGCCCAGCGGCTGTTGCGCCCCGCCTTGTCTCTAGGTGGCGCCCGACCGAAGTGCTCGGTGAAGGCCGACGGTAGAATCTGGATCGCAAAATTTCGGTCGAGCAAGGATGCGCCGGACTTGCCCGAGGTCGCGCGGCAAGAACACGCCATGTATCTGCTGGCGAGATACGCAGGCATCGACGTACCGGCATGCAAACTGATTGAAGTAGGCGGTAATGCCGTTTTCCTGACCGAGCGCTTTGACGTGTCCGTGCTACCAGGCGGAGCGTTCGGACGATTGCGCTATGCCTCGGCACGCAGCGCCCTGGAAGCGCCCGACATACCACCCTCACCGCACGGCAGCTACCCCGGTTTGGCGCGTCAAATGACGAAATGGAGCGAGCATCCCGACGTCGATCGCAAACAGCTATTCCGGCGGCTCATATTCAACATAGCCACATCGAACACCGACGACCACGAGCTTAATCACGGGTTCGTCGACGGACCCGATGTCACCTGGGTAGACACCCTACAACTGGCCCCCGCCTTCGATCTGGTGCCTTCCGTGGTCAACAACGACCGGGTTTATCAAGGCATGCTGGTCGGCGACGACGGCGCAGTATCGAGCTTCGACAATGCAGTGACATCCGCTCGCCAATTCGGGCTATCCGACGCGCGTGCCTGGGAGATCGTTGAAGAGGTAGCAGACGTCGTCAGCGAACGCTGGCAAGAAGTCTTGCAGGACTCAGGGATAGATCACGAAGGCGGCACCCGGCTGGAACGGGCCTTTCTACGGGACCAGCCCTCCAAAAGGAGATGATGCGGCGGACGGATACCCGCCCTAGGCTGCGGCCAAGGTCCGAGCCGGCACAACGTCCATCGCTCCCATCGTCCACCCGCCCTCGCCGTCCAGCGCCAGCCGATGCGTATGGAACGGGTCCAGCGTGCTGCGATGCCCCACGCTGACCAGCATGCAATCCGGCAGGTCCTGGCGCAGCAGGCTGTACAGCATGTGTTCCAGGCCTTCGTCGGTAGCCGACGTGGCCTCGTCCAGAAAGACAATGGCGGGCCGGTTGAACAGCACGCGGGCAAACGCCACGCGCTGCTGCTCGCCGATGGACAGGATGCGCGACCAGTCGGCCACTTCGTCCAGGCGGCCGGCCAGGTGGCCCAGGTTCACCTGCCGCAGCGCGGCCGCCAGGCGGGCGTCATCGCCCGGCTGCGCGTGGCCCGGATACGCCACCGCGTCGCGCAGCGCGCCCAGCGGCAGATAGGGCCGCTGCGACAGGAACAGCGCTGCCGCGCCCAGCGGCCGCTTCACGTTGCCCTGCGCGTACGGCCACAGCCCCGCCAGGGCGCGCAGCAAGGTGGTCTTGCCGCTGCCTGAAGGCCCTTTGATGAGCAGGGCCTGACCGGGACGCAGCGACAGATTCAACTGGCGCAGCAGGGCCTGCCCATCGGGCCGCGAGACGTCCAGGCCGGTGATCTCCATGCCGTCGGGCAACGGTTGCGGTTCGATCGCCGGCAGGTCGCGCGCCGCCGCGTTGGCATCCAGAAAGCCCGCCAGCCGGTTCAACGTGGCGCGGTACTGGGCGAAGGAATCGTACGAGGTACGAAAGAACGACAGCGAATCCTGCACCTGGCCAAAGGCCTGCGCGGTCTGGATCACATCGCCCAGCTTGATCGCGCCACTGAAGAAGCGCTGCGCCTGCAACAGGAAGGGGAACACCACCGCCACCTGGCTGACCGCCAGGTTGAAGCCGTCGAACTTCAGGCCCCGGTACACCCGCGCCCACAGGTTGGCGATGTAGGCCGAAAAGCGCGTCCAGAGCGTGGCGCGCTCGACGGCTTCGCCCTGGTAGAAGGCCACGTTCTCGGCGTTCTCGCGCAGCCGCAGCAGGGCATAGCGGAAGTTGGCGGTCAGGCGTTCGGACAGGAAGTTCAACAGAATCAACGGCCGCCCGATCTTGAAGGCGAACAGCGTGGCGACGATGACGTACAGGTACACCATGAAGACCATGGCGCGCGGAATCTCGACGCCCGCCACGTCCAGCGGACCGGACAGATTCCACAGGATGGCGGTAAACGCCACCAGCGACACCATGGCGCTGAGCGCACCGATGGCCAGGCTACGCGAACCGGTGACGAACAGGGCAATGTCCTGCTCGATGCGCTGGTCGGGGTTGTCCACCGGCTCGCCGACGAAATGGCTGCGATAGTAGGCGCGCGCGCCGAGCCAATCCCCGGTCAGGCGCTCGTTGAGCCACACCCGCCAATGGATGTCGAAGGCCTGGCCGGCGTAGCTGTCCACCAGGGTGCGCACCACGTGCACGCAGGCCAGCACCGCGAAGATGCCCAGAAAGCGCCAGAAGGCGGTCGGGTCCAACGCCTGCAAGGCGCTGTAGAAGCCGTTGTACCAATACGAAAACAGCACGGTCATGCGGACCGAGAACATCGCCAGGAACAGCAGCGCGGCCAACGTCAACAGCGGCCGCCAACTGCGCCGCGGCGTCAGGTAGGGCCAGGCCAGGCGCCAGAACTTGCGCCCCCAATCGGTCCAGCGCGACAGCGCCAGGGTCACCCCCACCAGCCCGACGGCGGCAATGCCAAATGCGCGCGCCAACCAAAGCGCGCTTTCCCACAGCTGCTGCTGCCAGTTCAGATCCATGTCATGCCCCTGTCACATCGTTTCTGGTTAGAACGACGCAGGAGGGCTAGTTCCGGCAAAAGCGGCGTCTTAAGCGTGGCTTAAGCGTTCGGCGGCGCAACTGAAGGCGGACTGAAAGCCTGGGTGAACCCGGGGCGAGGCCGTCCTCGGCCCTACTGTGCGCCCAGATCCAGATTGGCGAACGTATCGGCCAGCGTCGGCACCGACCGCGCCGGCCAGATGGCGCTCAGGTCGAAGCTGGGCAGGCGTTCGCCATCGCGCACCTCGCAGAAACGCACGCCGCTGAAATCCAGCGACCGGATCCAGCTGGGCAGCAGCGCCACGCCGCAGCCGCCGGCCACGCACGCCAGCACGGTGAGCGTGCGATTGGCTTCCTGGTTCACGTGGGCGTCGTGGCCGCCCTTGCGCATGGCGTCCAGGATGTCGGCATAGAAGGCCGGCAATTGCGACTGCGGATACATCACCAGGCCGGCCTGCGCGATCTGCGCCATCGACACCTGGCCATCCGGCGCAACCTCGAATTCGTCCGGCACCGCCGCCACCAGGCGGTCGCGCAGCAGCTGGCGTTCGCGCATGCGGCCGCCCACGGCCACCGGCGTGTGCATCAGGCCGATATCGATCTCGCCGGTCTGCAGGGCTTCGGCCTGCTCGGCATTGCTCATTTCGCGCAGGATGATGCGCACGCCGGGCGCTTGCCGGCGCATTTCGCGCAGCGCCCGGGGCAACGTGTTGAACAGCGCCGAGGACACCAGCCCCACCGTCAGTTGCCCGGCGCTGCCGCGGCCGATTTCCTGGGCGCGGCGGGCAGCCGCGTCGATGCGGGTGACGCTGGCACGCACATCTTCCAGGATGGCGAGGGCGGCCGGCGTGGGCGTGCTGCCCTGTCGCGAGCGTTCAAACAAGCGCACGCCCAGGTCCTTTTCCATGCGGCCCAGCGCCTGGCTGAGCGCCGGCTGGGCAATGCCCAGCCATTCGGACGCGCGGCTGACGCTGCCGTGGTCGACCACCGCCAGGAAATAGCGCAGATGCCGGGTTTCCATATCGATTCAATATAAATAAAGCGTTTTCAAACAATAGAAAACTATACCCGGTCTTCCTACAATCCCGCCTTACAAAACCTTACAGAAGCGGGTGGGCCCCCGGCGCCGCACCCGCCCCAGGAGACTGCCTTGCCCCCGTCCGCGACCGGCCCCGCCGTCGACACCCACGCCCACGTATTCCGGCAAGGCCTGGCGCTGGCCGATACGCGCCGCCACACGCCTGACTACGACGCCACGCTGGCGCAATACCTGGCCCTGCTGGACGCACACGGCCTGACGCACGGCGTGCTGGTGCAGCCCAGTTTCCTGGGCACCGACAACAGCCATCTGGTCGAGGCGCTGCGCGCGCAGCCCGAGCGGCTGCGCGGCGTGGCAGTGGTCGATCCCGCCATCACGGACGAGGCCTTGCAGGCCCTGGCCGCAGCCGGCGTGGTCGGCATCCGCCTGAACCTGATCGGCCTGCCCTTGCCCGAGATCCAGACGCCGGCCTGGCGCCACCTGCTGGACCGCGTCAATGCACTGGGCTGGCATGTCGAAATCCACGTGCAGGCCGCGCGCCTGGCCGATATCATGCCGGCGCTGCTGCAAGCCGGCTGCCGCCTGGTGGTGGACCACTTCGGTCGGCCCGACCCTGCGCTCGGCGTGACCGACCCGGGCTTTGCCTATCTGCTGCGCCAGGCCGACAGCGGCCGCGTCTGGGTCAAGCTGGCGGCCGCGTACCGCAACTGGCCCGCCGCCGACTGTGCCGCATCCGGGCGCGAGGCGACGCAGCAATTGCTGCGGGCCTGCACGCCCGCCCGACTCATGTGGGGCAGCGACTGGCCCCATACCGAGCATCGCCACCTGGCGTCCTACCCTGCGGCGACGCAGTGGCTGGACGCCTGGATCGACGACCCCGCGCAACGGCGCGCCGTGCTCGCCGACACGCCGTTGCAGCTGTTCCAATTCCAAGGAGACCCACGATGACCCCTCTGTTCAAACGCCTCGCGCGGCGCGGCTGCCTGCTGGCCGCCGCCGGATTGCTGGCCGGCGCTGCCGGCGCGGCACAGGCCGCCTATCCCGAGCGCGCCGTCACGCTGGTGGTGACCTATCCGCCCGGCGGCACTGTCGACGTGGTGGCCCGCCTGATCGGCCCCAAGCTGGCGGCCGAACTGGGCCAGCCGGTGGTGATCGAAAACCGCGGCGGCGCCGGCGGCATGATCGGCGGCGCCGTGGTGGCCAAGGCCCAACCCGACGGCTACACGCTGATGCTGGACGCCTCGAACCACGCCCAGAACCCCGCGCTGCACCCCAAGATGCAGTTCGACACGCTGACCGCCTTTGCACCGGTATCGCTGCTGCTGCGCGTGCCCAACGTGCTGGTGGTGACGCCGTCGTACGAAGTCAAGACCGTGGCCGACCTCATCAAGCTGGGCCAGCCCGGCGCCAAGGACCCCGTCTATTTCGCCTCGGCCGGCCCCGGCTCGGCCCAGCACCTGGCTGGCGAACTGTTCAACCTGCTGGCCAAGACCCAGTTGCAGCACGTGGCCTACAAGGGCGGCGGTCCGGCCATGATCGACGTCATGTCCGGCCAGGTGCCGGTCATGTTCGCCAGCATGGGCTCGGCCTGGCAGCACGTGAAGAACGGCAAGCTGCGCGCCGTGGCCGTCGGCGGATCGCAACGCTCGACGGCCGCGCCCGACCTGCCCACCATCGCCGAATCCGGCGTGCCGGGCTACGAGACCTACGAATGGAACGCCGTCTTCGCGCCCGCCGGCACGCCGCCCGAGATCGTCAACCAGGTCTCGCAAGCCCTGGCCAAGGTGCTGAAGGACCCGCAGATCGCCGCACAGCTCGAAGGCATCGGCGCCGAGCCCATCGGCTCGACGCCCGCCGAACTGGACACCTTCCGCCGCGCTGAAATCGACAAGTGGCAGCGCGTGGTCAAGGAAGCCGGCCTGAAACTGGATTGAGTACTGCCCGGACCTGGCCGCGGCGGCATCCCCGGGATGCCTGACACGCGGCCTCACGGTCCGCAACCGGATTGCCGGTCTTGGGGCGCCCTTCGGGGCGCCCTTTTTTTGGTGCTTGTTCGGGTTTTACGGCGCCCTGCCGATGCGATACAAAGAGCGGATCGCATGCGCTCAGGGAAATCCGGAACGAGATGAACCAAGACAGCAACGAGCCCTCCCCGCCCCCGCCCGCCGGCGCGGCCAGGACACCCGCGGCAGCCCTGGACGGCGCCGCCCTCGACGGCCTGGCCGACGGCTTCATCTCGCTGGACCGTTCGTGGCACGTGCGCCATGTGAACCCCGCCGCCGAACGGCTGCTGCGGCGCAGCAGGCAGGACCTGATCGGCCAGGCTTTGTGGGACAGCTGCCCCGACCTGGTCGCCACCGGCTACTACGAGGCGTGCCGGACGGCCTTGCAGACCGACAGCCCCGCCAGCCATACCGGCTACTACGCGCCGCTGGCCTGCTGGTACGAGGCCCGCGCCTTTCCCAGTGCCGGCGGCGTGGCGGTATTGCTGCGCGACGTCTCGCGCGAACGCGAAGCCGCCGCCCAGCTCAAGTACCAGGCCACGCACGACTACCTGACCGGCCTGCCCAACCGCCGCCAATGCATGGAGACCCTGTCCGGCGCCATCGCCGACGCGGCGCCGGGGCTGACCGCGCAGAACCCGTCGCTGGCCGTGCTGTTCCTGGACCTGGACCGCTTCAAGGAAGTGAACGACGCCTTCGGCCACGCCGAGGGCGACCTGCTGCTGTGCGACGTGGCCGAGCGGCTGCGCAGATTCCTGACGCCGTCGATCTTCTGCGCCCGCGTCGGCGGCGACGAATTCCTGCTGGTGCTGCGCGACACCAACGAGCGCGCGGCCGAAGCACTGGCCAATTCGATCCTGAACGCGCTGTCGCGGCCCAGCGACATCCACGGCCGTTCGGTATCGCTGGGCGCCTGCATCGGCATCGCGATGCTGAACTCGCCCGGCGAATCTGCCGAGATGCTGCTGAACTACGCCGACGCCGCGATGTACGCCGCCAAGTCGGCCGGCCGCTTCCAGGTACGGCTGTACCACCGCGAACTGATGCAGGGCCTGGGCGCGCGCCTGTCGCTGCGCGGCGACATCCAGGGCGCGCTGACCCACAACCAGTTCGAACTGCACTTCCAGCCGCAGATCAGCATGCACGACGGGTCGCTGTGCGGCGCCGAGGCGCTGCTGCGCTGGCGCCATCCCACCCGCGGCCTGCTGGGCCCGGCCGCGTTCCTGGACGTGATCCTGGATTCGCCGCTGGAATCGGCGCTGACCGAGTGGGTGGCCAATGCCACCTGCCAGCACATCAGTGAATGGCTGGCGGATGACCTGCCGGTGCCACGCATTTCGTTCAACCTGTCGGCCCGCCAGCTGGTGGCGCCCGACCTGGCCGGCACCATCGTGCGGCTGGCGCAGGCCCACGGCGTGCCGCCGGCGCTGCTGGATGTCGAAGTGACCGAGAACTCGCTGATGAGCGATGTCGAAAAGGCCTCGGGCATCCTGATGGAACTGCGCCAGGCCGGCATCTCGGCATCGCTGGATGACTTCGGGTCCGGCTATTCCAGCCTGGCCTACCTGGTGCGGCTGCCCATCGACACGCTCAAGATCGACCAGTCGTTCGTCTGGGCGCTGGGCAAGATGCCCACGGCCACCGCCGTGATCCGTGGCGTGGTGCGGCTGGCGCATTCGCTGGGCATGCGCACGCTGGCCGAAGGCGTCGAAACCGAGGCGCAACGCCAGATGTTGATCGAGGAAGGTTGCGATGCCATGCAGGGCTTCCTGTTCAGCCGCGCCCTGCCCGCCGGCGCCTTCGCCGCGCTGCTGCGCGATTCGCGGCGCTGAAGACGACGCGATGTCGCCGCGGCCGCTATGATGTCTGGCTGATGTCTGGATGAACCACGATGGAAAAGATACGGCTGGATAAATGGCTCTGGGCGGCGCGCTTCTACAAGACGCGCAGCCTGGCGGTGGACGAGATCGGCAAGGGCCGGGTGCAGGTCAATGGCCAGCCCGCCAAGCCGGCGCGCGAAGTCGGCGCCGGCGACCTGGTCAGCCTGCGCAAGGAAGACCCCGCGCTGCACGTGCGCGTGGTGGCGGTCAGCGGCGTGCGCGGCCCGGCGCCGGTGGCCCGGCAACTGTACGAGGAAACCCCCGAAAGCGCCGCCGCCCGCGCCCGCGCGGCAGAAATGCGGCGCCTGGCGCCCGAGCCGGCGCTGGATATCGCAGCGGGACGTCCAACCAAGCGCGATCGGCGACTGATCGATCAGATGCGCGGCAAGTAAGCGGCGCGCCTCGCACGCAGCGCCGGCGCCGCGCCGGTGCGCGGCCCGGCCAACGCGCAGGCCCGGCCCAACGCACCCGGGTTTACAGCGCCCGCCCCACGATCAGCGAATCCAGCGCCATTTCAGGCTCGGCGCTCTTGCCTTCGTACGGCAGGCGGCCGATCAGGTAGCGCATGGCGTTCAGGCGCGCGCGCTTCTTGCAGTCGGACTTGACCACGATCCACGGCGCATCGGCGGTGTCGGTGTGCGCGAACATCGCTTCCTTGGCGCGGGTGTAGTCGTCCCACTTGTCCAGCGAGGCCAGGTCGACGGGGCTGAGCTTCCACTGCTTGAGCGGATGCACCTTGCGTTGCAGGAAGCGGCGGCGCTGCTCTTCCTGGCTGACCGAGAACCAGAATTTCACCAGGTGGATGCCGCTGGCGACCAGGTTGCGTTCGAAGTCCGGCACCTGGCGCAGGAATTCAAGATATTCCGCCTGCGTGCAGAAGCCCATCACGCGTTCGACGCCGGCGCGGTTGTACCAGGAACGGTCGAACATCACGATCTCGCCCGCCGTGGGCAGGTGCTGCACGTAGCGCTGGAAATACCATTGGCCGCGCTCGGTGTCGGACGGTTTTTCCAGTGCCACCACGCGCGCGCCGCGCGGATTCAGGTGTTCCATCATGCGCTTGATGGTGCCGCCCTTGCCGGCGGCGTCGCGCCCTTCGAACAGGATCACCACGCGTTGGCCGGTGGCCTTGACCCAGGCCTGCAATTTCAGCAGTTCCACCTGCAAGGCGTACTTCTGCTTTTCGTAATTGCGGCGCAGCATGCGGTGCTTGTAGGGGTAGATGCCCTCGCGCCAATCGGTGGCCAGCTCTTCGTCGGGATTGCGGCGGGCGGCGGGCGCCTGCACACTGGCCTCGAGCAGCGCGCGGTGCACGGCCATCGCGTCATCGGGCGACAGTTCTTCGATCACCGAGCGCAGCGCCTCGTGGGCCTCGCCGGATTCGCCCACGGTGTAGCGGCGGGCAATGTCCGCCAGCACGGCGGTGGTTTCCTGGCGGGCCGCGGCTTCCCGCGCGCTGACGCGCTTGCGGGCCGTGACGGCGGGCTCGATGGACGGCAGTTGGGCG
>PJUB01000475.1_pt1 | contig 14182 bp, 13 predicted proteins | sample 1512141 | NCBI WGS metagenome assembly PJUB01 (sample SAMN08177677, study PRJNA422409) | Soil metagenome, whole genome shotgun sequencing project. | isolation source: Soil enriched on filter paper: alkali lignin treatment | place: USA: Madison | collected 2015-01-15 | reverse complement strand
CAGGTCGGCCACGAGCGCGTCGATGTACGCCTGCTCGGGAATGCCGTCGATGTCGGCCTCGCTGGCGGCGCGCCATTCGTGCGAATTGAAGTCGCAGTACGGGCACTTGCGCAGGCACCACGGCAGGTGGATGTAGAGCGACAGCGGCGGCAGCGCGCTGAGCTGCAGCGGGCCGGGCCGCATCCAGTGCAGCACGTCGTTGGCCTGCGGCGCGCCCGTGGGCTGCGCCGGCTGGATCGGGAAGACGGTGGCCATTACGCGGGCAGCCAGCGTTCGCGCATCAGGGCCAGCATGGCCTGCGCCGCGCGGCCACGGTGGCTGTTGGCGTTCTTGATCTCGGGCGTCAGCTGGGCGAAGGTCTTGCCGAAGCTCGGCAGGTACATCACGGGGTCGAAGCCGAAGCCGTTCTCGCCCACGGGCTCGGGCGCGATCTCGCCGACGACGCGGCCCACGGCGATGAGCGGCTCGGGGTCGTCGTGGCTGCGCAGCGCGACCAGCGTGCTGACGAGGGCGGCGCGCCGGTTGACGACACCGCTCATCTGTTCGAGCAGCGCCTTCACGTTGTTGGCGTCGCCCTTGGCGTAGCCGAACTGGGTGGCGTAGTAGGCGGTGTCGACGCCCGGCAGGCCGCCGAATGCGTCGACGCACAGGCCGGCGTCGTCGGCAATGGCCGGCAGGCCGGTGGCGGCGCTGGCGTGGCGCGCCTTGGTCAGCGCGTTCTCGACGAAGGTGCGGAAGGGTTCTTCAGCCTCGCCCACGCCCAGTGCCGATTGCGGCACGAGGGTGACGGCCAGCTCCGCGAACAGTTGCTGGAGTTCGGCGAGCTTGCCTGCGTTGTTGGAAGCCAGAACCAGTTTCATAGAAAGTCAAAGTGGCTGTGGCGCCCGCCTTGAAGGCAGGTGCCAGTAGCTGGAGGTGGTCAGTTGGCGGCGAGCAGCGCCTGCTTCTGCAGGGTCACGAGTTCGCCGATGCCCTTTTCGGCAAGGCCGAGCAGGCTGTTCATTTCGTCGCGGGTGAAGGCCACGCCTTCGGCGGTGCCCTGCACTTCCACGAAGTGGCCGGCGCCGGTCATGACGACGTTCATGTCGGTGTCGCAGGCGGAGTCTTCGGTGTATTCGAGGTCGAGCAGCGGCGTGCCTTCGACGATGCCCACCGAGATGGCGGCCACGTGGCCCTTGATGGGCGATGCGGCCAGGGTGCCGGCGGCGATGAGCTTGTTGACGGCGTCCTGCGCGGCCACGAAGGCGCCGGTGATGGCCGCGGTGCGCGTGCCGCCGTCGGCCTGCAGCACGTCGCAGTCGAGGTGGATGGTGCGCTCGCCCAGGGCCGCCAGGTCGAACACCGCGCGCATCGAACGGCCGATGAGGCGCTGGATTTCCTGCGTGCGGCCAGTCTGCTTGCCCTTGGCGGCCTCGCGGCTGCTGCGGGTGTGGGTGGCGCGCGGCAGCATGCCGTATTCGGCCGTGACCCAGCCTTCGCCGCTGCCCTTCTTGTGCGGCGGCACTTTCTCTTCGACCGAGGCGGTGCACAGCACGCGGGTCTGGCCGAACTCGATCAGCACCGAGCCTTCGGCGTGGATGGTGAAGCCGCGGGTGATGCGCACCGGGCGCAGCTGGTCGGCGGCGCGGCCGCCGCTTCGTGTGAAAGCAGTCATTGTTTGAGACTCGAAAGAGGAAAAAAGGAACGAACGGCGCGCTCAGGTCTTGCGGGCGGCCGAGCGGCGAATGGCTTCGTTGATCTCGGCGATGGAGCGCTCGATGGCGTCTTCGTCGAGGTCGTCGATCTCGTTGTCCGACGGCATGCCGGCCTGGATGGTGGAGGCGAACACACCGTCTTCTATGGTTTCGGTGGACACGCCGCTGCGGTCGTCGCCCGTGCTGTCGGGCATTTCCCATTCGAGGGCGATGAGCGTGACGTTGTCGCTGTGGGCGCCGCCCTTGCGCAGCGCCATTTCGGCAAGGTCGGGGGCGGCGTCGGACACGGGCTTGCCGGAGGAAAGCGTGTGCACGATGAGCGCGTCGTCGAGCACGCCCCACACGCCGTCGGAGCACAGCATGAGGCGGTCGCCGCGCTGCAGCTGCAGCGGGCTGGACACGTCGAACAGCGGCGTGGTCGGCGAGCCGAGGCAGGTCAGCAGCAGGTTGCGGTTGACGGGCGCGTCGGAGCCGTGCGGCTTGGGGCGCTCGGCATGGGAATGGTCGCGCGTGCGGGTCAGCAGGCGGCCGTCGCGCACCACGTACAGGCGGGAGTCGCCGCAGTGCATCCAGGTGGCGGTGGTGCCCTGGAGCACGGCCGCGACGACGGTGGTGCGCGGCGTGTCGAGCATGGCCTTGTGGCTGGCGTACCGCATGATCTGCTGGTGCGCGGCCATGGCCGATTCGGCCAGGAAGGCTTTCACGTCCTTCACGATCGGGCGTGCTTCGCGCTGGTAGAGCGCGGCGATGGTCTGCAGGGCCAGCTGCGCAGCCACTTCGCCTTCCGGATGGCCGCCCATGCCGTCGGCCAGCACGAACAGGCCCGATTCCCGCGTGTAGCAATAGCCCATGCGGTCTTCGTTCTTGAGACGGCCGCCCTTGCGGCTGACCTGGAAGACGGAAAATTTCATGGTGATGTCATGCGGGCCGCGTGGTGGGCGCGGCGGCCTTGGGCAGGCCCTTCTTGTCGAAGGAGCGGATGTTGTCGATGGACAGCCGCACCTTCTCGCCCACGGTGAGCTTGGTGTAGCGGCGCTCGCCCTCGCGGCTGAGTTCCTTCTGCAGCGCGAAGACCGATTGCGGGCGCGACAGCGGGTCGAGCGACATGCACCACTCGACCACCTCGATCAGGTTGTCGGAATACACGCCGCGCAGGCGCGACAGCGACAGGCTGAGGCGGTCTTTCTCGATGCGGCGGGGAGCGTCGTTGGGCGGATAGCCCTGCATGCAGGCGTAGATGCAGGCGCCGATGGCGTAGATGTCGGTCCAGGGGCCCATGGAAGAGTCGCGCCGGTACATCTCGGGGGCCGCGAAGCCGGGGGTGTACATGGGGCGGATGAAGATGCCTTCCTTACTGAGCACCTCGCGCGCGGCGCCGAAGTCGATCAGCACGGCGCGGTCGTCGTCGGTCACGAAGATGTTGGCCGGCTTGATGTCCAGGTGCAGCATCTTGTACTGGTGGACGATGCGCAGCCCGCGCAGGATTTCGTCGAACAGCGACCGGATGGTGGATTCGCGGAACACCTTCTGCTTCTTCAGGTCGCGCGCCGTGACCACGAAATCCTGCAGGGTGGCGCCCTCCAGGTAGTTCATGACCATGTAGACGGTCTCGTTCTCCCGGAAGAAATTGAGCACGCTGACCACCGAAGCATGCGAGATCTGCGCGAGCGAGCGGCCCTCTTCGAAGAAGCTCTTGAGCCCCAGGCGGTAGAGGGAAAGCTTCTCGGGCGGCACCTGGGGCGCCAGTTCGTCGGGGCCCCGGGTGGCGAGCGACGAAGGCAGATACTCCTTGATGGCGACCTGCTGTCCGGCAGGGTCGATGGCCAGGTAGACGACACCGAAACCACCCGCGGAAAGCCGGCGTACAACGCGGTATCCGCCAATGACCGTATCGGGCAGCAGGGGCGAAGGCTTGACCTTTGACATAATCCGGGAGTTTCGCCCGAAGGCGATGGTGCGGCAAGCGAACGCCGTGCCGACGCCTCGGTGCTTGCAAGCAAAACCACAGTGAGGCGCAATGCCAGTTTACAGCATGACCGGCTACGCCAGCGGCCAAAATGGGTCCGCAGGCAGCCACTCCGAAGCCGAAGCACGGCCCTCCGCGGCGGGCCGGCTCGGGGTCGAAATCCGCTCGGTCAACAGCCGCTTCCTCGATCTCACCTTCAAGTTGCCGGAGGAACTGCGCCAGCATGAAACCGCGCTGCGCGAGCTGCTCACGGGCAAGCTCAAGCGCGGCAAGGTCGAGGTGCGCGCGGCCATCGAGAACACCGCCCAGGCCGGCGTCGTCGAGCCCTCCGTCAAGCTGCTCCAGCGGCTCAACGGGGTGCAGGACAGCATCAAGGCCTGGCTGCCCGGCGCCCGCGACCTGAGCGTGGCCGACGTGCTGCGCCTGGCCGGCGGCGACAGCGCCGCCCGCGGCGACTGGGGCCCCGACCTGCTCGAGGTGACCGGCAAGGCGCTCGACGGCCTGATGTCGGCCCGCCAGCGCGAAGGCGCCCGGCTGGCCAAGATGCTCGAGGCCCACCTGGCCCAGCTGCGCACCCTGGTGCAGCAGGCCGGGCCGCTGGTGCCGCAGCTGGTCGAACAGCAGCGCACCCGCTTCCTGGAGCGCTGGAAGGAGGCCATGGGCCTGACCGAAAGCACCGGCGGCACCCTGCCCGAGGCCGCCCAGGACCGCGCGCTGACGGAAGCCACCGCCTTCGCGATCCGCATCGACGTGGCCGAGGAGCTGACCCGCCTGAACTCGCACCTCGACGAGATCGAGCGCCTGCTCAAGAAGGGCGGCGAGATCGGCAAGCGGCTCGACTTCCTCATCCAGGAACTGCACCGCGAGGCCAACACCCTGGGCTCCAAGTCGGCAGCCCTGGAGCTCACGCGCATTGGCGTGGACATGAAGGTCCTGATCGAGCAGATGCGAGAGCAGGTCCAGAACATCGAATGACGAGCGAAAGCATGGATTACCCCGGCAATATCTTCGTGGTGGCGGCGCCCAGCGGCGCCGGCAAATCGAGCCTGGTCAAGGCGCTGATGGAGCTGGACGCAGCCGTCCAGCCCTCTGTTTCCCACACCACGCGCTCGCCGCGCGGGCAGGAAAAGCACGGCCGCGAGTACTTTTTTGCCTCGCCGACGGAGTTCGACGCCATGGTCGCGGCCGACGGCTTTGTGGAATGGGCGCACGTGCACGGCCACAAGTACGGCACTTCCAAGAAGGCCATCGAGGAGCGGATCGCCCAGGGGGCCGACGTCATCCTCGAAATCGACTTCCAGGGCGCGCTGCAGATCCGCAAGACTTTTGCCAACGCGGTCATGATCTTCATCCTGCCGCCCAGCTGGGAAGAACTGCGCTCCCGCCTGGAGCGCCGCGGAGAAGACAGCGCCGCGGTGATCGAAACCCGCCTGAAGAATGCCGCCGAGGAGATGGCGCAGGCGGGGAAATTCGACTTCGTTATAATCAACGAGTTATTTGAGCGCGCGCTTTTCGATCTCAAGGCGATCGTCCACGCTCAGCGGCTCCGGTACTCCGCACAGCGCCGTGCGCGTGCCGACACCTTCGCCGCACTGAACATCCCCTGATATCCGAGTTCATCCGCTCACAGACAGAAAGATCCTCATCATGGCCCGCATCACCGTCGAAGACTGTCTCGTCAATATTCCCAACCGCTTCCAGCTCGTGCTCGCCGCCACATACCGTGCGCGCATGCTGAGCCAGGGCCACGCCCCCAAGATCGAGAGCAAGAACAAGCCCGCCGTCACGGCGCTGCGCGAGATCGCCGAAGGCAAGATCGGCCTCGAAATGCTCAAGAAAGTGCCGGGCTGATCTGACGCAGCCCTGCAACGAAAAGGCACCGCAATGCGGTGCTTTTTTTATGTCCGGACGCGTCCACGGAGCGGTCACGCTAAAGTGGTAGCCATGAGCGCGGTAGCCAAACATCAGTCCCATGCCCCCAAAGGCACGCCGAAGCCGAGCCCGGCGGCGCTGAACGCGGCCGCAGCAAGCTTTGCCGCATTGACGGCGCGGCTCGATTACCTGAGCCCCGAAGACACCGAGCTGGTCCGCCGCGCCTACCGCTTCGCGGACGAGGCCCACCTGGGGCAGTTGCGCAACAGCGGCGAGCCGTACATCACCCACCCCATCGCAGTGGCGGCGCAATGCGCCGAGTGGAAGCTCGACGCGCAGGCCCTCATGGCCGCCCTGCTCCACGACGCCATCGAGGATTGCGGCGTCACCAAGCCCGAGCTGATCGAGCGCTTCGGTGCCCCGGTGGCCGAGCTGGTCGACGGTCTCACCAAGCTCGACAAGCTGCAGTTCAACACGCGCGAAGAAAACCAGGCCGAGTCGTTCCGCAAGATGCTGCTGGCCATGGCGCGCGACGTGCGCGTCATCCTGGTCAAGCTGGCGGACCGCACCCACAACATGCGCACGCTGGCCGATGCGCCGCGCGAGAAATGGGCGCGCATCTCGCGCGAAACGCTCGACATCTACGCGCCCATCGCGCACCGGCTCGGGCTGAACCAGACCTATCGCGAGCTGCAGGAACTGTCGTTCAGGCACCTGAAGCCGTGGCGCTACGCCACGCTGTCCAAGGCCGTGGCCAAGGCACGCGGCCGGCGGCGCGACCTGATCCAGAAAGTGCAGAAAGAGGTCGAGACCGCCTTCTCGGCCGCCGGCATGACGCTTCGGATCGCGGGGCGGGAGAAAACGCTCTATTCCATCTACCGCAAGATGGAGGAAAAGCACCTGAGCTTCGCCCAGGTGACCGACATCTACGGCTTCCGCCTGATCGTGCCGAACGTGATCGCCTGCTACACCGGCCTGGGCATCCTGCACCAGATGTACAAGCCGCTGCCGGGCAAGTTCAAGGACCACATCGCGATCGCCAAGCTCAACGGCTACCAGTCGCTGCACACCACGCTCGTGGGGCCGGCCGGCGTGAGCGTCGAATTCCAGCTGCGGACCGAGGCCATGCATGTGGTGGCCGAATCCGGCGTGGCCGCGCACTGGCTCTACAAGGCCGCCGAGCCGAACGCGGCCAGCAACGACCGGCTGGGCACCAAGTGGCTGCAGTCTCTGCTCGACATCCAGGACGAGACCCGCGACGCCGCCGAGTTCTGGGACCACGTCAAGGTCGACCTGTTCCCCGACGCGGTCTACGTGTTCACGCCCAAGAGCCAGATCATGGCGCTGCCGCGCGGCGCCACGGTGGTCGACTTTGCCTACGCCATCCACAGCAACATCGGCGACCACACCTCGGCCGCGCGCATCAACGGCGACCAGGTGCCGCTGCGCACCGAGCTCAAGAACGGCGACGTGGTGGAGGTCATCACCGCACCGGTGTCGACGCCCAACCCGGCCTGGCTCGGCTTCGTGCGCACGGGCCGCGCCCGCTCCAAGATCCGTCACTACCTCAAGACGCTGGCGCACGCCGAGTCCGAAGGGCTGGGCGAGAAGCTGCTGGCGCAGGCCTTGCGCGCCGAAGGCCTGAGCAAGCTGCCCGAGAACGACGAGGAACACCAGGCGCTATGGGAAAAGCTGCTGCGCTTTACCGGCAACCGCACCCGTGCCGAGCTGCTGACCGACATCGGCCTGGGCAAGCGCATTGCCAGCATCGTCGCCAAGCGGCTCGTGGCCATGCTCTCGGAACTGGGCGAGCGCCCCGACGCGCTGCTGCTGAGCCGCGAACGCTTCATCTCGCACGAAACCGTGTCGCAGGGCGCGGTCACGCTGGACGGCAGCGAGAACTCATCGGTGCGCTTTGCGCTGTGCTGCCGCCCGATTCCCGGTGACCAGATCGTCGGCTACCTCGGGCATGGCGAAGGGCTGGTGGTGCACACCGAAGAATGCGGCGTGGGCCAACGCCTGCGCCACAAGGACAGCGAACGCTTCTTCGCCGTGGAATGGGCCGACGAGCCCACGCGCGCGTTCGAGACCGGCGTGGTCATCACGGTGCGCAACGACAAGGGCGTGCTGGCGCGGGTCGCCGCCACGCTGGCCGATGCCGAAGCCGACATCACGCACGTCGAAATGGCCGATGAAACGCCGCAGGATTCGACCGACCTGCGCTTCGTGATCGCGGTGCGCGACCGCGCGCATCTCGATGCGGTGCTGCGCGCCGCGCGCCGGACCGCGTCGGTGCTGACGGCATCGAGGACCGTGCCCGTCCCCTGAGCGGGCATTGATTGGAGCGGCGTGGCGTTGTTACGCCGCGGCCGGGCGCGGCGCCGGATAGCTCACCGACAGGATCTCGACCTCGTGCGCGCCGCCCGGCGTCACGAGCTTCACCACGTCGCCCTCGCGCGCCTTCAGCAGCGCCCGCGCGATCGGTGAAATCCAGCTGACCTGCGACTTGGCGCTTTCCGCCTCGTCGATGCCGAGGATCGTGACGCTCCGCTCGTCGCCGGTTTCGTCGGCATAGCGGACCGTGGCGCCGAAGAAGACCTGGTCCCGGCCATGATGCACCGACGGGTCGGTGACCTCGGCGATTTCGAGACGCTTGGTGAGAAAACGGATGCGGCGGTCGATTTCGCGCAGGCGCTTCTTGCCGTAGAGATAGTCGCCATTCTCGGAGCGGTCACCGTTCTTGGCAGCCCAATGCACCGTTTCGACGATCTTCGGCCGCTCTTCGTCCATCAGGTGCAGCAGTTCGTCGCGCAGCCGCGCGTAGCCGTCGGGGGTGATGTAGTTCTTGCCGCCCGCGGGCAGCGGAGGCGATGCGCCATCGGCGCCGTCGTCGTCCCCGTCTGTTTCGGTTTCCTTGGTGAATGCCTTGCTCACGCAGATCCTCCAAATGAAAAAAGCCCGCAACTCACGTTGCGGGCTTTCCTTGTAGTGGTGCGGCTGGCAGGAATTGAACCCACGACCCCTTGGTTCGTAGCCAAGTACTCTATCCAACTGAGCTACAGCCGCACAGCTTGCAATTATAGCCTGCCTTTTTCACCCGACTCTTGGTTTTCCGGAGCGAACGAGGCGGAACCCACAAAGAAAAAAGCCCGGAAGACGAATCTTCCGGGCTTTTTAACAGGTGGTGCGGCTGGCAGGAATTGAACCCACGACCCCTTGGTTCGTAGCCAAGTACTCTATCCAACTGAGCTACAGCCGCTAAGCTCTCGATTATAGCCTGCTTTTTTGAGCCTCCCCGGTTACGGCACTTCTGCGTGAAGTTCTCTTGCCTCCGCTGACCTGCCCCGCGCTGTCCACGAAGCCCTCGATCAGCCTCAGCCGCGGTGATGCGCGTAGCCACAGCACACCGAAGCGCCGAGGCTCCGACGGCAGCGGCAACGCGATCTTGGCGATGCGCTGGCCTTCCAGCAGCGGCGATGCGATGTCCGGCACGATCGATACGCCGAGCCCGCGGTCGACCATCATTGCAATCGCCAGCAGCGAGCTGAGCTCGAAGCGCTCCTGCGGCACGATGCCTGCGGCGCGCAGGTAACGGTCGGCCTGCTTGCCGCCGCCAAGGTTGCGGTCGTAGCGGATCAGCGGCGATGTCCTCAGCAGTTCGTGCGGATCGCGCCGCGCCAGGCGGCTGGGCGCGAGCAGCACCAGCGGCTCTTCACGCAGCAACGACCAGTCGAAGGTCTTGGGCAGCGCGAAGGTCGGATGGAGGCACACGGCCGCGTCGAGCTCGCCCTGCGCCAGCGCCTTGTGCAGCGTGGCGGTGGTGCCCGACTGCAGGAACACCTTGGCGCCCGGGTGCGCCTTCACGAAGTGCGCCAGGATGTCCGGCAGCAGGCTGTGAATGGCGGTGTTGATGGTGCCCACCAGCAGCTCGCCGCCGGCCGCATCGCTGCCGAGCAGCGCCTTGATGTCGCTTACCTCCCTGAGCAGGTTGCGCCCGCGCTGCACCAGCTGGTGCCCTGCCTCCGTGGGTTGCACCGTGCGGCCGGCGCGCGCGAGCAGCGGCGCGCCGAGCTCGCGCTCCAGCGCGCGGACCTGCTGGGCCACGGCAGCGGGCGTGAGGTCGAGCCGGCGCGCGGCCTCAGACATCGAGCCGGACTCCACCACCAATAGAAAGCTGTGCAGGTAGGCGGTTTCCATGAAGATAGATTTTCTATGATCTGATCATAGAAAGCATGTGTTTTTCTAATCTCATGGACTGCGGACACTGCGGGCATGAGAAGCAAGCTCTTTGTTCCCGGCACACGCCCCGAGCTGTTCGCCAAGGCGCTGGACAGCGCGGCTGACGGCATTTGTCTAGACCTGGAAGATGCAGTCTCCGAAGCGCGCAAGGACGAGGCGCGTGACTGCGTGCGCCAGCTGCTGGCGGGCGTCGATGCGGCAGCAGCCGGCAAGACCCTGATCGTGCGCGTCAACGCGATGGACACGCCTCACTTCGAGCGCGACGTGGCCGCGGTGGCAATGCTCGGCGTGCACCTGGTCAACCTGCCCAAGCCCGAGAGCCCGGCGCACGTGCAGGCTGCGGCAGAAGCCATCGAGCGTGCCGAGCGAACGCATGGCGTGACAACACCCATCGGCCTGCTGCTGAACATCGAAACGCCATCTGCCCTGCGCATGGCCTCGCAGCTCGCGCTCGCGCATCCCCGCGTGAAGGGGCTGCAGCTGGGCCTCGGCGACCTGTTCGAACCGCTGGGCATTGCGCGGCGCGCGCCGGAGGCGATCCAGCAGGCGATGTTCGCGGTGCGCATCGCCGCAGGCGAAGCCGGTGTCTACGCCTACGACAGCGCATTCGCCGACATCAGCGATGCCGAAGGCTTTCGCGCCGAAGCGAAGCTCGCGCGCAACCTCGGCTTTCTCGGCAAGACCTGCATCCATCCAAGCCAGGTCGCCATCGCGAACGACGTGTTCCGCCCCACCGACGAGGAGATCGCGCACGCGTGCAAGGTGGTCGAAGCGGCACGCGAGGCGGACGCCAAGGGCATCGGAGCCTATGTGGTGGACGGAAAGATGATCGACATCCCCTTCGTGCTTCGCGCACGCGCCATCGTCGAGAGCGCGCGCGGGCTCGGGCTGCTGCCCGGCTGAACGCACAGGCCTTGCCCTCCCCCCGGCGAGGCACGCAGACACACAAGAACCAGGAGACAAGACACACCATGCGCATTCCCACCATCCTTCGCCCGGGCGCCCTTGCAGCCATTGCATTCGCCGCTGCATGCCTGCCCGTCGGCACGGCGTTCGCACGGCAGGCGGCCTATCCGTCCAAGGCCATCACCATCGTCGTGCCCTACCCCGCGGGCGGCTCGAACGACACCTTTGCGCGCCAGATCGCCAAGGAACTCGGCGACGAGCTCAAGCAGCCCGTGATCATCGACAACCGGCCCGGCGCCAGCGGCAACACCGGCACCGCGCAGGTGGCGCGCGCCACGCCCGACGGCTACACGCTGGTGGCGGTGTCCTCCAGCATGACGACCAATGCGGCCGTGCAGTCGAAGCTGCCTTTCGATCCGGTGAAGGGCCTCGCGCCCGTGGCGATGTTTGCCAAGGGTCCCTTCATCGTCGCGGTCAACAACGAGTTTCCTGCGAAGACACCCGCCGAGCTGATCGCAGCCATCAAGGCAAAGCCGGGCCAGTACAACTACGCCTCCTCGGGCTCGGGCAGCGTCAACCAGTTCGGCACCGAGCTGCTCAAGGCCAAGGTGGGCGACCTGCAGATCGCGCACATCCCCTACAAGGGCATGGGCCCGGCCGTGACCGACCTGATCGGCAACCAGACCCAGCTGCTGATTTCCAGCGGCCCGTCGCTGCTGCCGATGGTGCGCGCGGGCAAGCTGCGCGCCGTCGGCGTCACCAGCCTCAAGCCGAGCCCCGTCGCGCCCGACCTCACTCCGATGTCCGCCGCGGTGCCCGGCTACGAGTTCGAGCTCTGGTGGGGCCTGCTGGCGCCGGCGGGCACGCCGGGCGACGTGGTCGCGAAGCTCAACCAGGCCGTCAACCAGATCCTGGCCCGCCCCACGATCGCGGCCAACTTCCTGCGCGAAGGCGCGATCGCCACGCCGCTCACGCCGGCGCAGTTCGGCGCCGTGATCGCCGACGACGTGGAGCGCTGGAAGAAGCTGGCCAGGCAACAGAACATCACCGCAGACTGAGAAGAAAGAAGACCCATGAGCCTCGCCCCACCCCACGATGCCGGCAACGATGCGCGCCTGCCCCCGCGCAGCGGCCCCGCGGGCCCGCTGAGCGGCCTGCGCGTGCTCGACCTGAGCGCCTACATCGCGGGTCCGTACGGCTGCTCGCTGCTGGCCGACCAGGGCGCGGAGGTCATCAAGATCGAGCCGCCCGCGGGCGACAACCTGCGCAAGTACCCCTCGACGCTGGAAGCGGAGAGCCGCGCCTTCATCGGCGTGAACCGCAGCAAGCTCGGCGTGGTGCTCGACCTGAAGAACGCGGACGACCTCGCCGCGCTGAAGACGCTGGTGGGCACGGCCGATGTGCTGGTGCACAACTTCCGGCCCAGCGTGCCGCCGCGGCTGGGCATCGGCTACGAGCAGCTGAAGGCGCTCAACCCGCGCCTGATCTACTGCGCCGTCACCGGCTATGGCGAGACCGGCCCGCTGCGCGAGAAGGCCGGCTACGACCAGGTGCTGCAGACCATGACCGGCATGTGCGCGCTGCAGGGCCAGCGCGGCGGTCCGCCCGAGATCCTCTACGGCTCGGTGGTCGACTACTACGCGGCCGCGCTGGTGGCCGCCGGCGTGGCCTCGGCCCTGTACGAGCGCGAGAAGAGCGGCGTCGGCCAGTATGTCGGCGTGTCGCTGCTGCGCTCCGCGCTCACCATGCAGTCGGCCCGCATGGTGTGGGCCGAAGGCGAGCCCAAGGAAGTGGGGCGCGACATGCGCTCCGGCGGCATCACCGGCCTGCACCCGACGCGCGAGGGCTACCTCTACATCTCCGCCAACACGCCGCATTTCTGGCAGGCGCTGTGCGCCAAGGTCGGGCTGCCCGAGCTGGCGGTCGACGAGCGCTACGACTCGGTGCGCAAGCGCGCGCAGCATTCCGCCGAGATCGTCCCCCGGCTGCGCGCGGCGCTGGCCGAACGCAGCGCGCTGGAGTGGGAAGAGCGCTTCGGCGAAGACGTGCCCTGCGCCGCCGCACGCACCGTCGAGGACATGTTCGACAACCCGCAGGTGCTGGCCGAAGACATGGTGACGGAGTTCGCGCACCCCACGCTCGGCAGCTACCGCGGCTTCACGCGGCCCGTGCAGTTCGGCCGCACGCCGGGACCGGAGCCATTCGCGGCGCCGACGCTGGGCCAGCACACTGGCGCCGTGCTGGCCTCTCGCGGCAAGGGAACCGGCCAGGGCTGAGCCATGCGCCTCGAGATCGCCTGCCCCAACAGCAGCGGCACGCAGCGGCCCATGAGCAACGCGCCGGAGGGCGCCTGCGATGCGCACATGCATGTCTACGACCGCCGCTTCGCGCTGCATGCCCCGCCCGATGCGATGGTCGACGACGCCACCGCAGACGACTACCGCCTGCTGCAGCGGCGCATCGGCACGCAGCGCACCGTCGTCGTGCAGCCGCGCATCCACGGCACCGACAACAGCGTGACGCTCGCGGCCATTCGCGCGCTCGGCGCCTCGAGTACGCGGGGCGTGGCGGTCGTGCGTCCCGAGGTGAGCGAGGACGAACTCGCGCGGCTGCACGCAGGCGGCATTCGCGGCATCCGGTTCACGCTCTACACACCGACCCACGCGACCACCGATTTCTCCATGGTCGAGCCGCTCGCGCACCGCGTGCATGCGCTCGGCTGGCATGTGCAGTTGCACTGGAGCGCCGACCAGATCGCCGAACACGCGGCCCTGCTCGAGCGGCTGCCCTGCACCATCGTCCTCGACCACCTCGCGCGGCTTGCGCTGCCGGATGCGCAGGCGCACCCCGCTTTCGCGGTCGTGCGCCGGCTGCTGGACAACGGCCGCACCTGGATCAAGCTGTCCGGCGCCTACCTCGACTCGAAGCTGGGCGCCGAAGGCGGCTACGCCGACACCACCGCCGTCGCCCGGGCCTGGGTGCGGCATGCGCCCGAGCGCATGGTTTGGGGCAGCGACTGGCCCCACCCCACCGAGCGCGGCGCCAAGCCCGACGACGCGCAGTTGTTCGACCTGCTTCACCAATGGGTGCCCGACGAAGCCGTGCGCCGCCGCGTGCTGGTCGACAACCCGGCGCGGCTCTACGACTTTTCCTGAACCAAGAACATCGAGACATCGGCATGAAGAAGACAACACGCGTCCTGAAGACGATCGCGGCCATCGCCGCCTGCGCGCCCCTGCTGGGCTGGGCGGCATGGCCCGACAAGCCGATCCGCATGGTCGTGCCCTACGCGGCCGGCGGCGGCGCCGACAACACCGCACGCATCGTCGCGCAGCAGATGAGCGCGGCGCTGGGCCAGCAGATCGTCATCGACAACAGGCCCGGCGCAGGCGGCGTGATCGGCGAAGACAACGTGGCCAAGGCGGCGGGCGACGGCTACACGGTGCTCTACGACGCATCGGCGTTCTCGGTGAACCCTGCGCTGCGCAAGCTGCCCTTCGACGCT
>PJUB01000474.1_pt1 | contig 14313 bp, 14 predicted proteins | sample 1512141 | NCBI WGS metagenome assembly PJUB01 (sample SAMN08177677, study PRJNA422409) | Soil metagenome, whole genome shotgun sequencing project. | isolation source: Soil enriched on filter paper: alkali lignin treatment | place: USA: Madison | collected 2015-01-15 | reverse complement strand
ATCAAGGCGTTGGCGCTGGGTGCGCGCTGCGTGTTCGTGGGCCGGCCATTCAATTACGCGGCGGCGGTGGCGGGACAGGCGGGGGTGGCGCATGCGATCAGCCTGCTCGTGGCCGAGGTGCGTCGCAACCTGGGGCTGCTGGGCGTGGTGGACGTGGGGGCGTTGCCGGCCGATCTGTTGGTGCCGGCCGTGCCTGACTGACCGCTACGTCGCCAGCCGGGGCGCCGTTTTCACCCGCTGCGCCGCCTGCCGGACCACCCCCTGCAACCACCCCAGCGCCGCATCTCCGGGGGCGCGGCGGCTGCACACCATGTCGATGTCGAATGGGCCGGGGTCCACCTCGGGCGGCAACGGCCGCAGGCTCAGGCCGTCGCCCGCCAGGCGCTGTGCGGCGCGACGCGCCAGCGTGGCGATCAGGTCCGTGCCTTGGACGGCGTGGGGCAGGGCAACGATGTGGGCGAAGGTGCAGGCCACCCGGCGGCGCTGGCCCAGCCGCGCCAGGCCGGCGTCGATCACGCCACGGGCCGAGCCGTCGTCGCTGGGGGTGAACAGGGCGTGGGGCAGGGCCAGGTAGCGCGCCAGGTCCAGCTTGCGGCCGCGCAGGGCAGGGTGGCGCTTGTCGGCGAGGCAGACGAAATCTTCCGTGTAGAGCGTTTCGGGCAGCATGCGCTTGGGCGGCGCCAGATGGCCGCCGATGGCCAGGTCCACCGTGCCGTTGTCCAGCTGTTCGTAGAGCGCGGTCCGGTCCAGCCGGGCCACGCGCAGGTCGATGCCAGGCGCCTCGCGCCGCAGGGCGGCGACGATGTGGGGCACGATGACGACGTCGGCATAGTCGCTGGCGGCCAGGGTGAAGCGCCGTCCGGACGCCTTGCGCGGATCGAAGCCGGGGCCTTGCGCCAGGGCCTGGCGGATGTGGTCCAGCGCGGCCGCGACGGCCGGCATCAGTGCCGTGGCCTTGGGCGTGGGCTGCATGCCGTCGGCGGTGCGCAGGAACAGTTCGTCCTGGAACAGCAGGCGCAGGCGTCCCAGCGCGCTGCTGACCGAGGGCTGCGCGCGATGGATGCGCTGGCCGGCCAGGGTGACGTTGCGCGTGTCGTAGAGGGCTTCGAAGGCGACCAGCAGGTTCAGGTCGACGGCAGATAGATTCATGTAGTCAATAGTACGAATATCAATTATCGATTTCAACAATTCAGTTCCCCGGGCCTACGATGACCGCCAGAACCCCGATGCAAGGATGCGGCCATGGCTACTGTATTGATTACCGGAATCGAACCCTTTGATGGCGAAACACTGAACCCCTCGTGGGAGGCCGTGCGGCGGCTGGATGGCACGCAGGTGGCCGGGGCCATGCTGGTGGCGCGGCAGTTGCCGTGCGTGATCGGCAAGGTGGTGGGCGTGCTGCGCCAGGCCATTGCCGAGACCCGGCCGGACGTGGTGATCTGCCTGGGCCAGGCCGGCGGCCGCAGCGACGTGTCGGTCGAGCGCGTGGCGATCAACGTGGTGGACGCGCGCATTCCCGACAATGAAGGACGCCAGCCGATCGATGAACCCGTGGTCGAGGGCGGGCCGGCGGCGTATTTCTCGACGCTGCCCATCAAGGCCATCGTGCGCGACCTGCGGGCGGCAGGCGTGCCGGCCTCGGTGTCGTCGACGGCGGGCACCTACAACTGCAACACGATTTTCTACGGCCTGGCGCACTACATTGCCACCGAGCAACCGGCGCTGCGCGGCGGTTTCGTGCACGTGCCCTATTTGCCGGAAATGGCGGCCCGCCATCCCGGCCAGCCCAGCCTGGCGCTGGACACGCTGATCGAAGCGGTCAAGATCATGGCGGCGACGACCCTGGCGGTCCAGCGCGACATCAAGGCCGGCGGCGGCGCGCTGCATTGAGGGAGAGCGAGATGGACACCTTCAATGGCGCCGACGGGTTTGCGCTGGCCGGCGTACCGTTTCGGCATCGCCGGGTACGCGTGGACGGCCTGGGCTACCACGTGGTGGAGGGCGGGGCCGGGCCGGCGCTGATCCTGCTGGCGGGCTTTCCGCAGAGCTGGTACGCCTGGCGGCGAGTGATGCCGCTGCTGGCGCCGCACTTTCGCCTGTACGCGGTGGACCTGCCGGGCCAGGGCGATTCGGACAAGCCGCTGGACGGCTACGACACCCGCACGGCGGGCGAGCGCTTGCGGGCCTTGTTCCATACGCTGGGCCTGACGCGCTATGCGCTGGCCGGTCACGATATCGGCGCCTGGATCGCCTACCCGTACGCGGCCCGCCACGCGCACGAGGTCGAACGCCTGGTGCTGCTGGACGCCAACATTCCCGGCGTGACGCTCAAGCCGGCCATCGAACTGGGGCCGGACAACTGGAAAAGCTGGCATTTCCTCTTCAACACGGTGCCCGACCTGCCCGAAGCGCTGCTGGCCGGGCGCGAGCGGGTGTTGATCGAATGGTTCTTCAGCCGCAAGACGGCGAACAAGCCGGGCGTGTTCAGCCGCGAGGACATCGACGAGTACGAACGCGTGTATCAGACGCTGGGCGGCCTGCGCGGCATGTTGGGCTATTACCGGGCGGCGCATCAGGATGCGATCCAGAACCGGGCCTTGCGCGACACGCCGCTGACGCTGCCGGTGCTGGCGCTGGGCGGCGACCAGGGCAGCGCGCCCGACCTGTACCAGGCCCTGCAGCCCCTGGCGCGCGACCTGCAGGGCGGGGTGCTGGCGGACTGCGGCCACTATCTGCCCGAAGAGCAGCCGCGGGAACTGGCGCGGCGCATGCTGGCGTTCCTGGCGTAGGCCAGCGCCCCGGCCGCAAGGCGCCCGGGCGGCATTTCGACATTGCGTATCGGTATTTGGTGGCCGCGTGGCACGCCCCTATCCTGGTTTTCACGTAGAGAACCTGGAGTTTTTCGATGGGCAGTCAACGCAGATCCGTCCTCAAGGCCGCGCTTGGCCTGGCGGCAGGCGTGGTGGTGGGCGCGGGGTTATTGAGCAACATGACGGGGGCGGCGCCGGCGCTCGGCGACGACGCCACGCGCTATCCCGCCCGGCCGGTCAAGCTGATCGTGCCGATCGCCGCGGGCGGCAGCGCCGACAAGCTCGCGCGCACGGTGGCGCAGAAGCTCAGCGAGAAGTGGGGCCAAAGCGTGGTGGTCGAGAACCAGCCGGGCGCCAGCAGCGCGATCGGCAACGCGGCCGTGGCGCACGCGCGCGGCGACGGCTATACGCTGCTGCTGGGCGGCGATGCCTTGTCGCTCAACGCACTGCAACCGGGCAAGCAGAACTATGACCCCGTGCGTGATCTGCAGGGCGTGACCAAGGCCGTCGTCAACCCGCAACTGCTGGTGGTGCGCCCGGGGCTGGGCGTGAAGACCTTCCAGGAGTTCGTGGCGCTGGTGCGCCAGCGGCCCGGCGAGATTTCGCTGGCGCTGCCCGGCGGCAACGGCAGCCTGCAACACCTGGCGGTGGAACTGCTGAACGAGCGCATCGGCGCCAGGACCAACCAGATCCCCTATCCCGGCGGCGGCCCGGCCACGCTGGACGTGCTGGGCGGGCACGTGGACGCGATGCTGATCACGCTGGCCGCGGCCACCGAGAATGTGCGCTCGGGCAAGCTGGTGGCGCTGGCGGTGACCACGCCTTACCGGTCCAAGGCGCTGCCCGACGTGCCGACCATCCAGGAATCGGGGCTGGCGGATTACGCGGTGGAAAGCTGGCAGGGCTTTGTGGTGCCGGCCTCCACGCCCAAGCCGCTGGTGGATCGCATTCATCGTGACGTCGTCGCGGTGCTGCGCGAGCCGGAGACGGCCGCCTTGCTGGAAAACCTGGGGTTTGCGATTGCGGCGAGCACGCCCGAGGCCGTCGACCAGACCGTGCGCGACGACATCGCGACCTACCGCCGCATCATCGCGACGGCCGACGTCAAGCTCGACTGAGCCAGGGACGGGCGCGCCGTCCGGGAGCGCGACCCGGGGCGCGCCAGCGGTTTCATATCCATATCTGAAAGTCTTCTTTGTGTTGAGCGCCGCGGCCCCGCAGCATAGAACTTCGTTCAATGCATACGGCACAACAACATGAAGACTCGCAATACCCCCGGCCTGTTCCTGCGTACGGCCGTTGCCCTGGCCCTGGCGGCCGGCGCTGCCGCCGCCCACGCGGACGCCACCCTGGACAAGATCAAGGAACGCGGCACCGTCACCATCGGCGTACTGGCCAATGGCGGTGTGTTCGGTTCGATCGATCCGAAGACCCAGGAACTGGTGGGCTGGAATCCCGACCTGGCGCGCGAGCTGGCCAAGGGCCTGGGCGTGAAGGCCGAGCTGGTGCAGGTGCAGACCGCCACCCGCACGCAATTCCTGATCTCGGGCAAGGTCGACCTGCTGATCGCGTCGATGGAACTGAATCCCGAACGCGCCGAGATCCTGGGCTATGCGCCCACGCCGTTCTTCCGGGTCGGCGGCGCGGCCGCCACCCGCCGCGACAGCGGCATCGCCAAGTGGGAAGACCTGCGCGGCAAGCCCGTCTGCGTGTCGCAAGGCAGCAGCTTTGCGCGCCCCTTGCAAGCCGATTACGGCGCGGTGGTCAAGGGCTACAAGAGCTCGTCGGACTCGCTGCTGGCGCTGCGCGGCGGCCAGTGCGTAGCGGCGGTGCACGATTCGACGCTGATCCATCCGCTGTTGCGCAACAACCCTGAATGGTCCGCCTACCACGCGCCCATCGCCACGGAAGTGCTGCCGGCCAACTCGGTGGTCTGGACCCGCAAGGGCGAGGCCGACACGATTGCCGCGGTCGACAAGGTGATCCAGGGCTGGCACCGCACGGGCTGGCTGATCGCCACCGAGAAACGCCTGGACATCCAGCCGGCGCAGCCGCTGCTGCAAGAGCTGCATGACAAGTACAAGCAGGGCAGCTGAGCCCGGCGAACGCCAAGCACGTGTTGGATAAGACGATGACCAAGCAAGCAATGAAGTGGGCCGCCGCCTTGGCGCTGGCGGCCCTGGCGACAACGGCGGCGCACGCCGACGCGACGCTGGACCGCGTCAAGCAGCGCGGCAGGCTGGTGGTGGGCGTGGACGGCGCCAGCCCGCCGTTCGGCCTGCTGGACCCGGCCACCGGCAAGGTGGGGGGCTTTCAGACGGAACTGGGCCGCGATATCGCCCGGCGGCTGGGCGTGGCACTGGAAACGGTGCCCGTGACCGCGGCGACGCGGGTGCAGTTCCTGCAGGCGGGCAAGGTGGACCTGCTGATTGCCAACATCCAGTGGACCCAGGAACGCAGCGAGATCCTGAGCTACGCGCCCACGCCCTACAACCTGGTGGGCGGCGCGGCGATGGTGTCCAAGCGCAGCGGCATCAAGCGCTGGGAAGACCTGAAGGGCAAGGTGGCGTGCGTGTCGCAAGGCAGCAATTTCGCCAAGCCGCTGCAGGATACCTACGGCGCCGTGGTGAAGGGCCTGCGCAACATTCCGGAATCGCTCCTGGCGCTCAAGGGGGGCAGCTGCGATGCGTCGGTACACATCCAGCCGGCGCTGTACGAGACCCTGCATGGCCCCAACGGCAAGGAATGGGACGGCTTCGAGCTGGCCACGTCCGACCAGCTGATTCCGTCGCCGACGGTCATCTGGACGCGCCGCAACGAAGCCGATACGCGCGCCTTCGTCGATGGCGTGATCCGCGACTGGCACACGTCCGGCTTGCTGGTGCGAGAGGCCGAGAAATTCGGCGTGCCCGCCGACTACCTGAAACAGGCCCAGGCCGACGCCCAGGCCGGCAAGTTCGACAGCGCGCCGCCCGAGGCGCAGGCCAAGCCATGATCCCGATGTCGTTTCGAAAGGTGCTGCCATGACTGAATCCCTGTTTCCCGGCGTGCTGTCGCGCCGCGCCCGCGGTGTGGAACTGTCGCCCATCGCCGCAGCCGGTGCGCGCGCCGCGCGGCTGGCGGCCGAGGGCCGCTCGATTGTCGTGCTGACGTCGGGCGAACCGGACTTTGATACGCCCCAGGCCATCAAGGACGCCGCCGCGGCGGCGCTGGCCCAGGGCCAGACCAAGTACACGCCCACCGCCGGCACGGCGGCGCTGCGCCGCGCGGTGGCCGACGACTATCGCCAGCGTCATGGCCTGGACGTGCAGGCCGGCAACGTCATCATCTCCAACGGCGGCAAGCAGGTGATCTACCTGGCCCTGGCCGCCACGCTGGACGACGGCGACGAAGTGGTCGTGCCGACGCCGTACTGGCCGACCTTCCTGGATTCGGTGCGGGTCAATGGCGGCACGCCGGTGCTGGCGCCCACGGCCGAGGCCAACGGCTTCAAGCTCACGCCGGGTGGCCTGCGCCAGGCGCTGACGCCGCGCACCAAGTGGCTGATCCTGAATTCGCCCGGCAATCCCTCGGGCGCCGTCTATAGCCACGACGAGCTGGCGGCGTTGGCCGCTGTGCTGCGCGAGCATCCGTCGGTGCTGGTGCTGTGGGACGAGATGTACGAGGAGATCTGGTTTGGCGAGCCGCCGACGCATCTGCTGCGCGTGGCGCCCGACCTGACCGGCCGCACGCTGGCGGTCAACGGCGTGTCCAAGGCCTACGCCATGACCGGCTGGCGCATCGGCTGGGGCGTGGGGCCGGCGGCGTTGATCGGCGTGCTGGAAGCCGTGCAGTCGCAGGTGTCGTCCGGACCCAGTTCGCTGGGCCAGGCGGCGGCGCTGGCCGCCTTGCAGGGCGTGGCGGACGATTTTGTCGAGACGGCGCGGCAGGCGTATGCGCGCCGGGCCCGCGTGGTGGTGGACGGCCTGGGCGCCGTGCCGGGGCTGCGCGTGGCCGTGCCGCAGGGCTCGTTCTTTGCCTGGATCGGCGTGGCCGGGCTGATCGGCCTGGCACGGCCGGACGGCCGCGTCATCGCCGATGACGGCGACGTGGTCGATTGGCTGCTCGACGCCGAAGGCGTGGCGGTGGTGCGCGGCGCGGCCTATGGCTTGTCGCCTTATCTGCGCCTGTCGTTCGCCGCCTCGGACGCCAAGTTGCAGGAAGCGGTGGTGCGCATCGGCCGCGCGGTCGCGGCGCTGCGGCCGGCCGGGACGCTGGAGGCCGCTGCATGATCGAACAGGTGCTGCAGGCCTGGGTGCATTTCTTCAAGCCCCTGGGCCTGAACTACAGCTTCGTGCTGGACCCCGGCGAACTGGCCGCGTTCGGCCATGGCCTGCTGGTGACGGTGCAGCTGTGCCTCTGGACCATTCCCGTCAGCCTCGCGTTCGGCGTGCTGATCGCCGCCGGGCTGACCAGCGGCCGGGCCTGGCTGTCGCGGCCCTTGCAGGCGTTTGTGGAACTGACCCGCAACACGCCCACGCTGGTGCAGCTGTACTGCGCCTTCCTGGTGCTGAACATGCTGATCACGCAGAAGCTGGGCGGCGGCAGCCCGGTCACGCCGTTCATGTGGGTGGTGATCGTGGTGGCGCTGCACAAGGGCGTCTTCCACGCCGAGGCGCTGCGCGCGGGGGTCGAAGCGGTGCCGTCCGTGACGCTGGAGGCCGCGCGGTCGCTGGCGTTCTCGCGGCGCCAGATCCTGGCGCAGGTGCAGTTGCCGCTGGCGCTGCGCTTTGCCTTGCCGGCGCTGGTCAACAACCTGGTGGACCTGGTGAAGATGACCGCGATTGCATCGGCCATCGCGGTGGGCGACGTGACGTATGAATCGATCATGATCTGGTCGCACCGCGACAACGTGCTGGAACTGCTGCTTCTGATCCTGCTGTACTTCGGCCTGCTGACCTGGCTGGTGAGCGTGGGCGGACGCTGGCTGGAAACCCGCTTGAGGATGCCCGGCTATGGCCAATGATCTGGCATTGAATGCGCAGGCGTCCCGCCGCGCGGGTGGTTTCGGGCCGGGCGCGCTGCTGCGCGATCCGTGGTTCGTGCTGCTCTTGGCGCTGGTTGCGCTGGGCGCCGGGTGGGCGCTGACGGGCACCACGCCCGCCGCGGTGCGATTTTTGTGGCAATGGTCGCCGGCGCTGCTGCGCGGCCTGGGCATGAACGTGCAGATCAGCGTGCTGGCGATGGCGCTGGGGACCGCGCTGGGCCTGGTGATCGGCGCGCTGTCGCTGTCGCCGTCGGCACTGCTGCGGCGCCTGACGCGCGTCTACGTGCTGGCGTTTCGCAACGCACCGATCCTGGTGCTGGTGTATTTCACCACCTACGTGTTCCCGTTCGAGCTGAACCTGGGGCGCTGGAACCTGCCGTTTCCCGATTGGATCAAGGTGGTGATCGGCCTGGGCCTGCCGGCCAGCGCCAACGTGGCCGAGATCTTTCGCGGGGCGATCCAGTCGATTCCCGAGGCCCAATGGGAAGCGGCGCAGTCGCTGGCGTTTCGCCGCACCCAGGTGCTGCGCATGATCGTGCTGCCGCAGTGCGTGCGGCGCATGCTGCCGTCGTGGATGAACCTGTACGCCAGCATCACCATGAGCACCTCGCTGGCCTCGCTGGTGGGGGTGCACGACCTGGTCGACACGGCCACCGTGGCCAGCAATACCGTGGCGCGCAGCGATTTCACCGTGCTGGTCTATTTCACGCTATTGGCGCTGTTTTTCGCCTATTGCTATCCCATCTCGCGCTGGACGCGCTATCTGGAGCGACGCTATGCGCACCACTGACACCGGCGCGCGCGCCGCCGCCGACACCCCGCTGGTCCGCTTGCGGGACGTCCACCTGGCCTTTGGCCAGACCGAGGTCCTGAAGGGCATCGACGTCGAGGTGCGGGCGGGCAACGCCGTTTCCATCATCGGTCCGTCGGGCTCGGGCAAGTCCACCATCCTGCGCTGCATCACCGGTCTGCTGCGTCCGCAACGCGGCGAAATCGAGGTGGGCGGGGTGCGGGTGGACGCCCTGAAATCCGAAAGCGAACTGATCGCGCTGCGCAAGCGGGTCGGTTTCGTATTCCAGCAATACAACCTGTTCCCGCACCTGAGCGTGCTGGAAAACCTGGTGATCTCGCCCATCAAGGTCAACGGCCAGCCACGGGCCCAGGCGCAGGCCTTGGCGCGCGAACTGCTCGCCAAGGTGCGCATGGACCACAAGGAAAACGCCTATCCCGGCGAACTGTCGGGCGGCCAGCAGCAGCGCGTGGCGATCGCCCGGGCGCTGGCGCTGCGGCCCGAGCTGATCCTGTTCGACGAGGTGACCTCGGCGCTGGACCCGGAAATGGTCGGCGAGGTGCTGACCGTGATCCGCGACCTGGTCAACGACGGCCTGACCTGCGTGCTGGTGACGCACGAGATGCGCTTTGCGCAGGAAGTCAGCGACACGGTCTATTTCACCGAGGCAGGCCGCATCGTGGAACACGGCCCGCCGGCCCGCATCTTCAGCCATCCCGACAGCGAACGCACCCGCGCGTTCCTGCAACGGACGTCGGCCGAGCCGCCTGCACGGCGCGGGCAGCCCGACCCGATCGACGCCTACCTGACCTTTGATCCGCTGCGTCTTGCAGTGTGACCTTTTTTTCCGACCTTCCGGAGAACCGCCATGACCACCGAGACTTCCGTTTCCCAAGAACGCCGCCGCCAGGTGCAGGATGCCCTGGCCGACATCCGCGGCCTGCTGGCCGCCGCGCCGCTGACCCGTGACCTGCTGGCCCGCGTGACCGAACGCCTGGAACAGTTGGCCGAGCAGCGCGCGCTGTTTCCCGCGACCGACTTCCCGCCGCCCGCGCTGGGGCAGGGCGTGGGCGCGTCCACCCGCTATCGCCTGAACCCGGACGACGGCGCAGGCGAACCGGCGCTCTACCTGAATTCGATCAACCCGGGCAAGACCACCTTGCCGCACAACCACACCACCTGGGCGGCGATCGTGGCGCTGTCGGGGCAGGAACTGAACCGCGTCTATCGCCGCAGCGACGATGGCTCGCAGGCCGGCCGCGCCACGCTGGAACAGGTGCGTGAGGTGGTGGTGCAGCCCGGCCAGCCGGTGTCGTTCCTGCCGGATGACATCCACAGCATCCACGTGACCGGCGATGAGCCGACGCTGCACTTTCACCTGTATGGCCAGCCGCTGGAGACCCTGTCGGGCCGCATCGGCATCGACCTGGCCACCGGCGAAATCGTGAACTACAACGCCACCCAGATGAAGCCCGGCCAGGAGCAGCGCGCATGAGCGGCCTGGACCAAGCCCATGTGCAGACCCGCCTGGTGCACACCGGCAGCCCCGACCTGCACGCCGGGGCGGGCCCGGTGAACGTGCCGGTGGTGCGCACCAGCACCGTGCGCTTTGCCGACACCGCCACGCATGCGGCGCTGAACGGCCAGCGCGCGGCCGGCGAGCGTGTCGCCACCTATGGCCGCCATGGCCTGGATACCCACCAGGCCCTGGAAGCCGCGGTGGCGTCGCTGGAAGGCGGCTATCGCAGCATCCTGGCGCCGTCGGGCCTGTCGGCGATCGTGCTGGTGCTGCTGGCCACGCTGGCGCCGGGCGAGCACGCGCTGGTGTCGGACAGCGTCTATTCGCCGGTGCGGCGCGTCGACAAGGCGCTGCTGCAGCGCTATGGCATCGAAGTTGAATATTTCTCGCCAGGCAAGGACGACCTGGACACGCTGATTCGCCCCACCACGCGCCTCCTGTACCTGGAATCGCCCAGTTCGCTGCTGTACGAGGTGCTGGACCTGCCGGCCCTGGCCGCCACCGCGCGCCGCCATGGCGTGCTGGTGGCTACCGACAACACCTGGAGCGGCGGGCTGTACTACCAGCCGCTGGCGCTGGGCGCGCACATCTCCATCCAGGCGGCCACCAAGTATCTGGCCGGCCATTCGGACGTGATGATGGGGGTGGTGACGGTCGACAGCGCCGAACTCGCGCAACGCATCGGCGCTACCTACGACGCGCTGGGCCTGGCGGTGGGCGCGGACGATGCCTACCTGACGCTGCGCGGCATCCGCACGCTGGACGTGCGCCTGGCGCGCCACCACCAGAACGCGCTGGGCGTGGCCGAATACCTGTCGCGCCATGCCGACGTGGCGCGGGTGTTCTACCCGGCGCTGCCAGGCGACCCCGGCCACGCACTGTGGCAACGCGATTTCAGCGGCGCCAGCGGCCTGGTGTCTTTCGCATTCCCGGCAGGGCAGCCGGGCGCGGCGGCGCGCTTCATCGATGCGCTGCGCTACTTCTCGATCGGCGCCTCGTGGGGCGGCTACGAAAGCCTGGCGCTGCAAGCCGCGCCCGAGCGCCTGGCCGAGCACAGCGTCTGGGAAGGGACGGGCGAAGTGGTGCGCCTGCACATCGGCCTGGAGCATCCGCTGGACCTGGTGGGCGACCTGGACCGGGCCTTTGGCGTGGTCCGCGAGAGCCTGCGCCGCAGTGCCTGACGCATATGCAAATGACTCCGTGTCTTAAGGGTTTCTGATTATGTAGAAGCAATTACAACCTCTTTGTCCGGTTGTACCCCCGGGTACTAGAATTTGCCTTGTTCCACGGTTGGCGGCAGGGCATGTCTACTATTTCATCCATCGGTTCGGTACAGCTTTCCTTTGTGGCGCGGCGGCTGGACGCGGTACGCGAGTTCTACCGCGGCGCCATCGGGCTGGACGAAGTGCCCGCCCCGGGCGGGCAGTTGCTGTTCACCCTGGGCGACGCGACCCTGTCGCTGTCGCCGGTGGCCGAGGTCAGCCGCGAGGTCAAGCCCGACTACCTGGCCATCAAGACCCGCGCCTACGACGACATCCTGCTGCGCCTGCGCAAGGCGGGCTATCACCCTGTCTGTTCGCTGCCTGACGCCGGCCAGCGCGTCATGTACGTCAAAGACCCCTCCGGCAATCAACTGGCCTTTCTCGGCTAGGGCCGGGCAAGGCTTCTTGTGCCCTCTACAGGCCCAGCGACTCCATGAACTTCCAGCAATTGCGTTCCGTGCGCGAAACGGTACGCCGTGATTTCAACCTGACCGACGTGTCGGAAAGCCTGCATACCTCGCAGCCCGGCGTCAGCCGCCAGATCCGCGAACTGGAAGAAGAGGTGGGCGTCGACATCTTCGTGCGCTCGGGCAAGCGCCTGATCGGCCTCACCCCGCCCGGCGAACTGATCCTGCCGCTGGTCGAGCAGATCCTGCAATGCGCCGACAACATCCGCCACGCGGGCGCGGAATACGCCGACAGTCGCACGGGCGTGCTGTCCATTGCCGCCACCCATTCGCAGGCGCGCTACGCCTTGCCGCCGGTCATCAAGGAATTTCGCCAGCGCTACCCCGAGGTGGTGCTGCACCTGCACCAGGGCTCGCCCAAGCAGGTGTCCGAAATGCTGCTGGAAGGCGAGGCCGACATCGGCGTGGCGACCGAGGCGGTGGCCGATTATCCGGGCCTGCTCAACCTGCCGTGCTACCGCTGGAGCCACAGCATCATCGTGCCCAAGGGCCATCCGCTCAGCGCGCACGAGGGCGGCATCAGCCTGTCGCAGCTGTCGCGCTATCCCATCATTACGTACGGACGCGGTTACACGGGGCGGGCGCACATCGACGAGGCCTTCGCGCGGGCCGGCATCACCCCGGACATCGTCATGACCGCGATGGACGCCGACGTGATCAAGACCTATGTCGAACTGGAGCTGGGCGTGGGCATCGTGGCCGCCGTGGCCTGGGACGCCGAGCGCGACACCCGCCTGTGCGCCATCGACGCCCGCCATCTGTTCGAGATCAACCTGACCCGGCTGGCCATCCGCCGCGGCGCCTGGCTGCGCGGCTACGCCTTTCACTTCATCGAGATGTTCGTGCCGACGCTGACTCGGGAGGTCGTGGACCAGGCGCTCAAAGGCGAGGCTTGAGCGGGAAGGCCGTGCGCGGTTCGCATATCCATAGACGCATTTCTACGTTGTCCGCGCCGTAGCGCGGACGTAGGCTGGTCCGGTTCTTCAACCTAGGAATTCCGGGCCATCCCATGAGCACCTCTTCGCACGCGGCCACCGCCGCCACCCCAGCTTCCCACGACAGCGCACGCGCCCAGGCCGTGCGCGACTTCATCGCCCAGGTCAAGGCCGTGGCGCCGGATCCGCGCCAGGCCACGCCCGACCAGCTGGCCCGCGTGGCCACGTTGCTCGAAGCCCTGGGCCGCCGCCGCGAACTGTTTTCCGCCGACGCCTTCGCCGTGGTGCCAGGCCGCCCCACGTCGATCTACCGCCTGGCCGAAGACGTGGACGGCGGCTATGCGCTCTACCTGTCGCTGGGCGAAGCGGGCAAGGCCCAGCCGCCGCACGACCACACCACCTGGGCCATCATCGCCGGCGTATCCGGCAACGAGCGCAACGAGGTCTACGCCCGCAGCGCCGGCGCCGAACCCGGCCGCGACGTGCTCACGCACGTGCGCCGCGTGGACGTGGGCCCCGGCAACTCCATCGTGCTGGGGCCGAACGACGTGCACACCATCGAACTGGTCGGCAACGCGCCCGGCGCGCATCTGCACTTCTATGGGCTGGCGCTGGACCGGCTGCACGGCCGCGTCGTGTTCGAAAGCACCGCGGGCGGTTCGTACCGCACGTTTTCGCCGCCCGCCGCCATCTATCACGCCCGCCTGTCGGCAGCCGGCCTGCAAGCCGAACTGCGCGGCGAAGCCGAGATCGCGGTGCTGGACGTGCGCGAGGCCGGCCGCTACGCCCGCCGCCACCTGCTGTACGCCGTGCCCGCGCCGCTGTGGCGCCTGGAAGTGCTGGCCGACCGCCTGGTGCCGCGCCGCGACACCCGCATCGTGCTGGTCGACGACGACGAAACCCTGGCGCACCAGGCCGCCGCCAAGCTGACGCGACTGGGCTGGACCGACATCTCGGTGCTGGCCGGCGGCACCGACGGCTGGGAACAGGAAGGGCGCGAACTGTTCTCGGGCACCAACGTGCCCAGCAAGGCGTTCGGCGAGGTCATCGAACACGAGAAGCACACGCCGTGGATCGACGTCGATGAACTGCACGAGCGCGTGGCCCGCGGCGACGACATCGTGGTGGTCGACAGCCGCACGCCCGAGGAATTCCACAACTTCACGCTGCCGTTCTCGCACAGCCTGCCGGGCGCCGAACTGGTCTACCGCATCCGCGAACTGGCGCCGGACCCCAAGACCTTCGTGGTGGTCAACTGTGCTGGCCGTACGCGCAGCATCGTCGGCGCCCAGACGCTGATCGACGCCGGCATTCCCAACCGCGTGGCCTCGCTGCGCAACGGCACCATGGAATGGCTGCTGTCCGGCCGCGAGCTGGCCTATGGCCGCCAGGCGGCGTTGCCGGAACCGTCGGCCGAGAGCATCGCCGCCGCCCGCGAGCAGGCCCGCGACGTGGCGCAGCGCGCCGGCATCGGCTACATCGACGCGGCCACGCTGCAAGCCTT